>JADMIO011851719.1_pt1 | contig 65224 bp, 62 predicted proteins | sample 8958161 | NCBI WGS metagenome assembly JADMIO01 (sample SAMN16585339, study PRJNA669376) | soil metagenome | isolation source: Crop rotation soil | place: USA: Cullars Rotation, Alabama | collected 2011
CTTTCCCTGGCCAGCTCCACGTCGCCGGCCGAAATCGAGCCTGCCCCTCATCTGTCAACGCCGCGCCGGGTGAGTCGGCCCCTCAAGTGTCAACGTCCGCCCCTCATCTGTCAGTGAGGGCCAAGTTTTCCGCGAGGTATCCACAACGCCGGCGGCCGGCCGCGGTGTCTCGCACACGGCTTCGACGGCGTTTCTGGCGCGTTTGCAGGGCCATAGACGGCCGCCAGCCCAGCGGCGAGGGCAACCAGCCGAGGGCTTCGCCCTGTCGCTCGACTGCGGCGAGCACTACTGGCTGTAAAAGGACAGACCACATCATGGTTCTGTGTTCATTAGGTTGTTCTGTCCATTGCTGACATAATCCGCTCCACTTCAACGTAACACCGCACGAAGATTTCTATTGTTCCTGAAGGCATATTCAAATCGTTTTCGTTACCGCTTGCAGGCATCATGACAGAACACTACTTCCTATAAACGCTACACAGGCTCCTGAGATTAATAATGCGGATCTCTACGATAATGGGAGATTTTCCCGACTGTTTCGTTCGCTTCTCAGTGGATAACAGCCAGCTTCTCTGTTTAACAGACAAAAACAGCATATCCACTCAGTTCCACATTTCCATATAAAGGCCAAGGCATTTATTCTCAGGATAATTGTTTCAGCATCGCAACCGCATCAGACTCCGGCATCGCAAACTGCACCCGGTGCCGGGCAGCCACATCCAGCGCAAAAACCTTCGTGTAGACTTCCGTTGAACTGATGGACTTATGTCCCATCAGGCTTTGCAGAACTTTCAGCGGTATACCGGCATACAGCATGTGCATCGCATAGGAATGGCGGAACGTATGTGGTGTGACCGGAACAGAGAACGTCACACCGTCAGCAGCAGCGGCGGCAACCGCCTCCCCAATCCAGGTCCTGACCGTTCTGTCCGTCACTTCCCAGATCCGCGCTTTCTCTGTCCTTCCTGTGCGACGGTTACGCCGCTCCATGAGCTTATCGGGTCCACTCGCGAACGCAGAAAGGCCCACCCGAAGGTGAGCCAGTGTGATTACATTTGCGGCCTAACTGTGGCCAGTCCAGTTACGCTGGAGTCACTAGTATTTAGGTGACACTATAGAAGCGGCCGCGACAACTTGTCCACGTGGAATTCTAAGCTTAGGATCCCAATGTGCTGGAAAGCCAGAGTCCGGAGACGATCGGCCGCCTCCACCATCGCCAGGTCCTGGTATTGCGTCCCTTGGGAATGCATTTCGCCATCGGCGTGCTCGGCGACCACTACCACCATCTTGCGGCTCAGTCGCTCCGCCAGCAGGCGATCCCGATCGGCCAGTGTGAGAAATGCGGAACGTGTCAGCAGGCCCGTCAGCGGATCGATCATGGAAGTGGATCGCGTGGCCACCAGCAGGCGATGCCGCTCCACAGCGTTGCGGATGGCGCGCGCCAGGGGTGCGCAGTCCAGCTCCTTCTTAATGAGAAAATCCTGGGCGCCATCGCGAATCATGCGCTCGGCCAGGGACATCGCGGATGCATCCACCAGGAGGATCACCGGCACGTGCGGGGCGGCCGCTTGGGCGCGGCGGAAAGTGTCGGCGCCCTGGCTGTCCCGTAGGTCCGGATCAAGCAGCAGGATGTCCACTGCCTCGGTCGCCAGGATCGCCGCCGTATCGGTCCAGGTGGCCGCGTGGGATGCCTCTACATGAACCCAATCGCTCCAGCAGCGGGCGCCATCGAGCTCTGTCAGAAGCTCGTTCAGGAACAGAGTCTCGTCGATCCCGGATTCCGCCAGCAGGATGCGCAGGGTCACCTGCAGAGATAGTGCGCGGAGAGCCCCGACCGTCTCAACAAACTATGAGGTGGATCAACCCTCCAGCTGATATTCCTTGAGCTTCCGGTAAAGGGTGGTGCGGCCGATGCCCAGCAGATGCGCGGCGACGGACCGGTCGCCCTTGGTGTACTCGAGGGCGTTCACGATCGCGCGGCGCTCCAGTTCCAGCAGGGGAACCACCACCGGGGCATTTTGCATCGGCTGCGTCGCCTCGGACAGGGCCAGAAGGCCTTCTGGCCCTGCGGCGCTTTCTGAAGCGGGGGTTGCCGTAAAGGGAGTTCCGGCAGCCGCCATCAGATACTGAGCCTTTTTCTCGGTGAGGAAGTTGCGCAGGTTGGAGGGCAGATCCCCAAGGTGCAACAGAGGACCGGAGTTGATGGCCGCCATGTGCTGCACGCAGTTTTCGAGTTCGCGGACGTTTCCCGGCCAGTCGTAGGAAAGCAGGACTTCCATCGCCTCGGCCGTGACGCTGTGATTTCCCCCGATGCGAGAAAGAAAGTGGTTGATCAAGGCCGGGATATCTTCCTTGCGCTCGCGCAGCGGAGCCAGGCGGATATTAATGACGTTCAGACGGAAGTACAGGTCGCGGCGGAAATTGCCCTTCTCCACCTCTTTGGACAGATCGCGATTGGTGGCGGCGATAATGCGAAAATCCGAACGCCGGGTGGTCAGCGACCCCACCGGGCGAAATTCCTTTTCCTGCAAGACTCTTAACAGCTTCGCTTGCAGATCTAACGGCAGCTCGCCGATCTCATCGAAAAACGCCGTACCGCCGTTGGCCGCTTCGATCAGCCCCAGCTTGGCATTCGCAGCCCCCGTGAAGGCTCCCTTCACGTGTCCGAACAGCTCGCTTTCCATGAGCGGTCCGACCATCGAGGAGCAGTCGATGGTCACAAAGGGCTCTTTCGAGGCAGTCATCGCGTGGATGGCGCGCGCGACCACCTCCTTGCCCGTACCCGTTTCGCCGAGCAGGAGCGCCGGCCACCGGCATTTGCCGAGTTTGTCGATCAGCTTCAACACCTGGCGTGTGCGGGGCGATTGCCCCACCAGGATGTGGCGGGTTTCTTCGAGTTGGGCTTGCATCGTGACGGATTGACTCCTCAACGGCGACCGTTCAATGTGTAGTGTGCGTTCCAAAGATAAACTCTACAGTCGATTTGTAATCTTCTCTAGACCCCCAGAAATAGGATTGGGGTAAGTATGTAGGGGGTAGGTATAACCCCCAATGGGGGGAGGAGGGGCGCTCCCTCCTTATTCTTCAGCGACTTCTTTAATGACGAAGGCTTCCCCGGCCGCCTTCTGGACATCGGCGGCCAGCGCGGCGGCCGCCTGCACCGAAAGGCCGTGTCCCACCAGCACTCTCCATAAGGATGAGTCGCCCGGACCCTTGACCACCCGGACATCGGAGTAGGAGAGCGAATCGCGGAGCGCCTCGGCGCGCGAAGGATCCGAGAAGGCGCCCGCCTGTACGGCATATCCGGGCTTCGGGACCGACGGATCTTCTAAGGGATTCACCGGAGCCTGGGTCACAGCAAGCCCGCTCGCAGGAGGATCGATGATCCTAAGACGCACGCGCGTGGTTCCGGCTCGCACCATGTCGATCTGGCGCGCCGCGGCCATCGACAGGTCGATGATGCGGCCGCGGACAAAAGGTCCTCGATCGGTGATGCGCACATCCACCTGTTTGCCATTCGAGAGATTGGTGACCTCGACCCAGGTCTGGAACGGCAGAGCGGGATGCGCAGCGGTCAGCTTTTCCATGTCGAAGATTTCGCCGGAGGCGCTTCGCCGCCCGTGATACGGGACGCCGTACCAGCTGGCGATCCCGGTTTCCGTGGATCCGATCTGCGCGGGAGCAGGAGGGCGAGGGACCCGGGCAGCGCTTCGGCGTCCGCAGCCGGTCAGCAGCACCAGCAATGCAGCGCAGCAAATCCATCCCAGTGGGATGCGCTCGCGCCCAATGAAAATGCGCCTTCGAAGCACTAAAACAATTCTACTCGACGTCGTTTTATCGATTCCAGCGTCATCGCGGCTCAATTCATGGACGCGCGCGCCCCTCCCTCGCGGTTCATTTTTTTCTTGACTTTCCATAGATTCCACCTTATAAAGGGGACACGACCGCGCTCTCTTGGAAGAGTAGCGCTTAATCTGATGTAAAGGGAGAATCACTCGATGAAGAACGCAACTAAGAAGAAAGCGGCTGCGAAGAAAAAGGCTGCTCCGAAGAAAAAGAAGTAGCCAAAACGGCTCGCTAGTTCGAGTTTCAACCAATCGGCCCCGAGAAATCGGGGCCGGTTTTGTTTTTGGCGGGACGTTTTTCGAACCGTTGCGGGGCGCGTCGACATCGCTGAAACGCACGCCCGCCTGGCGCAGAGCGCTTCAGAGCTGAGCAGCGCGTTTTTCAGAGCTGCAGCGATTTCAGGTAAGAGCGGAACGGTTCTCCCAAGTCGTAGCGCTTCAGCGCGAACTCCACCGTGGCCTTCAGGAAGCCCAGCTTGTCGCCCGCGTCGTAGCGCGTGCCCTCGAAGCGATACCCGTAGATCGGCCGGCTGCGCAGGGTGTGCTTCAAGCCGTCGGTGAGCTGGATCTCTCCCCCGCTTCCCGGTTCGATGCTCTCGAGCGAATGGAATACTTCGGGCGTGAGCACATAGCGTCCGATGATGGCGAGATTGGAAGGAGCGTCCTGGGGCTTGGGTTTCTCCACCAGGTTGCGGATCCTGTAGAGCCGGTCGCCGCCGCCGGCGTGGCTGACGGGTTCGGCATCCACGACGCCGTAGGCTGAGATGTTTTCCTTAGGAACCTCCATGAGCGCGAGCACGGGAGCTCCGTAGAACTCGTACACATCCAGCAGCTGCCGCAGCGCGGGAACTTCCGCGTCGATCACGTCATCGGAAAGAATTACGGAGAACGGCTCGTCGCCCACCAGCTCGCGAGCCCGCAGAACGGCGTGCCCGAGGCCCAGCGCTTCCTTCTGCCGCACGTACGACACGTTGATCATGTCCGAGACGGCTCGTACTGTCGCCAGCAGATCCTTCTTGTTGCGCGTTTCGAGCAGATGTTCCAGCTCAAAGCTGACATCGAAGTGATCTTCGATCGCGGTCTTTCCGCGCCCGGTCACGATGATGATGTTCTGGACTCCGGAGTGAATCGCTTCCTCGACTCCGTACTGGATCAACGGCTTATCCACCAGAGGCAACATTTCCTTGGGCTGGGCCTTGGTGGCGGGAAGGAACCGGGTGCCGAGCCCGGCGGCGGGGAAAACTGCTTTACGAACCTTAGCGTTCATCAGTTACCCATTCTAGCGTTTACCGGCCGTGCGTTCATAAAAATCAAGCTTCGCATTCGACGCGCAGTAACAATTGGGTGGATAGAAATTATTGATTGGATCGCGGGCGATCCACGGTTTTACTCTCTTACTATGCGCCCGGAGGACAGCGCGCCCGGCTCTACTGATGTCTCACTGCTGCGCGGCGTAAGCCGCATCGTCAACTCCGACCTTTCAGTGGATGAGATGCTCGGTCAGATCGTGATGCTGACTGCTCAGGTGTGCGCGTGCGACGCCTGCATCGTCTACCTGCTCGAGTCGTCGACGGGCGAGCTGGTGCTGCGAGCTTCTCAAGTCCCGCATCATCGCATCGGCAACCTGCGGATGCAGTTGGGCGAAGGAGTCACGGGATGGGTCGCGCAGCACCAGACACCGGTCGCCCTGACTTCGAAAGCGGCGGGAGACGCGCGATTCAAGCCGATTGCCGGCTTGGTGGAGGATACCTACGAGGCGTTCCTTTCCGTGCCGGTGGTGACCCGCGGCAAAGCCATCGGGGTGATCAACGTGCACCACCGCGATCCGCACGAGCACAGCGCGGACGAGATCGCGGCGGTAAGGTTTATCGGGGAGCAGACGGCGAGCGCGCTCGGGAAGATCATGCTGGAGGACGAGAACGCGAGGCTGGCGGAGCGCGATCAGGAACTGCGGCAGCAGCGGGCGCATCTGGAGGCCGAAGTGGCCAAGCGGACCGCGGAACTGCGGGCTACCAACGAACAGCTGCGCGCCGCCAAGGAAAAGGCCGAGGAAGTGGCGCGGATCAAAGGCGAGTTCCTCGCCAACATGAGCCATGAGCTTCGGACGCCGCTGAATGGCATCATCGGCATGACCGAAGCGGTGCTGGATAGCGAGCTGAATTCCGAGCAGCGGGAATTCCTGGTCATCGCCAAATCCTCGGCCGATCAGCTTCTGAAGATCATCAATGACGTGCTGGATTTCTCCAAGCTGGATGCCCGCAAGGTCACGCTCAACTGGATCGAATTCAGTCCGCGGCAGGTCCTGGAGGACACCGCGAGGTCTTTGATGTTCCTGGCCGGGCAGAAGGGGCTGAAACTGCGCCGCGAGGTCGCGCCGGACGTGCCGCCCGTATTGGTCGGGGATCCCAGGGCGTTCAGCCAGGTGCTGATCAACCTGATCGCCAACGCGATCAAGTTCACTGAGCAAGGCGGCGTGACGGTGAGCGTTCGACGGGAAGTCGAGGAAGGGTCGCAGGTCCTGCTGCACGTGCGCGTGGAGGACACCGGCATCGGAATCCCGCAGGACAAGCAAGCCAGCATCTTCGATGCGTTCGTGCAGGCCGATGGATCAAGCCCGCGGCGTCATGGCGGCACCGGTCTGGGCTTGGCCATTTGCGCCAATCTGGTGAAGCTGATGGGCGGCCGGATCTGGGTGGAAAGCCGCGAGGGACACGGCAGCGTGTTCCACTTCACCGCGGGATTTGGACGCGGATCCGTTCCGGCCGGCTGAAGCGGATCGCCGTGCCGATTACTTCAGGAGATCGACGATCTCGCGAAGTTCCTGGCACACCGTTTCGAGCATCGGACCGGGAACGTCGAAAAGTCCTGTCTGGGTCGGCCGCGGCGGCGCCGCAGGCTTGCCGGGAGATTTCTTCGCGACGGTGGCCGGAGCCATCGCCGCGGGTTCGCCGCCTTTCGGGCGGTTATCCAGAAACTTCCGGGCTCCTTCGATGGTGAAGCGCTTTTCGTACAGCAGGCGCTTGATCTCCAGCACCAGTTGCACTTCCTTGCGGCGGTAGAGGCGATGTCCCGTGCCGGATTTTTTTGGATCCAGCGCGGAGAACTCGGTTTCCCAGAAACGCAGAACGTACGGCTTGATGCCAGCGAGGCGCGCGACTTCCCCGATACGAAAATATAGCTTGTCCGGAATCTCTTCCGGAGTGATGGTCATTGGCGCGATCTTGGGCTCGCTCATGAGAGTACCCTTATTCTAATGTCCCCGCTCGCAGGAATCCATCCCGTCCGGGAGGCACTTCGGGCCGGACTTTCGCTTGACCGCGTGATGATCGCGAAGGGCGCCGCAGGTCCGCGTCTGCAGGAGCTGATCGAGCTGTGCCGGGAGCGCGGAATCCCCGTACGCTTTGAACCGCGCACACAATTGGACCGTGCTGCGGGCAGCGCCGCCCATCAAGGTGTGGTGGCGTTCGGCGCGGCCGAGCGTTATGCGTCGCTCGCGCAGACCGCCGCGACCCGCGGGCTGCACGTGGTTCTGGATGGGATCGAGGATCCGCATAACCTGGGGGCGATCGTGCGTACGGCGCACGCGGCAGGCGCCGCTGCGGTGGTGATCCCGGAACGGCGGGCGGCGGGCCTCACCGAAACCGTGGCTCGCACATCCGCGGGCGCGTTGGCGTACCTCCCGGTGGTGCGCGTCACCAATATCAGCCGTTCGCTCGAGGAATTGAAAGAGCTCGGGTACTGGATCTACGGTCTCGACGAGCGCGGCGACCAATCCTATGACCGGGTCGAGTTCACCACGCCCACCGCGATCGTACTGGGCGCAGAGGGCCGCGGGCTGCATCAGACCGTCGCGCGCCATTGCGATGCGTTGGTTTCGATCCCCATGTCAGCGGGCGCCTCGGGAGGAGTCGCATCGCTGAACGTGAGCGTCGCGGCGGGCGTGGTGCTGTTCGAGTGGCGAAGGCGCCAGCCGCGATAGCAAAGTGGGGCAGGATTGTTGCATCCTGCGCGCGGGGTTGTAGCCCGCGCAATGCGCCGATTTGAAAATCGGCGCGCAGCTTGAAAAGCTGCCCCACGCAGACGCTGCCACCCGGCGTGGGCCCTCGCGGCTGTTATATACTCGTCCCCAGCTACCATGGACGCGCGTTTAGGCGACGTTATCGACGATTTTTGCGTGAAATGCCGTCGGTTGACGAACCACTCCGTGGTTTCACTGATGAACGGCGGCGCGGCCAAGGTGCGCTGCCGCACCTGCTACAGCGATCACGATTACCGCAACGAACAAGCCCCGCCCTCCAAGAAAGATCTCAAAAAAGCGGAGCTGTTTAACGCAGTGCTCTCCGGCGTCACGCCGCCTCCGGCGCCGCCCGATGGCGTGTCCGGCGATGGCGGCGAGCCAAAGAAGACCGCAAAGAAGCCCGGCAAGCGGGCGGAAGCCTAGCCGATCCTTCGAATCAGTTCTTGCGAAGCTCTTTTTCCAGATCCCTGAGGACCTTTGCGCGCTCTTCGCCGCCAAGATCCTGCTGGAGACGCCGCAAGGCCACGCCGATCACGTCGCGGTGGTGCAGCTTCGCGCCGATCTGATCCGTGGCGCTTAGCTCCAGCCATAGGTCGTGCAGCCGGTCCAGATCCTCCGGCCAGAGCCGCGGAGGATGAGGGCCAAGGTTCACGAAAACGGATTCGCGATCCGGGCTGATCACTTCAAGCGAGAAAGGATGGCGCGGCGGCGGCAGCTTCTCCCACGCGCGTCCGATCCGGTGGGCCAGCTCTTCCGAACTCATGCGCGCGCTCACGCCAGTCACCAGGCGTGATGCCTGCAGGCTGCTCGCCGTCTGGACCAGGGCCTCGAACGGATCCACCGCCGGCACCACCAGCAGTTCCACGTGCTTGCCCTCCTTCTCGGCCAGTTCCACCACGTGGCTGAATAGCTCTTTTTCGTAGTCGCTGAAAATCTGGCTTTCCGTGAGCTCGTACTCTCCGGCGCCGGTCGAAAGGGCTCGCACGCTCAGCACGACGATATCGTGCCGCCGGAGATTGGTTTTTCTCAGCACCTGGCGGAGGTGTTCCATTCTGCGGTAATCACGAACGGCGACCAGCACGCAGCCGGGCCGCGCTTCCAGATGCGACGAGGTGACCTCCTGCTGATGATCGAGGTTGAACTGTTCCAGCCCCTTCTTCTCATGCTGCGCACGGCGCTGGTTGATCTTCTCGGAGATCGTGAACGTTACGAACAGCACCAGCGTAAAGGCGATACCGTACTTCGTGGCCACCTGCTTGGTGAACAGGTTGGCGATGGCCACGCTCCCCAGGATTCCGGTGGTGATGATCAGGCCGATGGGTATCTCCCAGCGCCCCAAACGCAGGTTGAGCGGCGTCTTGTATTCCTGATCGTGACGCTGGAAGCGCAGCGCGGTCACGCCCAGGGCCTTGAAGAAGAAGCTCCAGACCACACCGAACGCGTACGCTTCCGCCAGGATCGTCATATCCCCGCGGCTGTAAAAGATGGTGGCGAGCTGCAGAACCACAATCAGGTTGATGATGTTGTGCGTGGTGCCGTACTTGCGCTGCGGATGGCGAAACCAGGGCACCAGCACGCCGTCCTCGGCGACCCGGTTCAGAACGCCATTGGCACCGATGATGGACGTGTTGATGGCGCCGGAAAGAATCAGCCCGCCGACGAACACCACGAAGATGTGGAAGGCCAGCCGAAGCGGATAGGGGCCGCTCAGACTCATCGCCAACCCGCCGATCAGGTTGGAGAAATACTTGGACCGTTCGCCATCCGGAATGATCATGGCGGCGAATAATGTGACCACGCCGGTTCCGACCAGGGCATACACGCAGACGATGTTGGCGGCGATCTTGAGGTTCTTCAGTTTGGGGGATGCAATTTCCCGGTAGACCTGCGCCAGCGTCTCGAACCCGCTCATGGATAGAAGCGAGTGCCCGAAAGCGATGATGATGGCCACGACCGGAATTTGCAGCCAGAAGGTCCCTTTAAGCCAGCCCTGGGCGTCGTCGGAGAACATCAGGTTGGAGGGAACCGGCGCCGGCGGCAGCTTCCATTTGTTCTGGATCGCCATGGTGATGAGGCACCAGACCAGCAGGATCGCCACCATTACGCTGGTAATCTGCATGATCCGCAGCGCTTTGCCGCTCGATTCATGCACGCCCTTGATGTTCATCCACCAGAAGTAGATGGTCACCAGCACGGCGAGCCCCGCCGAGAACAGGTTGACGTCGACATGATACGGCTGGTGCGTCATCTCGCTGAGCTCGTTGATCAGCGCGCCCAAATACTGGCCCGCACTGACGCCGCTGATGGGGCCGGTGAGAATGTAGTCGAATACCAGCGCGGAGACCGAGAGCTTGGCCATCACCGGGCCCATGCTCTCCCGCACCACCACGTATACGCCGCCCCGCACGTACATGCTGCAGCTCTCGAGGTAGACGCTGCGGACCGCGAAGCTGAACAGCATCACACCCAGGACGAACCAGGGGGCAGCCTTGCCGATGGCCTGCTCGGCCGCGCCGCCGGCATAGAACGCCGACGATGCCAGGTCGCTCAGGACAATCGAAGCTCCGCGCCAGAAACTGATGAAGGAGAGCGCAACTGTCGTCGCGACCACTACCTTCGGTGTCGCGGACGGCAGCTTACCGTCAGTTGGGGACATCCGAGACACTATTCTAGCGGAAGCCGGGCAGCGCCTGATCGAAATTCGAAATCGACTCGAACAGCCGCGGACGGTAGCCTAGGGAACATGGCCAAGAACTTCAAGGATCTTACGGAGCGGGAGATTGTGGCGCTGGCCATTTCCCTGGAGGAGGAAGACGGCCGGATCTACGGCGATTTCATCGACGGTCTGCGCGACACCTACCCTGCATCCGCCAAAATGTTCGCGGAAATGCAGGCTGAGGAGTCCGAGCATCGCGCCAGCCTGATCGAGATCTATCGCCGGCGTTTTGGCGAGCACATTCCCTTGATTCGCCGCCAGGACGTGAAGGGTTTCGTGCAGCGGCGGCCGATGTGGCTGGTCCGTCCCCTGGGGATCCATGCGGTCCGCAAGCAGGTCGAGATCATGGAGCTGGAAACGCGGCGTTTCTACGAGCGCGCCATGCAGCAGGTCACCGACGCCGGTGTGCGCAAGCTGCTGGGCGACTTGGCCGAGGCGGAGCAGCAGCATTCGGCGGCTGCGCATGCCCTGGAGCAGAAGATCCTGACCGACGAGGCCATCAAAGGCGAGGACGCGACGGAACGCCGCCTGTTCGTGCTGCAGATCGTCCAGCCCGGATTGGCCGGCCTGATGGATGGCTCCGTCTCGACGCTCGCGCCGGTTTTTGCCGCCGCGTTCGCCACCAAGAGCAGTTGGGACGCCTTCCTGGTGGGAATGGCCGCGTCCGTGGGCGCGGGAATCTCCATGGGTTTCGCCGAAGCGTTGTCGGATGACGGTTCGCTGACCGGCCGGGGACGTCCTTGGCTTCGCGGCCTGGTGTGCGGCCTGATGACCACCGCCGGGGGAATCGGGCACACGCTTCCGTTTCTCATCCCGGACTTCCGCGCGGCTTTTACCGCGGCGCTTCTGGTGGTGGTGGTCGAACTGGCCGCGATCAGCTACATTCGCCATCGCTACATGGATACGCCCTGGTTCTCGGCGTCGGTCCAGGTGGTGCTGGGGGGCACCTTGGTGTTTCTAGCGGGCCTGCTGATCGGCAGCGCTTAGGGGCGCGGCGCCTTGTCCTACTAATTTCCGTCGAATAACCGCATCGCCAGCGACTCAGGAAGCTCCGCCGCCAGGATCTTGGCCGCCGCCTTGCCAACGTCGTAGGGCACGCGCCGGTATTCGACGGTACGATCTTCCGGCGAATACAGTGCATAAGCGGCGTGAGGATTCCCGTCGCGCGGCTGCCCCACCGATCCTGGATTGATCAGGTAGTAGTAGTCGGGTTCGAGCTGAACCACCCGATCCGGATCGAGAAGTTTCGTACTCCGCGGGCCCAGCAGAAAACCGCCCTGCAGGTGGGTATGGCCGAAGAACGTCACTTTCGTCTCCAGGTAATCGCGAAGAAACTGCACATCCTCGACGCCCACCAAGTACTCATCCTCATCCACAGGCGAGCCGTGGACCAGATCGAACCCATCGGACGCTCCGCCGGGGGTCACCCGCAACGGGCCGCGTGCCAGGCGCTGCAGATAGCTCAGATTGCCCGGAGTAAGCATCCCGCGCGTCCAGACGGCCGACGCGCGCGCGGATGGATTGAAGTACTCGAGCGAATCCATTCCGGTACAGGCGCGATCGTGATTGCCTCGGATGACCGAGGCCACATTCGCTTTCACCCATTCGGTCACCGGATTCGGATCGGCGCCATATCCCACCAGGTCGCCCAGGCACACGACGCTGTCATAGCGCCCGCGCGCGTCCTCGAGCACGGCTTCGAGCGCCTCAAGGTTGGCATGGATGTCGCTGAGGATCAGGAACGGCACAGGCGCAGGAGACTCACTTCCGGTGGTGCTCCCAGCCGGGCCGGCAGGGCGATGGTTCCGATGCCACGCGAGACAAAGATGGCGGCATCACCGATTCGATACAGCCCATCCACATAGGGCGTGAAAAAGCGCGCGAAGTTCACATCCTGGTGCAGAATCTCGAACCGCACCTGGCCGCCGTGCGTATGGCCGGCGATAGTGAGGTCATACCCTTGCTTGGCGGCAACAGGAAAAACGTCCGGGTTATGCGAGAGCAGGACGTTGAAGGCTTGCGGCGCCACCATTCGCTCGGCGCCCACCAGGTATGGCTTACGGTTCGTCTGATAGTCGACCCCGGCCAGATTCAAGGTTGCCTGGCCGAACTTCAGCGCTTCGGCGCGCTTCCGCAGGTAGTAGTGGCCCATGCGAACGCCCTGCTGTTCGACGTAATCCTCGGCGTCGGCATAGATTTCGTGATTCCCCAGGCAGCCGAACACGCCGGCATCGGCCCGCAGGCGCGATAGCTGGCGCAGGCAAACGTCCAGGGGATCCCTAATTGTGCTGATCAGGTCGCCGGTGACCAGGGCGATATGCGCGCGCGTTTCGTTGGCGAGATCGACGGCCCGGGCCAATTCGCGCTCGCTCAGGAACGGGCTGAGGTGGATGTCGGTTAACTGGACCAGACGGAGCCCGTCCAAGTCCTTTGGCAGATCGGGGAACATGAGGTCCTGTTCCCGCATCGAGAGGTTGATCCGCTGGATGAACACTCCGTAGCCGGTAACCAAGGGCGGCGCGCAGATCAGCGCGGCTTTCGCGGTGTGCAGAAACGTCCGGCGAGCAGGGCTGTGGTCGGATTCTACGCGCAGCCACCATCGCGAGATCAGGACCGAGGCGATCAGGAGAACGGAGACAAAAGCCCAGGCGAAAATCAATCCGCGGCCCCATCCCGACCACCAGGCTGGAAAATGGGTGTTCACGCGGGCGAAACGCAGCAGAAATCCCAGCATCAGGATCAGGCCTGAGCTGGTGGTTGCCGCGATCACCATCCAGCGCACGCGCCAGGATCGCACCCCGCGGGGACCCCAGATGAGCAGGGCCGCGCCGCAGACTTGCATCAGTACGACGGTGGTCAGAAGAATCAAATCCGGCAGGCTCCTAAAAGACAGAAGACGGGAAAGCACTTGTCTTCATCTTATCGGCAGGCCCCACTTCTCGCTATAACCGGCTTATCCGTTACAATCAGAAAATGTCTTTGATCGTTGTAGGGTCCGTGGCCTATGACGGCGTCGAAACGCCGCATGGCAAGGTGGACCGCATGTTAGGAGGAGCGGCCACCTATGTCTCCCTGGCCGCGAGCTATTTCACCAAAGTCGGCGTGGTCGCCGTTGTGGGCGACGATTTCGCCCAGGAGGACACGGATCTGCTGGCCGGGCACGGCGTGGATCTGGAAGGCCTCGAGCGCGTTCCCGGAAAAACTTTCTTCTGGAAGGGCAAGTATACGCCCGACATGAATGACCGCGAGACGCTTACCACCGATCTGAACGTTTTCGCCAACTTCAATCCCAAGCTGCCCGCCAGCTATCTGAACGCACCCTACCTGCTGATGGGCAATATCCAGCCGGCTTTGCAGGCCGGGGTCCGTTCGCAGATGAAGAAAGTGCGCCTGGCCGGCGGCGACACCATGAATTTCTGGATCAAGGATTTCCGCGAAGAGCTGCTGGCCACCATCCGCGGCTGGGATTTCCTGCTGATCAACGACGGCGAAGCGCGCATGCTCTCCGGCCACGACAACCTGAGAAAAGCGGCCAGCACCATTCTGGGCATGGGCCCCCACACGCTGGTGATCAAACGCGGCGAGTATGGCGCGATGCTGTTCCGCGAGAATTCGTATTTCACCGTGCCCGGATATCTGCTGGAGACGGTCTTCGATCCCACCGGCGCGGGCGATTGTTTTGCCGGCGGCTTCATCGGTTATCTCGCGCAGCAGGGTTTCGATCTTGAAAAAGATCACATCAGCCGGGGCGAGCTGAGCCGCGCGGTAATCTACGGCTCGGTCATGGGAAGCTTCTGCTGTGAGCAGTTCGGTGTGGAACGCTTCCGCACGCTCAAGCGGGCGGATATCGATGCGCGGTTCGAAGAGTTCCGCACATTCACGACGTTCTAGCCTGGCGGGTCCCGCTGGCCTTGCCGGGATGGCCGCCGTCCTCGCGGCGATGGGCATAGGCGCGGCGTGGTGGACCTTTTCTCACGGCTATTCGCTGTATTTTGGCGATGCCGAAGCGCACCTCAACATCGCCCGCCGGATTCTGGATTCGCGCACGCCCGGACCCGACCAGATCGGCACGGTGTGGCTTCCGCTGCCGCATGTGCTCCTGATACCCTTCGTCATGCGCGATGCGTGGTGGCGCAGCGGCCTGGCGGGCGTTTTTCCGTCGGTCGCGTGTTTCGTCATCGCCGGATTATTTCTGTTCAGCGCCGCACGGCGATTGTATCTGAGCTCCGGCGCGGCGCTGGCGGTGGTCCTGCTGTTCGCTCTGAATCCGACAGTTCTCTATCTGCAAGCCACGCCGATGACGGAGATGCCGTTTCTGGCTTCGCTCGCGGCGCTGCTCTGGTCCACGCTTTGGTTTCGCGATTCCCAATCCGTCTGGCCCGTTCTGATCGCTGCGGCGGCGTCGAACGCAGCTTCGCTCACGCGCTACGAGGGCTGGTTCCTGATCCCTTTCGTCTGCCTGTACCTGTTGGCCGCGGCGAAACGGAAGCGCTACGCATTTCTCTTCGCGATCCTCGCGGCGCTGGGGCCCCTGGCGTGGCTCGCGCACAATCAGTATTACTACAGCAACGCGCTCGAGTTTTACAACGGACCGTATTCGGCGGCCGCCATCTATCAGCGCCAGCTCGCGCAAAAAGGATTTCGTTATCCGGGCGATCACGATTGGCTAGCGGCCGTCCGCTACTACCTCGCCGCATCGCGCTGGGTGGCCGGATGGCCCCTGCTGATTCTGGGAGCCGCCGGGACCATCGCCGCCGTGGTGAAGCGAATCTCATGGGAGCTGCTGCTTCTCTTGCTGCTTTCGCCCGCGTTCTACGTATGGAGCCTGCACTCCTCGGGCACGCCTATTTTCGTGCCCGACTTGCCACCCTACGGCTGGTACAACACCCGTTACGCGATCGCGATGGTTCCCCTCGCTGCATTTGCCGTGGGAGCGCTAGTGACTTTGGTACCAGCCCGTTTTCAAATAAAAGCTAGTATTTTTCTGACCCTGGCCATCGCTGGAATGTGGGGCTACCAGGGCTATTCTTCGATATCATGGAAGGAATCGGAGAAAAATTCCGATGCCCGGCGGGTTTGGACCGCGCAAGCGGCAGACTTCCTGGCTCGCGAATACCGGCCTGCGTCGGGCATCCTGTTTCCGTTCGGCGATATGACCGGGGTTCTGCGCGCGGCCGGCATTCCCTTGCGCGAGGGCTTGCACGAAGGCAACGGCGCAGCGTTCGACGCTGCCATGACCCGTCCAGACCTGCTGCTCAAAGAGAGGGGATTGGCTGAGTGGGGCCTGGCATTTTCGGGCGACGCCGTGGATCGCGCGCTGCAGAAAGCCGGATACGTCCTGCGAGGGCACATTGTTGTGAAAGGAGCGCCGGTGGTGGAAATCTACCATCGCGAGTAGGTGCAGATTCCGTACACGAAAGCGCATGGGGCGCGCAACGACTTCCTGCTCACCTGGCGGGAACAGCTGCCCACGCACGCGGGCGACACGGCCGCGCTGGCCCGTGCGATCTGCGACCGCCACACGGGCGCAGGCGCCGACGGCTGGATCCTGATCGCGAACGCGAATCACGGAACCCCCGCGGCCATCGAGCTGTGGAATTCGGACGGAAGCCGCAGCGAGATTTCGGGCAACGGAACGCGGTGCGCCGCGGCGTTGTTAGTGCAGAAAGGGCTGGTCGAATCAGGAAAGGCCGCGGGCGAGGTCCGGATCGCCACCGGTGCCGGCGTCAAGAGCCTCCGCCTTCTGGATCGCCACGAGCATTGTTACCGGTTTGACATGAACATGGGTCATGCTGCGATCGAGGAGCTGAATGCGACCCTGGTTCCCGGCCGCGAGTGCGTGATCCTGAATGTGGGGAATCCGCAGTGCGCCGTGTTTACCAGCGATTTCGATTTCGACTGGAGGACGCTGGGAGCGGAGCTCGAACGGCACCCGCGCTTTCCCAACCGCACCAACGTATCCTTCGTGCGGGTGGTGGACGAACACACCCTGGATGTCCGCTTTTTCGAGCGGGGAGTCGGGGAAACCATGAGTTCGGGAACCGGATCCACGGGCGCTGCCGCGGCCGCTCTGGCGCGCGGATGGGTGCACAGCCCGGTTCATGTTCAGACCCCGGCCGGAACTCTGGAGTTGCGGCTGGAAAATGACGATCTATACCTGGCAGGGCCTGCCGAGATCGTCGCAGAAGGGCAGTTTTTCTACGAGAGAGGACGAGATTAAACTCAAGATGACGAATCATTTCGAAGCGCTGCGGCAGAAGATCGAGAAGCATAGCGCGCACGTGGGCGTGGTCGGACTGGGATACGTCGGGCTCCCGCTGGTGGTCGAGTTTGCGCACGCGGGATTCTGCGTTACCGGAATCGATGTCCAGCAATCCAAAGTCGACGCGATCAACCGCGGTGAATCCTACATTCAGGACATCCCCACCTCCGCCCTCGAGCCGTACGTCAAATCCGGCAAGGTTCGGGCGACCACGGATTTCAGCGTGGTCAAGGATCTCGACACCATCAACATCTGCGTCCCCACTCCCTTGCGTAAAACCAAGGATCCGGACATGAGCTACATTGTCAACGCCTGCCAGGAGATCGCGAAACACTTTCATCCCGGCACGCTGGTGATCCTGGAATCGACCACGTATCCCGGCACCACCGATGAGCTGATGCTGCCCATGTTCGAAGAGGCCGGTCTCAAAGTGGGCGAAGACTTCTTCATGTGTTTTTCGCCGGAGCGCGTGGATCCGGGCAACCCGAAATATCAGACCAAGAACATTCCCAAGGTCGTGGGCGGCATCACGCCGCACTGCACGGAGATCGGCGCGCTGTTCTACAAACAGGCGCTCGATACAGTGGTTCCCGTACGATCCACCCAGGTCGCGGAAATGGTGAAGCTGCTCGAAAACACGTTCCGAATGATCAACATCGGTCTGGTCAACGAACTCGCGTTGATGTGCGACCGCATGGGGATCAATGTGTGGGAAGTGATCGACGCGGCGGGCACCAAACCCTTCGGCTACATGCCGTTTTATCCCGGTCCCGGGCTGGGCGGCCACTGCATCCCCATCGATCCGTTTTATCTCTCCTGGAAAACCAAGCAGGCCGGCATCGAGGCGCGATTCATCGAGCTCGCGGGCTATATCAACGGACAGATGCCGCACTTCGTGGTCGACAAGATCCAGAACGCGCTGAACGATCACACCAAGCCCCTCAAGGGTTCGAAAGTGCACGTGATGGGCGTGGCCTATAAGCGCGATATCGACGACGTGCGCGAGTCGCCGGCTCTCGACATCATCCACTTGCTGGGTAAGCGCGGCGCCGTGGTCAGCTACAGCGATCCGTTCGTGCCTCACATCAATGCCGACGGAACCGAGATGAAGGCGATCGACGTGGATGCCGGTGTGAGCAAGGCGGACTGCGTCGTGATCGTGACCGATCACAAGAAGTTCGACTACGCCAAGCTGGTGAAAGACGCGCGCCTGGTTGTCGATACCCGCAATGCGTTGAAGGGTATGGAATCGGACAAGATCGTCCGGCTGTAAAATCGCGGGTTACTAACTCACATCTGCTCGGCGCCGATTAGAAATCGGCGCGCAGCTTGAAAAGCTGCCCCACTATACTGGGGCTATGTCCCCGATGCAGAACAGCGCGGCCCTACGTGTCCGCAATCTGCGCAAGACGTACAAAGACGTGGTCGCCGTCGCTGGCGTCGACCTCGAAGTCCACGCCGGCGAGTGTTTCGGCCTCCTCGGTCCGAACGGCGCCGGTAAAACCACCACCATCGAAATCTGCGAAGGACTGACCGAAGCCGACTCGGGCGAGGTAGAAGTGCTCGGGCTCCGGTGGAGCTCGGATGCGGAGAAACTGCGCCAGCGGCTCGGGATCCAGCTTCAGGAGACGCAGCTCGCGGAAAAGCTCACGGTCATGGAGACTCTGCTTTTATTCCGCAGCTTCTTCCGGCAGGGCCCGGGCGCGGAGGAAGCCATCCGATTGGTCCAGCTGGACGAAAAACGCGACGCCCGCGTGGGTGCACTTTCCGGCGGGCAGAAGCAGCGGCTGGCGCTCGCCTGCGCACTGGTAGGCGATCCGGACTTGTTGTTCCTGGACGAGCCGACCACGGGCCTCGATCCGCAGGCGCGGCGTCAACTGTGGGATCTCATCGAAGAGCTCAAGGCCGCCGGCCGCACCATTCTGCTGACCACGCATTACATGGAAGAAGCCGAGCGTTTATGCGGCCGCGTGGCGATTATGGACCACGGTAAGGTAATCTCTCAGGGCCCGCCGCGCGAGCTGATCGCCTCGATCGGAGTGGAGCATGTGGTCGAATTCTCGGCCGGCAACGCGGCAGTCGATATGGCCAGTGTTGGCCGGATGGCCGGTGTACGCGACGTCCGCAGCGAAAACGGCAGCGTGCTGCTTCAGGTGACGGAATTGCACAAGGCCGTGCCGGGACTCCTGGAAGAACTTGGCAGGCAGGGTATCCCGCTCACCGAGCTTCGCACGCACTCGGCGACGCTAGAAGATGTTTTCGTGCACCTGACAGGAAGGCATTTGCGAGATGAGTAAGCATCCTCTGCTGCAACTGACCTTGATGCGGATGCGCGAGTTTATCCGCGAACCGGAAGCCGTGTTCTGGTCGATGATCTTTCCCATCGCGCTGGCGGCCGGCCTGGGTATCGCGTTCCGCAATCGTCCTCCGGAAGTGCTCAAGATCGCGGCGGTCACTCCTCGACTGGCCGAGGCCCTGCGTCAGGAAAAACTCCTGGATGTGACGCAGCTGCCTCCGCAGATGGCGGAGCAGTTCGTCCGAACCGGCAAGGTGGCGCTGGCCGCGGAGCCTGCGGCCGATGGCACGATCGTCTACCGCTACGATGACACGAATCCCGAGGGCCGCCAGGCGCGGATGCTTGCCGATCAGGCGATCCAGAGGGCTTCCGGCCGCCAGGACGCCGTCGCCGGCAGCGACCAGATCATGCGCGAGCCCGGATCGCGATACATCGACTTCCTGATACCCGGCTTGATCGGAATGGGGATCATGGGCAATTCGATCTGGGGACCAGGGTTTTCGATTGTCGACGCCCGGCGCAAGAAACTGTTGAAGCGGATCGTGGCGACTCCCATGCCGAAGCATTACTATCTGCTGTCGTTCTTGTTCTGGCGGATGATCCTGCTGCCCGTGGACGTCGGAATACCTCTCGCATTCGGAGCTTGGGTGTTCGGCGTTCCCTTAAGAGGATCTTTCCTGGCGCTGGTGGGGACCTGTGTGCTCGCGACGCTTTCCTTTAGCGCCGTGGGACTCTTGATCGCCTCCCGGGCGCGCACGATCGAAGCAGCCTCGGGCCTGATGAATCTGTCCATGGTGCCCATGTGGCTGCTCTCCGGCGTATTCTTTTCCTCGCAGCGATTTCCGGATTTTGTGCAGCCGGTGATCAAGGCCCTGCCGCTCACCGCGGTGATCGATGCGCTGCGCGCCAATATGCTGCAAGGCGCCGGATTCGCGCAGGCGGCTCCGCAGGCTGCCGTGCTCGGGACGTGGCTGGTGCTTTGTTTTGGACTCGCGCTGCGGCTATTTCGCTGGCGGTAAATCGGTCGGCTTGCCGAAATACGCGTCGTCGTAGACGATAGTGGCCTTGGTCTTCAGACCCTCGATCGCCTTCTGGCCCATCTCCGGGCGAATCTTCTGCTCGATTTCGGCGCGCGTTTCCTCGAACGGTTTCGATTTGCGTTCCTCGATCAGAATCAGGTGATATCCGAAGGCGGTCTTGACCGGCTCGGTGACCTCGCCGACCGGCGCCTTGAAGATCACTTCGTCGAACTCGGGAACCATCTGGCCGGCGCCGAATGTGCCCAGATCGCCGCCATTCTCGCCCGATCCGACGTCGTCGGACTCGAGCTTGGCCTGATCGTCGAACTTAGCGCCCCTAACGATCTTGGCGCGCACTTCCTTGGCTTTCGCGAGTGCCTCGGCATCCGTCAGTTCTTTGTGGCCTTCCCGAAGCGGGACGCGCGACCCTTGCATCCGGATCAGGATGTGGCGGGCTTTGACCTGGTCCCACTCCTGCTTATGCGCGGCGTAGTAAGCCCGCAGGGACGCTTCGTCGGCATCGCCGGCGGTCAGTTGCTGATACACCGCGTTTGCCAGGATCTGATCGGACTGCAGCGCGATTTTGGCCTTTACCGCTGCCCCCTGGTCGAGTTTGCGCGCCCGCGCTTCCTGCGCCATCACTTTGAGCTCGGCCACCTGCTCGGCCAGGCTCCTGCGGGCCTCGGGCGACTGGAGCTGCGCCTGTTGCTGCGCCGGCAGGCTGGAGATGATTTCCTGGAACATCGACTGGGTGATCTTTTCCGAACCGATGGTCAACACCACGGGATCGGCGGCTTGCCCCCATAGCGACGCTCCGACTAAAAGAACGCCGCCGAGCAGAAAGAGAAGGGATTTCATAAACTCAAGCATATCGAACATGCCAACCCCCTTCGGAGGCTCATTCCTGGTGGACGCGCCATCCACCGTATTTACACCCGAGGATTTCACGGCTGAGCATCGCGCCATCGCCAAGGCCACCGAAGACTTCTGGACCCGCGAAGTGGAGCCGAATCTCGAAGCGATCCAGCAGCAGGACTTCGCAACCTTGAAGCGAACGCTCCGCAAATCGGCTGAGCTGGGGCTCGTCGGCGTCCTGGTTCCCGAGGAATACGGCGGCATGGAGCTGGATCTGGTTTCGTCGATGATCGTGGCGGAGCGCATCGGGGGCGACGCGTCTTATGCCGTCTGCCACGGCGCCCAAGCCGGCATCGGAGTGCTCCCTCTAGCGATGTTCGGCACCGAAGAACAGAAGCGGCAATACCTTCCGCGGCTCGCGTCGGCCGAGCTCATGGCCGCGTACGCGCTCACCGAGGCGCACGCGGGATCGGATGCCATGGCTGCGCGGACTCGCGCGGATCTCTCACCCGACGGGACGCACTACGTGATCAGCGGCCAGAAGATGTGGATCACCAACGGCGGCATCGCGGATCTGTACACGGTGTTTGCCAAGGTCGGCGGCGAGAAGCTTACAGCGTTTCTGGTGGAACGCGCCTGGCCCGGCGTATCGCCCGGGGCGGAAGAAAAGAAGATGGGACTGAAGGGCAGCTCCACCACAGCGGTGTATTTCGATAACGTCCGGGTCCCCGTAGAGAACGTCCTGGGCGAAATCGGCCGGGGTCACATTATCGCCTTCAACATCCTGAACATTGGCCGGCTGTCGCTGGCGGTTTCGGCGCACGGCAAGTGCCGGCACACGCTCGCATCGGCGATCCGGTATGCGCAGGAGCGCCGGGCGTTCGGAAAATCCATCTCCGAATTCGGGCTGATCCAGCACAAGCTTGCGGAAATGGCGATTCGAATGTACGCAAATGAAAGCATGGCGTATCGCCTGATCGGCCAGATCCAGGATTACGGACAGCCCCTTCTGGAGAAAATGATGAAGGCCGGCGAAGAGTTCGCGCCCGAATGCTCGTTCCTCAAGATCTTCGGCTCGGAGACGCTGGACTACGTGGTGGACGAAGCGCTGCAGATCCATGGCGGCTATGGCTACCATCAGGACTATCCGGTGGAACGGGCATATCGAGACGCGCGCATCAACCGGATCTTCGAGGGCACTAACGAGATCAACCGGCTGCTGGCCACGGGCATGCTGCTGCGGCGCATGAAGAAGGGAACGTTGAAGCTGGATGCCGGTTCCACCGCTTCGAATGCGAGCAAGACCGGCGTGTTCCTGCTGAACATCGCGTCAGAAAAGTTTGGCGACAAGATCGAAGAGCAGCAGGAGGTAGTCGCCGGCATCACCGATGTCTTGATGAACGCCTTTGCCCTCGAGTCCGCCGCCGCGCGCGCCTGCAAAACCAAGAAAGAGAATGCCGCCGACATGACCGCTGTATTCGCCGATGAGATCATGGACAGCATCAGGGCCTCGGCGAAAACTGTCCTGGCCGCCTGCTCAGAGGGAGATGCTTTGCGGAGGAATCTGGCGCTTCTTGACGGCATGATCGCGAAAGAGCCGGTGAATTCGATCGCCCTGCGCCGTCGTATCGCGGGCCGGCTGCTGCAAGCCGGAAAGTACGTCGTATGATCCGCATCGCAAATGGCCAGGGCTTCTGGGGCGACTCTCTCGAAGCCCCGGTCGACCAAATCCGCCGCGGACCGATTGACTACCTCACGCTGGATTACCTGGCCGAGGTCACCATGTCGATCCTGCAAAAGCAGCGGTCGCGCGATCCCCAGGCCGGATATGCCCGCGATTTCGTCGATCTGATCGCGCGCGTGCTGCCCGACCTCAAGGAGCGGCGCATTCGCGTGATCGCCAATGCGGGCGGCATTAATCCGATGGGCTGCCGGGACGCTCTGCTCGAGCGCGCCGCGCGGCAGAATATCCCTTTGAAAGTCGCCACCGTTACGGGCGACGATATCACCGAACAGCTCGACCAGTTCATGAAGCGCGGCATCGAGCTCAAGAACATGGACACCGGCGAGCCGCTAGCGGCGATCCGTGCGCAGGTGGAACGGGCCAACGTGTACTTCGGGGCTTTTCCGGTGGCGGAGGCGCTGGGACTCGGCGCGGAGATCGTCGTCACCGGACGGGTCGCCGATGCAGCCCTCACACTGGCCCCGATGATTCACGAGTTCGGCTGGACCGAAACCGATTGGAACAAGCTCTCGGCCGGCATTGTCGCCGGGCACGCGATCGAATGCGGGGCCCAAGTCACCGGCGGCAATTGCCAGGTGGATTGGGAAACCATTCCGGATCTGGCGGACATCGGCTACCCCATCGTCGAGGCGGAACCCGACGGAACGTTTAGCGTCACCAAGCACGCGGGCACGGGCGGGCGCGTCACCGTCGCATCCGTCAAGGAGCAACTGCTGTATGAAATCGGGAACCCCGCGCAATACATCACGCCCGACTGCGTTGCCGATTTCACCACCGTGCACCTGGATCAGGCGGGGCCCGACCGGGTCCGGTTCAGCGGCATCGAAGGACGTCCGGCCACGAACTACTTTAAGGTTTCGATCAGCTACACGGCCGGGTACAAGGCGATGGGATCGGTCGTCTACGCCTGGCCCGACGCCTACAAGAAGGCCCGCGTCGGCGATCAGATCCTGCGCCGGCGGCTCGAGCGGCTGGGCCTGCGGTTCGACGAAATCCGCACCGAGTTTCTGGGCGCGAACGCCTGTCACGGAATCCCGTCGGCCGAACCCGCGCCCGAAATCGAACCGCATTTGCCCGAAGTGGTCCTGCGGGTCGGCGTGCGATCGGAAAACCGTACCGCGGTCGACAGGTTCACGCGGGAGATCGCCCCGTTGGTGTTGAACGGACCGCCGGGCGTTTCCGGCCTGGGCCTGGGACGGCCGCGCGTCGAAGAGATCGTCGCGTTCTGGCCCGCGTTAATCCCGAAATCCGAGGTTCGCCCGGAGGTGCAAATATGGCCAAGCGCGAGTTGAAAAAACGAAAGCTGATCGAACTGGCCCACGCCCGCTCCGGCGATAAAGGCGATCTGGTCAACATCGGCCTGATCGCCAGGAACCCCGAGGACTATCCGATCCTGGTCCGCGAAGTCACCGCCGAACGCGTGAAACAGCACTTCGCTGGTGTATGCCAGGGCGACGTCGAGCGCTTCGAGCTGCCGAATCTGGGAGCCTTGAATTTCCTGTTGCATCAGGCTCTGGATGGCGGAGGCACCATGGCGCTGAAGGCCGATCCACAGGGCAAGACCTACAGCACCGCGCTGCTTCGAATGGAGATCGAGGTTTGACCAAACGTGTCGATTGAGTACGCCGCCGCCGGCGGGATTGCCCGCATCACGCTGAACCGTCCCGAGAAGCGCAACGCGATCACTGGCGAGATGATGTCCGCCCTGCGCGACGCATTGAAACGCGCCGAGGACGACGCAGCCGTCCGTGTCCTGCTGATCCGCGGCTCGGGCAAGGATTTTTGCGCCGGCCTCGATCTCAGTGAAGTTTTGAAGAGCGCCGAAGACGAGGCCGCGGCGCTCGCCTCCGCGCGGAGGCTGGGCGACCTGTACATCGCCATGCGCCGGCATCCGAAACCAATCGTTGCTGCGGTGCAGGGGCGCGCTCTCGGAGGAGGCGCAGGAATCGCTACTGCGTCCGACCTGATCGTCGCGGCCGAATCCGCGCAGTTCGGCTATCCGGAAGTGAAGCTCGGGTTTATCCCGGCGATTGTGACAACCATGTTGCGGCGGGCCGTGAATGAACGGCAGGCGATGGAGCTGGCTCTCACCGGCGATCCGTTAAGCGCGCCGCGCGCGCACGCCATCGGCCTGGTGAACCGCGTGGTCCCCGATGCGGAATTCGAGACGCACATCGAGAACTACGTGGCCGCGCTGGCGGCGAACTCCGCCACCGCCATGAATCTGAGCAAGACCTTGCTCTACCGAACCGATGGGATGAGCTTTGAGGCGTCGATTGAAGCCGGGGTTCAAGCCAACGTTCAGGCGCGCGCCACCGACGATTTCAAGCGCGGCGTCGAGCGCTTCTTGAAGAAGAAATAATACGATAGAAGATACCTCCACGAGGTATCGATCCAACTCCATGGGCGACTCCGTATCCAGCAGTAGAGCCCCCGTCGCCTCTACAGGGACGCGCGAAGCGGCCTGGAGGCAATACGTGGATCGCTGTGCCGCGGGGGACCAGTCGGCGCTGGCCGCCCTGTACGATGAATCCAGCTCCTTGACGTACTCGATCGCGATGCGTCTGCTGGCCGATTCGGCGGATGCCGAAGAGGTGACCTTGGACGTCTATACGCAGATTTGGCGTACCGCGGCGACCTACCAGCAGAGTCGCGGCAGCGTCGCGTCCTGGCTGGTGACTCTGGCGCGCAGCCGGGCGATCGACCGCTTGCGCTCGCGGGCCAGCCGCGTACAGCGCGAGCAGCCCATCCTGGAATTCGCCGATTTCGAGGCCGGCGCGGCCTCGCCCGAACAGGAAATCGCGTTCAGCCAGCGAAGCCGGCGCGTGCGCGCAGCGATGGCTACGTTGCCGCCCGAACAGAGCGAGGCTCTGCAGCTCGCCTTTTTCGCAGATCTATCGCACAGTGAGCTGGCAGAGCGCCTGGGCCAGCCCTTGGGAACGGTCAAAAGCCGAATCCGCTCCGGTATGATGAAGCTGCGGATGGAATTGGAACCCTTCGCCTATGACTAAGCACAGCGCAGTCACGGACGAAGTGCGGGAGCGAGCGTCGCTCTACCATCTGGGCTTGCTGGAGCCCTCCGAGTCCGCGGAATTCGAACGCCATCTGGCCGAATGCGAAGTTTGCCAGTCCGAGGCCCGGGCCTTCGGAGAGACCGCGGCCGAGATGGCATTCGCGCTCCCCCAATCGAAGCCGTCGCCCGGGTTGCGAACACGACTCCTGCAGCGCGCGATTCCGGCCAATGTTCGCGTGCGCGCCGCCGAAGGCTCCTGGCATAAGACGCCGTTTCCGGGCGTAGAAGTCCGGCGACTGTTCGTCGATCCCGCCACCGGCAACGTGACGTCGATGCTCCGTCTGCAGCCTGGCGCGAAGATTCCTCCGCATCGTCACGCGGGCCACGAGCAGTGTTACGTGATCGAAGGCGACGTCTTTTCAGGCGATGACTCGTTGAGCGCGGGCGACTACGAAGTGAACACGCTGGGGACCGACCATTCCTTCGTGAGTACTCGCGGCGGCTGCCTGTTATTGCTGATCAACAACCAGGCCGACCAGTTCTTCGTGCAGTAGTCAGCCTCGCAACATATCCTGCAGCGACAGGGCCACCAGCGCCATGGTCAGCCCGACCATCAGCGCCACGGCCGCCCAGGAAATGAAGTTGTAGAAGCGGGAATTAGTCCACTCATGCATCAGCTTCTTCTTGTTGATCAAGAGCGTCATGAAGATGAGGACCACCGGAAGCAGTATCCCGTTGACCACCTGTGAAAACAGAATCATCTTCACCAGAGGGAACTGCGGGAACATGACCACCGCGCCGCCCACCACGATCAGCCCCGTGAACAGCCAGTAGAAGATCGGCGCTTCGCGGAAACGGCGGTTGACACCCGATTCAAAGCCCAGGCCTTCGCACACCGAGTAGGACGTCGACAGCGGCAGGATGCAGGCAGCGAACAACGAAGCGTTGAACAATCCCGCGGCGAACAACAAGTACGCGTAGGAACCAAACGGTCGCAGGCCCGCGGCGGCGTCTGCGGGAACCTGGAGGTCCCGAGGCGCGACCTCGTAGATGGTGCTCGCGCAGGCCACGATGATAAAGAACGCGATCACCGACATGGCGATGCATCCCACGATCACCTCGATCCGCGACTCCTTGTATTCCTTGGCGGTCACGCCTTTTTCGACCACCGCGGCCTGCAGGTAGAACTGCATCCAGGGCGCGATGGAAGTGCCCACCATTCCGATGAGCATGTAGAGATAGGCGCCTTGCAGCATCAGTACAGGCTTCACGCTGTAGATGGCCGCCTGCTTCCAATCGGGTTTCACCAGGATCGCGGAAACGATATAGGCGACGTACACCACGCAGGCGAACAGGAAAATCTTCTCGACCGAAGCGTACGTACCCTTGACCACCAGCAGCCAGACCACTGCCGCGCCCAGCGGCACGCTGACGTATCGAGGGATGTGAAAGATTTCGAGCGACCCGGCGATACCGGCGAAGTCCGCGATCATGTTGGTCAGGTTCGCCATCACGAGCACGGCCATCACGACGAACGTGATGCGTAGGCCAAACTCTTCGCGGATCAGATCGGAGAGGCCTTTGCCCGTCACCGCGCCCATGCGCGAGCACATCTCCTGCGTGACGATCAGGAGCAGAGTGATCGGAAGCAGCGTCCAAAGGGGAAGGTAGCCAAACTTAGCGCCAGCTTGCGAATACGTGAGAATACCGCCGGCGTCGTTGTCCACCATGGCCGTGATAAACCCCGGCCCGATGACCGCGAAGAAGATCGCGATGTGATAGCGGAATCGTTTCCACACGTTCGGGGGGCTCCATGTTTGCTTCTCGCATGCTATTTGTCGCGCAGAACCGAGATGATATCGTCGGCCGTGATCACGCCTGCCAGCTTGCGATCCTCATTCACCACCGGGAGCGCCAGCAGATTGTATTTATCGAACAGTTCCGTAATCCGGTCCTGGCTTTCGGTAACCGGAGCCTCGATCAGAGTCTCCACCGCCAGCGATCGCAGCGGCGTAGCGCCTTCGTGCAGGAACAGCCGCGCCAGGGGGACGGTGCCGGTCAGATGATCGCTCACATCCACCAGGAACAGAGTGTTCAGGGTCTCCATTAACTCTTCGTTACTCTTGAGCGCCTGGATAGCATCCTCGACCGTGGCGGTTTCCTGCAGGGCGACGTATTCGGTGTTCATCATGCCCCCGGCCGAATCTTCCTTGAACTCGAGCAGCTCGCGAACCTCTTCCTTGGGCTCGTGCTCCATTTCCTCGAGAATCTCGTCGCTGGTTTCCTGCTCGAGCTCGGCCAGCACGTCCGCGGCCTCATCCGGAGCCATCTCTTCCACGATCTCGGCGGCTTTTTCGGTCTCGAGCGATTCCAGAATGCTGGCCTGGATATCGGGATCCACTTCGGAAAGCGCCTCGGCCGCCACTTCGCTGTCGATGTTTTCGAAGATCGCTTCGCGATGCTCCGGCGTCAGGTTTTCGACGATGTCGGCCAGGTCGGCTGGGTGCATGCCTTCGAGCAAACGGTTGGAAATGTTCAGCCGGAGGCGCCGTTGGGGATCCGGCTCCAGAATGTTACAGAACTCCCATCGGATGGAGTGCGGCGGAATCCCTCTTTGCAGACGTCGGATGGCGCGGGGCGGCAGCAGGCCCTGAACCAGCCGGCGGAAGATCGCCCGCAGGCCGATGTCCACGTCCAGCACCCAAAGAACCTGGCCGCCGTCCTCCTGGTGGACTTCGAAGGTGACGTCGGTGACCCGGACCACCTTGCGCCCCTGCGCGTCGATGATCTGTTGATCGAGAAGATCGCGCACCACGCGCAGCATGTATTCGTCGGAATGGTATGGAGTCAGAACTTCGTCGCGCAGGTGAATGCCGTCGAGCGAAATCGAGCGAACCTGGTCGTGGCGGACCGTGAGCCAGGCCCCTCCGCTGCCGATCAGATAGCGATCGACGCGGACCGGATCCAGAAGGGGGACGATCGCGGCGTCTTTGACCACACCAAGAGTGCGCCCCTTAAGGTCAAAGACCTTGAGGCCAAGCAGTTCGGTGAAGAACAACCGTTGATCTGCGCCCTGGTCTGGCATTGCCGGCCTAAGCCCATACTTTGCTGGCGCGCGCCTTGCACAAGGTCGCGACGCACTATTTTCACTATGCCCGATGAAGAACAACGGTGCAAGTATTTTTACCGGAAAATGTTAGCCTTGAGATCGTGGCCACTCAGCAAATTGGCGCTCAATCTCAGCCTTCCATGTACACCGGCGCAACCGCCATGATCGAAGCCCTGGTGGACGCCGGAGTCTCGTACCTGTTCGTTAATCTGGGGAGCGACCATCCCGGAATCCTGGAAGCGATCGCACAGGCCCGGGCCACGGGCAAGCCCGCTCCCAAAGTGATCACGTGCCCCAATGAAATGGTGGCTCTCACCTGCGCCCAGGGATTCGTGCAGATCAGCGGACGTCCCCAGGCCGTGCTGGTGCACGTCGATTGCGGGACCCAGGCCATGGCCGGGGCGATCCATAACGTCGCCAAGTGCCGCGTGCCGGTGCTGATTTTCGCCGGTGCCTCGCCCTATACCCAGGAAGGCGAGCTTAAGGGCAGCCGCAACGAGTTCATCCACTGGTTGCAAGACGTGCCCGACCAGCGCGGCATCCTGCGCGGCTACATGAAATACGAAAACGAGCTGCGCACCGGCCGCAACATCAAGCAGATGATCCACCGGGCGCTGCAGATCGCCTCGAGCGATCCCAAGGGTCCGGCCTACCTGATGGCCGCGCGCGAGGTATTCGAGGAAGAAGTCCCGCCCGTTGCGATCGACGCCGCCCGCTGGCAGCCCATCGCGCCCCAGCCTCTGCCCGAAAGCGGGCTCGCCGAGCTGGTCGATAGTCTTCTCGCCGCCAAGCGTCCGCTGGTGGTGACCAGCTATCTGGGCCGCAATCCGGAAGCGGTGAAGGAACTGGTCCGCTTGGCGGATCGCCTGGGAGTCGGGGTCCTGGAGTCCAGTCCGAGCTATCTGAATTTCCCGTGCGACCACCCTTGCTATGTCGGCCAGCAGGGGAATGAGCACATGCAGAATCCGTCGCTGGCCGAAGCCGACCTGGTTCTTGTGCTCGATAGCGACGTCCCCTGGATTCCGGCGTTCAACAAGCCTGCCGAGAGTGCGAAGATCTGCCACATCGATATCGATCCGCTGAAGGAGCGTACGCCCCTCTGGTACATTTCCGCGGCCCAGGTATTTCGCGCCGATTGCGCGACCGCGCTGAGCCAAATCAACGAACGCTTGTCGGGAGCGCAGAAAGCTCCCTACCGCGACAGGCATGACGCCTGGGTTGCCGAGCTGGCCCGGCGGGAACAAAAGCCCGCCGACGTCATTACCGCTGAATACCTGACTGCCTGCGTCCGCCGCCAGATCGATCGCGACACCGTGATCGTGAATGAAGGCATCACTAACTTTTCGGCGATCAATAACCACATCGGCTGCACGAAACCCGGCACGCGCTTCACCAGCGGGGCCAGCTCGCTCGGCTGGAACGGCGGGGCCTCGATCGGCATGAAGCTCGCGTGTCCGGACAAAACGGTGGTCTGCCTCACCGGCGACGGATCGTACATGTTCTCGGTGCCGTCCACCGTGCACTGGATGGCTCGCAAGTATCAGACGCCATTTCTCACGGTGATCTATAACAACCGCGGATGGCGCGCGCCGAAGTTTTCGATGCTCGCGGTGCACCCGCACGGCTACGCGAGCAAAGCCGAGGATATCGACGTCGCCTTCGATCCGCCGCCCGATTATTCCGGGATCGCGGCGGCTTCGGGCGGGGCATTCGCGAAAATCGTCAAAGCTGTGGATGAGTTGGAGCCGGCTATCGCCGAAGCGCTGAAGGTCGTGCGTGAGGAGAAACGCTGCGCTGTCCTCGACGTCTGGCTAGCGCATCTCTAGAGCGGGCCCGTCACTAGCGTTCGCGGTTAATTCTTCCACCGGCGCATGCTCGACGATAGGGCTCCCACTGCGGCCACCATCACGATGGTCGCGGCGCCGCCGAACACTACCGACGGCACGGTGCCCATCAACGCCGCCGCCACGCCCGACTCGACCGCGCCCCACTGATTCGACGCGGCGATGAACAGGCCGTTCACGGCCGACACGCGTCCCCGCAAAACATCCGGCGTGCGCGATTGCACCAGTGAAATCCGCAGCACGACACTTACGCTGTCGAAGGCTCCGGTCAGGAACAGCATCGCGAACGAAAGCCATGCCGACGTGGAGACTGCGAAGCCGATCGTGGCCGCTCCGAACGCGGCGACCGACGCCAGCAGAACAACCCCCGCGTTGTGGATCGGCGGCCTGTGGGCGATCCAGACCGCGGTCAGACCCGCGCCGATGGCCGGCGCCGAGCGGAGCCAGCCCAGACCCGTCGCGCCGATGTGCAGGATGTCGGCGGCGTAAATCGGCAGCAACGCGGTCGCTCCGCCGAAGAACACGGCGAGAAGATCGAGGCTCATCGCGGAAAGAATGACTTTCTCTCTCCATACGAATCGTATGCCTTCCGCGACGGCCTTAAGCCCGATTTCCGGACGCTCATGCTCGGCCCGGTCGGGAATGCGCATCATGCCGAAACAGATGGCGGAGAGAACGCAGCAGACGGCTTGGCCCATGTATACGGCCTCGCTGCCAAAAGCCGCGATCAGCGCTCCCGCCAGAGCCGGACCGCCCACGGTCGCCATTTCTCTTGCCGATCCGCTCCAGGAAATCGCCTGGGTCAGGTTTTCGGGAGGGACCGTTTGCGGAAGCATCGCCGAGGTCGCCGGCCATTGGAACGCGCGGGCCGTCGCAGTCAGGAATAAGCACGCGTAGATCAGCGCGACTCCGCGTCCGCTTCCGGCGGCCGCCAGAGCAAATGCGACCAGAGCCTGAGCGATCTGCGTCACCAGCGCAGTGCGGCTGCGATTGTAGCGGTCGGCAACATGGCCCGCTGCGAACGTAAACAGCAGCACCGGGATGATCTGGACCAATCCAACGTTCCCCAGCACGACCGGGGAGCGGGTGGATAGATAGAGATCCCACCCCACCACGGTTGCCAGCATCTGCTGGGCGAACATGGAAAGCGTCGTGGCGATCAGTTGGAATCGGAAGGTCCGCGAAGAGAACGCGGCATACGCAGTCACTTCTATCTAGCGTACAGCGCTTGCGGCCGGTGGCGTAGTTCCGGGTACGCCTCCGCTACTAAACTAAAACCATGGATCCGGCCGCCGAGTGGTCGTATGATCAAGCCTCTCGAACTCGATAACCCGCAAGGTCAGGCGATTTGGGAAACCATGTGCGCCGCAAATACCGGAGATACTGCCGCACTCAGGCGGTTGCTCGACAAAGATCCCAGCCTCTGCCGCGCCGAGTATTGGTATCAGCATCCGATGCACTACGCCGTGCGCGGCGGGCACATCGAAGCCGTACGCATGCTGCTAGACGCGGGGGCCGATCCGGAGTGGAACGCATACCATGACGGCAATCTCACCTCGATGGCGCGGGAACGTGGACATGAGGCCGTCGCGCTCATGCTCGAAGACGAAAGCAGGAAACGCGGCCGCGTCCCGCGCAACCAGGCCCATAGTCCGATTCACTATTTCGCCAGGCGCGGGGAGATCGGGAATGTTCGCGCTTATCTCGATGCCGATCCGTCGCTAATCGAGCGCGGCGATAACGACGGAGCAACCCCGTTACATCACGCGGCAGAATGCGGACGTCGCGATGTCGTCACCCTCTTGCTCGATCGTGGCGCGAACATCCATGCGGCTAGGGCGGGATTCATGGCGACGGAAGCTCAACCCATCGACCTCCCGATTTGGGGATCGAATCCGCTGGCGCCCCGGCCCGGCGATTTGAAAACAGCGCAGCTTCTTCTCGATCGTGGTGCGGCGTATGACATCACCATCGCGGCTGCCTTCGGCGACCTCGATCGCGTGAGAGCGTTTCTCGATCAAGACCCGAACCTGATCCGGACAATGCGCCCCAGCGGAAGACGGCCTTTGTCCGCCGCGACGGAATTCGGCCACACTGCCATCGTGCGTCTTTTGCTCGAACGCGGCGCGAATCCGACCTGGCCGGATGCAGGCGCCCCGCGAGGAGCATCTTTGCACATCGCGTCGCAGATGAATGATCGCGAGCTGGTCGAACTGCTGCTCGCGCACGGCGGCGATCCAAATGGCGGGATCGATTCCGGCGGCAACGCGATCGGGTGGGCTTCTCCCGAGTTGAAGCCGTTGATGATCGCGCACGGCGGCAAGGTCGATCCGACCGACGAGGAAATCCTGAAGCGCGTGAAGGAAGATCTGCACGCCGCGCAGCGCGAATTCGGCCAAATCTTTCCCATGGTCTGCGGCGACGGCAAACGGGAGTACCTCGCGCAATTGCTCGACGCCGGACTCCGCGTGGCTCCGACCATCACCGGCTGTAAAGGATATCTTCTGAACAACGTCGAAATGTTCGGAATGCTGCTTGCGAGCGGGATGAACCCCGATCTTCCGAATTGGCAGGAACAAACCCTCCTGCATGACGTGTGCGGCGGGGCGTCTCCAGACAACGTCCGAAAGCATCTGACCTTCGCTCGCATGCTCCTCGACGCGGGCGCGAACATATCCGCCCGGGACGAAGAGTATCGCTCGACTCCCCTCGCCTTCGCGGCTAGAACCAATATGCCGGAGATGGTCGAGTTTCTGCTTTCCCGGGGCGCGGTAACCAATCTTCCCGATGATCCGCCGTGGGCAACGCCGCTTGCCTGGGCCGAACGACGCGGCCATACCAAGGTTGCCGATATTCTGAGGAAGCACGGCGGTTAACGGCATCGAACTTGGGATGGAAAGCATCCAACGACGGTAGGCTACCCTGGAAGCAGGTACATGAAGGTATTGAAGTGGGTGGTTGGGGTACTAGTCTTTGCCGGGCTCGCTTTCGCAGGCTATAACGTCTGGGAGCGGCTATCGCGCGTCGAGACCACGGATGACGCGCAAATCGACGGAGCAATTTTCCCGCTAAGCCCGCGAGTAGCAGGGCACGTGATCAAGGTCACCGTGCATGATCAGGCTCCGGTCAAGGCCGATGACGTTCTGGTCCAATTGGATCCGCGGGATTTCGAAATCGCCCTGGCCAAGGCGCGCGCCGAGTTGGCCGATGCCGAAGCTACATTGGCCGGTGCGCGCAGCGACATTCCGGTCCTGTCCGTGTCGACGTCGAGCGTACTCAGCGGGGCGCGATCGTCCCGTCAGGATGCGGCGGCGCAAGTGAGCTGGTCCGAACAGGCCCTGGGGGCCGCCAGGGCGCGGTTGAAGACTGCGGAAGCAAATGTCCGCGTCGCCGAAGCCAATGCCAACAAGGCCGCGCAGGACGTGGAGCGTTATAAAGCTCTCGTGGCTCGCGACGATATTCCCCGGCAGCAGTACGAGCAAGCCGTCGCGGATGCCGAAGCGGCGCGAGCCTCGGTCGACGCGCAAAAGGCGGCCGTAACGGAAGCGCAACAAAACATCCTGGCTGCGGAGAAAAGCGTCGAGCAGGCTCGCGCACGCGTGGGGCAAGCCGAGGCGACCGTCGAGGGCGCCATGACCGGTCCGCAGCAGGTGAAATCGTCCGAGGCGCGTGCGCAGGCAGCCGCCGCGAAAGTCGCTCAAAAACGCGCGGAAGTGGAGCAAGCCGAGCTGAACCTGAAATATACGACGATTACGGCGCCCAGCACGGGAATCGTGGCGCGCAAGTCTGTCGAGGTCGGTCAATACGTGGAGCCTGGACAGTTGCTGATGGCGATCGTCGACTTGAGCAAGGTGTGGGTGGTGGCCAACTTCAAGGAAACCCAACTCAAGGACATGAAGATCGGCCAGCGCGCGGACATCGCCGTCGACGCCAATGGGCACACGTATTCCGGACATATTTCGAGCCTTGCTGGAGCCAGCGGTGCCCGCTTCAGCTTGCTTCCGCCCGAAAACGCAACTGGGAATTACGTCAAGGTGGTGCAGCGAATTCCGGTGATCATCGATCTCGACCCGGGCCAGAATGACGACCACGCCCTGCGTCCGGGAATGTCCGTAAGTCCAACCGTCCACATCCACTAATCCGGGAATTGACTCAGGTTTCCTTCCTAGAAGTCGACTGGAATGAGTCGATAAAGAGTTTTGATTGGACTCGCCCGCGGTTCCGGGTTAATCTGCTGGTGTAGTTCCTGTGCAGGCAGCGAAGCAGTTGCTGCCCCGTTTAGTTCGCCAACCGGTTACGCTAACCGGCACCCCCCGTCGGTATCCCACCTCGAGTGGACGAATTCCATAGCAGCAGGCACATTCGGAGGAAACGTGTCACTTATTATTCGAGTTGTATTATTTTCGAGCATCGTATTCACGATGTCCGCGCAATCCGGCGGCGTCGTATCGATCGAGGAATTGCGGAATCCGGTGCAGGGCAAGTCGTTGCGGCTGCTCGAGACGGCGCAGAAACACCTGAAATCCGGCCAGAAGGAACGCGGGATGGAAGAGCTGCGGCAGGCATTGAAGGATCCCGTCGCGATGCCGTTTGCGATCAGCATGCTCGGCATCGAGCATATTCGCGCCGGGCAACTGGACGTTGCCTATGACGAGCTGCAGCAGGCAGTTCGACTGCTGCCCGGCCGCCCGGAAAACCATTCGAATTTCGCCTTCGTGCTGGGTGCGCGAGGCGAGACCGAACGCGGATTGGAGGAAGTGCGCAAAGCGCTTCAGCTGGATGGCGGCAGGCCCAAGACTCGCATGGTCTGGGGGATGCTGCTCCTGCAGCAGGGCTCCCACGACGCGGAAGGGATCAAGCAGCTGCAGGCAGCCGCCGAGGAACTCCCGGGCGCCCACCTCATTCTTGCGAACCACTACGAACGGACCGGCAAGGCGCCGGAGGCCGAACGCGAAGTACGCGCGTATCGGGTGACCAGCATGAGCCTTCTGCCCGGTAAATAGGCGCGGGAGACCGCCGCTATTTTCCGAGTCGGCCCTTCACGTCCGGCCAGAACTCGAGGAATGCGTTGGACGCCATGCGTCCAAGGAATCCCAGACCGACGCGGATGGCGGCGCGGTCGGCGGTCGCTTCGCTGTCCGCCCGCCAGGTGTTCGAGAGATAGTTGTTGCCGGCGATGGCCGAATAGCGCGCGTACGCAGGCAGGATCCGCCCGTCGCGATTGGGCGCCATGAAGGTCATCTTGACGACATGGCCCACCCGACTCTTGAAAGGCTGACCGGCCGCGCGGAAATAGCGCGGGTCTTCTCCCCAGATCGCGCCAAGACCCGCCTCCATGGCATTGCTGGTGGCGACACCGGTGAGACGCATCCCGTAGCGCTTTCCGAAACCCTTCCAGTGGGTATCGTACTCCTCGGGTTGGTCCATCCACGTTCCCAAGCCGGCGCTGATCAGGCCTCCCGCAAGGCTCGGCGGGCCCACGGTGCTGTTGACCGCCCACTTGAACCGCTCGCTTCCCGTGATCGGTCCGGGCTCGGAAGGACTTGACTGCGCCGCCGACAACGAGGCGAGGGCGCAGAGAAAGAAAGCCTGCCGCAAAATGCCTGTTTTGTTCGTCATCCAGCTGTTGGATGGAAGATCCCAGGAAGACGTAACAGACAAAGGGAAAAGGACCGCCGCAAGGGGCTTCCCGAGCACCCTCCATGCTATGATGGCCCCTGGGAGGGCCTACGAAGATGGGTACGCTTGGTATCCAAGAGATGGTCGTCATCTTCTTCTTAGCCCTCGTTCTGTTTGGGCCCAAAAAGCTTCCAGAACTGGGGCGGACGATCGGAAAAGCGATCACCGAATTCCGTCGCGCCTCGAACGATTTGAAGGCTACGTTCGAGCGCGAAATGCATACTCTGGAGCGGGAAAGTCAGTCCATAAGCCAGGTCACACAGGTAACGGCGGGCGACATCTTCAATCGTGCCCTTAACTACGATCCGGAGAATGAAACTCGCAGCTTGCCGCCGCCGGCGGAAACCGCATGGAATTCGCTGGAACCTGAAAAAGTGGAGCAGGAAAGCACCGGCCACCAGACCCCGGCTTCGTCAGCAACATCAGAATCCACCGCTACCGACCCATCCAACGTAGGCGCTTCCGCAGTTTCAGGCGCCGAATCAAATGAGGCTATCGCCGAGGCTATGCCGTCACCGGAACCCGTTCCGGCCATTGAAGGCACGGTCCCTCGCTCTGAACAGAGTAACGCTCAGCCTCAGCACAGCTAGAAGAAGTCAGGTTAAGTAGAACGCAACAGTCGCGCGACCAGTCACATGGATGACCAACACAGCGGCGGAGGACTGCCTCCGGATGAGACCCCGCACGTAGTGTATCCGGGCGATCCCGAAAGCGCGTTCCGTCCGGATATCGAGCCGCCGGTGCCGTACGGGCTGGTTTCGGGCGGCGGGACCAGAACCCCGCCGCCTTCGCCGCCCGGAGACGACGAAGAAGATGACGACGAATCCGGAATGCTTCGGATGTCGTTCATGGAGCATCTGGAGGAGCTTCGGTCGCGCTTGATCAAGGCCCTGCTCGGCTTCGGCGTGGCATTCGGAGCCTGCCTGTTCTTCGCAAACCTGCTGTGGGATTTTGTCCAGGCGCCGCTCAAAGAAGCCACCGACAAGTTGGGCGGACAGATCATCGCCATCGACCCGATGGAGATGTTCTCGATCATGTATATGTGGACCCCGCTGGTGGCCGCGATCTTTCTCGGTGCACCCTGGGTGGTCTACCAGGTCTGGTCGTTCATATCGCCGGGTTTATATCCACGCGAGCGCCGATGGGCGGTTCCGTTCATAACCTGCACCGGAGGATTGTTTATCGCCGGCGGCGCCTTCGCGTATTTCGTGGCTTTCCGTTACGCGATGGTCTTTCTGCTGGGAATCGGCGCGTCCTCCGGCGTGAAACCGTATATCACCATCGACCGCTATTTCAGCTTGTTCGTAAATGTGATGCTGGGCATCTCGCTGGTGTTCGAGCTGCCGGTGGTCATCTTCTTCCTGACGCTGATCCGCGTAGCCTCGCCCAGTTTTCTCCTGAGGAACTCACGCTACGCGATTCTGGCGATCGTGATACTCGCGGCTATCATCACCCCGACTCCCGATATCTTCAACCTGACGATGTTCGCCGTGCCCATGGTGCTGTTGTACTTTTTGGGTGTGTTCGCAAGCTTCCTGCTGGTGATGCGCCGCGAAAATCGCAAGTTCCCGTGGGCGATCTTCTTCTACTGGCTGGCGGCGGTGTTCGTGGTCATCGCTATTGTGATTACCGTGGCGATCGTCAAGTATCAGTATCACTTTACGGCTCATTGGCCGTTCTTAGTGAAGTGACTTGAAACCGTAGGCGTTTCCGCAACTCCAGGCGCTGAATCATCCCTGAACCAGAGGTTCGTATGAGCCAACCGGAGTTGTCCGAGTCCCTATTGGGTCCCGAGGACGGCATGCTTCGCATGTCCGTGCTGGAACACCTGAGCGAGCTGCGGATGCGCATCATTCGCGCGCTGCTTGGGTTCGGAGTCGCATTCGTCTTGTGCATGGCGTTCGCCCTTCCCCTGTGGGATCTGGTCCAAGCCCCCGGCCTGGCCGCGTTCAAGCACCTGGGCAGGGGCGGATTCATTGCCATCGACGTGATGGAGCAGTTTTCCATCATCTGGATGTGGACGCCGCTAGTGGCGGCGATCTTTCTGGCTGCGCCCTGGGTGATCTACCAGGCTTGGGCGTTCATCGCGCCCGGCTTGTACCCAAGCGAGCGCAAATGGGCCATACCGTTCATTGCATGTACGGCGAGCTTGTTCCTGGCCGGCGGCCTGTTCGGGTACTTCGTCGTGTTTCGCTACACGTTGGTATTTCTGCTCGGCATCGGCGGTCCGGTCAACGTGATTCCTTACATCTCGATCGAACGCTACTTTGAAAGGTTCGTGAATGTGATGCTCTGCGTCGCGGTGATCTTCGAATTGCCGGTCGCGATCTTCTTCCTGACTTTGATCCACGTCGCATCCCCGAGCTTTCTTTTACGAAATTCCCGTTACGCGATACTCGCCGTGGTGATCCTGGCCGCGATCCTCACGCCATCGCCGGACGCCTTCAATCTCACGATGTTCGCCGTACCCATGGTCCTGTTGTATTATCTGGGAGTGTTCGCCAGCTACCTGTTGGTGATGCGCCGTGAGAATCGCAAGTTTCCCTGGCGGATCTTCCTTTACTGGGTTTTGGCGGCCGGAGCGGCGGTCGTCGCGGGCTCGCTGATTGTCGCGCGTGCCCGGCTATTGATGAAGTAGCCGGCCAGCATCTTCCCGACGATCCAAGCCGCCCGCACGGCCAGGCCGATGGATGTTCGTAACGGCAGGCTTCGTCTGCTCTGACAGGTCTGCCCGATCGCCTGATTCGCTTCGGAGATGAGGAGATCGGCTTCAGAGGAACCCGGCGGCAACACCGCTCGGATGATCCGCTCGGCAGCGTCGAGCCGCCCCCACTGCAGGTCGTTTTCCCTCCACTCGCGACTCAGGAATGCGCCGAAGTGAAACAGTGCCGTGCCGGCCAGTTTCCGCCGCTTATCACCGTTCGGACCAAGAAGATTCTCATTCAGAATGCTGACCGCGTCGCGCGGGCTGATGCGATACACCTCACATTGCTCGGCTTCGCCCACCGACGCTTCATAGAAAATCGGAAACACGATCTGGTCGTAGTATTCGAACCGGTCGAACAGGCGCCGCGAATCGGCATCGAGGCAGGCCTCTGCGTCCGCCGCCGCGCCTATAAAAGCCTCGCGGAAGCGGTCGGCGATCGCCGCCGCGCTGGTATCCGACCGGCGCTGAGCTTTCAGGGCGGCGAGGATCCGGTTCAGCTCGCGCGTTAGGCCCGGATCGGTCAGCTTGCGCAGCAGAAAACGCAGCCGCCGTTCCCGAAACCCCAGATCGAATTCCAGTAAGAACCGGCTCTCGCTCCGCTCCGGATCCTGCTCCGAGTAATTTGCACGCCGCCAAGCGTCCACCGCTTCGCGAGGTTGGCCGAGCATGGCCGCCAAATCGTCCGTAACAGCCCGGACTTTCAGTCGATGATACCCGGCGTACGCTGGTCCACGGTCGCGAATCTCGTCGGCCAGGGTTCGCCGCTGATAATCGTCGCCGGACACCCGCCCGATGAAGTCGCTGACGTCTTCGTCGACGTGCGACGTGATCTCCTGAACGCGTTCGATCAGGCGGTTGCGCTCGATCACGCGCTGCAAGTCTTCCCGGATGGTTTCCTGGCGCGGCAGGTGGAACAGCGCGTCCAGCGTGTTCTTGAGGAAGTTGGGCGCCGGCGCGGCGGTGTCGTGATCCGGCTCGTCCGGCGACGGTTCGACATACATCAGCTTCCGGGCGACCGGCAGCTCCGAACCGCGCTGGGCCAACGCTTGGATCGCATGAGTGAACGGCTTGTTATCGAGGCAGCCTCCGTCGCTGAACGCCCGGCCTTCCAGGCACACCGGCTCAAACGCAAAAGGGAATGCCGATGTCGCGCAGGCTGCGAACGCCAGGAACGGATGCTTGCCGCGAGCGAAATCATTCCCGCCGTCCCCGAATCGCAAATGAAACACGTTCCGGAAGCGTTTCTCGAGCACGGTCTTATCGGCGAGCGCGATCGGCAGTTCGAGCCCGTGAAGATCTGTCGCCGTGATGAATACGTCCATGTCGGGTTGCAGCCGGTTCGCCGAATCGCGCTCCATTCCATCGAGCGCATTCAGGAGCCTTGCGTGCATGGCGCGGCTGCTCAACAGACTGCGCGGCAGCCTGTCGCGATTGAGAAGATCCTGGACATCGGCTTGATCGAGCCACAGCCGGCTGACCGGATCGAGCGTTTGCCCCCCCGCCAAAGCCTTTCCGAGAAAGATCGCGTTGATGCCGCCCGCCGATGTCCCCGATGCGATATCCACCAGAAACCGGGTGCGCACAGTCCCATCGGGGGCACTCGCCAGCTTCCGGTAAACCCGCTCGGTTCCGCTCAGTTCGGTGTCGGCGGCGATCAGATTCCCATCCGCGTCGACGGAGGTGGCCCGAACCAGGTGAAAGAATTCCCGGGTGACTCCGTGGATGTAGATCGCCAGCGACGCCCCGCCGTACAGCACCAGCGCGAAGCGGACTTCGCGATCGAAGGCGGGGGAAATAGAAGCGGCCATCCGCCCGCAGTAGAGCAGATGGCCGCTGATTTAGAACCGCGACGAATGCCTATCTCGGCGTCCGCAAACGCTTATTACGACTTGCCCGCAGCGAACTTCAATTCCGCCAGCGGCACCTTGCGGGTCGCAGGATTCGGTAGATGGACCGGGATGATCCGGTCGACATCCAGCTTCAGGCGCTCGATGTTGGCCAGGAGGTTCACCTGATACTGATTCGGATTGGGCACCGGGGCGGTCGGAACCGGATTGAGCACGTTGAACTCGTCCGCTTCGAGCAGCATCTTCTGCTTGGGCAAGTAGACGATCAGCATACCGTTGCTGTGCGTGCTGTTGAGCAGGTGATGCAGCTCAATGACGTGTTCGCCGTCGGTCAGAACCTTCTTCTCGCCGGCGTATTCCACTTTGATCTTCGGCTTGCCGCCCTTCTTCTGGAGGTTGTCCGGAACCAGCGTGTGAGGCGTCGCCAGGACTTTTTCGTAGTAGCCCTTGTTGGCCTGATGCGTGATGATGGTCGCGCCCTCGGCTACGAAGTCGCGGAGCCCCTGAGAGTGATCGAAGTGGGCGTGCGTGTTGATCACGTACTTGATCGGCTTGCCGGGAACCAGGCGCTTGGCTTCGCTGATGATCTGGTCCGCGCGCGCGTCGCCCGACGGGCCCTCGATCACGACCACGTAATCCTTGAAGTTGGCTACGATGGCGCCGTATCCGCCGGTGACCAGCCAGAACCCGCCGCCGAGATCTTCACTTTCGATCGCCGCAGGAGCGCCGCGTCCACCGCCGGGAGCGCCCCCCGGGCCGCCCTTGCCTTTTCCGTCGCCGCCAGCAAATTCCGGTGGTGCGCCCTTGCCTTTTCCATCGCCGCCCTTGGCAGCGCCGCCCGGACCGCCGGGCCCACCTGGTGCTCCTTTACCGCCGCGTCCGGCCGGAGCGGTCAGGTCCACGGGCTGGTTGACCTTCACATCGGCCACCGTCATTTCCCAGATTCTCGGGCCGCCCTGCCGCTGCACGATCGAAGTGGGAACTTTCACGCCGCCGAAGTCCTTATAGTTGCTGAACGTCGCTTCCCACTTGATATCGCCGAGCATACCGTTGTCGATCATGGTTTCGACTCTCTCCACCAGACCCTGATCGTTGATATAGCCTTTGACGCTGGTCTTGTAAGCCGTGCCGTTCTCCATCGGGAACGTGAGCACAGTGAATTTCTTCTCTTTGGACACCGTGGCGTTCTTTTCGAGCGCCATCTTCAGGAATCCCAGCGGCAGCATCCCGAACTGAATTTGGTTGTTGAAGTTGTTGGCCGTCCCGACGGCTACCGCGCCGGTTTGGGTGGGCGCCGGGCAAGTGGTTCCGGCACCGCCGCACTGGTTGGCAGGTTCGCCTTCGGAGCGATCGCGAACATCGCGCCAGCCCTTCGCGTCGAAATCCACCGACCGTGTCCAGTTCTTGTTCGCAGTCCAACGCCAGCGATCCGCATTGGCGGCGTACGTCTGCCCGACGGAGCCATCGCCACCCTCGCCGGTCAGGGTCAGAGTCTTCACGTTCTCGACACCCATCGCCTTCATGGACTTGTCGACGACGGATTTCAAATCGCCCTGGGCGGAAACCACCCAGACAAACGCGGTCGCGAGTCCCGCTGCAGCTAGAAAAAGCTTCTTGAACATACTCGCCTCCACTTGGGATGTCACTCCTGAGGCGTCTTCACGGCCCCGGATCAGCGGTCAGTATAACACCAGCGCCGCGGCGCTAGATGCCGCTGGTGCGGATCCAGAAGCTCTCGCTCCACTTGCCGCCGGGCGGGATGATCTGCAAGTCCGGATACTTGCCCTCGTGGTTCAAGTTGATCGCGGCGGTGATGCCGCTCATCGGCTCGAAACAGATAAACGGCTGGGGCTGGCCGTTGGGACCGTTGGGTTCCCATACGATCGCCACCGGGTACTTCGGTCCGAACAGCGTCTCCACCTTCGTCGTTCCGGACTCGATCGAAAACACGGCCCGGCCGTCCGCATCGCGCTGCAGATCGATGAAGCCGTCGTCGAGGGTCCGGCCGCGTAGCGGGAACTTCTCAGGGATGTCCATCGCGCTGTATTCGCCGGTGGGGATAAGGAGGTTGTTGACGACCACGCGTCGGCGCGCCGGGATGTGGCCGATCCATTCATCGCGCGCAACATCGGGGATGCGGTAGTACGGATGGAAACCGACCGAGACCGGCATCGGACTGCTGCTCAGGTTGCTCACGGTGATGCGCACTTCGAGAACACCGTCCTTGAGCGTGTAGGTCATCTCGTATTCATGCGCGAAGGGCCACTGGGCCATCAGGTCCGGGTATCGCCAGAACTCCAGGCGGCTGGTGGTCCGCGCCGATCGCTTGTCGCCCGCGACGCTGACCACCTGCCAATATGGCGAGCTCGCCAGCAATCCGTGGATCGGATTGCCTCGATCCGCGTTGATGTTTCCGATGGTCATGTCGAAAGCGTACTTTTTGCCGTTGGCCCAGAAACCTTGCTCGTTGAGCCGGTTGGCCCAGGGCGCCAGAAAAGGAATACCGCTCAGCCGCGGATTCTTTTGAAATTCGGCGACGTCGCTGTAGGGAAAGTGCAGGATGTTCTTCCCGTGCACGTTCAGCTCATAAGCGGTATTCCCGACTGACGGCACGATGGCGACGTCGACGCCATGCTCGGGATCGGCCAGACGGACCACGGGGATTCCGTGGTCGGTGGTCCGCTCGGCTGTGTACTCCTGCCCGAGGCAGACAAATGATAACGCCAGCACTGCAGCAAGCCGGATCATGCAGTGAGTATAATGCAGCGGACTGTAACGATCAGAGTCCCGCGCAGGCTGTCGAGATCATGGACGTCTAGGCTTTATGTGGCACAGGCCTTCAGCCTGTGAACCACGTCATGAGAGATTTCCGGCGACATCTGCACTTCTTTCGCAGAGTGTATGGCCGAAATCTTCCGCACTGGTATCCGCGCGACGCGGCAGTATTCGTAACCTGGCGACTCTTCGGTTCGCTTCCGCGACGACACGCGATGAAGCTGATCGCGCCGGAGGATGCAGGGCAGGCATTCCGGGACCAGGATGTTCACTTGGATCGCGCCGAGTTCGGTCCAACGTGGCTGGCTTCGCCACCAGTAGCGGATCTTCTAGTTGAGACCATCAGATCTGCCGAAATCCAGCGGCGCTTATGCGCAGTGCATGCGTTTGTGGTGATGCCGAACCACGTTCATCTGCTGGTTACGCCCTTCCAGCCATTGTCCGCGGTTACAAAGTGGATCAAGGGCACGTCGGCCCGACGCGTGAACCAATTTCTCGAACGCACGGGCAGTCCATTTTGGCAGGACGAATCATTCGATCACTGGGCCCGGAACAGCGCCGAGTTTGAGAAGATCCGAGCCTACATCTGGAACAACCCTGTTAAGGCTGGTTTGGTGGAACACCCGGCTGAATGGCCGTACTCGGACTACTCGCAAAGCGCACAGGCTGAACGCCTGTGCCACGAGTGAAGTGATATGCTGGCCGGATTATGCGTCTTGCATTGATTGCCAGCCTGATCGCCGTCACAGCCTCCGCCCAGTCCAATCCGGCGCCAAAGCTTCCTTCAGATATCGACCCGCAGTCGTTCAGCCGTCTGCCGCTGATCCAGCGCGAGAAACTTTCAGGCGATGCGCTGCGCGTCTATGACGCCGTGGTCGGCAAAGACGCGAACGGCAAGGATCGTCCCGTACCGCCGACGGGTCCGGCGGCGACGTCGCTCTACAGCCCGGGCGTCGCGCTGCCCATGAATCAGCTCAATCAGTATCTGCGCACTTCCGTCGTCGGCACCGCCATGTACCAGCTCTGCACCCTGATCGCGGCGCGCGAATTCGACGAGCCCTACGAATGGAACTCGCACGAAGCCGGTGCGAAGCGTGCCAACGTGGACCAGAAAACCATCGACGCGGTCAAATTCAATCGCCCGCTGGATGGCTTGCCTGAAAAAGAAGCGCTGGTTGTCCGTTTCGGCCGGGCGATTTTCCAGGACCGCAAGGTGCCTTCCGAACTCTACGCCAAGGTCGTCGAAACTTTTGGGCAGCAGGGAATGTTCGAGCTCACCGCGATCATGGGCGATTACGCCATGGCCGCGATCATGCTGCGGGCCGTCGACCAGCACGTGCCGAATCCGACCAGCGAACTACCGGCAATCAGACACTGACGATTTTCCGGCGCTATTTTCCGTCGACCGAAAACGCAAGCAGCACATTACCGCCCGCACCGCCTGCGAAGGCGTAGCCCGAGGTGGCGACCACCATGCCATTGGCGATGGCCGGCCCGCCGCCATTGAACGCCCCGCCTTTGCCGGGAAGACCGTTCACCGTGTTGGGGAACGTCTGGCCAGCGTCGAAATCCCACACAATTGCTCCGTCCTTGGTCGAATAGGCTCGCAGGTGCCCGCCGAACGACGCGGAAAATGCGATGCCGGGCATCGCGGAAACGGCCGACGACTGCGCGCGATTGCCCGCACCCTGCGGAGCCGGCGTGCTCCAGATCTTTTCGCCCGTGTCGATTTTCAGAGCGTAGAGGCCGGGGGTCCCGTCCGGCTTGTTGATATCGGCGATCGCGGCGTACACGGTCTGTCCCTCCGCGGCCATGCCCCAGCCGATCCCACCTAGTAGGCCGTTCCCGACGCCGATGCGCGTTTTCCAAATCACCTTGCCGCGATCCTCGGGATCCAGCGCGTAAACTACGCCCGATTTCTGGCTGGCGAGAATCACGTCGCGCCCACCCGCCTGTCGCAGCAGTGTCGAGCTGCCGAAATCATAATCGTCGCCCGCATTCTCAGGACAAAGCGGGCCGCGAGGGCAGCCCGGAACCCAGTTGTCACCGGGCGTCACCTGATTCGACCAGAGCAGGCTGCCGGTCTCCAGATCGAACGCGAGAATCGCATCGGTGGTGGGCACTTCGATCCCGGTGTAGGAGTTGCCGCTGCCGATGTAGATCCGCTTACGCTTTTCGTCGATGATCGGCGCCGACCAGAGTGCCGCACCCGCCGGTCCGAACATCTTTCGTCCGTCGGCCGTGGTCTTGTACTGCTTGGCCGGATCCGGAATGGTGTAGGTCTTCCAGATGATGCTCCCGGTCTTCGCGTCGAGCGCCGACAAACTGCCGCGGAACTTGCAGCATTCGTAATTGGCTGCTCCCGAGCCGGTCTCTTCGCCCGACGACATCGGCACGTACAACCGACCGTTGTTGTACACCGGCGAGCCCGTGATGCGGGCCAGCGGGAAATCGTCGACTTTGGTTTTCCAGACGAGCTGGCCGGTGAGGGCATCCACTGCGTGCGCTGTTCCGCCGCTATCGCCGAAATAGGCGATCCAGCGGGTGTCGTTTGGAAGCTTCACGATCTGAACCGCGGTGCGCGCGATGTTGCCGGTCTCGTAGCTCCAATAAATGCATCCTGTCGCGGCATCCAGCGAGAACACCGTGCCGCTGGCGCTGCCTACGAACACACGTCCGCCGACGATCACAGGCTGCGCCTGATTGCGCTGATTGACCACGCCCGGGAACGCGAACGTCCATTTGAGTTTGAGCTTGGGCACATCGGCCGCGGCGATCCCCGGCGTCGGCTGAAAGCGCGAGCCGGATGCATCCACGCCCCATCCGTTCCAATCTCCCGCGCCCGGCGAAAAGGGCTTGGACGTGCCGGCGCATTTGCCGACGTTCGGATCCTGGACGGCAGCCGGAGCTTGCGCACCACGAGGCGGAGCTTGGGCGAACATGGATACCGCTAGTGCGGCGAACAAAAACAAGCGCATGGGACCTACTTTATCAACTTCTTGATCGCGCACAACGGAGCCGGCAACATCCGCCGGCCCTGTGCGCTAGGTTCCTGCCATCTGAGTCTTGAGGTAATTCGCCAGACCGCCCAGCTCGAGGATTTTCTTCACCGAATCGGGGAGCTGCGGGAATGAGTATTGTTTATCGCGGAGATGAATCTTGCTCGCCGCCAGATCGATCCGCAGGGAATCGCCTTCCTGGACCTCCGGGTACAAATCGGGGCATTCAAAGATCGGCAGCCCGTCGTTGATTGCGTTGCGATAAAACGTCCGCGCGAAGGAGCATGCCACCACGGCCTGGATCCCGAGCCCCTGGATCGCGGTGGCCGCCTGCTCGCGAGCGCTGCCGCAGCCGAAGTTACGCCCCGCGACCAGAATCTGAAAATCGCGCAACTTCGCCGGAAACCCTTCGCCGAGCACTTCGAAGGCGTGCTGGGCCAGGCGCTCGCGATCGATGTAAATCAGGTAGCGCCCGGGGATGATGATATCGGAGTTGATGTTGTCGCCGAACTTGTATACCCGGCCTTGAATGGTCGATTCCATTTAGAAAAACTCTCGCGGGTCCGAGATCACGCCTTTAATCGCCGAAGCTGCCAGCGTCGCGGGACTCGAAAGATAGATCTCGGCCTTGCTGCTTCCCATCCGTCCGATGAAATTCCGGTTCGCTGTCGAGAGGCAAACTTCTCCGTCCGCCAGAATGCCGCCATCTCCCGCGCAGGCGCCGCAGCCCGGATTTGTAAACATCCCGCCGCTTTCAAGCAAGGTCTGAAACACGCCGGTTTTCGAAGCCTCGAGTAGAATTTCCTTCGACCCGGGGGTGATGATCAGGCGCACGTTCGGATGAATACGGCGGCCCTTGAGAATGCGAGCCGCGATCTCAAGGTCCTCATACTTGGCATTGGCGCACGATCCCAGGAAGGCCTGGTCAATGCGCGTGCCCTCGACCTCGCGAATCGGCTTGGTGTTTTCGACTTCGTGCGGGCATGCCACCATCGGCCCGAGCCCGCCCAAGTCGACCGGGATCTCTTTTTCGTACACGGCGTCTGCGTCGGCGGACACGGGCTGGTAGCGCTTGGATGAATCCATGCGACCGCGCAGATATTCCTCGGTCTTTGCGTCCGGAGGAACGAACGCGCACTTCACGCCCATCTCCATCGCGAGATTCGTCATCGTCATGCGCTCGGAGACGCTGAGGCCGCTGGTGGCGTCTCCGTGAAACTCGACCGCCTTATATCCGCACCCGTCGGCGCCCAGAGTCCCGATCAGGTATAGCATCAGGTCCTTGGAAAAAACACCCGGCGCGAGTTTCCCGCTTAGCACGATCTTGAACGTCTCCGGCACCTTCATCCACAGCTTGCCGGTAATCCACACCGATGCGACTTCGGTATATCCGATGCCCGTCCCTAAAGCGCCCAGGCTGCCGTAAATGGTGCAGTGCGAATCAGTGCCGACGATCAGGTCGCCCGGCGCGACGTGCCCGGCTTCCATCAGCACCAGGTGCGCGATCCCCGCGTCCACGTCGTAAAACTTGTTGATGCCGTTGGTGCGCGCGAACGTGCGGCTCACCTGCTGATCGGTCGCGTTCTTCTCGGTTTTCGCCGGAGCGATGTGATCCAGAACCACGGCCAGCCGGTCCGGATCGTACAGCTTGGTCGCGCCGACCTTTTGCATCACGCTGACCGATCGCCAGGTCGCGGTGTGGCTCATCACCAGGTCGGGATACGCGTCGACTATATCGCCCGGCTTGACGGAGGTCCGCCCGGACTTGGCGGCTAGAATCTTTTCAGCAATCGTAAATCCCATGCGTCTCTAAAATGGGGCTCTTCTGCTAACATAGCAGTCGCGAAAGGCGACATCGGGAGAAGCGTGTCGACGCAACGTCAACCAGTGGCTGGATGGCAGGTTTTAGCGGCCTCATTCACCGTCCTGATGGTGGCGTTTTCTTTTGCTCTATTCTCGCTCCCCATCTTCTATCCGTTCCTGCGAAGAGCTTACGGCTGGAACGCCGCGCAGGCCTCCGCGGGCGGATCGATCGTGCTGTTGTTGATCGGCGTGCTGGGACCAATCATCGGACGGCTTTCCGACCGGTTCACCCCAAAGAAAGTGCTGCTGACCGGAATGTGTATCGGGGCGATGGCCCTGGCTTTGCTTTCGACCATCTCCAGCCTGCCGCAATACTATGCGTTCTGCGTTCTGTTCGGCATCGGCACGGCGGCCGTATCGCTTGTGCCGACGGCGATGCTGATCGCGCCCTGGTTTTCGACCAAGCGCGGGCTGGCTGTCGGCGTCATCAATGCTGGAGTCGGCGTCGCCGGTTTCATCGCGCCGAATATGACGCGGAAGCTGATCGAGACATTCAGCATGTCGCATGCTTTCGTCGCGCTGGCGGCATTGATGGCGATTCCGTTCGTCGTGACGCTGGTTCTGGTGCGAGGCGTCCAGCGTGCGCCCGCGAATTCGCACCGTCATAGCCTGGCCAAAGCGGGCGAAGTGGTTAAGATGCCGATGTTCTGGATGTTCGGACTCGGACTATTTTTCGCGGCGCACACGCTGACCGGGATCCAGCAGCATCTGGCGCTGTATATGACCGGACACGGCGTTACTCCGGCGAATGCGGCTTTCGCGCTGAGCATGCTGCTGGGCGCGAGCGCGGTGGGCAAGATTGCGGGGGGCGCGATTGCCGATAAGAGTTCCGCGCGCGTATCGCTGCTGTGGAGTATCGGGTGTCTGGCTGCGGGAATCGGCGGGTTGCTGACCGTCGCGCCCGATTCGCCCTTGGTTTACTCCTCGGCAGCGATGTTCGGATTGGGATACGGAGGGGTCTTCAACGCGCCGCCGCTGATCGCCTTCGAGCACTTTGGAACAGAAAGGGTCGGGACGATATTGGGCTTGTTCATGATGTTCTTCGGTGTCGGCACATCCTCAGGCGGCCTGGTCGCGGGAATGATTTTTGACAGGACCCGGGACTATGCGAACGCGTTTAGCGTAGATCTGGTTTCCTGCGGCATCGCATTCCTGCTGCTGTTCGCCGCGGCGCGATTGCGGACGACGCGCCCGGCTCCCGTTCCGGTACAAGCATAAGACATGACGCCCTTGATCCTCGAAGGCAACTGCTGGAAGTTTGGCCACAACATTCCCACTGACGTGATCACGCCCACCGCGTATGTCATGCGCGGCTTGGGCGAGATGGTCAAACACGTTCTCGAAAACGCCAACCCGGATTTTCCCAAGAACGTGCAAAAAGGCGACATCATCGTCGCGGGCCGCAATTTCGGATGTTCGTCGGGACGCGCCATCGCGCCCAAAGCAATCAAGGCGACCGGAGTCGGCGCGGTGATCGCCGAATTTTTCTCGCGCACGTTTTATCGCAACGGACCCGAGATCGGGCTGCCGTTGCTCGAGGCGCCGGGGATTCATGATCTGGTGGAGACCGGCCATCGCATCCGTGTCAACATCGAAGCGGGAATCGTGGAAAACCTGACCACGGGACAATCGATCCAGGGCCGCGCGCCGTCCGGCTTGCTGCTCGATATGTTGCGCGCGGGCGGCCTGATCCCGCTGTTGAAGACCGATGTCGGCAAGGCCCTGCTCCAATCATGACGCTTCTCTTAACGAATGAAGAAGTGGAGCAGGCGCTGACTCCGCAGGACGCGATCGCAGCCACCGAGAGCATCTATCGCGAGCTGGCCGAGGGCAAGGCGCTCAATCGTGCGCGCTCGCAGGTGTATCTCCCCGCCGAATCGCGCGAGCATCCGGGATTTCACTACCGGATGAAAACCCAGGAAGGCGGCAGTCTCGATTGCGGCGTGTGGGCTCTGCGCGTCACTTCGGATATGGCCGGATTCTCTTACACGGCCGGTGTGAAGCGCCGCCGAATCCTGCCGGTGGCGACGGGAAACAAGTACTGCGGTCTGGTCATTCTGTTCGATGTCGAGCGAATCGAACCGGTCGCGATCATGCCCGATGGCGTGATCCAGAAGGTCCGGGTCGCGGCAATGAGCGCCGTCGGTGCGCGCTATCTGGCGCCGGAGAAACCCAAGGTGCTCGGACTGTTCGGAAGCGGCTGGCAGGCCGGCGCGCACCTCGAATTCCTGGCCGCACAGTACAAGTTCGATCAGATCAAAGTGTTCAGCCCGAATCAGGAACACTGCCGTGAGTTCTGCCGGAAAATGTCGGAAAAGCTAAGCCGCGAAGTGCGAGCCGTCGGCACGCCCAAAGAAGCCGTCGACGACAGCGATTTCGTGCAGGCCGCGACCGCCGCATGGGATCCCGTATTCGACGGCCACTGGGTCGAGAAGGGCATGTACGTTGCCTCGATTGGAGGCGCGGATGCGAGCAACAAGCGTCGCGAGATCGATGACGAGACCATCCGCCGCGCCGATGTGTACTTCGTGCACTCGAAGGAGGTCGCCCGTAACGATCAGTCGCCCGATGTCTGGGAAGCATCGCAGAAGGGCATCGTCCGCTGGGAAGATATCGGCGAGCTTCAGGATCTGGTCGCGGGCAAACTGCGCGGCAGGACCAGCGCGGATCAGATCACTCTGTTCAACAACAATACGGGCGCCGGAACGCAGTTCGCGGCGGTAGGCGCGGCTGTGGTGAAGCGCGCGCGGGCGATGGGTTTGGGTCGCGAGCTGCCGACGGAATGGTTCCTGGAGAGCGTGTCGCCGTGAGCACTGCCGTGATTCAGGAACACAGGCGTAAGCAACTGCTCGAGCTCATGACCGAGCGGGGATGGGATTCGATCCTGCTTTACGGCAACGCGTGGCGCAAGGATCCGTTCCGCAGCCTGGTGAACTTCAACTTCTCGGGCGACCACGCGCTCGCCCGTTTGTCCCGATCCGGCGAGATCACCACAACATTCAGCGATCCCTGGGACGCTGAGACCGCGTCCGCGGTTCTGCAGCCCGACTTTGTGAACGCCTTCGCCGGCGGGGCATCGGCAGTTGCCGGGCTCGAGTTCATGGAGGAAGGATTCGTCGCAGCCTGCGGGGCGCTGCCGGTTTCGGCGACCGCCGACGTCGAGGAGCTGCGCCGCGTTAAGACTGCGGAGGAGATCGGGTACATCGAGCAAGCCTGCGATCTCGCGGATCGAGGCTATCAGAGGTTCGTCGAAGCGGCCGAGCCCGGCATGCGGGAATACGAGCTGGTCGCCGAAGTCGAGGCTTTCTTAAAGGAGAACGGCGCCGAAGACAATTTCATGCTGATCGCATCCGGCGGCGCCGAGGTCGTCGGTATGAAGCCGCCGACCGATCGGAAACTGCAAAAGGGCGATTCCATCACTACCGAGCTGACGCCGCAGGTCAACGGCTATTACGCGCAAATCTGCAGAACGCTGGTCCTGGGGGATCCTTCGCCCGGCCAGCTTCAATCCTTCGCGATCTTTTCCGAAGCTCAAAAAGCCGCCGAGGATTTGATCAAGCCCGGCGTGACCGCGGCCGACGCCGCGCGCGCCCAGAACGACGTATTTCGCAAATACGGCTACGGCGATTACACGGGCGCGAAGTACACCCGCGTGCGCGGGCATTGCCTGGGGCTTTATCCGGACGAAACGCCTCACATCCTGGAAGACGTCGATTACGTGCTCAAAAAAGATATGGTCGTGATCGCGCATCCCAACACGTATCTGCCGCTCTCGGGCTACATGGTATTCGGCGATACGCTGCTGATCACGGAAGTCGGCAACACGCGCCTCAACAAGACCGAGAAGAAGTTGTTCACGAAATGAAACGCGGACTCATCGCCTGGGACAAGTCGGAGCTGTCTCCGGCAGTTTTCGAACAGCGGCTGGCACGAGCACGGGCTGCGCTCGCGACACAGGATCTGCCGGCGCTGCTGGTGTACTCCGATGTCTGGCGATCCACCGAAGGCCGGCATCTGACCAACTACATGCCGTACTGGAACCGGTCGCTGATCGTGATCCCGCGCGATCAGCCGCCCGTGCTGTTGTGCGGACTCTCGCCGCGCGTCTATCCGTGGATCAAGTCGGTGACGATCTTCGAAGAGATCCGTCCCGCATCGAAGCTGGTGCCGGCATTGTTGCAGCTCTGCGCGGAGCACGGGTGGACCAAGCTCGGCGTGCTCGATCTTCCCCGGCTGACCCACGAGATCTACGCGCCGCTCAAAGCTTCCGACGTGCAGATATCCGACGTGAGACTCGAGTTGACGGATGACGCCGAGGTAGCCATGAACCGCCGTGCGGAACAGATGGCGCGCGAGATCCTGACGGCGGAATTGCCCAAGGGAGCAGGGCTAACGGACTACCAGTTCTCGGGGCTTCTGGAACGGGCTTATCGGCGCGCCGGGGCCGAAGACTTGGTTCTGCTGTTCAGCACCGGCGATTCCGCGCCGCGCCCCGCTCGCGGCACGATGCTCGCAGGTCGGTTCTCGGTCGCCGTCGCGCTCGAATACCGAGGGCACTGGGCGCGAGTGAGGCAAGGCTTTCCCCTATGAACATGATCGAAAAGATTCTTGCCAAAGCCAGCGGCAAGAAGGAGGTGGTGCCGGGCGATATCGTGGTCGCGAATGTGGACCGCATGGTCCTGCACGATCTCAGCTCGAACCTGGTTTCGAAAGTCTTCGAAAACGAGATGCCGGGAAGCTCGATTTTCGATCCCGATCGCATTGTCTTCGTCTTCGATCACACCTTCTCGCCGCCCAGCCAGGCCGATGCCGACGTGCTCACCGAAGCGCGACGCTTCGCCGCGAAGTACGGAATTCGCAACGTGTTCGACTCGGGCTCGGGCAGCATCCATCACGTGATCATGGAGAACGGATTGTGGGCGCCCGGAGACGTGATCATCGGCTGCGATTCGCACACCACCGTTTACGGCGCGCTGGGCGTCTTCTCCACGGGCGTCGGGAACAACTCGATGGCTGCGCTTGGTTACGCGCATGGCAAGGCCTGGTTCCGCGTTCCGGAAACCATTCAAGTACGTCTGCACGGTCCGCCGCCCGACGGCACCACTCCACGCGATGTCGCGCAGTACCTGGAAGGTTTTCTGGGCGAGGACAGCGCGGTCTATCGCGCCGTCGAGTATGCCGGTGCGTTTATCGAGAATCTGTCGATCGAAGACCGCATTTTGTTCCCGTTGATGGCGATCGATTTGGGCGCGAAAGCCGGATACGTCAATCCGGACGAGAAGACTGCGGCCTACGCGCACAAATACTCGCGCAAGAAGCATTTCGAGCTGTTCAAGAATGATCCGGGCACGCAGTTTTCCAAGATCATCGATGTCGATGTGGCGCAGCTCGAGCCGCAAGTGGCGTGCCCGCCCACCGTCGGTAACGTCAAGCCGATCGGCCAGGCGGCCGGCATCGAGATTCAGCTCGCCGAAATCGGGGGCAGCACCGGAGGCCGCCTGAGCGATCTTCGGGTTCTGGCGCAAGCGCTCGAAAGGAAGCGCGTCCATCCGAACGTGCGTCTGCAGGTGGTGCCGGTAACCCGGGGCGTGTATCTCGCCGCTCTGCGCGAAGGACTGCTCGAAACCATCGTGGAAGCCGGCGGAATCATTTTCCCGCCCAGCGCGGGCTCCAATCAGGCGGTGAACATGGGCGCCATGAGCGAGCAGGAGGCGATGGTCTCCACGCAGGCGCGCAATTTTCCCGGCCGCAACGGACACCCCAAGGCTCGCCACTATCTGGCCTCCGCAGCCACCGTTGCCGCATCCGCCCTGACGGGAAGGATCACCGATCCGCGCGAGAATATCTGAAAGCGCACGGCGGTTCGGTATGATGTACGAGCGGAGTAAACTCGAGGGGGAACGATGATTATCGATTCGCACGGCCACGTCACGGCCCCGGAAAAGCTGTACGTCTATAAGGCCAACATCCTGTCCCATCGCGGCGCGCACGGCCGCGGCAGCCACGGCGCTTCCGACCAGGAAATCAAGGACGCGCTGAACTCGCCGGTATTCGGCGGAAGCTCGCATCTCGAGCAGCTGAAGGAAGTCGGGACCGACATGCAGCTGGTTTCGCCGCGTCCCTATCAGATGATGCACAGCGAGGATCCGAAAGTCGTCCGCTGGTTCATCGAAGAGACCAACGACATCATCTACAAGCAGACCAAGTTCTACCCGAACGTCTTTCGCGGAGTTTGCGGTCTGCCGCAGAGTCCCGGAGTCAGCCCCAAGGAAGTTTTGCCGTACCTGGAAAAGTGCGTCAAAGAAATGGGATTCGTCGGATGCCTGCTGAACCCGGACCCGAGCGAAGCCACGTCGACCACCACTCCTCCGCTGGGCGACCGTTTCTGGTATCCGCTGTACGAAAAGATGGTGGAGCTGGATATTCCCGGCCACATCCATTCCGCGGGCTGCCGGTCGCCGCGACTTCCGTACTCCCTGCATTTCATCAATGAGGAAAGCATCGGCGTGGTGTCGCTGCTCGAATCGAACGTCTTCAAGGATTTCCCGACGCTGAAGATTCTGGTTTCGCATGGCGGCGGCGCGATTCCGTATCATTGGGCGCGCTTCGAAGCCGGTTCCTTGCGCCGCGGTGGCGAGCGATTTTCAGACAAGATGCGCAATCTGTACTACGACACCGTGCTCTATTCGAGCGAGTCGCTCCAGCTGCTGATCAAGACCGTCGGCGCGGACCGATGCTTGTTCGGCACCGAGCGTCCCGGCGTCGGCACCGTAAAAGATCCGCGCACCGGACGATGGCTGGATGAGACGCGGTTCCTGATCGAGGCCTTCGACTGGCTGAGCGCCGCCGATAAGAAACTGATTTTCGAGGACAACGCCAAGAAACTCTTCAAGCTCGACGTTCCGCAAGCCAAAGGGGTCAGCTCATGAGATCCAGAATCTGGCTGATCGCGACGATCGCGGTTGCTCTGCTCGCACCTGCCGCGTTCGCGCAAAAGCTCACGCTCATCTACCCCAACCGCAGCGGCTCGCAGTGGCCTCTGTTCATCGCGAAGGAAGGCGGCTATTACCAGAAGTACGGGCTCGACGTGGACTTGAAGTTCGTCGTGCATCCGGGAAGTATCGCTGCGCTGGTGAGTGGCGACGCGGCCCTGGTCAATTCTTCGCTCGAACAGTTGATGTCGGCGGCCTCGAAAGACGGATCGATGGTGATTGTCGGCAGTTCGCTCAACAAGGGCACTTTCGCGCTGATGGCGCGCAAGGACGTCGCGACCATCAAGGACCTAAAGGGCAAGCGTATCGCGGTGGGACAAGTAGGCGACGCGCCTTACGGCTACGTGGTCGCACTGCTGTCGAAATCGGGATTGAAACCGCGCGACGTGACGTGGGTTCCGGTGGGAACTGACGTCAGCGGCCGCGCAGCCGCGCTTGAAAGCGGCCGCGCCGATGCCACTATGCTGACGGCGCCCGCGTATTTCAAGCTGGAGGATGCCGGCTTTAAGACGCTGGCGAACCTGGCGGAGCACGACGACATTTTCGCCTCCACCGGCTATCTGATGAAGAAGAGCCAGATCCAGGCCAACCCGAAGCTGCCGGAGTTGCTGATCAAGGCTCAGGCGGAAGCGATCAAACGGTTTTACGACGACAAAGCCTTCGCCGTGAAAGCCTACATGGCTCTCGACAAGCAGCCTCAGGCCGATGTGGAACGGATCTACGATCTGTACGCCAAGCCCAAGGCCTTCGAGCGCGTGCCTTACGTGCTGGCGGATGGAGTGAAAGCGGTGGTGGCGCAGCAGTCCGATCCACAAATCGCGGCGCAGATGAAGGCATACGACTTTCACAAGGTGATCGACAACAGCGTCGTCGAGCGCCTGGTGAAGGAGAAATTCTTCGAGACGCTGTTCGGCGCGTCCATCAAAGCGGAAGAGGATCGCAAGGCGAAACTGGCGTTCAAGTAAACCGTCTCTCTATCGACATGGTTAAGCTGTCCATCGAGCACCTGTCCAAACGCTATTGGTTCGAGCGTGAAGACCGTGAAGTGCTTGCCGTGAGCGACGTCTCGCTTGCGGTGGAGGACGGCGAGTTCCTGGCCATCGTGGGCCCCAGCGGATGCGGCAAGACCACACTGCTGAATATCGTCGCCGGCCTGCTGCCCTACGAAGATGGAACCGTCAGCATCGACGGAAAGCGCGTGAACGGGCCGGGCGTGGATCGCGCGGTTGTGTTCCAGCACTCGAGCCTGCTGCCGTGGCGGACCATCGCCGGCAATGTCCGTTACGGGATGGAAATGCAGGGCCGCTTCAATGAAACCGTCATGCGCGAGCGTACGGATCACTTCGTGAAGATGGTCGGGCTGAACGGATTCGAGCGGCATTTCCCCAACGAGCTTTCCGGTGGCATGCAGCAGCGCGTGAACCTGGCGCGCGCGCTGGCCGCCGATCCGAAAGTGCTTCTCATGGATGAGCCGTTCGCGGCCCTCGATGCCCAGACCCGCGAGTTCATGCAAGCCGAGCTGTTGAAGATCTGGTCGCAGGATCGCAAGACGGTGCTGTTCATCACCCACCAGATCAATGAAGCCGTTTATCTGGCGGACCGGGTCGCAGTGATGAGCGCGCGTCCCGGGCGGCTGAAGGGCGTGTTCAAGATCCCGTTCGGGCGGCCGCGCACGCTGTCGCTGAAGCGCGATCCGCAGTTCCTGGAGATCGAAGACTCCATCTGGCAGCTGATCGAAGAGGAATCGCAGCATCTCAATATGGTGCTGGCGGAAAAGTAAGATGAGCGGCCGGCCCCATCAAAGTTTCTACGCCCGCCACGAGGCCGTAATCCTCGGAACTCTTTCCGTTGTTCTCATCATCGGCGCCTGGCAGGTGTGCTGGATGATGGGACTCATTTCGCCTCTGTTTTTCAGCAGTCCGGCGGCGATCGTGAAGCAGTTCCGCTACACACTGGTGGAGGGAACGCTGCTCGCCGACATGCGGTACAGCTATACGAATTTCGCCATCGGATTCGGTCTGGCGGTGATCACGGGTGTTGTGTTCGGAGTGCTCATCGGCTGGTACCGGCGCTTGCGGCTGTTCTTCGATCCGTTTCTGAACGCGCTGTACGCCACGCCGCGCGTGGCGATGGTGCCGCTGATCATCATCTGGTTCGGCATCGGGATCTGGTCGAAGGTGTTCATCGTGTTTCTGTCGGCTTTCTTCCCGATTCTGGTGAATACCGTCGGCGGCGTCCGCGCGCTCGATCGCGATCTGCTGCGGGCCGCGAAAGCCTACTGCGCCTCCGACTGGCAGATTTTCAAGACGCTGGCGATTCCCGGGTCGGTGCCGTTCATCCTCACCGGAATCCGGCAGGGCGTTGCGCTGGGGCTGATCGGCGTGGTGGTCGGCGAAATGGTGGGCAGCAGCGAAGGCGTTGGTTTCATGGTCGCCTACGGAGGGCAGACCTTCAATACGGATACGCTCTTTGTCGGCATGATCGTGATCGCGTTTTCCGGAATTCTGCTCACCTGGATCGCCGAGCGCCTGGAGCGCCGCTTCTCACGCTGGAGACCGGAACGGTGAGCCGCCTGCGTGGGCACCGAGCCGCGACAGTGATGGAGCGGCCGCTCCACGACTTTCCTGCCCCACAAGGAACCCTATGAGCGCTCTCGTCGCCCGCTTGGCCAAACTCGATTCCTGCGCCGTATCCGATGCGCTGGACAAGCTCGGACTCAAGGGATCGATCACCGGGATCGAGCGTTTTTCGACCGACCGGCGCATCGCCGGGCAGGTGCTCACGGTCAAGCTCGACCGCGCCGAAGGCCGGAGCAACACGAAGCATCTCTGTACCACAGCGATCGACGCTGCGAAGCCTGGAGACATCATCGTCGTCGAGCAGCGAACCGGGCTCGATGCGGCATCCTGGGGCGGGAACCTCTCGATCGGCGCGCAGGTGCGCGGAGTCGCCGGCGTGATCGTCGAAGGCCCGGCGCGCGATATCGATGACAGCCGCAAGCTCGATTTCACGGTGTTCGCCCGTAGCCATACCGCCCGGACCGCACGCGGGCGCATCGTCGAAGTCGCCACCAATGAGCCGATCACGGTCGGCGATGTCACAGTATCGCCCGGCGACTACGTGATCGCCGATGCCAGCGCTGTGGTCTTCGTCGCCCAGGCGGAAATCGACCGCGTGCTCGAGGCCGCGGAAGCCATCATGCAGCGCGAGGACGCCCTGGCGCAGGCGATCCGCTCGGGCACTCCGATCAGCCAAGTGATGGCGGGGAATTACGAAAACATGTTAAAGAAGGCACAGTAAATGCCAACCGATAAAAATGTAGAACGAGCGTCGAAGCTCGATACCACCGCGATCAGTGACGCGATGGACCGGCTGGGGATCGCCGGGCAGTGCCTCAACATCAAGCCTCTTGACCCACGGTTCAGGCTGACGGGCCGCGCGTTCACGATCCTCTACGGTCCCGCGGGAACACCGCCTGGCACCGTGGGCGATTACATCGAGGATGTTCCGCCCGGCGGCGTCGTGGTCCTCGACAACGGCGGACGCGAGAACGCCACCGTATGGGGCGATATTCTCACCTGGGTCGCAAACCGGCGCGGCGTGGCCGGCACCGTGATCGACGGCGCGTGCCGCGATACCGCGCTTTCGCGCGAGCTCGGGTATCCCATCTATAGCCGCAGCTACTCGATGCGCACCGGCAAGGATCGCATACAAGTGGAAGCCATGGGCGGGCCGGTGAACATCGGCGACGCGCGGGTCAACCAGGGCGACATACTCCGCGGCGATGCGGACGGAGTGGTCGCGATTCCCCAGGCGCATGAAGACGCGATCCTGACCAATGCCGAACAGATCGACGCGGCGGAGTCGGAAATCCGCAGGCTGGTGAGTGAAGGAAATACACTGACGGAAGCCCGCAAGCAGCTCGGGTATCACAAACTTCAAACCAAGCGCTGATTCCTTAGTACCTGTTTCGGCGGCCACCTCCGGCCGATCTGATGGGGGATGGACCCTGTCGAACTATCCGTGGACGGCTTTCCTCTGGATCCAAGCGATCCGGACGTCAGCATTCATCGCGAGCTAGGTAACTGGCTGGAGCTTGAAACCCCTCAGGCCGGCCCTGTGGCCTTGCGGTTCGATCCGGCCGCGGAATGGACGCACTGGCTTCGCGCCGCGCTGCGCCGTTTCGCCTGGCTGCAGGCTCACCGCGAGCTGATTCCCCACGAGGGCCAGTTCGAAACCCGTTTGGCTCGTCTGATCGGACGTCTGGTCAATCGAATCTATCCGCCGCCCGCGCCCGATGAGCACACGATCGCCCAACTCGCCCGACATGCCGCGGCGATCGACAGGCTCGATGCCGGGAGTATGTTTCGAGCCGACACCGGACGCCTGCTGCTGGCAGCCGCGAAAGCCGGCATCGCGCCGGACACGCGCGACCAGATTCACGCGATGCTCCGCGCGATTCCAATGGAAGATCGCTTCGGCAGCTTGGACGAGCTCGCGTGGCACCTGTTCCTGGACGAAGCCGATCAGGATCCCGCTGAGCTCTGCTGCGCCACTTCCCTCCGGCAGGAACTGCGGGCTATGAAACCGGCGGCTCGAAAACCCTGGATGGCGCTGCTGAAGCTCGCACTGGTTCGGCGCGCGCCGGATGGCAAGTGGACGGAGAAAATCAGAACTGCCGTGGATAAACTCGGACGGCAGAACTGGCGTGACCGCGCCTCCGCGTGGAGCGCGAAAGCAGCCGCCGGTCACACGGAATCGCGCGCGACGCGCATCCTGCTGCGACACGTGGCAGAGATCGATAAGGCCCTGGAGACCGAACCAGCGGCGCCGCTCGAGACCGGGGAGCTCCTGCTTCTCTTGCAACAGGGCAGCTACGCAGGATTCGAGCAAGTGGTCGAGTTCACGAAACGGCACGGCTACCGGACGGAAATCGTCGAGGCGGTGCGCCAGTATCACGGCACGCTGCACGGTTCGGTGACAGACCAAGCGCGCCGCCAGCACGTGGGGTGGTGGCTGTGGCTCGACGACGTCACGCCCATTTCGCAGGAGGAATGCTGGAGCAGCATCGTGCGTGCCGATCTGCGAACCTTCACGGGATCCCGCAGGAACGCGTGGCTCGCATTGATCGGCAACATGACCTTCGCCATCGGTTCCAGGATGCCGGCTAAGTGGGCCGCGGCGGCGCAGGCCGCGATGAAGGCCATCGAACCGGAAGACTTCGCCACCCAGATGCGCCGATGGCTTGCGCCCATGGCCGAAAACACGCCGCTGCGCCTGACCACGTCCGGCCGCGACATTCTGCGCACGCTGATTTGGGATTGCCAGTTCTGTCCCGCGGACAGCCAGCTCGATGAAGCTCTTGCCTGGATCTACCAGGCCTCGTGGAAGAACAAGGAATCGCGCGATCGCATGCTGAAGATCGAGGGACCGCTGGCGGAGGTTCTTTCCGCGCGGAGTCCGGATCTGGCCAAGCCGTCCAATAAACCGGCCCCGCAGCCTGCGCCCCAGGCTCCCGATTTTCATACGCTCATGAGTGGCGTGATGGGCGGTGCGATGAGCGGCGCGATGTCGCGGGCGCTGCAATCCACTCCCCTGGGCGATCGCATCGAGGTCCACCCGGATCACATTTCTGTCAGGGGCCAGCGGGACGAATACCGTATCGCCATGGACGGGGTCATCACGCGCCGCAGCGGCCGCCGCGTCCGGGTAAATATGGATTCGCTGCCGCCCTACATCACTCAACTGGTTCAGCCCACAGTGGACGCCGTGGATCTGGCGCAAGGAATGTTCCAGCCCAACCGCATGCGGTTGTTTTCGCTGGCCACGATTCTGGCCCATGACGCGCAGTGGGAAAGCGCAATCGAGTAAGCTACTAGACACGCGCTATGCGTGTCGGAACCGCCATTCTGGGCCTGCTGACGGCGTTGCCGTGGATTGCCGCCGCGCACGATGTCCCCAATGACGTGACCGTGCAGATGTTCCTGCACCCGTCCGGCAACAAGCTCGACCTGCTGGTGCGCGTCCCGGTCAAGTCCATGCGCGACGTCGACTTTCCTAAACTCGGTCCGGGCTATCTGGATCTCGCGCGCGCCGACCAGTTCCTGCACGACGCGGCTACGGTGTGGCTGGTGCGCCCCATCGAAATTTACGAAGGCGGGACGCGTTTGCCTGTACCGCAGCTCCTGGCCGTTCGCCCATCGCTGGAATCCGACAAATCGTTTGTCTCCTACGAGACCGCGATGCAGCACATCACCGGTCCGCGGCTGCCCGAAAACACTCAGGTTCCGTGGGATCAGACCATGCTCGACGCGTGGCTGCAATATCCGATTACCGCGGAACACTCGGAGTTTTCGATTCGACCGAACGTGGACCGGCTCGGAGTGCGGGTCGTCACCGTGCTGCGCTTCCTCCAGCCCGGCGGCACTCTGCGCGCTTTTGAATTCGAGGGCGACGAAGGGTTGATCACGCTTGACCCGCGCTGGTATCAGGCGTCTCTGCGGTTCGTCCAGGGCGGCTTCCTGCATATCCTGGACGGTACCGATCACCTGCTGTTTCTGCTGTGCCTGGTGATTCCGTTCCGCCAGTTCCGCCAGCTGCTCCTGATCGTGACGTCGTTCACGGTGGCGCATTCGTTCACGCTGATCGCGTCGGCGTACGGCCTGGGACCGGATGCACTTTCCCTTGCACTGTGGTTCCCGCCGCTGATCGAGACCCTGATCGCCATGTCCATTCTCTACATGGCTCTCGAGAATATTGCGGGGGCGAGCAGCGTCGGCCGGCGCTGGATGGTGACTTTCGCCTTCGGCCTGGTGCACGGGTTTGGCTTTTCCTTCGCCCTGCGACAGACGCTGCAGTTCGCGGGATCGCACCTGCTGACCTCGCTGGTTTCGTTCAACCTGGGAGTCGAACTCGGCCAGCTTCTGGTGCTGGCGGTCTCTATCCCATTGCTGGATTTGCTATTCCGCTACGTGGTCGCCGAACGGATGGGGACCATCATCCTCTCGGCGCTGGTGGCCCACACGGCTTGGCACTGGATGGTCGACCGCTGGGGCGTGCTGCGCCAGTTTCCCTTCACGATGCCGGTCCTCGACGCGGCGTTTGGGGCGGCCGCCCTGCGCTGGGCGATGGTCCTAGTAGCACTGGCGGGGCTGGTCTGGCTGATGTCTTTGCTGCTCAAAAAAAGATCGAACAAGCCCGCCCCGGCGAACGTAGGAAATTTACGCGAGGGATTATGAAGACTCTCGGAGCCATTGCCATCGGAATCTACCTGCTTTCAGCGGGCTGCGGGTACCATGACCACTGGAGCCGCCACGGCCGGCGGTCGGAGATTCGTGACGCGCGGGAAGATTTTCGCCGCGCGGGGCGGGAAGCGAGGGAAGAACTCCGCCGGGCGCATCAGGACGTCCAACGCGAGCTGCGCCAGGCCCGCGAGGACTTCCGGCGTGAAATGCGCGACGCGCATCGGGACTTCCGCGACGAATTCCGCCGCTGGTAAGTGGGGCAGGATTGATTCCCGCGCGCGGGTTTGCAACCCGCGCAACAGCAGCCTGCCAGACGCGCTATCCTGTTAAATTCGTCACGACCCTTCCGCGCTGCTGTCAGCATGATCCTGAAACTTAACCACCTCAAGGTGAAGGCCGCCGCCGCCACGCAAGGCGTGATCGAGGCAGTTTACGCTTTGGTGGAAGAAGGTCTCATCGATCAGGGCGAGTTCGCGCGCCTCCAGGTGGAACTGGACTGGATCCAGTACAAATCCAATTTTCGCGAAGCCGTCACCGCTACTCAGGGCTACCGGGCGTTCGGCCAGCCCGCCCCGATCATGGATGTGCACGTGGACACGCGCCAGGTGGTTCCCGAAAACCTGCGCGGTGAACTGCTGCACGCAATTCATCACGCCCAGGCAGGAGACGACGAGAAATCCTGCCGTCTTCTGCTCGAAGAGTTCCAATCGCTGCGCTCGAGCATCGTCTGGACCTTCAACCGATTCTTCTGGCGCCACCTGCTGGCCTGGGAAGCGGCCACGGGCCAGGGGTACGACAAAGCGCTCCCAGGCGGATCTTCCGACGGCCATAATCCACGGGCGATTGCCGATGACGTCGCCGAATTCCTGGACATGCTGTGCGATCTTCGGACCAGGAATCAACTGCCCGCCGAGGTGAATCTGCTCGAAATCGGCGTCGGCAACGGTTCGCGTTGCGCCCAGTGGCTCGATCAGTTCCACGAGCTCGATAAGCAGCGCGGGACGGGTCTCTATTCCCAAGTCTGCTTTTACATGGGTGACTATTCCGAGGACACCTTGAATAAAGCCAGGGCGACGGTGGCGAAGCACATCGATCAGTGCCGCTTCGTCCAGGTGGACGCGATTAACCCCATCAAGTCGCTGGCCCATCTGCGCCACAAGATCCTGCAAGTGCATCTAACGAACGTGTATGACAACCTGCCGGATGAGGAAGTGGTGCGCCGCGATGGCAAGTTGTATTTCGTGCAAGTGCGCGCGTACGTGCCCACGGCCGAGGTGAACCGCATCGGCGGAAAGTACGGCATCCCGGAGGAACTTTTTCGCGACCGCGTTTATCACATGCTCGAAACCGGGTTCGAGAGCTTCGGCGGGCCGCAGCACGGCGTTCCCTTCTGGCAGGAACTATGGGCCGCCATGCGGCTGGAAGAACGCCTGGTGCAGCTCGAAGACCTGCCCGAGTTTCCCTTCCCGGAAGGGCTCGACGCGGGAAGGCTCGAGGACATCCTTCAGGACGCGCCCACTGATTTTCGCTTCCATCTGAGCTCGGGTGCGCTCGAAAGCTTCATCCGGACGCTGCCGCTGCTGCACCCGCGCGGCTACATGCAGGTGTTCGATATTTTCGTCACCGACCTGGCCCAATACCGCACCGGTTTCTTCGGTCCCGGGAAACTGGACGGTTCACTGCTCAACTGGGTCAACGGTGCTCTACTGAAAGAGGTGGCGCGGCGCGAGGGTTACGACGTGCATTTCCGGCCCTTCAAATACCGAGCGAACACCCACACCACCATCCTCTACACGACGCGTAGGGAGTAATCCAAATTTGATGACTCTTCCCATTCTTCCCACTGCGATCGTCGGCAGCTATGCCATGCCCGGCTGGCTGGAGCGGCTCAAGACCGACTATTTCGCCCGCCGCATCTCGCGCCACGATCTCGACGAAATTTACGATGCCGCGGTGAAGGCCGCCATCAAGGATCAGGAAACGGCCGGTCTCGACGTGATCACCGACGGCGAGCTGCGCCGCGACAACATGGTCGATTACTTTGCCGAGAGACTTCCCGGCGTGCAGATCGACCGCAGCTCCAAAAAGTTCTATTACGATTTTTACGACAGCGCCGTGATGAGCAAGCTGCCGATGGCGTCGATGGGCCTGGTGCAGGATTTCACCTTCCTGAATACGTTCACCGATCGTGTCCCGAAGTTCTGCGTCACCGGTCCGCACTGCTTGACCAAGCGCATCCGCAACCAGTTTTATCCCAGCGAAGAAGCTTTCGCCACCGACATCGCCCGGGTGATGAACATGGAGTTGAAGGCGCTGGTCAAAGCGGGCGCCACCTTCATCCACTTTCCAGCACAGTGGGATCCGAAGCTTGGAATTCACGTGACTTGAAGTCGCGGC
>JADMIO012791295.1_pt1 | contig 65219 bp, 61 predicted proteins | sample 8958161 | NCBI WGS metagenome assembly JADMIO01 (sample SAMN16585339, study PRJNA669376) | soil metagenome | isolation source: Crop rotation soil | place: USA: Cullars Rotation, Alabama | collected 2011
CTTTCCCTGGTCCGCTGAGGATCTTGCCGCTGGCGATGACCAGGTAACCATGCGAGGCCAGTTCGAGCAGATGGAAGCGGGTGCTGGCGCCATCGTCGGAGCAACCGCCGTTGCCCCAGGCGACCACGCCCAGTTTCTGTTTGCCCATCGCACCAATGTCGGCGGGCCGGTACACGACATGCTGCGGCAGCGAGGCGACTTCCTCCTTCATGGCCGGGTAAGGGCCGGTTCCCGGCGTATCGGGTCCGGCGGGAGCCGCGGGCGGCGGGGCCTGCTGCGCCGAGGCGCTGGCGCCGAGAAGGGTGACGAGGCTGACGATGGACAGGCGGTGAAGCAGCGGCAGACGAGTGGCCATCGGACCTTCCCCCATTTTGGTATGCGAATGTCCGGATTGTAACGACACTTGCAAATTGTTGACAATCTGTGAGGCCGGCTGCCACTCCGGGAGCGCGATACGCTGTACCGCCTCCTGTGCAAGCTGCTCAACGTGGCCGGTCAGCATCCCGCGTGAGCTCGAATATCGACTCGCCCTCCGGTCGTTGCATTCCCTTCTCGAAATACCTTTCCCAGATCTGCGCCCATGGTCGGCCGTACATGTCGGGCACCGTGTAGTTGATCACCGCGCCCGGACTCCTGGGCTGTGGACGGCCGTCGATGGGGAAAATGGTCTGGATGCAGCGCGCATAGATGAACGGCTCGACCGCATCCAGGTTGCCAGTCCGGATATGCACCTGCATCAACCGCAACGGCTGCACGAAAGCCTCCGGGTCGTAGAGCACGACTTCATGCTGGATGCCGGCCAGTTCTCCGGCCGGACCCCGCCGTGGCGAGAAGATCTCGATGGCCTGCAGTTTTCCCGAGAACTCGAATACGCCATGCGTGATCCACGGGATGATGTTCGATGTCCAGGTGATCAGCGTGTCCTGGTCCCAGAACGCCACGCTCTCGCCGAACCAGCGCGGCACATCAGCGCCCAGGCGTGGCACGGATCCGCTCATGTCGAAGGTGCGTCCCACATTGAAGTGCCGGATGAAGTTGTCTGCGCTGCTCGCCATGAGCTGGAGACGCTCTGGCGTGGTCACGAAATCCATGCCCAGATGTGCCTGGCGCGAGAACAGGCGCATGAAACCGTCAGGCCAGCAGAACTGTGCCGGCCACAGGGGCGCGTTGTCGACAGACTGGTGGTAGTGCATCTGCACCGCGCGGCGCCGGTATTCGGGCGTCAGCAGCGACAGGATCGTCGATGTCTGGTTGATCGCGGTGAAGAACCACTGCGGTGGTTCGGCCAGGTACGCGGGCGCTTCGTAGGTCTTGCCGGTCCTTGCCGCCAGGAACTGCAGCGAGATCGCGCGGCTGTAGTGCCCGTTCCAGTCGGGAGGCGGCTTGTTTCGCGTGTAGATCGTCGGACCGCCGCGTGCCCGGGTTTCCGCGAGCAGAGCCTCGTAATGCTGCTGTGCTGTCCGGAATGGGTATGGTGAGACGATCGCGGCGCGCGGATAGTCGATTTCGCAATGCCCCCAGGATGCACTCCCCGGTGGCGTCGCACCGATCAGCTTCCGTGAGCTCATGGTGTCTGCGCCCCACATGGCCTGCAGCGTCGAGGGACTGTTGCAGCGGAAATAGCGCGGATCCGACCACAGACTCTCATCCTGGTAGAAGTCCCTGGTCGTGAACAGGTCGACCGCGAGCGGCGTCACGCCCGTGGGTGGGCCATCCCAGGCGGCCTGCTGGCCACCGCCTTCCATACCGCCACTTGCATGGCTGAAGTCCGACACGGGCACCGGCCAGTCTCTGCCGACGCTCTGGTGTTTCGCCCTCTGGCTGCATCCGGTCAGCAGCGACCCGGTGGCGAGCAGGGCGACGAAAGCCATCACGATCCATCGACTCTGCATGGCGCCCCCAGGTACCTGGATGGCGCTCACACTACCTTTTGTCGTCGTGCGGCGATACGCTCACGAACCCATGTCGATCCGTATCCTCACAATCGCGGCAATTGCCCTCGTGGCGACGCGCGCGCTTGCGCTCGATGGAGAGCCTGGGATGCACGATCCATCCACAGTCATCCAGCACGAAGGGCACTTCTACTCGTTCGGCACCGGCGCCGGCCTGCCTTTCCTGGTGTCCGGGGATGGCTGGCAGTGGCGACGCGGTGGCACGCTGATGTCGGCGGTACCGGGTGGAAAGCCGGGGCCGGAGGTTCTCGCCCGTGGCGGCAACAATACCTGGGCGCCGGATGTCATCAAGATGGGCAGCAGGATCTTCGTGTACTACGCCGCGCCGGGCACGCAGCCGAAGGCCGCTATCGGGCTGCTCGTGGGCCGCAGCCTCGATCCGCAGTCGCCGGACTACAAATGGGAGGACGCCGGACCGGTGGCGTGGTCCGACGGCGTGGAGGACAGCAACGCCATCGATCCCGGCGTATTCCTCGATCCTGCCGATGGGCGCCTGTGGCTGACGTACGGCTCGTACTTCGGTTACATCCGCCTGGTGGAGCTGGATGCGAAAACTGGCCGGAGGCTTCATCCGCAACGCGCTCCGGCCAACATCGCCATCAACTCGGAAGCATCCGTCATCATCCGCCATGACGCGTGGTACTACCTGTTCGTCACCCATGGCTCCTGCTGCGCAGGAGCCAACTCCACCTACAACATCCGCGTGGGTCGCGCGCGCAAGGTCGCGGGGCCATACCTCGACAACATGGGCGTTGACATGCTGGAGGGCGGAGGCGGGCTGTTTGCCGGATCACGCGGCCGGCACATCGGGCCGGGCCATTTCGGCCTGCTGGATCTCGGTGCGGGCGTGCAGAAGTTCTCGCTTCACTATGAAGCGGACCTGGATCGCGGCGGCAGCAGCGTGCTCGACATCAGGCCACTGTGGTGGCGCGACGGCTGGCCCGTGGCGGGTGACAACCTGGTTGCCGGTACCTATGTCATCGAGTCGGCGCGTACCGGCACGGTGCTGGAGCTTGGCGTGCAGGGCATCCCGGTCGGAGGCCTGCGGCCGCGCGGGCCGGGCGCCATACCGGCGGGGGCTGGCCCGATTCCAGATCAGGACGCATCCCAGGTATCTGCAAACTGGCCTGCCACCGCCATCGACGTGCGCCTTGGACCTGCAATGCTGCAGGCACCGCAGAAGTGGACGATATCCCCGGCCGGTGCCGGCGGCTATCCGGGATCGCCGTATTTCAGGATCTGCATCGCAGGAACCCAGCGCGCGCTTGCAGCCACAGCCGCAGGCGAACTGACCACGGTACCGGTCTTCAGCGGCGCGCCCGAGCAGCTTTGGCGCATCGACCAGCTTGCAGATGGAACATATCGCCTGACGCCCAGATCAGCCGAAGCGCAGGCAACACTGGCGCTCTCCGCCGTGGGCAGCAGCATGCCGACACTTGCGAAGTTCGACCCTGCCAGCGACCGCCAGCGCTGGCGGATCGAGGCGCCGTGATGAGCGCCGCGCTCCGTCGGTTCCTCTATTCGCTGCTGCTGTCTGCGCCCGCCGGCATTGCCATTGGAAGTGCTGCGTCCGCGGCGGAACCCGTCCTGCGTCCGCCCGCGCCATCGCTGGTGAATCCGTCGGGCCCATCGCGGCCGGTCGACGCGCGCGGCTTCATCCGCCGCTGGCTGGTGCTGGAGCCAATTGCCGCCAGCGGACCGCTCACCGAAAGCGCAGTGGAAGCGGCACTGCAATCCGCTTCGCTGCCCCTGCCGTTCACCGCGTTGCCGCGTGACGGTGACATCATCGAGCGGAACGGGTCGCTGCGGTGGCACGCCGTGGATACGAAGGCCTACAACCTCAACCTGTACCACTTCGCCTGGGCGCTGTCGAAGCCGACGTCGAATGTGCTGTTCTGGGTGGTCACGACCGTGGAGGCGCCGGTGGAAATGCATGACGTCAGACTTGCCATAGGCTCGAACTCGGCCTCGCACTGGTGGCTGAATGGCGAGAGTGTCATCGCCATCTATGGCGACCGGCAGACCGTGATCGACGACGGCGTCTCGAAGCGCCTGACGCTGCGCAAGGGCCGCAACGTGATTCGCGCCGCCATCGTCAACGGCGGCGGCGCCACCGACTTCTGCGCGCGTTTCCTCGACGCCAGCGATCAACCCATTACAGCAGTGACCGTGTCTCTGCAGCAGGAAGTACGATGAATCTGCAGGGAACCAGCCTGATTGCCGGCGCGCGCGGTGCAACCGGTGGCCGGAGCTTCAGGGCCGTGAATCCCGCGCTGGGCACCACGCTCGAAACGGAATTCCACGAGGCTTCCGATGCGGAAGCGGCGCGTGCCATGGATGCAGCCGCGGCGGCGTTCGACGAGTTCCATGATCGCCCGGCACAGGAGCGGGCGGCTTTCCTGGAGCGCATCGCCGAGCGGATCGAAGGCCTGGGCGATGCGCTGATCGAGCGCGCAAACGCAGAGACCGGACTGCCGGTGGCGCGGCTCACCGGGGAGCGCGCGCGGACCTGCGGGCAGTTGCGTCAGTTCGCCCAGGTTCTGCGCGAAGGTTCCTGGGTCGATGCGCGCATCGACACCGCGCTGCCGGACCGTCAGCCCCTCCCGCGTCCAGACATCCGCCGCATGCTGAAGGGGATCGGTCCGGTGGTCGTGTTCGGTTCCAGCAATTTCCCGCTGGCGTTCTCGACCGCTGGCGGCGATACGGCATCTGCATTTGCCGCTGGGTGCCCAGTCGTCGTGAAGGCACATCGGGCACATGCGGGTACTGCGGAGCTGGTCGGCGGTGCCGTCGCGCAGGCCGTTGCGGATTGCGATCTGCCGGCCGGCGTCTTCTCCCTGCTTCACGGCGGTGGTGCGACCATCGGCATGGGGCTGGTGCGGCATCCGGCAACAGCGGCGGTTGGCTTCACCGGTTCCCGCGCCGCTGGCCGCGCCTTGTTCGATGCGGCCGCCAGGCGCGAGCGTCCCATCCCGGTGTTTGCCGAGATGAGCAGCGTGAATCCGGTGTTCCTGCTGCCCGAAGCCGTGGATGCGCGCGGCGATTCGATTGCGCAGGGTTTGTTCGGATCATTCACCCTGGGTGTGGGCCAGTTCTGCACCAAGCCCGGTCTGGTATTCGCACTGCGCAGCACAGCGACGGATCGCCTGGTCGCGGCGCTGGCAAAACTGGTTGATGGCGCTCCAGCCGGCACGATGCTGACTTCAGACATCCATGCGGCATTCGAGACAGAGCGCGATCACCTGATGGCGGTGGAGGGCGTCACCTGCATTGCGAAGGCTGCGGCCAGCGCGGGCGCGATGCAGGTGCGACCAAGCATCGCAATGACAGACGCACGGCACTTCCTTGCCAGGCCGGAACTTGCCACCGAGGCCTTCGGACCGTTCGCACTGGTCATCCTCGCCGACAACATGGGCGAAATGGTCGCCTGTGCACAGGCGCTGGAGGGGCAGCTCACTGCGACGTTCCACGCCACGGCTGCCGATCTGGGGCAGGCTGCCGTCCTGCTCGCTGCGGCCGAGCGTTGCGCGGGCAGGGTTGTCATCAATGGTTTTCCCACGGGCGTGGAAGTCTCGCCCGCGATGAATCATGGCGGGCCGTACCCGGCCACTACGGATGTGCGCCACACCTCGGTCGGCACCGCTGCCATGCTGCGATTCGCCCGTCCCCACTGCTATCAGGGCTACCCCGATGCCCTGTTGCCGCCCGCGCTGCGCAACGCCAATCCGCTGGAAATCCAGCGTCTCGTGGACGGCAGGCTGACTCGCGAGGCGATCTGAAGCGGCGCTCGCTGTCGTTCAGGATTTTCCGTTCGCCAGCTTCATCAGGCGGTGGTACGCCGGCTTCGGCTTCATGTCGCGGTCGAAGAGCAGCGGATAGTTGGTGCGTCCGCGCACGGGAAAGTCGTTCTTCCACGATATGCCGTCGTGCAGCCCCCAGAAGGTCACGCGTTCCACGCTCTTGCGGTACCGGAGCAGAATCCGGAACAGGGCCTCGTACCGATCGGCAAGCTGCTCCTGCACTGCATCCGGCAGTCCCTGCGGCCAGGGATCGATCTCGCGCGAATACGCTGCCCGGTTCGCGACATCGGCACCGGTGCTGGCGGGCGTCGGTAACACGTCGACATCCAGTTCGGTGATGTGCACCTTCAGCCCCATGGCGGCATAGGTGGAGATACTGCGTTCCCACTCCGCCAGGTCGGGGTAGGTGAGTCCCACATGGCTCTGCATCCCCACGCCGTGGATCGGCACGCCGCGGGCAAGGTAGCCCTTCAGCACATCGACCAGGAAGGCGCGCTTCTGCGGATTGTGCATGTTGTAGTCGTTGTACAGCAGCTGTGCCTTCGGATCCGCCGCATGCGCAAAGCGGAACGCATGTTCCATGAAGTCGTCGCCGATGATGTCGTGCCATTGCGAACGTCGCCAGCCTTTGCCTTCGTCGACGGCTTCATTGACCACATCCCATGCCCAGACGCGGCCCTTGTAGCGTCCAACCAGCGTGTCTATGTGCTGCTGCATCTTCGCCAGCAGCAGCTCGCGGGTCAGTGGTTTTCGATCCGCGTCGACGAAGATGCTGGCCGGCACCTGCGAGTGCCAGACCAGTGTGTGCCCCAGCACGTCCATCTTGTGTGTTCGCGCAAAGTCGACGAGCCTGTCGGCGCGCTGCCACTGCCAGTTGATGCCATCGGGCCGGATCACGCCCCATTTCATCGCGTTCTCGGCGGTGACGGAATTGAACTCGCGCGCGATCAGGTCCAGTTGCGCGTCGGCCTGCTGGTCAAGCGCCTGGTTGCTGACGGCGACGCCCATGCGAAAGGACTTGCGAAAGGCATGCGCCAGGCCGCCGGCCTGTTGTGCCCTGGCAATGGCCGCCGGTTGCGCCAGTGCGAGTCCGCCAATCGCGGCGAGTCCGCCAAGCAGGGCGCGACGGGTGCCCGACACGGGGGCAATCCGCGCGGAAATCTCACTGGCTGTCATCGACGTTCCCTTTTCATGGCTGACGTGGCCCGGCGGACCTGCGGGGCTATGCTAGCGCCGGTCAGTGTCACAGTGTAAGGCGGGTTCGATGAGCTCCGATGTGGAATGCGTGTGGCCGGCGGGCGCAGTGCTGGGCGAGGGACCGGTATGGTCACCCGGCGACGACACGCTGTGGTTCGTGGACATCAAGGGCTGCCGTATCCACGCCTTCAACGAGGCCACCGGTCAGACCCGCAGCTTCGTCACACCGGAACCGGCCGCGTTTGTCTTCCGCCACTCCGGGGGTGGAATGGTTTGCGGCCTGCGTTCCGGGCTGTACCGGCTGGATCCGTCGAGCAGTCGCTTCGACGCCATCGTGAAGGTGGACGCCGCCCGGCCTGCGAACCGGCTGAACGACGGGTACGTGGATGCACGGGGCCGCCTGTGGTTCGGAACGATGGACGACGAAGAACGCGCGCCGACCGGGGCGCTGTATCGCTTCGCGGGCGGCCGTCTCGACCGTATGGACGCGGGTTACGTGATCACCAATGGACCGGCCATGAGCCCGGACGGCCGGATCCTGTACCACGTCGACACACTGCAGCGCTGCCTGTACACCTTCGACATCGACGGGCAGGGCGACCTGTCCGGCAAGCGCCCGTTCGTCACGTTGGCCGAGCCGGATGGCTATCCGGACGGACCGGCCGTGGACAGTGCAGGCAACGTATGGGTCGCGATGTTCGGTGGCTGGGGCGTACGCTGCTATTCGCCCCAGGGCGAGCTGCTGCGCGTCATCGATGTGCCGGTGGCGCAATGCACGAAGGCGGCGTTCGGTGGCCCGGACCTGAGGACGCTATATATCACTACCGCATCGGTCGGCCTGGCGGAGGGTCAACGCCTGCGACAGCCGCAGGCCGGCGGGCTGTTCCGTACCCGCGTCGAGGTTGCCGGCCTGGTGCCGCATGAGTTTGCGGGATAGGCATGGAACGCGCTGTTCCCTGTTGTGGTGCATGCAAGGATGAATTCCGCGAGAATGGCGCCAGGACTCGATGACGCTCCGATGCCCAAAAACCTGATGAATTCATGAGCCTCGTGGTCGGGCTGGATGTGGGCACCCAGGGCGTGAAGCTGGTCGCCCTCGACGTCGCGCTGCGCCGTATCGTCGCCACGCATGGCCAGCCATTGCGGCTGCTGGCGGCTGACGACGGCAGCCGCGAGCAGCAGGCCGAGTGGTGGATCGCAGCCATTCATTCCTGTTTCGCCGCACTGGATCCCGACCTTCGTGCGCGGATCACTGCCATCGGCGTCTCGGGTCAGCAGCATGGTTTCGTTCCACTTGATGCAACGGGCAGGGTTCTGGCTCCCGCAAAGCTGTGGTGCGATACGAGCACCCAGGACGAATGCGGGCAGATCATGGCGGCTGCCGGTGGTGCGGCGCGATGCATCGAGCTGGCCGGCAATCCCATCCTCGCCGGCTACACGGCGTCGAAGCTTCCCTGGACACGCCGGCACCGGCCCGATGTCTACGACCGGCTGGCTACCATCCTGCTGCCGCATGATTACGTGAACTTCTGGCTCACTGGCGAGCGCTGGATGGAGTGGGGCGATGCCTCGGGGACCGGCTGGCTGGATGTGCGCAGGCGAGGCTGGTCCACGCAATTGCTGGCGGCTACCGATCCGGATCGCGATCTCGCCACCTGCCTCCCGCCCATCATCGGGGTAAATGGGAGCTTTCCGGTCGCGCCGGAAATTGCCTCGGAACTGGGACTGCCAGAGGGCGTGCGTGTTTCCGCCGGTGGCGGCGACAACATGATGTCTGCGATCGGCACCGGCAATGTGGCGCCCGGTGTGCTCACCATGAGTCTGGGCACTTCGGGTACCTTGTTTGCCTGTGTCGATCGACCGCTGATCGACAGCCAGGGCAGGTGGGCTGCATTCTGTTCCTCGACGGGCGGCTGGCTGCCGCTGATCTGCACGATGAACTGCACCGTGGCCACCGAGAAGGTGGCCCATGCCTTCGGTTTCGCCAGTCGCGACGGGGATGCCGTGATGTCCGGGACGCGACCGGGCGCTGGTGGCCTGGTCATGCTGCCGTTCTTCAACGGCGAGCGCACACCGGATCTGCCGCAGGCGCGGGCCAGCATCCACGGGCTCGACTTCGACAACTTCACACGCGGCAATGCCTATCGTGCAGCGATGGAAGGGGCGACGTATGCACTGCGCAACGGGTTTGAGGCCTTGCGTACCGCCAGCCCGGGATTCACCTCCATCCGGCTGACGGGTGGTGGCAGCCGAAGTGCGGCCTGGCGCCAGATGGTCGCGGACGTGTTCGAGTTGCCCGTTGACGTGCCGGCCCAGCCGGAAGGCGCCGCTTTCGGTGCGGCACTGCAGGCGCTGTGGGCAACGGCCACGTCCGGGAGCCAGGCGGACCTCATCGAGCTGGTGCGCGATCAGGTCCAGATGGAGCCGGGACTGGGTGCCAACCCGGATGGCCGCGCTGCCGAGGCTTATCGCGAGGCGTACGAGCGCTTCCTCTTCCACTTGGGCGTCGAAACCGGCGCCGTCAGCCCTCAATCCGCGTGACAAACCAGCAGGATCGGATCTCCATGCACACACCATTCGTCGGCCAGCGTGAGTACTTTCCGGGAATCGGCCGCATCCCCTTCGAAGGCCCGCACTCCGACAACCCGCTGGCCTTCAAGGTCTACGAGGCCGGCAGGAAGATCGGCGGCAGGACCATGGCAGAGCACCTGCGCTTCGCGGTGTGCTACTGGCACACCTTCACGAATGCCGGACACGACCCTTTCGGGCCGGGCACGCGCCGCTTTCCCTGGGATTCCGGCTCGCCGATGGCCACCGCCGAGGCCCGCGTGGACGCGGCCTTCGAGTTCTTCAGCAAACTGGGCGTTCCGTACTACTGTTTCCACGACGTGGACCTCGCGCCCGACGCCGAGGACATCGGCCAGTACGAGAAGAACCTCCGGCACATGGTGGGGCTGGCTCGCGAGCGCCAGCAGGCTACCGGCGTGAAACTGCTGTGGGGAACGGCAAACCTGTTTTCGCATCCACGCTACATGAACGGTGCCGCCACCAACCCGGATTTCAATGTCGTCGCACGTGCTGCGGTACAGGTGAAGAATGCGCTGGATGCCACTGTGGCGCTGGGAGGCGAGCACTATGTCTTCTGGGGCGGTCGTGAGGGATATGCCTCGCTGCTGAACACAGACATGAAGCGCGAGCTGGAGCACTTCGCGCGCTTCCTCGCCATGGCACGCGACTACGGTCGCAGCATCGGATTCAAGGGGTACTACTTCATCGAGCCCAAGCCGATGGAGCCGATGAAGCACCAGTACGACTTCGACAGCGCCACGGTATCCGGCTTCCTGCGCCAGCACGGCCTGGACAAGGATTTCAAGCTCAACATCGAGGCCAACCACGCAACCCTGTCCGGTCACACATTCGAGCACGACCTGCAGGTCGCCTCGGACCAGGGGCTGCTGGGCAGCATCGATGCCAACCGCGGCAATCCCCAGAACGGCTGGGATACCGACCAGTTCCCTGTGGACCTGTACGACACCGTGGGCGCGATGATGGTAGTGCTGCGCCAGGGCGGCCTCGTGGGCGGACTGAACTTCGACGCGAAGCCGCGGCGCGAATCCACCGACATGCAGGATCTGTTCATCGCGCATGTTGGCGGCATGGATGCCTTCGCGCGGGGTCTCGAAGTCGCGCACGCGCTGCTGACCGCCTCGCCGTGGGAAGCCTGGCGCAAGGAGCGATACGCCAGCTTTGATGAAGGAAAGGGCAGGGATTTCGCCGAGGGCAGACTGGCATTGACCGACCTGACCACGCTGGCTGAGGGGCAGGGCGAACCGCGCCAGATCAGCGGCCGGCAGGAGCGCTACGAGAACCTGCTGAACCAGTACCTGCTGGCGCGATAGGGCCGTCGGCCGGGCGTCATGCCCGGTCCGGGTCCTCCACGTACTCGAAGAATTCGAAGTCCGCCGGCTGCCGCCGGCCACTGATGTCGTGGCAGGCCATGCCGACAAATGCACCTGTAAAACTCTTTGAATACCCCCGGCCGGCCTCGTCCGAGATCAGTGAGTAGTCCAGGGTTCCCTCGTGCGAACTCCACCGCTCGCCATCCAGTGACCACGAGAAGCGCAGGGTAGCGAAGTCGACTTCGGCACGCAGCCACACCGCCTTGCCACGCGGCAGGGGTATGTGTCGCGCCGACTCGATCGGATAGGCGAGGTTGAACCGCTCTTCACCCAGGCAGCTGATCACGGCCAGGTGCTTCTGCCCCGCCTCGTCGCAGGTGAGGTTCAGGTAGTGAAACTTGCCGGCGTTGTAGTAGCAGACCAGGCCGGCGCACTGCTGCAGCGTGTCGGGCTCGAATTCCACCTTCGTCGTGGCAACGAAACGGAACGCCTGCTGGCGTCTTGCGATCAGGGACTGCCGGAACCACGAGCCGAACGACTCGGCCCCGAAGAGCCGCAGGCGACCGGGGCGCGCCTGCAGCGAGAACAGTGTTTCGTCCCAGGGGCAACGCAGCCACTGGAAGTCGATGGGCAGGCGCTGCGAGTCGAATCGCGTCATCGCTGGCGCCTTCGGCCACGGATGCGGGGGCAGGTCGGGCGCGGGAGTCTCGAGGTCTGGCGTGTTGCTGCCGTTGGCCAGCCGGAGCCAGCCATCAGCGGTCCAGAATGCCTTCTGGATGGCAGTTTCGCGACCCAGCGGACAGCGCTGCTGATCCGAATCCGAGTGCAGGGACAGAGGTCGGCCGCAAAGGTGGACGATGTACACCTGACCATCCGGCGTCTCCACGCAGTCACCGTGACCCGCGCGCTGCAGCGGCAGGCGCGGATCGTCCTTCGAAGTGACTATGTGTTTTATCGGGTCCACCTCGTATGGACCTTCGAGGCTGCGGGAGCGGGCCATGGTCACGGCATGCGTATAGCCGGTGCCGCCCTCAGCGGTGAGCAGGTAGTAGTACCCGTTGCGCTTGTAGAGATGGGGGCCTTCCGTCAGGCGCAGGTCGGTTCCCCGGAAGATGTTGCGCACGGGTCCCACGAGGCGCCGCGCGGCGGGGTCGTACTCCTGCAGCAGGATGCCGTTGAACGGATGGCGGCCCGGCCGGTAGTCCCACTCCATATTCACGAGCCACTTGCGGCCGTCGTCATCATGGAACAGCGAGGCGTCGAAGCCGCTGCTGTTCAGGTACACCGGATCGGACCAGTTGCCGTCGACGGTAGCGCAGGTGGTCACATAGTTGTGCATGTCCTTGAAGCTGCCCTCATGGCGCTTCACGTCCGTGTACACCAGCCAGAACAGCCCATCGGCGTATGTCAGGCAGGGGGCCCAGATGCCGCCCGAATCCGGATTGCCGAGCATGTCCAGCAGTCCGGCCCGGTCGAGCGGATGCGCGATCAGGCGCCAGTGCACCAGGTCGCGCGAATGGTGGATCTGCACGCCCGGGTACCACTCGAAGGTGGAAGTGGCGATGTAGTAGTCCTCGCCCACCCGCACGATCGAGGGATCCGGATTGAAGCCCGGAAGGATGGGGTTGCTGATCATCCGGCTCATGCGCCGGTTCCCGTGGCCAGGCGGTCCTGCCAGCCGCGCGTCAGCCGGTAGAACTGCAGGCAGACCAGCACCAGCAGCGCGGCGACGATCGAACTGCCGGCATACGCGGCCATGATGCCCGAGAGTGCCCTGGGCGTCTGCTCGACATTCGGCTGGTACCCGAACCAGGCCAGCATGTGGCCGACGAAGAATCCTCCGAGCGCGTTGCCCAGCTTCAGCACGAACAGGTGGCCGCCGCAGAACATGGCCATGGCTCCCTTGCCCACCCGTTGCAGCCCGTAGTCCACGGTGTCCGGCACGGTCGAGAACAGCATGGGGACGAACATCATGTGGAAGAAATTCGAGAACATGACCACGAGCAGTGCCAGCAGCACCGCGTCGCGCGGAATGAAGAACAGCAGCACGTTCATCCCGATGGTGCCGGCCAGTGCCAGCTTCATCACGGAGACCTTGCACCAGGAGCGTCCCAGCATGTTGGCGCACAGCGCGCCGCCGACACCCGCCAGCATGGTCATGCTGAGGAAGGCCGACAGCCGGTTCGAGGAGCTGCCCATGAACCAGTTCAGCCAGGCGGGCATGTGGTCGGTGATCAGGTAGTAGTTCACGAAGTAGGGCTTGCTTGCCCCCTGCATGGCTCCGCGCGTCATGATGATGAGCGTCGCCAGCGCAATGATGTTCCACTGTGAATTCGTCAACATGCCGACAAAATCATCCATGATCTTGCGCTTCGGCTGGTCCGGATCCGGCGGGATGTGCTCCTTCGTGAAACGGAAGCAGAGCAGGAAGCAGATGATGGCGATGACCGCCATCACCGTCATCGCAAAGGGGAAGCCCAGCTGGTAGCTTTCAGGGGAATCGCCGCCGCCGAGTATCTTCGCCAGCGGGAAGATGGAGCTGGTCACCAGGAAGCCGCCCACCATGGCCATGGCGAAGCGCCAGGTCTGCAGGTTGCCGCGTTCCTCGCTGTCGCCGGTCATGACGCCGCCCAGCGCCGAGTAGGGCACGTTTATCGCCGTGTACGCCGTCATCAGCAGCGCATAGCTGATGTAGGCGTAGACCAGCTTGGTGCCCATGTCCACATGGGGCGTCACAAACGCCGCCACGGCCAGTGCGCCATAGGGTATGGCGACCCACAGCATCCACGGGCGATAGCGGCCGTGCTTCGAGCGCGTTCGGTCGGCGATGCCGCCCATGAGCGGATCGGTGATGGCGTCGAAGATCCGTACGACAAGCAACAGCGTGCCGGCAGCCGCCGCCTGGATGCCGTACACGTCAGTGTAGAAGTACAGCAGGATGTTGATCACCGCCTGGTAGACGATGTTGCTGGCGGTGTCGCCCAGCCCGAAGCCGAACTTTTCCCGTAGCGTCAGGTGCTGTTTCGCCATGCTGCTGGTTCTCCGGCGAGCTGCGGGCTTCATGTGGTCCCGCTGAATGCGGGGCAGCATACGGCCTCCGGCTGCAGTGCCGCAATCGTTTGCCGCCGGGCGGCTATCACTGCCATTTACGCGAAGAGTCACATGCGAGGATGCAGCGAGCGCGGGTAATATGAGCGCGATGAAGATCTACAACACCACTGCCGGAGTCCTGCTCGACCACGGCGGCAGGCGGACGCTGTGCACTGACATGAGCTGGGACGACCTGCTCAACCTTGAAGGCCTGTATCGCCGGCTGCTGGATCTGCATGCGAGCCTGCCGCCCTGTCTGCCTGAAGGGCCAGTGGCAACGCCGGGCCTGCTTCCGCCGATGCAGGGACAGGAGCTGTGGGCCAGCGGTGTGACCTACCTGCGCAGCAAGGTCGAGCGGCAGGAGGAGTCGAAGGATGCCGGCGGGGGCGATTTCTACCAGCGTGTCTACGAAGCGGAACGGCCGGAGCTGTTCTTCAAGGCTACCCGCCACCGCGTGGTCGGCCATGGTGGCAGTATCCGGATACGCGCCGACTCCTCGTGGAACGTGCCGGAGCCGGAACTTACACTGGTGCTGAACCGCCGCGGCGGGATCGTGGGATACACGATCGGCAACGACATGAGCTCGCGCAGCATCGAGGGCGAAAATCCGCTCTATCTATCCCAGGCCAAGATCTACGATGGCTGCGCGGCACTGGGCCCGTGCGTGCTGGTGTGTGAAGGCAGTTTTCCCTCCGATGCCATCATCGTGCTGTCGATCGCGCGTGGCTCGCGCACCGTATTCGAAGGCAGCGTCGCGGTCAGCATGATCACGCGCCGCTTCGAGGACCTGGCCGCCTGGCTCTTCCGGGAATGCAGCTTTCCGCAGGGCGCGTTGTTGATGACGGGAACGGGCATTGTGCCGCCTGCGCCATTCACGCTGCAGCGTGGAGATACGGTGAGCATCACGATCGATCCGATCGGGTCCCTGATTAACCAGGTGGGGTGACACCCACTTGATATTCAATGCTGGCGCGATAGATTCCGCCCGGCCGCAGGATCGAATCAGGGAAGGTCGAGTGGTTCGGCGCGTCTGGCAGGCCCTGTGGTTCCAGGGCGACTCCGCTGCCGATCAACGGGTGTGAACGCGACAGGAACTGCCCGCTGTAGAACTGCAGGCCCGGACCGCTACCTTGCATCCTGAGCGTGATATCGCCCTGTGGCGAACGCAGTTCGCATTGGCAGTCGGCCGTCTCGTCCAGCACCCAGCAGTGATCGTAGCCGCCGCCCAACGACAGCTGCGGGTGTGTGTGCAAGGGTGGCGGCGCGAGTATCCGGCTCACGCGGAAGTCGAAGGGCGTGCCCTCGACGTGTGCGATTTCGCCGGTGGGAATCAGCCCCGCACCCACAGGCAGATAGTGCGAGGCCGGAATGCGCAGCCAGTGGCCGGTCGCGTTGCCACCGAGATTGAAATAGGGGTGCCAGGTCAGGTTCACGGGCGTTGGTGCATCCGTGAGCGCGGTGAGAGTGATACGCAATGCATCGGCCAGCAGCGAGAATTCCAGCGTGATGTCGAGATTGCCCGGGTAACCTTCCTCGCCGGCCGGCGAGCGCAGCCCCATTGTGAGGGCGGCTGGTGAGGCATTCAGCACCTGCCATAGCTGCCTGCCAATGCCAGCCTTGCCGCCGTGCAGGTGATTGCCATCTTCGTTGCGGGTGAGCTGGTGAGACTGCCGGTCAATGGTGAGGCATCCCCGCGCGATGCGGTTCGCGAAGCGTCCGACCACCGGACCGACGTACGCGGTGTCCTGTTCGTACTGCTCCAGCCGCTCGAGCGAGAGCACGAGTTCGCGCCGCTCGCCACGCACCGGGTAGGTCAGGCGGCGCAGGATAGCGCCGTAGGTCAGCACCTCGGCCTGCAGGTCGTCCGGTCCTCCCAGCGTCACCGCTTCCACATTGCGGCCATCCCTGAGCCGGCCGAAATGACGGATCGCCGGCATGCCAGCTAGTGCGACTCGCGTGTGACTTCGCCGCCGCTGCCACCGGCCAGGAAATCCAGGTCGGCGCCCAGATGCGCCTGTTGCACATGGTCCACGTACAGCTTCGCGTAGCCGCGTACCGGCGCAGCGGGCGGTTGCCACCCGGCACGGCGGCGTGCCAGTTCGTCCGCAGGCACGTCCAGGTGCAAACGCTGTCCGGGCACGTCCAGTTCGATGAAATCGCCCTCGCGCACCAGCGCCAGCGGGCCGCCGGCGGCGGCCTCGGGTGAGATGTGCAGCACTACAGTCCCGTACGCCGTGCCGCTCATCCGCGCATCGGAGATGCGCACCAGATCGGTGATGCCCCGGCGCAGCAGCTTCGGCGGCAGCGGCATGTTGCCGACTTCGGGCATGCCGGGATAGCCGCGCGGTCCGCAGTTCTTGAGCACCATCACGCAGGTCTCGTCGATGTCCAGGGCATCGTCGTCGATGCGTGCCTTGAAATCCTCGATGCTTTCGAACACCACGGCGCGGCCGCGATGCGTGAGCAGCTGCGGCGAGGCGGCCGATGGCTTGATGACGGCGCCGTCGGGTGCAAGGTTGCCGCGCAGCACTGCGATGCCGGCTGCCGCCTTGAACGGTTCGTTCAGCGGGCGGATCACGTCGCGGTTCCAGCAGGGCGCGTCGGCGATGTTCTGCCCGAGCGTGCTGCCGTTGACGGTCAGCGCATCGAGTTCCAGGTGCGGAGCGATCTCGCGCAGTACGGCGGGCAGCCCGCCGGCATAGTAGAAATCCTCCATCAGGTACTGCCCGGAAGGCTTCAGGTTGAGCAGGCAGGGCAGGTGCGAGCCGATGCGATGCCAGTCCTCCAGGGTCAGCGGCACACCGATGCGTCCGGCGAGCGCAAGCAGGTGGATCACCGCGTTGCTCGAGCCGCCGATGGCGGCATTGGCGCGGATGGCGTTGGCGAAGGCGGCGCGGGTGAGCACCTTCGACATCCGCAGGTCCTCCTGCACCATCCCGACGATGCGACGGCCGGAAAGATGTGCCAGGCGCAGGCGGCGCGCATCCACGGCGGGAACTGCGGCGTTCTCGGGCAGTGACATGCCCAGTGCCTCCACCAGGCTGGCCATGGTCGAGGCAGTGCCCATGGTCATGCAGCTGCCGCGCGAGCGCTGCATGCAGGCCTCGGCCTCGGTGAATTCCGACTGGCTCAGGGTGCCGGCGCGCACCATTTCCGACATCTCTATCACGCCGGTGCCCGAACCCAGCGGTTTGCCGCGCCAGTTGCCGGAAAGCGCCGGGCCGCCGGACACGCCGATGGTGGGCAGGTCGACGCTGGCGGCGCCCATCAGCAACGACGGGGTGGTCTTGTCGCAGCCCATCAGCAGCACCACGCCATCCAGAGGATTGGCGCGGATGGACTCCTCCACATCCATGCTGGCGAGGTTGCGGAACAGCATGGCAGTGGGTCGCATCTGGGTTTCACCCAGCGACATCACCGGAAATTCCAGCGGAAAGCCGCCCGCCTCGTAAACGCCGCGCTTGACGTGCTCGGCCAGTTCGCGGAAGGAGCTGTTGCAGGGGGTCAGCTCGGACCAGGTATTGCAGATGCCGATCACCGGCCGGCCGTCGAACAGGTCGTGCGGCAGCCCCAGCCCCTTGAGCCAGGCCCGATAGTAGAAGCCCTGCTTGCCCTCGAGGCCGAACCACTGACGGCTGCGCAGGGGTCGCTTGGGAGAGTCACTCATAGCGCTGGCTCATAGTGCTGGCACATCGGGCTGGGCTTCCTTTGGACATGTCGGGCTGCAAAACTACCAAAAACACCGGGATCGATTTCATCAAACGGACGTGAGGGGCGCATGGCAGCTGGAAAAGTAGTGGCAGGCGCGGGGAGGCGCCTTCGGGAGGAACAGGCGAGCTATCCGCGACTGGCCGGACGGCGGGCGTTCGTCACCGGCGGGGCCAGCGGCATTGGTGCGGCCATTGTCGAGGCCTTCGCGCGCCAGGGCGCTGGCGTGGCCTTCGTGGATATTGCTGACGATGCGGGGCAGGGGCTGGCCGATCGCCTCGCAGCGGAGGGATTGCCCCGGCCCTGGCTGCGCCGCTGCGACGTAACGGATATCGCCGACCTGCAGCGCGCCATGGCCGAAGCGGCGCAGGCGCTGGGTGATTTCCATGTGCTGGTCAACAACGTGGCCAGTGACGACCGGCACTCGCTGCAGGAAGTCACGGCCGAGTACTGGGACCAGCGCGTGGCCATCAATCAGCGCGCGGCATTCTTTGCCATCCAGGCGGCAGTTCCGGGCATGCAACGCCTGGGCGGCGGATCCATCATCAATCTGGGTTCCACCGGCTGGCAGACCAAGGCCGGCGGATACGCCGTGTATGCCACAGCCAAGTCTTCGGTGAATGGCCTGACGCGCGGTCTGGCACGCGAATTGGGGATGCAGCGCATTCGCATCAATGTCGTATCCCCTGGCTGGGTGATGACCGAGCGCCAGATCGAGTTGTGGCTGGACGAGGCCGGCGAAGCGGAACTGGCGCGCAACCAGTGCCTTCCGGACAAGATCTGGCCCGAGGATGTCGCGGCGATGGTGCTGTTCCTCGCATCGGACCAGGCGCGCGCGGTCACGGCGCAGGAATTCATCGTCGACGCGGGCTGGCGCTAACGTTTGCATGCCGCGCGGCGGCGGTTCGGCTATGGTTGCGGGATTGGGAACCCAGGGGCCGCGATGCGACTGATCCAGCTGGAACCTGAAGCAGGGCAGATCCGTGTCGGCGTCGTCGAGGACACCGGCCAGCGCGTGCGGCTGCTGGAAGGAATTTCCGGCATTCGCGAACTGGCCATGCGGGCCATCGAAGCCGGCGTTGCCCTGGAGCAGCAGGCCGTGGCGACACCGGGCGCGCGGATCCTGGGCTACGCCGAACTGCTGCACTCGGGGCAGGTGCGCTCGCCGCTGCATCATCCCGATCCGGCGCATTGCCTGGTCTCGGGCACGGGCCTCACGCACACAGGCAGTGCGTCCACGCGCGATGCCATGCACCAGAAGCTCAGGCAGCAGGCACAGGAAGGCACGCTGACCGACTCCATGCGCATGTTCCAGTGGGGTGTGGAGGGCGGCATTCCCGCACCGGGCCAGGCCGGCGTGCAGCCTGAGTGGTTCTACAAGGGCGATGGCAGCATCGTCGCGCATCCGGGGGCGGCGCTGGATTCGCCGGAGTTCGCTCTCGACGGTGGCGAGGAACCGGAACTGGTGGGCCTGTACCTCATCGGCCCGGACGGTACACCCCACCGGCTCGGATACGCAGTGGGGAACGAATTCTCCGACCATGTCACCGAGCGCAGCAACTATCTGTACCTGGCGCATTCGAAACTGCGCGCCTGCGCGGTGGGCCCGGAACTGCGCACGGGGCCGTTGCCGCGCGACCTGCGCGGCACCAGCCGCATCCTGCGTGACGGCGCGGTGGTGTGGGAGAAACCCTTCGTCACCGGCGAGGCCAACATGTGCCATTCGCTGGAGAATCTTGAATTTCACCACTTCAAGTACGCGGCGCATCGACGTCCCGGCGACGTGCACCTGCACTTCTTCGGCACCGCCACGCTGAGCTTCGCAGATGGCATCCGGGCGCAACCGGGCGATGTCTTCGAGGTGGACCTGCCGGCAATGGGTGCACCGCTGCGCAACCCGCTGCGCACGGTTCCAGCGGGATTCGCCCCTGGTGGGGTACGCGTCCTGTGACGTACGCCATACCCGGGAAAAGAGCACAGGAACAATGAAGGGGAAAACGGCAATGGTCAGGTTTTCGGCATGGATTGCACTGCTGGGCATTGCGGTGCTGACAGGGTGTTCTGGCGGCAACGGAAAAGGTGCCGCCAGCGGCGCGATCACGGTGGGCTTCAGCCAGGTTGGCGCCGAGAGCGAGTGGCGCACGGCCAATACCCGCTCGGTGAAAGAGGCGCTGGCCGAGCCGGAGTTCCAGCTGAAGTTCTCCGATGGGCAGCAGAAACAGGAGAATCAGATCAAGGCGCTGCGTTCCTTCATCGCCCAGCACGTCGACGTCATCGCCTTTTCTCCGGTGGTGGAGACGGGCTGGGATACCGTGCTGCGCGAAGCGAAGGCTGCCGGCATTCCGGTCGTGTTGACTGATCGAGCCGTGCAGGTGCCGGATGAGTCGCTGTACGTGACGCTGATCGGGTCGGACTTCGTCGAGGAAGGGCGCCGCGCCGCACGCTGGCTGATTCAGGACAGCATGGGCCGCACCGGCACTCTCCGCGTGGTGGAACTGCAGGGAACCGTGGGTTCGGCGCCGGCCAATGACCGCATGCGGGGTTTTCGCGAGGTCATCGGCCAGGACGCGCGCTTCGAGGTCGTGCGTTCGCAGAGCGGCGATTTCACGCGGGCCAAGGGCAAGGAGGTGATGGAAGCCTTCCTCAAGGCCGAGGGACAGAAGAAGATCGATGTGCTGTTCGCGCACAACGATGACATGGCCATCGGCGCAATCCAGGCCATCGAGGAGGCCGGCCTGAAACCCGGTGAGGACATCCACATCGTTTCGATCGATGGCGTGCGCGGCGCATTCGAGGCGATGAATGCCGGCAAGCTCAACGCCACGGTGGAGTGCAACCCGCTACTCGGTCCGCAGCTGGCGCGACTCATTCGCGACGTGCATGCCGGCACGCCGGTGCCGAAACGCGTAGTGGTGGATGAAGGCGTATTCACCCGCGAACAGGCCGCCGCCGAATTGCCCAATCGCAAGTACTGAAGGCGAAGGCATGAGCGCGGTGGTGCTGCACGCGGAAGGCCTGTGCAAGCGCTTCGGCGCGACCGTGGCGCTGGAAGGCGCGGAGCTGGTGCTGCGCGCCGGCGAGATTCATGCGCTGATGGGGCAGAACGGAGCTGGCAAGTCCACGTTGATCAAGCTGCTCACCGGCGTGGAAACTCCCGATGCCGGCCGGATCATGCTGGATGGTCGGGTGATTGCACCCGCCACGCCCCTCGAGGCACAGCGCGCGGGCATCAGCACCGTCTACCAGGAAGTGAACCTGTGTCCCAACCTGTCTGTCGCCGAGAACCTGTACGCGGGACGGTATCCGCGGCAGCGCTGGACGGGACTGATAGACCACGCGCGCGTGCAGGAGGACGCGAGGCAGTTGCTGGCAGAGCTTCACCTGCAGCTCGACGTCGGCAGGCCGCTGGGCAGCTATCCGGTGGCCGTGCAGCAGATGGTGGCCATCGCACGGGCCATGGGGGTCTCCGCGCGCGTGCTGATACTGGATGAACCCACCTCCAGCCTTGACCAGCAGGAGGTGCGTGAGCTGTTCACGTTGATGCGGCGGTTGCGCGATCGCGGCGTGGCGATCCTTTTCGTCACCCATTTCCTCGATCAGGTCTACGCAGTGAGCGACCGGATCACCGTGCTGCGAAATGGGGCGCCAGCCGGGGAGTTTCCCGCAGCGCAGTTGAGCCAGGCTGGGCTGGTGAGCGCAATGGTCGGCCGCGAGGTGGCATCGGTCGCAGCGCGCGCACCCGACGATGTCGTCGCCGGTGATGCGCCGCTCGTGGCCGAGGCCCGCGGCCTGGGTCGGCGCCGTGCGCTGTTTCCGGTGGATCTGCGCATCCACGCCGGCGAGGTGCTGGGCCTGGGTGGCCTGCTCGGTTCGGGACGGACCGAACTTGCACGGCTGCTGTTCGGCCTGGACCGGGCCGACAGCGGCGAACTGCACATTGCAGGCGAAGCCGTCGACCTGCGCCAGCCTGCCGACGCGGTGGCACATGGCTTCGCGCTGTGCCCGGAAGACCGCAAGACCGAGGGAATCGCCGCGGGCCTGTCGGTGCGGGAGAACATCGTGCTGGCCTTGCAGGCGAGTCGCGGCTGGTGGCAGGCGCTGCCACGAACAAGGCAGCAGGCGCTGGCGCGCGAATTCATTGCAGTGCTGGGCATCAAGGTGGCGGACATGGAGACACCTGTGGGGATGCTCTCCGGTGGCAACCAGCAGAAGGTGGTGCTGGCCCGCTGGCTGGCCACGGCGCCGCGGCTGCTCATGCTGGACGAGCCCACGCGCGGCATAGACATCGCCGCCCGGCAGGAGATCATGGCGGAGATCCTGCGGCTCGCACGCCAGGGAATGGCGGTGCTGTTCATATCAGCCGAGCTGGAGGAGCTCACCCGCCTGTGCGGACGTATCGCCGTGCTGCGTGACCGGCGCAAGGTCGGCGAGCTGCCTGCCGGCTGTGAAAGCCGGCAGGTGCTGGAAATGATCTCGGGCGCGACATGATGCGGCGTCTGCTGGCCCATCCCCTGGCCTGGCCGCTGGCGGCGCTTGCGTTGCTCCTGCTGGCCAATGGCCTGTTCAATCCGGGCTTCCTCGCGCTGCAGGTCCGCGACGGCCATCTCTACGGCAACCTCGTCGACATCGCCAACCGTGCAGCGCCGCTGGCACTGGTGTCGATGGGGATGACGCTGGTGATTGCCGTGCGCGGCCTCGATATTTCCGTCGGTGCCGTCATGGCGATCGCCGCCACCACCGCGGCATGGACCATCATGCATCTCCAGACCGGCAGTGCAGGGCAGGGACTTCTGCCGCTGTTCGCCGTCATGGGCGCCGCACTCGGCATTGCCGCGCTGTGCGGGCTGTGGAACGGGTTGCTGGTGGCCAGGGCTGGCATGCAGCCCATCGTCGCGACGCTGATACTGATGGTCGCCGGCAGGGGTCTGGCGCAGCTGATCAGCGACGGCCAGATCCTCACCATCTACTACGCGCCCTATGCATTCCTGGGCAGGGGCTTCCTGATGGGCGTGCCCTTCTCGATTTGCGTGGTGGCAACGGTGTTCGTCGCGCTGAAGCTGCTGCTCGACCGCACTGCGCTCGGTCTGTTCGTGCGCGCCATCGGCGACAATCCCGCAGCGGCGCACCTGGCCGGCGTGCGTGCCCGCGCCATCACGCCGGCGCTGTACGTGTTCTGCGGCTTCAGCGCCGGCATGGCCGGCCTCCTGGTCAGTTCCAATGTGGCCAGCGCCGATGCCAACAATGCCGGGCAGCTGCTCGAACTGGACGCCATCCTGGCAGTGAGCCTGGGTGGCAGCGCGCTCACCGGTGGCAGATTCAGTCTCGCAGGCACCCTGGTCGGTGCACTGATCATCCAGACTCTGACCACCACGATCTACAGCATCGGCCTGCCGCCGCAGGTGAATCTGGTGGCGAAGGCGCTGCTGGTGGTCATTGTGCTGCTGCTGCAGGCACCGCGGTTCCGCCAGCAGATGCTGTCGCTGCTGCGCCCGCGCCGGCGGAGCGCGGCATGAGCGGGACGCCGACCGTCGCAGCGCGGCGCAGTTGGCGGGCGCGGCTGGCCGGCGATCCGGCTGCGCTGTCGCTGGCCGTGACGGTGTCGCTGTTCATTGCCATGTCGGTGGCCGGCGGCTTCGTGTACGAGGGGTTCCTCGCCCCGCAGGTGTTCCTGAACCTGCTGATCGACAATGCCTTCCTGCTGGTGGTCGCCGCAGGCATGACCTTCGTGATCCTGACCGGCGGCATTGACCTGTCGGTCGGCGCCGTGGTCGCGCTCACTACCGTGCTGCTGGCGAGCCTGGTGGAGCGCCACGGCTGGCACCCGCTGGCTGCGATGGCGCTGGTCCTGGGCGTTGGCACCGTGTTCGGTGCCTCGATGGGACTGATGATCCAGCGTTACAGGCTGCCGCCGTTCGTAGTCACTCTGGCCGGCATGTTCCTCGCCCGTGGGGCTGCAACCCTCGTCAGCGTGGACTCGATCGGCATGAACAATGGCTTCCAGGCGGCACTGGCGGGTCTGCGCATTCCGGTGGGGAGCGCATCGCTGTCGGTGGGCGCCGTCACGGCAATGGTTGTCGTGGCTCTGGCCATGCTCCTCGCCAGGTCGACGCAGTTCGGCCGTACGGTATACGCCATCGGTGGCAACGAGCAGTCGGCGGTGCTGATGGGGCTGCCGGTGGACTCGACCATCGTGCGCGTCTACGCATTGAGTGGCTTCTGCGCGGCACTGGCAGGTGTTCTGTACACCGTGTACATGCTCAGCGGCTATAGCCTGCATGCCACGGGACTGGAGCTGGACGCGATCGCCGCGGTGGTGATCGGCGGCACGCTGCTCTCTGGCGGCAGCGGCCATGTGCTGGGGACGCTGTTCGGCGTGCTGGTGCTGGGCCTGATCCAGACCCTGATCGCCTTCGACGGCACCCTGAGTTCGTGGTGGACACGGATCGTGATCGGCGTGCTGCTGCTGCTGTTCTGCCTGCTGCAGCGCCTGCTGGTGCGGCGTCGTTGAGGGGCGCCCTGGGCGGAGCTACCGCGCAGGTTCGCGCAGGCCGTAGCGGCGACAGGCCAGTGCGATCAGCACCCCGGCGCAGATCATGAACGCGCCGAGGACGCCCACGCCTGCCGTGCGGCTGCCCAGCCACGTGGACAGCAGCCCCAGCAGGTAGGGGCCGACGAAGCCGCCGAGATTGCCGCAGGAATTGATCAGCGCCAGTCCCGCTGCCACTCCCGCGCCGGTCAGCAGGGAGCCGGGAAAACTCCAGAACAGCGCAGTGGCGACGAGCGCGCCGGTGGTCGCAACCGTCAGCAGCATGGCCGTGAGCACCGTACTGTCCGGCCAGACAGTGCTGAGCGCGAGGCTCAGGCCCCCGATGATCGCGGCACCGGCCGCGTGCCAGCGCTTCTCGTTGACCCGCTCTGCGTGCCGCGTCACCAGCACCGAAACCACCGCGCTGGTGAAATAACAGGCGGCAGTGATCAGGCCTATGGTCAGCACCGACTGGATGCCGGTGGCCCCGATCATCGTGGGCAACCAGAAATTGATGCCATACACGCCAGTCACGATGCAGAACAGGATGACGATGAACAGCCACATCGCCGGCATCGCGAGCAGCGCACGTAGCGGAACATCGGTCTTCCTGGCGGCGTCCTGCGCCAGCCGGTCCTTCAGCAGCTGCTTCTCCTCGGGTGTCAGCCACCTGGCCGCGTCGATGCGGTTATCCAGGCAGAACAGCACCAGGATGCCCAGCAGCACGGCCGGTGCGGCCTCGATAATGAACAGCCACTGCCAGTCGAGCAGGCCGCCGGTGCCGCCGAAATGATCCATGATGGCACCGGAAACCGGTGCCCCGAACACGAAGGAGAAAGGCTGGGCCATCAGCAGCAGCGCGACGGCGCGGCTCTGTCGGTGCGAGGGATACCAGTAGTTCAGGTACAGGAGCACGCCGGGAAAGAATCCGGCCTCGGCGGCACCCAGCAGGAAGCGCAGGCCGTAGAAGACGGTATGCACCTCGAGCCCCGTGGCATGCGCCAGCGGCTCGACGAAGGCCATGGCGCTGGAGACGATCCCCCAAGTCACCATGATTCGCGCGATCCACGCCCTTGCCCCCACGCGGTGCAGGGCGATATTGCTCGGCACCTCGAACAGGAAATAGCCGATGAAGAAGATGCCTGCACCGAAGCCATAGGCCGCCTCGGACATCGAAAGGTCCGCGAGCATGTGCAGCTTGGCGAAGCCGACGTTGACGCGGTCCAGGTACGCGATCAGGTAGCAGATTCCGAGAAACGGCAGCAGCCGCCACGTCACGCGCGCGTAGATACGCTCCTCGGTGGCGCTGGCAGGATCACTCACAAGTATTCATTGGCGTGCATGCCCGTCGGCCACAATGGAAGCACTGGCGGATACTGGAGTCTATCAGGCCGTTGCCGCGTCCAGCGCGTGCGGCACCACCGTGATCTTGTGCGCCTGCAGCCGCGGCAGCACTTCGCGGCCGATGCGCTGGATCTGGTTCAGGAACATCTCCTGCGGCAGATGGGCGCGGTTGCAGATCAGCAGCACCGAGCCGGCGCCCGCGTCGTTGCACTCTGCAATGATGCGCTCGACGATCTCGTCCGCCGTGCCGATGGGCATGTGCTCAGCCGCCGCGCGCACCGTCTCCATGGTCCAGGCGTTGAAGATGGTCGCATCCTCGGCCAGCGTGCCCTTGGTGCCCTGGCGCAGGTGCTCGAATGCGGTTGAGCTGTAGTAGCCCTTGGCGTCCTTCTGGTACACCTGCCCGTAGGGCAGCAGCGTATTGAACAGGTACATCAGGTAGGGGCCGTATTCCTCGACGGCCTGGGCTTTGGAATCGGCGACGTAGCAGTCAACCATCACGCTGATGTGTTTTGACGTGACGCTGCGACCATGCTGCCTCATGCACTTCGCGTAGTAGCGGATGCTGTCCTCGCGCATGGGGCCGGCGAACACGCCTGGGGTGATGGCGATGTCGTTGGCGGCCGCCCACTCCACCGTTTCCTTCGAGCCGGTGACGGGAACCCAGACTGGCGGATGTGGTTGCTGCACTGGCCGTGGCCAGATCGACACATCCTTGTAGTTGTAGTACTTCCCCTCGAACGAGAAACTCTCTTCCATCCACGCGCGGCGGATTACCTCGAAGGCCTCCTCGAAGCGCCCGCGGCTTTCCGACATGGGTACGTTGAATATCTTGTATTCGCGTGGCGCGCCTCGCGCCACGCCGGCAATCAGCCGCCCGTTGGAGAGGCAATCGAGCATCGCCAGTTCCTCCGCCAGCCGCAGCGGCTCGTGCAGCGGCAGCAGGTTGGCGTAGATGAGGATCTTCATCTTCGTGGTCAGCTGCGAGATGGCGGCAGCGATCAGGTTGGGCGAGTTGTTGAGGCCGAACGGGGTCGAATGGTGCTCGTTGATTGCGATGCCGTCGAACCCCTGGCGTTCCATCTCCACCCAGGCGGCCATATGGTTGCGATAAGTGTCCACGGCCACCTGCGCATCGAACTGCGTGCGGCCGAGTTTGGGCATCTCGCCATTGACGCGGTACTTGTCCACGCTCTGCCCGTAAGCCATCCAGTCGAAGACGAATACCTGCATGTCAGCCCCCGGGCGCACCAATGCGGAAATGGATTTCCTCGACACGGCCCAGCCGTGCGTGACCGTCCTTCTGCCAGGGGTCGCCTGCCATGCGCTGCCGAACCGCGTCCTCGCTTTCGGCGCGGAAGATGAACAGCACGTCACTGCTGGTCTGCATCAGCCCGGCCATGGCGATGAAGCCGGAGGCTTCCAGCTCGCCGACAAACTTCGCATGGTCCGGAAATCCTGACTGTTCCTGTGGCGGAAGGGCGGGATCCCAGGCATCGGCGCGATGAACGAAGGCGGCAAAGAGACGATTCGACATGGATAGGGCTCCGGAAGCGGATCAGTCGAGGACAGCCAGTGTGCGTAGTTCGTAGCTCATCCGCTTGGGCGCATCGGGTGCCGCCGAGGGATCGACGATGGCGGTGTGCGGGGTCATCTGCCACGCCGGATTGGCCGTATCGAACAGCCGGAAGGCGATGACCTCGTCGGGTTCCATGTCCGGGTAGTAGTACCAGCGGTGTTTCGGGTTGTAGGCGACATTGAGGCCACCCGCTACAGGACCCGGTGGCGGCGGTGCGTCGCCGAAGCGCACCAGCATGAAGTCGCTCTTGTCGACACTGCGTGCATCGCAAACGGCCAGCGGACTGCAGCGGACGGGGCGGGTGCCGCGCCAGAGATTGATGTTTACGAGCCGCTTGTTCGCGAACTGCGCCGCGCGGTCCGGCGCCAGGCGCTGCACCCAGCCGCGCAGGCTTGCCTCGTTGAAGTCGACATGCGCACTGAGCGCGGGGCCGCCACCCAGATTCTCTTCCCCGCCCCTGAGTATGCCCATGAAGGCAAACACGTCGCTGGCGCCCGTGAGTTCCCTGACCAGGCGGCAGGCTTCCGGGTACCAGCGGCGCTGCACGTCTTCGGGACTGGCGAAATCCACGTCCGTGGCGTGTTTCAGCAGCGTGAAGCCATTCGTGGCGAAATCGATCGGTTCCAGCCGTGCATTGTGGATCCGCGCGGGATGGTCTTCCATGCCGAAGGAGTAATCGCCGTTGGCACGGATGAATCCGCCGTCCGCGCTGCGGTCGGAATAACGGACAAAGGTATCGATATAGGCGGCAGACATCCCGCCCCCCGGGGCATTGACGCTATGATCGATTCTGCTGGACCGGTCAGAGCAAATAATAGTGCCGTCGATTGCCGGCGAGGTTGGGGGGCATGAATACCGCGGAACGCATTTACGTCGCATCGACCTGTGACGGTGAGTCCAGGGCTCGCCTCACCGAGGAGCTGGCGCGACGCATCGAGGATGACATCGCCGAATGGGGGCTGGCGCCAGGAGCCAGCCTGGGATCGCTGCGGGTGCTGGCGGAGCGCTATCGCGCCGGCCGGTCCGTGGTGCGCGAGGCGGTGGGGCTGCTGGAGCGCCGCGGCCTGGGCCGGCTGCGGCCCGGCCCTTGTGGCGGTTTCATCCTGGCGAGGCCTCAGCCCGAGTACATCGCCGCGGCACTGGCCGAGCATTTCCTGTCCAGCGGCATACGTGCCTCCCATATCCAGGACGCACGTGAATCTCTTGAGCTGATGTCGCAGGGCATCGCGGGCGATCCGGTGTCGCCTTTGCTTTTCCAGTGCCTCGAGAGGCTCGAATCAGGTTTATGTGCCCAGGGAGGCGGGATCGCCCAGTTTGTCGACGCCTCACCGCCACGGGCACCGGCCAGCACACTGGCCGCCTTCATCGCCCGCCGCCTGGCAGCCGAGATCCAGGGTACGTGGGCGGCTGGCGCGCGTCTGGGTTCGGAGTGGGACCTGTGCGAGCGATTCGGCGTCAGCCGGCTGACATTGCGGCAGGCCATCCGCCTGCTGCAGGACACCGGGCTGGTCGAATGCAGGCGTGGCCGCGGCAATGGCCTGGTCATCCGCGATCGCCGCGCCGGGGGCGGCATCCGCCTGATGCTGGCGTATCTGATCGGCGAAAAGCTCGACCCGCTGGCTGCCGGGACCATTCTGTTCCAGCTCAATGCGCATGTGCCCGCGCTGGCGGTGGGTCGCGCCAGTGTGGAACAGCGACAGCAGCTCGAAATCGCGCTTTCCCGGCTGGAAGGCTGCGAGTCCTTCGATCGCTGTGATCTGCTGGGGCTAGTCCACCTGGTATCCCGGCTGGCCGACAGCCCGGTGATCGATCTGTTCTCGCGCTGTCTTGCCGCCTACGAGGCGCGATTCAGCGCATCACTTGCCGAGAGGCTGCCTGCTGCCGCGCAGGCCAGCTATTTCCGCCTGGTCCGCGAGCTGCTGGTTGCGATGCCACCGGGCGATGCCACCTGCCTGGCCCGGGCGAAACTGAAGTCGGCAGCCTGCATGATCCAGATGAGCCTTCAGCGCCCCATCTGACGTTCGCCCGGCGGCGCAGCGTACAGGTCACGACGCACCGTGCGCGCCGCCAGCAGGAAGTGAAGCGCGGCCCAGAGGAAGAACGCGGCGCCGCAGAACAGTGCCATCTTCAGTCCCTGCGTGGAGGCAGCCCGGCAAGCGGCGTCCAGCGCTGCGACGGCTCCCGCAGTCGCGCGACCGCCAGGACACTGGCTGAGGAAGTCTCCCGCTGCAAAAGTGCGGCCGGCAAAGAAATCACTGGCCACACCCAGCAGCGTCGGGCCGAATCCGGCCCCGATCAGGCCCATCACCATCCAGACGAAGGCCGTCGCCAGGGCGCGCATCCGTGGTGCGGCCACGTTCTGCACCGTCGCCAGGCTGGGTGCCAGATGAGTGGCCATCGTCAGGTTGGCGAACCAGATGAAGCCAAATGACAGTCCGATCGCAGGACTGGCGAAAGCAGCCATGTACAGCGGTGTGGCCAGTGCCAGCATCAGGGCCGGACCCCACAGGCGCCAGCGTGCATCGCGCCGGGACAACCGGTCGAACCCGATTCCGCCAAGCAGCATGCCCAGTCCATTCGAACTGAATGCAACGGCTCCGAAGAGTACGCCAGCCGTGGCGAGGGGCAGGCTGAAGCTGCGCAGATAGAAGGGCAGCACGAACTGGGCGACCGCGTTCATCGCGAAACCGGCAATCACGAAACCCGCCAGGAGGTGGCGAAACGTCGGTTTCGACCAGAGCGTGACGATGGCCTGCCTCAACGAGGGGGCGGCTTCTGCGCTGATGCCATCCTCGGCCAGTCCACGCGGCGGCTCCTTCAGCGTCAGCCACACGAGCAGCGCGCCGAGCAGTCCCGGCAAACCCAGTGCAAAGAAGGCCACGCGCCAGTTCCACTCCGAAGCCACCCAGCCTCCCAGCGACTGTCCCGCCAGGAAACCCAGCGGCGAGCCAAGCAGGATGATGGCCATCACGGTGCCACGTCGGTCGGGCTTGAAGTGGTCGGCAACCAGCGATGAAACGGGCGGCTGGAAGCCGGCTTCGCCGATGCCCACGCCCACGCGGCCGAGCAGCAGCGATGCGAAGCTGCCGGCGAGGCCACAGGCCGCGGTCATCAGCGACCATACCGCGACACAGACGGCGATGAGGTTCTTGCGACTGACGCGTTCCGCCAGCCAGCCGAGGGGCAGCCCCAGCAACGAATACAGGATGGCGAACCCCAGGCCCTGCAGCATGCCCAGCTGCGCATCGGAGAGCTGCAGGTCCTCCTTGATGGGCTGCGCGAGCACCGAGAGAATGGCGCGGTCGGCGAAATTCAGCGTGCTGATCAGCAGCAGCACGGTGACCAGCCAGAACCTGTAGCGTGGCGTGAGGAGTGCGGATGCACCGCCTGTTGCACCGCCGTCCTGCAAGGACTTGTTCATGATCATTCGAGGATGAGCGCAACGGCGAGGTAAAAAATAGTGCGACCATTTGCAGTCGCGCACCTCCGTGGCCGGACATTGCGGCTCGTGCACTCCACAGGCATGCTGGAGCCGATGCCTCGGGCGCGCGTGACGACTTGAACCATCCCCTCCAGCACTCCGGCCTGAGGGCAGCGAGCGGCCCTGCGCTGCTGGTGCTGGTAGCCGTCTTCGCGGACGACCGCGTTCTGCTGCATCGACGCGGTCTCCCGCCATATGAGGGGCAGTGGGCCCCTCCCGGTGGCTTCGTCGAGGCCGGGGAATCGCTTGAGGCCGCTGCGATCCGCGAGGTGCGCGAGGAGGTCGGAATCACACTGCAGGCCGCGGAGCTGATCCCCAGCGCAGTCATCAGCCTGCCGCGGATGAACCAGGTCCATCATGGCTTCATCGCCCGGTTGCCGGCCAGGATTCCGGCAACAGCCGCGCCACCCGAGTCCCTCGAAGTGGGCTGGTTCACCGAGAACGAGGTGCGCGCGCTGGACAACTGGAGCCCGGCGGCGAACATCGACATCGCGGTGCAGTTCGAGTTCTTCCGCACCCGCGCCTTCGAATTCATACAGCAGACGGAAGAGTTCCTGCGCGTGATCGGCCCTGACGGAGTCCGGTACCTGCAGCGTTGAAAGGGAGCTGATCGCATGGCGATTTCCGGTGACATGTATCGACAGATCGGCCGCACGCTTGCGGGGGCGGTTACCATCGTGGCTGCGCGGGAACGGGGCAGCAATGCCGTCGTCGGGCTCACGGTGTCTTCATTCGTCACGCTGTCCTTCGATCCACCGCTGGTCATGTTCGCCATCCAGCACGATGCCAACAGCTACCCGGCCATCGTTTCGTGCCGCTCTTTCGGGGTCAGCGTGCTGGGTGCGGGCCAGGCCGACGTTGCCGCGCGTTTTGCCGTCAAGGGGGAGAACAAGACAGCCGGCATGCCGATCGAAAACGGGAGCCTGCTCGACGTGCCGCTGATCGCCGGTGCTCTCGTGCAGATCGAATGCCTGACCAGCCAGATCCACATCAGCGGCGATCACGCCATCGTGGTCGGCCAGGTCGAGTCGGCGCGCACGCGTGAGGGCGAGCCACTGCTGTACTTTGCGCGTCGCTTCGGGACGTTTGCGCCGCTGCCGGGTCCCTAGCGTGCGCGGGCCGGCGCCGGGCCGAATCGATACGGCCCCAGCAGCAGATAGACGCCCGTGCCGGCGAGCGCCCCGATGACGACGATCCAGTACATCGGAGCATAGGAGCCGGCGCGGTCAGACAACATTCCGAACAGGGGTGGCGTGATGCCCATGGCAATGCCCTGTGCAACCACTTGCATGGCAAACGCCTCGCCGAACGAACGCATGCCGACAAAGCGCGTCTGCAGGTAGGCAGTGCCGGGAGGCAGAGCGGCAATGGCGATGCGTTGCACGGCGAGGCCGGTCACGAGCAGCGGCAGACCACCGAATGCCAGCGTTGCCGCCGCGAACAGGCTTACACCCAGCGCGGAAAGCAGGCCAAACACCGACATGATCCGGGCTGTCTTCAGGCGGTCCAGGGCAAATCCGACGGCGATTGCTCCGATCAGCCCCAGCATGGTTCCGGCGGAAAACACGTTGGCGGCCACCGTGGAGGAGAATCCCTTGTCGGTGATGGCGGCAATGATGTGAGCCGTGAATCCGACGTTGAATCCGCCTCCCAGCACTGCCGTGAGCACGATCAGCCAGAAGACGCGGTCGCGCCGGATCTCCGGGGGCGTCAGGCCTTCCATTGCCGGCAGCGGCGCGGCAGGCAGGACTCCCGGGCCGGATGTTGCCGCTGTGCCTCCCGCCTCGCTGAGTCCCGGTCCGCGGATCACCAGATACAGCACAGGCGCGAGCACGAACATGATCACGGCGTAGGTCACGTACGTTCCCCGCCAGCCCAGGTGCACATTCAACGTGTTCGTGAGCAGCGGCAGTGCGCCCAGGGCCACGATGGATTCGCCGCCGAATATCGCCAGCGCCTTGCCGCGATGTCGTGAGAACAGGGTGCCTATGATCTTCGTGTAGCCCAGTCCGCTGGAGCCGCAGACGCCCAGCAATGCGTAGGCCAGGTACAGCCGCCACAGTTCGGCATTCTGCCTCGACAGCAGCAGCATCGTCGCGCCACCGCAAACGGCACCTACCAGCAGGATGGATCGCGGGCCGAACCGGTCGGCGATCCGCCCGAAGATCAATACGCTTGCCGTGCCGAGGATGAAGAAGAAGGTACTGGCGAATGCGAACTGTGTCCGCGTCCAGCCGAACTCCTGGGTCATCGGCAGCATCATCATCGGACTGATGGTGACCTGCACATAGGGCACGAAGGTTGCGCCCAGCAGGCAGGTCGCGACGACGAGCAGCTTGCGCGGGGTGACCTCCGGTTCGATCATCGGCTTCAACGCGCCGCGGGCGGCGGGCCGGCGCCTTCGATGGCTGATCGTTCCGGTCCGTACTCGTTGTTCGTCGTGCGGCGGCAATCGCGCCTGTAACGATAGCGTTCAAAGGCAGTGGCGCTATGCATGGTGCAGCGGTTGTCCCAGATGATCATGTCACCCTTGCGCCACTTGTGCGCGTAGAGGTACTTCTCCTGCGTCGCGAAGGCGAACAGCTCGTCCAGCAGCGCCTGGGCGCCGGTCACCGGCCAGCCGACGATGCCTACGGCATGCCATCCCAGGTACAGCGTCTTGCGGCCGCTGGCGGATCTGCGCACCAGTGGGTGCGGCAGCATCGGAAACATCCTGCGCATGGCGTCGTCACCGAATTTCACGCCAGTTCGCTCCAGTGCAACGAACATGTCGTGCTCGGCTACCAGGCCTTCGATGCGGTCCTTCATTGCCTGCGGCAGGTCGTCGTACGCCGCGCGCGTATCGGCAAACAGCGTGTCCGCGCCCTCTGGCGGGACTTCGTAACCGAGCAGGAACGACCACTTGGTCGGCAGCGTGTTGAAGGGGCTGTCAGTATGGAAGCGCTCGAAGTCGATGGGCTGTGCCTTGGCGTTCGGGTCGAACGGGATGATCTCGCCTTTGGCGTCGAGATTGCTGATGTCGTAGAGCTCGGGCGCGATGCGCCCGCGACTGCCGGGAGGCAGTTCAAGCGGGCCAAAGGCCCGACTGAAGCGGATGTGATCCGCATCGTTCAGGCTGGCATCACGGATGATGCAGACGGCGTGTTCCGCCATGGCGCCTTCAACCGCCTCGACGGTCTCCGGGGTGATTGGTGCCGAGGTATCGAGACCGGTAATCTCGGCGGCGAACAGCGGGTGAAGTTGCGTGACCTGCATGTCCTCTTCCTGGCTGCGCAGGTCTCAGGGGAGCGCCGATTCGATCATGTCGGCGGTCTCCTTCGTCGCCACATGCATCAGGTCGTGGGTGTAGGGCATTTCCTCCACGCGCCAGTCCGGACGCTGGCGGAGCTTCGCGGCCACCGGTGCAAACGTGTCGTTCGGGTAGCCGGTAGCAAGCACATAGGTCTTCTGCGGGATGCGCTCCCGCGCGCCGGCCAGTTGCGCCTTTTCCGTGAAGCAGTGGACCGATTGCGGCATGCGCCGCTCCTCGTAGGCAGCCCGCGCCGCGGCATCCATGTGGGTGTTGAAGCCCACCAGGTTGATCCGCGGAGGCGGCACAAGATAGCTGCCTTCCTCCGTGGGCAGGTGCGGTGGTCCCGGCACCAGATCGTTGAGGCTCTGGCCGTCCTCTGGAAGGAAGGCATCCATGTACATGATGGACTGGATGACACCGTCGGGGACCAGTTCAGCCGCCATCGAGATGGGCAGGCCGCCATAGGAATGACCCACCAGCAGCATGTTTTCAAGTCGTTCGAATCGGATGAGGTTGGCTACATCACGCGCGTGAAGGGAAAGGTTGACGCCAGGGTGGGTCAGGTGTTCGCGCTCGCCCAGGCCGGTGAGTGTCGGCGTGTAGACGCGATGGCCCCGGTCGATGAGGAGATCCGCGACGCCGCGCCAGCGCCAGCCACCGACCCATGCACCATGGACGATGACGATCGTTGCACGCTTGCTGGGCATTCTGGTCTACCGGGGCTGTGGACGGACGCTTCAAAGGATTCGGCGAGCCTCTCCAGCTCCCGTCCCGAATCCAGATTGGCCGGCCCGGCCGCGGAAAAATAGTGGCGTGAATTTCCGCCACTACGTCAGAAGTTGTGCTGCAGCGTCACGCCCACTTCCCGGGGCCTCCCCATGAGCGCCGGAGCGCTGCCCACGATGAGCGCAACTACTGCTGCCACTGCACCCATTCCGCGGCGTTCCGGCGGGATATTGATGATGCCCCCCATTCTTGAAGTTCGCGCAAGCCTATTGACACTATGGGGCAGCGTCTCCACTGTTGCGGCAGCGGAGTGCAGGTTGGCGGCAGTCCGCAGGGAGCAGGTCAAAGCCTGCCGACATCGGGGGGTGTCATGTCTCATGCAATTCAGGTTTTCTCGACGCGGGGCGTTCCGGGCCCGCGCAAGGTCGAGATGTGGAATTCGATCCTGGGCGAACTGGCGGATGCGGTGCACGTGCAGCCGCGCGATCCTCTGCATTTCGACGGTACGCTGATCCGGCAGCGAGTGGGTCCGATGACGCTGTTCGAAGTGCGTTGCGCCAGCGTTCGGGTAAGTCATCAGCGCCGGCGTGCTGTGCGCAGCACGCGCCCGTCCTTCCAGGTACTGATGCCGGTGCAAAGCGAGTTCTCGCTGGTGCATGGTGACCGGCCCGCCATCACCGTGGGCACCGGTTCGCTGTGCCTGATCGACCGCAGCAGTCCATACGAGCTCCTTCATGGCGATGGCATGCGCACCATCGGGCTGGAACTGCCGCGCGCGCTGCTCGAAAGCTGCCTGCCACAACTCATGCAGTACGCAGGCACGGTGCTCCGGCCGGATTCGGGCGCCAGCCGCGTGCTGGGCGGGTTGCTGCGCAGCCTGGGTTTCGAACTGAACAGTGAAGGCTCGCCGGGGATGTTGCCGCCGACGATGGCGAAATCCATTGCGGGCTTCGTCGCCGCCGCCTTCGGCAACGGCACCGAATCCACGCCGCGCCGCGGCAAGGCCGGCCGGCTTGCGGCGTTCCGCGATTACGTCGACGCCTGCCTGGGGGATGGAGAGTTCCGTCCCGCCGTCGTGGCTCGCCAGTTCAACGTCAGTGAACGCTATGTGCGCATGGTTTTCCGTTCAGCGGGAGAGCCGTTGTCGGAGTTCCTGCTGCGGCGACGCCTGGAGCGCGCCGCGCGATTGCTGTGCAACGAGTACTACGCACAGCACACCATCACCGAGATCGCGCTGGAGTGCGGCTTCAACAGCGCATCACATTTCGGACAGAGCTTTCGCCAGCGTTACAACCAGACGCCGCGGGAATTCCGCGCGTCGGGCGGAGCAGAACGCCTCATCGCGAACTAGTCCCTGCCATGGCGTTCACGGGCCTTCCGGCCTGGGTACGTTGATCGCTCCGCGGCCGCCGGGCTCGCCCAGCACCGAGCCATCGGCGAGCGTGGCAGACACAAACAGCCCTCCATGCGTGCCATCGCGCAGCGGATTGATCTCGACCGTAATGGGCTCGCCGACCTTGATGCGCTTCGGATCCCAGCCCTGCCGGCGCAGGTTGTTCGGGCTATTCAGTTCGATGTGCCATTCAACCACGCCGCCTGGGTCAGTCGCATCCACGTAAAGGAAGGCATGGGGATTGGTCCACTGCAGTTCCTTCACCTTGCCGGTCAGCTTGATGAGGCGCGCCTGGTCGAACATGGCGAAGGAGTGGTGCGCGATGGCGGCGGATGCTGCGGCACCCAGCGCAAGGGCCAGCCATGAGGATCGACGTCTTGCAGCGCGCACGGAAATTTCCAGGCCAGCGATGCAGGAACCATAGCGGGCGGCGCTGATCCACCGCTCTCGGAGGGCGGCAGATGCGATGCAGTCCGGCGGAAGGCTGGCGGGGAGTCAGTCCTGATCGATCAATGGGACAAGGCCGTTTCTGGCGATGATGGCCTGGCCTTTTTCCGACAACAGGAACAGCGCGACCCGGAGGACTTCAGGACGGTCGGAGAGGACGGCGATGCCATAGACAGGATGCGGATCGAAAGCGGCGGGGACTTCGAGGCTGGACAATTCCGGCAATTCCCTGACGAGGGTTGCCGATGCGCTGCAGTAGGTGATCGACACATCGATCCGCCGGGCGGCGAAGAGCGCGGCGGCGGCACTCTGGGAAGTCGTGGCGGGCTCTGCCGTGACATTCATCATGGCTTGAGCCTTCTCCTTGAGGCGTGCACCAGTGCCCGGTCTTGTGGCGTCGATGCGATCGAAGATCGTCCACGCATAGTCGCCGGAAGGATCCACGACCGGTGTGGATGTCCTGACGCGCGTGACCGGGAGGAGAAGTCGATCGACGAGATTCGCTGTCGCGATCCCGTCTGCACGGCGCGAGACGATGCACATCCGGTTGCGCGCGAAAGCGATGACGGGAAGCGTGGTTCGATGCAGGGATGCGAGCTTCTGCGGTGAACCAAGATCTGCGGAAAGCAGCAGGTCTGCCTTGTCACCCTTTTCGATACGCTCGCGCATCAGTCCGGATCCGCCGAAGCTTGCTTCCATCCGGACGCCGAGGCTTTCGCTCATCTCCTTCGAAAGATCGGCCACCACTCCGCGCAGGCTTCCGGCAGCGAAGAGGGTGACGGGGGCAGGCTGTGCGGGCGCTGGCGTTGCCAGGACGGCAGCTGCGAACAGTATTGCCAGACGTGTTGCGGAGCGGGAGGTCATGGATCTGCCTCGAGAGAAGCGGCGGGTTACGGGACATTACGCGCATTCCGCCCGCGCAGGACATATGCATACGCGTGCATATCGTTGCGCCGGATTGCTTCTGATAGTGTCGCGCGCCGTTGACGTGGCGAACCTCTGTCAGCTATCCCCGAACGAGAGACCTCATGAAAAGAACGTATTGCCCCGAACTGCTGGTGTTGCTGCCGGTGGCATTGAGCGCGACCGCGAATGCCGCAGAGTCCCCCAGTGTTCCCGCATCTCTGTCGGGCGTCGTGATTACCGGCGAGCGGTATGACTATCGGGTGCCGGCCCTCGATTCCCTCGGGCCGCTCGGCTCGACGCCGCTGCTAGACACACCTTACTCGGTCGCCGTCCTGCCGGGCGAAGTCATCCGGAACTCCCAGGCGACCAATTTCAAGGATGTATCGAAATACATGCCGCTGGTCGCCTACCAGGAGCAGCAGGGGGCCAATGTGCTGCGCCCGCAGACGCGCGGCATGCAGGGCGGAAACTTCCAGAATTCGCGTGTCGATGGCATGACGATGTACGCAACCGTCGCGCATGCGATGGAGCAGTACCAGCAGATCGAGGTGGTGAACGGCGTATCGGCGTCCCTGTATGGGCCGGCCAATCCCTCGGGCATGTTCAACTTCGTGACGAAGCGCTCGACCGACCAGGATTTTCGCGAAGCCGCGCTTTCCTACAGCAGCGACAGCATCGCCACCGCGCGCGTGGACCTGGGCGGGAAAGTCGATGGCAATGGTGTGATCGGCTACCGCCTGAACGCGGTATACGGCAAAGGCGATGCATATGTTGACCACGCCGATCAGCGGCGGCTGCTTGGCGATCTGGGCATCGATATCCGGGCCTGGTCCGGCGGCGTGCTGGAACTCAACTACAGCGACTATTCGCTGAAGGAGAAGGGCTATCCCGGATGGTTCACGTACGGCCAGGCGATCACGCTGCCCGCTGCGCCCGATCCGGAGCGCGTCGGTTACGGGCAGGAGTACGCCGGGGTGGACCTGCACACGCGTATGGGTACGGTCCGTGTGAAGCAGGCGCTGGGCGCCGACTGGCGCTTCGTTGCCGGTGTGCTGCATCAGGACTCATTCCGGGACATCAATACACCGGTCAACAACCTGACTTCGAATACTGGCAACTACACCTCTTCGTTCGCGAACGGATTCGCACCCCGCTTTGTGATAACCAGTGATACCGGATACGTGAACGGCAATTTCGGAACTGGCGGGTGGAGTCACGACCTGACAATAGGGACGGCGGGATACAAGGCGGAGACCTATTCGGTCACTACGCCAGCCACGCCGGCGAGCGTGCGTCTCGGCACGGCAAACATTGCAAGCCCGGTGATATTTCCCGAGCCTGCATCCGGACCTCCCGACACGCACCTGAACTTCAACTCCTCGGACGCTTACCAGCAGGGTTTCAACGTTGGCGACACCATCCGCTTCGGCAAGCGCTGGTCCGCCCGCATTGCGGTGAGCCAGGACTGGTTCCACACGAACAACTTCAATGCGCAGGGAGCGCAGCTGACGGAGTACCGCGAAAACGGCATGAGTCCCACGGGCAGCATCCTGTTCAAGCCCGCGGCGAACATGACGACGTACATGACCTACGCCAGCAGCCTGCAGACCGGCGACCTGGCTCCGGGCACCGCCGCCAATGCCGGCTCCAGCCTCGCTCCCTATCGCAGCAAGCAGTACGAAGTCGGCTACAAGGCGACGCTGGCGAAATTCGACTTCACGGCGGCCCTGTTCCGGCTCGAGCGGCCCTTTGCCAATATCGATCCGGTGGATCGTGTGTTCAAGATCAGCGGGGAGCAGGTCAACAAGGGCCTGGAGCTCTCGGGCGTCGGCGAGATCTTCAGGGGGCTGACGATCTTCGGCGGAGTGACTCTTCTTGATACCCGCCTGGAAGACACGCCGCTGCCTGCGACAGACGGGAAGCGTTATGTGGGTGCGCCGAAGGTCAAGGGCAACATGCTGTTCGAATATCGCGTCCCGGGCCTTGAGGGCCTCGTGGCCCTGTTCAACTACCAGTTCTCGGGGAGCCGCCCTGCGAACGACACCAATACCCAGATGGCGCCCGGCTACAACCTCGTCGACATCGGTGCCCGCTACAGCTCGCAGTTGTGGCAGCAGGCATTCACCTGGCGACTGGCGGTGAACAACGTGACGAATCACCAGTACTGGTCGACGATCGGGCCCAGCAATCTGACTGGAACGAATACAGGGAACCTGCTCGCGCACCTGGGGGCACCGCGCACGGTGCTGGCGACCGTCAGCGTCGAATTCTGAAGGCAGCGTAGGAGTGATCCTACCGACGCGCCTCGCGTTCTGAAGTTGTGATTGAGCGGCGGAAGCGATATTCATTCGCCCCGCCATCACCTTGAGAGAGACCAACATGAAGAGCAGAACACAGGCCATTGCCACCGCAGGAGCCTTTTTGCTGGCAGCGTTCGGTGCCGCGAACGCCAAGGACGTCGCAGTTTCCCTCAGCGGCGATCAGGAGGTTCCGGCAGTGACTTCTGCCGCCAAGGGCACCGGCAAGCTCACCATTGGCGATGACAAGAGTGTGACGGGCAGCGTCACGACCACGGGCATCGCGGGTATGGCGGCACACATCCACGAGGCCGCGCCGGGCAAGAACGGACCTCCGATCATCACGCTCGAGAAGAAGGGCGAGAACGAATGGACGGTTCCTGCGGGCGCCAAACTGACCGACGCGCAGTACGAGAGCTTCAAGGCCGGCAATCTGTACGTGAACGTGCATAGCGCCGAGCACAGGGGCGGCGAGATCCGTACGCAGCTGAAGCCCTGAAGCTACTGTTGCAGTCCCTGGATGGCCTGTCTGGTGGCCGCCAGGGATTGCCCCAGGATCATGCCTCTCCATACGTCGGTTGATCCGAGGAACGCGGAGAGCATGGCCTGCTTGATCGGCTGGGGCCATTCTCTGGCTGCATCGCCCCACCTGTGAAGCCAGTTGTCGGCGCGCAGCGCCTGCAGGACTTCGAGCGGGCTGAGTGTGCCGAACTCCAGCGCGATCGCCGTGACTTGTGCGTGGGGAAGCAATGCGGGCGATGCGGAAATCCAGTCACCGCTGATCTTCGCCGATGTCGATTCGGCAGTGCCGATGGGCGTTACCGTGGATCCATACCAGGAACAGGCACGCTTGTAGACTTCACTTCCACGCGGCGCACCCGTCATCAGTTCGCCGTAACCTGAAGGCCCAAGGCCGGTGTGGTAGTCGATCACTCCCACGCGCCGCGCCCTGGCGAGACGGGTCGTGAATATCGCTTCGAGCGACTTTCTGGCGAAGCACGGCGCCTGGCCGCCGTAGAAGAGGCCGTCTGCGTGCCGATGCTGGCCACTGCTGACCGCGGCTACGAACCGATCGAAGCCAAGTCTGCCGATGTAGCCTTGCAGGATCGCCAGCGTTCGCGCCTGTGACTCTTCATTCCATTCCCTTGGACAGAGAGCGTCCGCGATGTCGTCGTAAGCGCAGTTGTGACTGGAGGCAGTCGAAAAGTCCGCCCAGTTCCTGTTGAGATCGATGTTCTCGTGCGTAACCCTTCTGAGCCATGCAAAGCCATATGGGTTGATTGCATGGACAAGCATGGCTGCGGTGTCCCCGGGAAGGCGCTTCCACTCCCCCCGCGTCAGCCAGTCCACCTGTGCAGCGGAGCCGCAGAAGCCCTCGACACCATGCGTACCGGACACGGCAACGAAGACCTTCGAGGCATCGTGCGGGCCGATCCACGCGACGTCCGTGGCAAGAGGCTGTCCCTGCGGGCCTGTCGCGGGGTAGTCGTGGGATTCCAGCGACGCACCCGCACCTGTTGCCGACGCGACGAACAAGCCGCGAGCGGTGGAGAAGTCCTTGGCAAACGGTCCGTGGGTCATGCTGTACCTGTGAAACTGCTCTGTTGTTCCTGTCATCGCTCCAGGTGCGTTCGCGCGGGATCATTCAATGGGTCACCAGCGCGCACAGTTCGAACGGACTCGTGACCTGCAGTTTCTGATAGGCCCGTTGCCGGTAGGTAAGTACCGACGTCCTGGCAATTCCCAGATCAACGGCGGTGGCTTCCACGCTCATGCCGATGGCTGCGCGGGCACAAACCTGCCGTTCCCGTGCCGTCAGGGCGTCAAACTGGCTGGCGAAGCGTTCCTCCAGTGCCGCGACCGTCAGCGGCGAGGACCCTGAATGTCGCTGACGGTTGAGCGACAGCATCGGCAGGGCAAGGCAGGCAAGCCCGACCAGTGCGCCAAGTTCATCGTCCGAGAAGTACCCGTCAGAAGCGTGGCGTGCCACATTCATCACGCGCCATGCATCCGGGCCGCGCTGGATCACGGAGATGCGCTCGATGATTCCTGCATCATCGAAGATGCGTCGCCGGAAGTCGGGCGAAGCGATGGCGGGCGGCCTGATCCTTTGCAATGCGACGTCACCGCATGACGGTGCAGCCTGGTAGGCCTCGCACACCGGGTCCTGGCGCAGGAACCATCGGCGGTAGGCCGGAAAGAGTTCCACCAGTCCTGGTTCTCCGAAGAAATACTGCAGGGAACTGTCGTCACGGGCAGTTGCCTCAAACAGATAGATGCGTCTCGCGCCGGCCGTCAGGGACATCACCGAATCGCGCACGACAGTGCCGAATCCTGCGGTTCCAATTGCGCCCAGGAGCCGCTCATAGGCGGCGCCGGTTGTCGTCGGTGCACCCCAACGCCTGATCTGTGTGACCTGTTTCAACTTGCCTCCTGAATTCCGCCGGAAGGGGAGGGAACCAGGTAGCGATAATGCACCCTTCCTCCGTCCCGCTACACTGTCCTGCGGAGAGATGACGCGCACCGCCCCTTGCGCACGCTAGATTGCCCGCCAGGTCTCGGGAGGACTGGAATGCTCGCTGGAAACAAGGTCATCGTCACCGTGGCAATCAACGGTGGAATGCAGCAGGACAGGGATGGCGCCGTCATCCCCAGGCAGCCGAAGGAGATCGGCGAAGCCGCGGCGCGCTGCTACGAGGCTGGCGCCGCCATGGTCCATGTGCATGCGCGCGACGCCCAGGGGAAGAACAGCGGTGACCGCAGCATCTACGGCGAGATCATCCGCCAGATCCGGGCTCACAGTCCCATCCTGATCCAGACCACCAACGGCATTGGCGTTCGCCGGGATCCCCAGACGGGGCAGTTCATCTGGCCCGCAGACGCCGAGCGGCTCGGCCTGCTCGACCTGGATCCGCCACAGGATCTGTTCGGAATCGCGGCCGGCTCGGCGGACTTCTACAACCCGGAGGGCGGATACCCGGAGGAGACCCCTTATGTGAACTCGCCGGCCCTGCTCAGGAAGACCATCGAGGCCGTCTATCGCAAGGGATCTGCCCTGGAATACGAGGTGGTTGAGGCCAGTTCACTGCACCGCCTGCTGCGCTACGCCAATGAGGGACTGTTCGACCGCGATCGCGACAACATGTGGCTGTTGCACGGTGGCGGCTTCGGTGCCACTCCGCCGATCGCGCGCAATGTGCTGTTCGCGATCGACGAAGGCCTGCGACTGTTCCCGAATGCCATCTGGGGCGTCACGGCCACCGGGCGGGACATGTTCAGGATCGTCACGCTGGGACTGTCCCTGGGATGCGACCTGGTACGCGTTGGATTCGAAGACAGTATCCACCTGCCGGATGGCAGCGTAGCGCGCGACAACAGCGAAATGGTTCGCGCCGCCGTAGCCATTGCGACGATCTACGGCATGAAACCTGCCACGGTGGAGGAAGCGCGTGCGAGGTTCCGCATATAGCAGTGCGGGGAGCAGGATTCCGGCACGGACTGCGCTTCTCATTGGCATCTGTTCGATGGTGTATTTCCTGGATGGCTTGATCCACTCCATCCTGGGGCCGCTTGCGCCGGACATTGCGCGCAACCTGAACCTGGCCGACGGGCAGCTCGGGTCGATCTTTTCCGCGAATCTGCTGGGGCAGTGCATCGGATTGATCCTGTTGCCGCTCCTCGCCAACCGTCTGGGGCAACGCCTGGTGGTGCTGATTGCCGTGGCAGGGTTCGGCCTCGCGCAGGGCGCGTCGGCACTGGCGCAAACCGCCAGTGCCCTTTTCGCCTGGCGCCTGCTCACCGGAATATTCCTGGGCGGCTGTCTGCCCAGTTGCCTGGCACTGGTGACTGCGGCTGCGCCAGAGAAGCGGCGCGGGTTCGCCATCATGGTGTTGTTCACCGGCTACGGAGCGGGTGCCACGGTGTCAGGCCTGGTAGCTGCCGCATTCACGGGTCCGGGCGGCTGGCGCATGGCGATGGTCGTGGTGGCAGGAGCCTGCATCCTGGCTGCGTTGGCTGCCTGGGCCTGGCTGCATGAGGATGTGGATCAGCCAGCCGGATCAGGCCCGGGAGCGGAGGTGCAGGCTGGACCTGGCGCACTGCGCATATTCTCCCCGCGCTACCTGCCCGGCACCCTGATGCTGTGGATGCTGTTCGTCTCGATGCTGACCGTCAGCTATTGCCTGAATTCCTGGTTGCCGACGCTGCTGGTCAAGGTAGGGCGGGACGCGGAGTTTGCCGCGCTGTCAGTTTCGATTTTCTCCTTCGGCGGAATCGTCGCAGCCCTCGGGATCGGCCTGCTGATCGATCGCCTGGGTGTGATGCGCACCCTCATCACTTTCCTGTCGGCTGGGGCCGCGCTGCTGTATGTGGTGGGGCAGGTGCTCGCGACTGCATCGGCCTCGACACTGATGATGTTGCTGGCCGCCTGCGGCTTCTTTGTCCTGGGCGCCTACGGCGGCGTCAACGTGGTGCTCGCCAGCTACTACCCGGCGCCACTTCGCGCGGTAGGTATCGGCTGGGCCAAGAGCATCGGGCGCGCCGGAACGCTGCTGGCGCCGGTGCTCATCGGAGTCGCGCTCACCGCGGGCATCGCCGAGACATCGATCATGTCGTTGTTCGCGGTACCCGCATTCCTTGCCATCGCGTCCCTGCTCGTGATCGCCGCCTGCATGACGCGGATCCGGGGTGAACTGGCTGGCGACGGCTAGCCCGCAGGTCTTCGCGTATCCTATGCCGACAACAGAGGGGCGGCACGTGATGGGACCATCAGCCCAGGATCGCATGCAGATCCATGAACTCTACGCGCGCTACAGCTGGGCGCTCGACACCGGCGACACCGATGGCTACGTCGCGCTGTTTTCTCCAGATGCGGAGGCGACCGAGGAAACCCGGGAAGGGGGTCTCGAGGTGCGCAAGGGGCATGAGGAGATCCGCAAGCTGGTGCTGAAGTTCCATGACCGCCCTGACTTTCCCGGGCACCAGCACCAGATGGCGCAGTTCGTGTTTGATCCCGACCCCCGGGGCCGGGCGGATCACTGGGTGGTCCGCTCCTACGCATGGGCTACGATCAACCATCCTCCCGCGCCCCCGCATCTGCACTGGTGCGGGCATGTTCGTGATGTCATCGGCAGGATCGATGGTGAATGGAAGATCGTATCGAAGGCCATCATGGGATGGTCGGGTGCGGTTCTGTCCCGTTTCGACAGATGACCTCGGCGTACCAGTGGCGGCTGACGGCATTGCTCAGCCTGAGCTTCGGCTTCGTCCTGTTCGATCGCAATGCACTGAGCTTCCTGATGCCATTCGTGCAGCCGGAACTCGGTCTCAGCAATACCCAGGTGGGCATGCTTTCCGGGGGGTTGTCGCTGACCTGGGCAATCGCGGCCTTCGGTGTAGGCCTGGTCGCGGACCGGTTCGGGTCGCGCAAGAAGTTGCTGGTGATTTCCACGATGCTGTTTGCCCTGTGCTCATTCGGCTCAGGACTGGCAAGCGGCTTCGCCTTCATGCTGGGAACGCGTTTGCTGATGGGTGCCGCCGAAGGCGGAATCATGCCGCTGAGCCAGTCGCTGATTGCGGCACAGGTGGATCCGCGCCGGCGTGGCATCGCGATGGGCATTGCGCAGGGTTTCGGATCGAGCCTGATGGGATCCTTCGTGGCGCCTGTGCTGCTGGTTGCATTCGCGACTGCCTTCGGATGGCGCCACGCCTTCTTCCTTGCCGGAGCGCCGGGCCTGCTCGTTGCCCTGCTCATGATCTGGATGATTCGCGAGCCGGAGCCGGCCGCATTGCCCGCGAAACCGCTCGTTGCGGGCAGCGGCCTGCGATCCGTCCTGGTCGACGGCAACGTCATCCGCTGCGTCCTGTTGAGCATTGCCTTCGTGGCGTATCTGGTCGTCACCTGGGCGTTCATGCCTCTCTATCTGGTGAATGTCCGCCACTTCGACAAGTCGACCATGAGCTGGCTGATGGGCGTGCTGGGGATAGCCGCGACTTTGTATTCATTCCTCATACCCGGCCTCTCCGATCGCATCGGACGCCGACCGGTCATGATCGTGGTCCCTGTTCTGTCGCTCTTCCTGCCGCTTGGCGCGCTGTTCTATTCCGGGCCGACGTGGGGACTGGCAGCAATATTCTTCGTCGGCTGGTCCTTCACCGGCATCATGCCGCTGTTCATGTCAACCGTGCCGTCGGAGAGCGTCAATGCCGCACACATGGGCAGCGCACTGGGTCTGTGCATGGGTGGCAGCGAAATTCTGGGGGGAGTGCTGGCGCCCCTGGCAAGCGGCTATGCGGCCGACCGCATAGGCCTCCAGGCTCCACTGTGGGGCCTGCTGGCTTTTGCCGTGGCGGGCAGTCTGGCCGCACTGGGCCTGCGTGAAACGGCGCCACGCCTGCGACCTGTGGAAAGCGGATGACTGTCAGTCGGCCTTCTGGGCGACCAGTACCGCATTGGTGCCGCCAAAGGCGAACGAATTGGACATCACTGCAGCAACTGGAATGCCACTGCGCGCGTGGCCCGCGACGTAGTCCAGGTCGCAAGCCGGGTCCATGGCATCCAGATGCATGGTCGGTGGCAGGACGCCTCTTGTCATGGCGCAGATCGCGATCAGGAACTCCAGCGCGCCCGCGGCACCAAGCAAGTGCCCATGCATGGATTTCGTCGAGCTGATCGGCAACCCGGGAGCGTGTGCTCCGAAGACTTCCTTGATCGCGGCCGTCTCCACGGAGTCATTCTGTGGAGTGCCTGTGCCATGCGCGTTGATGTAGTCGATCTGCGCTGGCTGGAGTCCGGCATCCTGAAGCGCTGCGCGCATGGCTGCGGCCTGGCCTTGTACGCTGGGGCGGGTGATGTGCGATACGTCCGATGTCAATCCATAGCCCGACAATCGGGCATGGATGCGGGCCTGGCGGGCCCGGGCATGCTCCCATTGCTCGAGAACCAGGAACGCAGCGCCTTCCCCCAGTACCAGACCGCTGCGAGTGGCGGAGAAGGGCCGGCACGATGTCGACGGATCAACCGGATCCGCCACCGCCAGTACGCGCATCGCCTCCCACCCGAGCAGTACACCGAATGTCAGAGGTGCCTCGGCGCCGCCGACCAGCATGACGTCGGCCTCGCCGGCCCGAATCCTGCGCGCCGCCTCGCCCAATGCGACAGCAGAGGAAGAGCACGCTGTCGAATAGGTCAGATTGGGACCCGAAAGCCCGTGCTGCATGCCGATCCACGAGGCGGCGGCATTGTTCATGGCGGCCAGCACGCTGAATGGTTGAATGCGTTCCGAACGCTGTCCGTAGGCGGTCTGATATCCGACGTCCGTGGTGGTGGCTCCGCCCAGCGCCGTGCCCACGCTGATCCCGCAGCGCTGACGCTGTTCGACAGCGAAGTCGATGCCTGAATCGGCGATGGCCTGGTCACAGGCGCTCATTGCCAGCAGGCTGACCCTGTCCAGCATGCGCAACTGGGCAGGAGTGAATGTCGAAGCGAGTTCCGTTCGCGCCGATGCGCCAATGGGAGAGCGCAGGCGTTGCGCCTCTGGCATTGTCAGCAGGCCGATTCCGGAGCGCCCGGCGACCAGGTTCGAAAACAGGGTCTCGACATTGTCGCCCAGCGGAGCAACAACGCCCATCCCCGTGACTGCCACATGGTGCACGTTTCAGCTCGCGTCTGTCGGGGCTGCAGCCGGCTGCCGGGAAGGCGCGATCAGCAGTTGATCGATGAAGCGGACCACATCGCCCACCGTAAGCAACTCCGGAACCTTGTCGTCCGGCAGGCTGATGCCGAATCGATCCTCGACCTGGAACATCAGTTCGATCAACCCCAATGAATCAACGCCCAGGGCCGACAGCTGGGCTTCGGGCGTCAATTGCTCCCGCGTCAGCGCGTGATCCCTGATCAGCAGGTCCTGCAGCAATTCAAGCGTATTCATGCACAAGTCCCCGGTGAGATCTGGGCGTAGTCACTGTCGGCCTTGCCGGCGAGTCGCGCGGCCTGCGTCAACAAGGCGGGCCAGCGGGCCGAAAGCCGGCGTGCCGGAGCTGCCAGGTACGGGCGCATTGCCACATGCGCATAGAGTGCGGCCATACGCAATCGCCTCGAGAACTCCCGCTGCCAGGCCTGCGCGTAGCGGCGCTGCAGCTCGACTGCATTTCGCAGGGTGAATGCTGGCGGCAGTCGCGTAAGTTCCCGGGCCAGCAAGGTCGCAGACTGCAATGCCATGTTGATGCCTTCACCGATCAAGGGATGGCTTTCACCTGCGGCATTGCCAACCCGGAATACCGCACCCGTAGCGACTGCATGCATCCCGGGCCAGAGAGGCCCCACGGTCAGCCACGGACTCGTGCGCCGGGCACCCTCCAGAGACTCACTTACGCCCCGGCAACCCTGGCGCAGGAAAGTCTCTACTGCCTCTCCCGCAGAAAGTCCGCGATGCATGGCCCGGCATGCCGACAACCTGTCTCGCCGCAGGCAGCAGGCCAGCGTTGCCTGCCCCTGGTCCGCAACTACCATTCCACCATACCCACCCGTCAGGGATATCACGGGCAGCAGTCCTGGCTGAAGACCCGTGTTTTCAAATACCGCCTTGAAGGCGAACAGATCCGACGCGCGCTGTGGCCTTCGAGTGGCATGCCATCGCTCCGTCGGGGAGGAGTCCGGGCCGCGTTGCCATGAGCCATGCGCATCAATGATCACCGCAGCTTGCAGACTCTGCCTGACGCGGTGGCCTGTACCCGCCTGGTGCTCCGAATCGATATCGCAGACATATGCGCCGGCGTGACCGTGAATGGCGCGAACCCTGGCCGGCTGGCGGACAATGACCCCCAGCGACCGCGCGCGTTCGACGAGCAGGGCGTCCAGGTATTGCCGTGAAAGCGCGCGGCCGTAGCGGTAAGGGCCCTGTGTGCAGGGCGGAAAGTCGGCGACCACCGTTGGTAAGCGGCTCATCCATCCGATTTGCCGCAACTCCGGCCCGGCATGAGCGCGCACGCCATCGCCGATGCCCAGATCCTCCAGCATCGACAGCGTTGCGGCCGTGATGCACTCGCCACAGACCTTGCGCCGCGGATAGGCATCCTGTTCGACCAGCACGACCTGCCAGCCGGCACGTGCCAGCAGAATCGCGGTGGCTGATCCGGAAGGCCCGGCGCCGATCACCACAGCGTCGGCTGCGCTGCTCATCCACGGGCTCCGGGCACGGACCCGCGGATGCGCGCGGAGAAGCAGTGCGTGAAGGGCAGGGAGAGCGACTCTTCCGTTTCCCAGCTGGCCGAATCCGGCCAGACCCCAGTCAGTTCCCGCCCCCTGAATCCGGCCGCGACGCTGGAAACCGCGTCGGCGCGCGTCACCTGATTGGCGCCGATGAGGCCCACCAGTCGACTGGCGCACCAGGTCCAATGGTCGCGGCGGGGCTCGCAGGCAATGAAGGCGGCTGATCGAGCGGCCACGGCGGCCAGGATGTCGGTGAGGTCGTCGCCTGCAAAGTGATGCAGGAACAGGGCGGTCACACAAAGGTCATGGTGAGGCGAGGGCGCGCGTGCCCACTGCAGGATGTCGCACTTCAGCACCGAAACCCGCCAACCCAGCGCCTCATAGGCCGCGTGCGTCCGGGAGCTGACCAGATCATGCTGGTCCAGCAGCGTGAGTTCCACCGCCGGCCATGTGGCCGCGCAGGATCGGGCCAGGCGCAGCATCAGGGTTCCGTCTCCAGCGCCGAGTTCCAGGATGCGCCGCGGCGCCTGCGGGAGATTCAGGCGCGCAATGGACCTGCGCAGCGCATGCACTGTGCCCATGGCGAAATGAATTCGCTGCAGGTCGCGGCGCGAGCGCTGTGCCGCTGGATCGTCCGGATCCAGGTGATCGAGCAGTTCAGCCTCTACCGTGCGGGAAGTGGCCAGCACCGCTAGCCCACCGACAGCAGTGCGCCATGGCAGCTGAAGCCTGCGCCGAAGGAGCACATCCACCACCATCCATCCGGCGCACTGTCCGCCAGTGCTGCTTCCATCACGAAATACACGAAGGCGCTGCTGAGATTGCCGTAGTCCCGCAGCGTCTCACGACTGTATCGCAGGGTTTCCGGTGCAAGACCGAAGTCCTTCTGGACGGCCAGCAGCACGTCCCGGCCGCCAGCATGAAAGATCCATGTTCCCACGTCGGCAGGGGTCAGGCGGGCGACATCCAGGACCTGCAGGAAAACCTCGCGGGCGTATCGGGCCGCAAGTGCCGGCACTGCCGGCGTCAATATATTGCGCAGCAGCCCGGCACGCTGTTCGAATCGTAGCGCCTCGCGCGCCGCCGGATCCGTCATCGACGCGGTATGTCGCCACTGCACCCTGCGTCCTGCAGCGGGCGCCTGGCGCGACAGCACCGCGGCCCCCGCGCCATCGCCGAACAGGCAGGCGCTGATGAGCACCCCCGGATCGTCGTCCAGGTACATGGCAGCGCTGCACACTTCCACGCAGACGGACAGCACATGCTCGCATTGACCGCTGTCGAGCAAGGTGCTGGCCAGTTGCCAGTTGGGAAGTGCGGCGGCACAGCCCTGGCCAACCAGGTCATACCCGCGCACATCGCGTCTCAATGCCAGCCGCTCGCTGACGTAGCCGCTCAGGCCCGGACAAAGGTATCCGGTGCAGGTTGAAACGATTACCGCATCGATCTGATCGGCGCGCACTCCGGCGCGCGCAAGTGCCCTGGACGCGGCATCCTGTGCCAGCTGCGGAGCATGCCGCGAAAAGCGCTGGTGCAAGGTATCCGGATCGATTGCGAAAACGTCGTCAAGGGAATCCAGTGCCAGAAAACGGGTCTGCATCCCGTTGTCGTGCTGGAGTACCGCGCGGGTCATGGCACGCGAGCGAGGTGTGAGGCGATCAAACCACGCGGAGGAGGCAAAGGCATCCCAGCACTCGCTCCTGGTATAGCGATGATCGGGTACGGCAACACCTATGGCAGTTACGAACACCACACTCCAGGCCGGTCGGGCCGGCAATCCAGGCAGCCAATCGTGAGTGCAGCAGATACTGCCAATGGTTGCAGACAGATATCTGCCATTGCCTTTATACAGGGGATTGCATTGTCCGCCACGGGCGATGGTCTTCTGGAGCGCGGTGCCTAATGCCCGAAACCTCGCCCGGGAAGCGTAAACCTGAATGTCGAACCAGCCCCCAACGCGCTTTCAAGGCTCACCACTCCATCGTGTGCTTCGACAAACGTCTTCACGATGGCCAGACCCAGCCCCAGGCCTCCCTCCTTTGCGGGATCCGTTTCGTTCCTGTCGAAAACAAATGGGCGGCGCTCAGGCGATATGCCGCTGCCGTTGTCGCGAACAAGGCACTCGACCGCGCCTGGCTCGGCCATTTCCTGCGCGGCAATGACGACATCTCCGCCAGGCGCGTAGTCGATGGCGTTGGCGACCAGGTTCTGCACTACGCGTTTGATCAGGCCTGCGTCCCCGTAAGCGACGAGTTCTTCGGGCACGCTGTTGGTCAGCCGTGTCGAACTGGTTGACGCCAGGGGATGAAGGTCGTGAATCACGCTTTCCACCAGGGACCACAGATCAAACTCCCGGCGTTGCAGGGAGACACCGGCGTCCGTTTCCAGATTTGCATTCTCCTCCAGCACCTTGCCTACCAGTGCCTCGAGATGACGAATGTTGCGCCGGAGTGCCTTCAGCATCTGAGCGGTCTGGGGGGAACTCCCGACCGGTTCGCGACTGAGGAGCTTTTCCATCACGCGCGCAGCAAGGGAAATGGCATTCAGGGGAGTGCGCAGATCATGGGCCACGAAGGCCAGGTACTCGCCCCGTCGCTGCTGGACCTCCAGCGCCTTCTGGGTGGCGAATGACTGCACGGCAGAACCGATCGCTCCGTCCAGGACCCGGTTCAGGATATGAAACGGTTGTCCACGAATGCTCAGATCGTGTCGCTCGGCGAGGTCGTGGATGCAGCCTCGCAGTATGTTGTACTCGGCGACGACTTCCTCGACATCGAAGGCGTCCTTGACCCGCTGCAGCCCGTGGGTTGGAGGACTGCCGCGAAGCAGGGCCTCAGTGATCGTCTCCTCCGACCGGGTTCTCAGGGCGGCAACGAGTTCCTTCAGCAAATCAGGAATGTGATCGTTGAGTGTCGGTACGTCGAAATTCCGCGCCGAGGGAAGTTTCCGTACCTGCGCCCGCCAGGCTGCCAGCAAGGCCTCTCGCTCATGCTCGATCAGTAGCGCGAGCTTCTCCAGAATGTCGACGGCCATGTGCTCCCCTCCACGCGATTCGATTCAGCGGCGCCGAGCTTGAATGCAATCTGTCGACATTCCGTAACGTAGCATGTCGATGGCCATCCACAGCTTGTCGGTCCACACGGGACCGTTTGGCCAGAACCAACTGATCGGGCGACCTGGGGGGGGTGGGCCCGATCGCTGGTCCTTACCGCGTGAATGGACCGGAACAGGGCCAGTCAGGGCAGGGGGCTGTACCGCCAGCGGCATATCGGACTATAAAGGGGGACAAGGCGGCAGCGACCGCAGGCAAGATTCCGACCCGGGGGCGCCATGAAGTACGTGATCTGGTTCGTGAGATTCTGGTACGCAGGCTGGATGATTCCGGCCGGTGTCGAGCACTTCTATCACATCTATCCTCAGCCGGGAGCCAACAGTTCCCATCCGCTTGCAGCGCAGATGCTGACTGCGCTTCTTGACACCCACTTGTTCGACCTTGTCAAAGCTGTCGAGCTGATAACCGGCGTCGCCGTCCTGTTCGGCTTCTTCACACCACTGGCGCTGCTGGCGTGCATGCCTGTTGCGTTCTGCGTGTTCTGGTGGGATGCGCCCCTATCCGAGTGGAGCCGCGGGAGCGTGATAGCAGGGGCAAGGGTGCTGGGCAGCAATATCCTGCTATGCGTCGCCTACATCGCCAGCTTCCGGTCGATGTTTGCCCTGCGCGCGAGCGTTGCCAGCAGCGTGCAGGCCCCGACCCTCAGGCAACTGGCTCTGGTCGCCCGTTTGATCTTTGGCGCGTGGATGCTCGCGAATGGTGCCAACCATTTCTTCTTCTCGTTCTGGCCGACACCCGCTGGCCAGGAGCCGCTCTCCGCGGAGCTCATGAGCGCGCTGGTCGACTCGCGGCTTCTGGATGTCTGCATGCTGATCGAGCTGGTCGCGGGAGCGATGATCCTGCTGGGCGTCTTCGTCCCGGCGGCGCTTTGCGTGGTAATGGCGGTTTCCACCAGCGCCCTGTACTGGGCGATCCTGGACCATCAGCCTCTCAGTCTGGCGCTCGGGGTCATCGCTTTTGCCTTGAACGGCCTGCTGATGCTTGCCTACCTCCCTTACTACCAGGGGGCCTTGCAGCGCGCGCCGCTGACGCTTGGCGAGTCGGATCGCCGCACGTCCTGGAACACACTGTTTGTGCAACCTGACGGTCGTACCGCACGCGGGCATTTCCTGGCCGCGTTGCTCCCGCTTGCCTTGGCCGTCCTGTGGTACGCCTCCAAGGGCCCTGCCGTAGACGTTGCGCCCTGGGGCGTATTGGTTCTGTTGTATCCCGCAATAGTGCTGCACGTGCGTCGCCTGCACGACATGGGCCGCACCGGCTGGTTGATGCTCCTTCCCGCTGTACTGACCGTAGTCGCCATGGGCATCTGGACGCATCGCATCAGCCTTGGCACCCAGCTCGACGCCGCAGTGCCTCTGGCTGCGCTCGTGGTCTTCGTCGGCTTTGCCCTCTGGGGCTGCATCGCAAGAGGGCAGGCCGAGGCCAACACCTCTGGTCCGCCCGTGGCGGCCTAGAGGCCCGACTTGCAGGCGGCGGGTGTAAGGCCCGTCATGGCGTCGATGCCGGGCAGTTGAGGTTGGAACCTCGCTGACCACTCCACGTTAGCTGGTTACAATGACCGGGCAGTCCGGCGTGTGCCCGATTCGACTTTGCAGCAGCGTGGTTCATTACAAGAGGCGATTCATGAGATTTCAGTTCAGCAAGGCGGCGCTGTCTGCCGGCCTGGGTGCGTTGTGCGCGACGGCCGCCTTTGCACAGGCTCCGGCGCCGGCCACCGGCAGCGTGGTGGTGGCCAATCCGACCTATACGACCATGGTGATGGAAACGACCGTCAATCGTCCCGTGGAAGAAGTCTGGAAGCGCGTGGGGAAATACTGCGATATCGGTGAGTGGATGCAGGTGCCGTGCACGATCACGTCTGGAAAGGATGGTGAAGTCGGCACGGTACGTTCCATCGGCCGCGAGATCCTGGTGGGGAAGACGGATTTTTCATACACCTATACGCAGCCGGTGACGGAAGGCCGGCCGTATATCCTGTATCACGGCACGCTGGAAGCGAAACCGGTCAATGCGACCACGACGAAGCTGGTCTACACCCTGATGTGGGACAACTCGACGCTGGCGGATGATGCGGCTCGTGACCGCGACAGGGCGCAGCGCCGTCAGATGTTCGAAGGTGCGCTCAACAACATGAAGGTTCTCTCCGAAGGGGGTACGTTGCCGCCGCGCGCTCCTCGTGGCGGAGCTGGTGGTCCGGGTGCACCTGGCGGACCCGGCGCACCGCGATAAGCGGCGCGGCACACGTCCATGTCCGCTATCCGACCCATCCGTCACTTTGCACTGGCCGCACTGCTGGCCACGGCTGCCGGTTGCGCCACCGAAATCAAGGGCAATGCCGCCAACGGCGATGCCGGCGGCAACGCCGCCAATGGCAGGGAACTGTTCGTGGCCAATGCCTGCGCGACCTGCCATGGCGTGACCAAGGGAACCGATGTGACGGTGGGGCCCAATCTCGTCGGTGTCGTGGGGCGCAAGGCTGGCACCACGAAGAGCCTCATCGGCCCCAGCGAGAACCTGAAGAACTACGGGGTGATCTGGAATACAGAGACCCTGGATGAATTCCTGGCCAACCCGAATGCGAAGGTGCCGGGCACCGCAATGATAGGCATGCTGGTCGATCCGCAGCAGCGCGCTGATGTGATCGCCTATCTCTCCACGCTGAAGGAATAAGAAAAGCCCCCGATGCCGGGGGCTCTTGCTCATACAGCAGGGTGCAGCTTACCGGCTCACCTGGAGGCTGGTTGCGCCACCAGGGGCGCCGGTGCCGGAGTCACCGTTGGAAACCACCTTGACCCAGAGCGCGTCCTTGTCCTTGTAGTAAGAGGTTGCGCTGGTCTTGCGCAGTGCATCCAGGCTGTCCTGCGGCGCACCCGAGGCCGCGGTGGTGAATCCCGGCAGCTGGAAGATTACCCAGGAGCCTTTGTCCAGCTCGTTCAGGCTGAGGTTCACGGTCGGCCTTTCCGTGGTCACCTTGATCTCGGTGCCGGCCAGTACGTTGGTGCCGGTCAGGTTGTACTCCTTGCCATTGCGGCTCAGGACGACCGGCGGCTGGGGAGGGGGTGCACCGGGACCTCGAGCGCCCGGCGCGCCAGGACCCGCAGCCGCACCAGGACCCGCACCTGCGCGAGGAGCTGCGGCGCCAGGGCCGGGAGCTGCGCCTATGGCGGGAGCGGCGCCGGGACCAGCGGCTCCGCCAGGACCGGCAGCAGCGATTCTGGGCGGACCTGCGCCAAAGCCAGGAGGACCGCCGGGGCCGCCGATATTCAGGCGCCCGACATCGCCCTTGCACACCGCAGCGTTCCAGGTGGGCTTGATCTCACAGGCTTGAGTGTCGAATGCGATGCTGTCGTTGACGCCGTCGTGGATGAGTACATAGGAATTGGGACCACCGCCGAGCGAGCCGTCCCTGTCCTTGAACGACGCGGTCTTGTAGGAAGTGCTACCTCCATTGTCGTTGCCCCACTTGCGCTCCATCGGCGGGAAATATACCGGCTTGGCGTTGACGAATTTCACGCGCTCGACGGCGTTATTGGAGCTGACCCCGAAGCTGCTGTACATCAGGTTGGAGATCGCACCCGTCTTGCGAGTGGCATTGTCCTCATAGTTCCGGAAGGTGACATTCTCCACGTCATGCCGGTAGTCGTAGTACTCGTAGCCACGGATCGGGAAATCCGGCATTTCGGGCTTCGGCAGGCTGCGGCCGTAAGCCTTTTCCGCGTCAGTCGCGGGGTTGCCGATATTCTCGGTTTCGCCCACGAACAGCGAGTCAACGACCTTTGATGTGAAGGCGTAACGACCGAATGCGCCAGAGGCGTGGGTATAGCCCATGGCGTTGTCGGCGAACTTCACGTTCCGGAACACGTGCATCTCACCGCGTCCCCACATGCCGCCATTGCGATTCTTGTAGGTGGTGAGATTCTCGAAGACCGATTCCAGCACCTTGCTGTTCGGGTCAGCGGGATTTTCAAGGCCGGTATGCGAGCTGCCGGTAACACTGAATGTGTTGTTGGCCGCAATGTTCCGGTCGAACATGAAGCCATCGTAGTTGGAGTGGGCGACGTTGCCCCTGAACTCGCGGAATGGCGTTCGGCGCGGCCAGGTCGCCTTGCTGAGATCCGAGTCCTGGAACGCACCGTTCGGGTGCTCCGGCAATGACATCCAGAAGCCGTTCGAGTCGGAACCCGCAGCCACGTTGTCGCGGTAGGTGTTGTCCGGATTGGTGATCCAGAAGGACGACACGGTATTGTCCGAGGGCAGCAGCACATCCTTGGAGGCCTGGCCATTCGTTCCCATCCTGGGCTCGCCGGCTGCGGCCAGGTTGGTCGGGACGCAGGGCTTGGACGTATGGCACTTGGTCTGGATGGCAAGGTTGTGCACGAACTGGTTGCCGTGTTCGATGCCGTCCTCGAGGAAGAAGCAGTGGCCCACGGTGTTGTAGGTCACATTGTTCTCAACCTGCAGGTCGTTGGTGCCGTGCACGGTCACGCAGCGGTTGTAGGTGTCGTGGATGGCCGCGTTCTTGATGTACTGGCCCTTGGCGTCGCCCACCAGGTGCCAGTGGATCGGATAGCGCGCCAGCTCCAGGTTCTGACCCATGCGGTTGAGCTCGACGCCTTCGACGAACATCTTGCTCGTGACCATCGCCATGATGTGGCCGCCGAGGAAAGTCTGTTCCGCGTCCGGTGAGGCCTGGATCTTGATGTTGCGTGTCAGCAAGCCCACTTCGCCGCGTTCATCCACGTCGAAGGTGATCTTGCCGAAGTGCATGTAGTCGAGCTTCTTGTCCAGCGTGAGCGTGTTGCCGCTGACGGCGGTAATGCTGCGACGCTCGGCCTGCCGGGGGTTGAAGTCCGTCGACGCAAGGACGATCTCATCGCCCACCTTCCATTGCGCTGCGTTCAGCACTTCGATGGAGTTGCTGCCGGCCTCGGCGGTTTTCGCCAGTTTGGTCCAGGTGTTGGTGCGGTCACCGTGCAGGTTCAGGGTGCCGCCCGAGAGCATGATGCCGCGGTCACCCATGCCCATCATCTGTTCGTCTTTGACGTTGTTGGTGAGGGTGATGGTGGCCTTGTGCGTGAAGGGCTGGGCTTCGGTGCCGATCGCCAGTTCACCGTGCACCATGATCCACTCGGTGTTCAGCTCAAGATCGGATTTGTCCGCGAAGGTGAGCTTGCCGTTGATGGTCAGGCCGCCCAGTGCCGGCGGGCTGACGTCGAGGATCACTTCCTTGCCGCTTGCGATCTCCACCTTCTCGCCTGCGACTGGCACCTTCTTGGTTGGCCAGGTGGCGCGATCCGACCAGCGCGTCGCCTTGGCAGGCTGCGCCGCCTCAACGACAGCGGATAGGCTGACGAGAGCCGGGATGAGCAACGCAAAAAGGAATGGCCGATATTGTCTTCTCATGGCATCAAACCCCGTATTCCTTGTAATAGACCCAAGACCTTGAGCGGCAAGAGAATAGCGCATCGATGCGGACCTGGAGTCCTGGAGTCAGCTGTGCCTGGCCGTGCATCGCTGCGTCATGTTGGTTGCCGCAGCAGTTATGACCCTCGACGATTCGATCCAGGGACGTGTCATGTCTGCAGGTCGCTCTTGAATTTCGCAGAACGGCCGCCACGTCCCACGACCATGACGTTGGGCAAACCGGTTGATTCAATGCGAAGCACAGAAGGGAAGCGATGACCATTCTTGAAGGTGTCGTCTTCGTGGTATCCGGAATGCTCGCAATTGCCGCAGGCGCTTGGGCGATCCGGGCCGCAAAGCGGGGTGGCAAGGCCATCAAAGTCATAGGCGGTTCCATGACACTCATGACTCTCGGCAACGTGCAGGATCCCGCCAACGAAATCATTCAGACCGCGCAGGAGCCCCGCAAAAAGATATCCGGTGATAGTGGTGACCCGCCGGATGACAAGGACTGAGCAGGAAATAGTCCGTGAAGATGAGTCTCATTCCCATGCTTCCGGTGCGAAGCATTGATCAAAGCATCTCTTTCTACGAAAAGCTTGGCTTCAGCGTTGAACAGAGAAACGACGGATGGGGCTGGGCGATGCTGTGTTTCGGCGATTGCAGGATCATGATCGACCGTTCGATCAACACGCAGCCAGACGCTCAGCGCCAATCAGTGCTTTACCTCTATCCCGGCGACATCAGGGCATATCATCAGCAAGTACGGGCCGGGGGCCTGTCTGTACCTGACCTGGACACAACCTTCTACGGGTTGACCGAATTTCGTCTCGATGATCCTGATGGCAATCGCATGTGGATAGGGCAAAGGGAAGGTCCCTGAAGCCGGAACCCACCCTTGCGTTCTCCAATGTCGCTGAGTGGGACGCCTGGTTGGCGAAGCACCACGATCGGCCTGGCGCGGTGCTGCTGCGCATCTCCAGGGGAAAAGAGAGCGATCTTGCGTATGCGAGTGCGCTCGACGCAGCACTCTCGTGGGGCTGGATCGACAGCCAGAAGCGCGCCCTCGACGCGTCTGCCTGGCTCCAGCGGTTCTCGCCACGTACTGCGAAGAGTCCCTGGTCGAAGATCAACCGCGCACGCGCTGAAGCGCTCATCGCGTCCGGTGCCATGAAGCAGGCGGGCTTCAACGAGGTGGAGCGTGCGCGCGCCGACGGCCGCTGGGCGCGCGCCTACGACGGCTCCCGCACCGCAGAGGTGCCTGCGGACCTGGCCACCATGCTGGCGCGCAATCCCGGAGCGCAGGCATTCTTCGATGCGCTCGACCGCGCGAATCGCTACGCGATCCTCTGGAGGGTGCAGAACGCCAGGAAGCCGGAGACCCGCGTGCGTCGCATCGAGCAGTTCATCGCCCTCTGCGCCGCCGGCAAGACCCTTCACCCCAAGCGGGAGAAGACGCGCCGGAAATGAAGCAATGTAGCTTTCAGGAAGCGGCCCATCGGGTTTATGCTCGGCCCCGGTCGCGATCAATCTCAGAATAATTATCGAAGCGGGGACCGGATCGATGCGCTACGGATATCGAATGCTTTTCGCGTCCCTGCTGCTGGCCGGCAACGCCATGGCCCAGGTGGGGCATCCCGCCAAGGGCAGTTGGCTGGGGTACTGGGGTCCGGATCAGAAGGCGCAGCACCGCATGGTGCTGAATCTGGACTGGCGCAACCGCCAGGTGGTGGGGCAGGTGAATCCCGGGCCCGACGCCGTGCCCGTGACGCGAGCAGACATCGATTACGCTACCTGGACCATGACAGTGGAGACCTCGCTGAAAGACGCAGCCGGGCGCAGCCAGAAGTGGGTGGGCACCGGAAAACTGGAAAACCTGGGCTCGTGGACCAACCGCGTGTACTCCGGTACCTATGTTTACGGTGCCGAAAAGGGCGAATTCAAGCTCAAGCTGCATTGAGGGGAAGACATGAAGATCTGGACCAGGACATTGCTGACTCTGCTGGTTGCCATCTCGGCAGCCGGTGCCGCGGTAGCCCATCATTCCTTCGCGGCGGAATTCGACGGGGCGAAGAAGCTCAAGCTCTCGGGCACCGTCACCAAGGTGCAATGGCGCAACCCGCACACCTACTTCTATGTAGACGTGAAAGGGGACGATGGCGAGATCCACAACTGGGCCATGGAACTGGGCAGCCCCAATGTGTTGATGCGCCGGGGATGGACGCGGGACTCGCTGAAGATCGGCGATCAGGTGATCGTCGAAGGCGCGCGCGCCCGCGACAACAGCTACAAGGGCAATGCCAGTTCGGTGGTGATGGCCGACGGCAAGCGCTTGTTCAACGGCGCGGCCGAAGAAAACGAAGGGAAGTACTGAGCACATGAGCCGGCATGCGAAAGTCCTCGTGCGCAGCAGCGGCGCATGTCTGGCGGTTCTCGGTGCGCTGCTGGTCATGCCCGGATTTGCGGCGGCGCCCACCGGGCCAGCAGCCTCTGCCACCCCTCCTTCCAAGCCATCCAGCCCCACGCCACGCCTGCCCGATGGAACCGTGGATCTGGGGGGCAACGGCTCCTGGAGCCTGGGCTGGATTACCAACTACGAGCGGCAGCTGCTCGATACGCCACCAGGCGTGGAAAACGTGCCCTTCCTGCCGTGGTCCAAGGCCATGTACGACTACGTGCAGAAGACCCAGAACGCCTATGACCCGGAAGGATTCTGCCTGCCCCCTGGTGGCCCGCGCGCATTTGGCACGCCCTATCCAGCGGAATTCCTGCAGCAGAAGGACCGCATCATCGTCATCTTCGAGGGCGGTGCCCATGTCTGGCGCGAAATCCACATGGATGGGCGCGCGCATCCCACAGGTTCGAAGCTCAATCCGACGTACTTCGGACATTCGGTGGGGCGTTGGGAAGGTGACACGCTGGTCATCGATACCGTGGGCTACAACGAGCGTAGCTGGCTGGGCTTCAACGGCTATTTTCACACTGATGAGCTGCACACTGTCGAGCGCATTACCCGGCCGAACCGTGACACCCTGCGCTACGAAGTCACCATCGACGATCCAGGGGCATACTCCAAATCCTGGCGCATGGGGTGGAACATCCGCTGGAGCGAGGGCCAGGAGCTGCAGGAATACATCTGCCAGGAAGAGAACCAGTTCCTGATCGACCTGAAGGATGATTTCGGACAGCCTTTCTTCCAGGCCACCGAGACGGAATAGCCGACTGACCGCTGCCTGTCAGCGGTCGTTCCAAGGAACGACCGGCGAAGTTTCGTGCCGCCGGACCCTGAAACGCCAGCCGCCTGGCGTCTTCACATACTCATCGTGATAAATGCCCACCTGGCCGGCAACATCTTCCCTCAGGTAGTGACCCTTGTTGGCCGGGTAGATCGCGTATGACTTGCCGTGCGCTCCATCGGAAGACGGATCGATGACAAGGCTTTCCGACAGGTGAAGGACGTATGAACGCGGCGGCGTCTGGTTCGCCTTGCAGTCCGGACCACCCGGAACCGCAATCAATTGTTCGCGGCCGCTGAATACCCGCAGTTTGCCGTTTCCCTCATCGATGATGAACTGCCCGCCTTTGATGAACAGGTCGGCGAAATCCTGGCCGCCGTTCGTGCAATAGTCGAGCGCGAAACTGAGCCTGTTCACCAGTTGCTGGATCTCGATGTAGTCCATGGCGGTCAGCGCGGCAGGAGCCTTTGCCAGTACGGCCTGGCTCTGCAGCACAAGCAGGGCAATCAAACTGGCGTTCGATGCTGCGCGACGCATTGTGGAGGCCCTGTTCATGGCTCATTCCTCGCCGACTGTTGCCGGGTATAGTAACGGGAAGCGGAGGGGCAAGAAGATGTCATGCAATCGGCATTGGGGAACCTGGCCGGTCTCGATATTCCTGACGTTGTTGCTTTCTCACCCGGTGCCAGCGTGGCCCCAGGAGAGCAGGGGGCGCGGTGCGCCGGATCCTTTCCAGCCGGTGTCGATCGTCGGGTCGGAAGGCAAGGGCATGTATGCCGGTGGAGGCATTCCCGCGGGCAATACCCCCATCTTTGCCGCGCGCGACGGTGCGGTCCCTGCAGGCATCAAGCCGCTGCCTATCGACATCTTCAACACCAGGGATTTCTACAAGGACCAGTCGCTCTGGTCCGACCCGCGTTATTACCGCTGCAATTCCCCTGTGGGCCTGGAGCAGATCTGGGGCGCGTACGAAGTGCCGCTGATCGGCAGTGACCCGCCGCGAACGGCCGCCTGGGGTTTCTGTGAGCGGGATTATCCGCGCCAGCAGATAGTAAGCCCGTACTCATTCAGGACGGCGAAAGCGCACTACACCGCATTGCTGGCTGATGCGCGCCGGCGGGGCGGACCCACGCGCCATGCACAAGGTGGCCCTCCGGACTGGAACGGCCAGTACATGCGCGACAAGACCAAAACCGCCACCTGGTACTACGGCGCGATATTGCAGATCCCGACGTATCTCTCTCTGCTCACGCCGGAGTACCAGAAGCGCTTCGTCCAGCAGATGTACCACTACTCCGGAGACAGCTCGCCGCAATGGCCTGGCCAGTATTGCTGGCCCGAGGGATTCATGCGCCGCTTTGCGCAGTACGGCGGCAACCGGATCAACCTGGTGGTCACGCCTGACCTGGTCCTGGACATGCGCAATGCCGCCAAGACCCTGGTTACGCAGATCCACATGGGCAGCGCATTCAATGAAACCGGTGCAGTGCCGCGACTCGGATCAGACGTTCCGCAATGGTTCGGGGAATCCATTGGCTTCTGGGATGGCGAGGCGCTGATCAGCTGGACCTCCAACATCCAGGGATGGATGTCACACGGCGGCAACGAGTTCAGCAGCAAGCTGCAGTCGATCGAGATCTACACGCCACGCAAGGATGCGGGTGGCAAGCTGATTGGTATCAGGCACGAGGCCGTGCTCTATGACGAGGAAGCCTATGTCGACCCGGTCCGGATCGTGCAGACGTGGAACCGGCTGGGCAGGCTCAATGAACATGAGCCCCTGGTCATGATGGAGTGTGTGCCGCATATGTTTCCCGTGCGCGGCAATGCCTCACCCAAGTCGCCCGGGGATACTTTCGAGTACACGCTGCCGGATACGTACGGTCGGCCCTGGGCGCAGACCTGGGAGCAGTACCATGAGCAGGGCATGCAGCGGCCGCCGGAGCAGGATCTGTTTTCCTTTCCGGGTGGTGCCGCTCAATGACGGCGGTCGCGGGCCCGCCAACCCGACATGGGCATTAGCCACCCGTAGCCCATGCGCAACTACCTGCTCGTACTGTTCCGCAATCTCCGCCGCGAGAAGCTGTATACAACCATCAACGTAGTCGGGCTGGCGCTGGGCCTGGCCTCCTGTCTGATCCTGGGTCTGTACCTCAGGAGCCAGCTCACCTACGACCAGCACTACAAGGGGCACCAGAACATCTACCGTGTCGAGAACGATTACACGGCGTCCGGCAAGAGCGCGAGATTTGCGATCACCTCGGAAGCGATGGGTCCAATGCTCGCAGCCGAGTACCCGGACAGGATAAAGGCGTATGTCCGCTTCCAGAACAACGACAACAACGGCGGCGTCTCAATGCGGCGCGTTGACCAGCCCGAAAAGGTCTACTACTGGGATGGCAGTTTTTTCGTCGATCAAAATGTCTTCGAGGTGCTGCCAGTCAAGGTGCTTGCCGGCGACCCGAAAACGGCGCTAATCGACGGCAACACCATCGCCATCAGCGAAAGCGTCGCGAAGAGGTACTTCGGCGACGAAAACCCCATCGGCAAGATGATGGCTTCCGACTCGGGCAATCCCAACAAGATCACGCTGGTGTTCGCTGACCTGCCGGCGAATACGCATCTGAAATATAACTTCCTGTGGTCATATAACCGCACGTACTTGAGGCTCGCCGACAATCCCACCGCCCGCAGAGCCCAACTGGCCAGGGTGCAGAATCGAACCTACACCTACCTGGTCATGGATCCGTCGTTCCGACCATCCGAGTGGAAGGGTATGAGCGAGGCTTTCTACCACAAGTATATGGTTGAACTGCTGAAGAGCGACAACATCGAGTGGCAAAGCTGGTTGCAGCCTATGCGCGATGTGCACCTCCATAGCGACGTCTCCAGCGACCTCCCCACCGGCAACCGCGCCTATGTCTACGGCTGCGCGGCTGTGGCGCTGATCATCCTCATCATCGCCTGCATCAACTACATGAATCTCGCTACTGCGCGCGCGACGCGGCGCGCACGTTCGGTGGGCTTCCGCAAGATCCTGGGCGCCAGCCGGATGTCACTGGCGTTCCAGTTCCTGGGCGAGGCGGTGTTTTTCGCGCTGATTGCGCTGCTGCTGGCGGTGATCATTGTCCAGGTGGCGTTGAGGTTCACGCCGATCAATTCGCTGATGGATGGACAGGTTGGCATGGACCTGCTTCACGAACCACAGCTGGTGCTGTGGCTGGTGGCGTCGGCGCTGGGCATCGGCCTGCTATCGGGGTTGTATCCCGCGTTCTATCTCTCGTCCTGGGCGCCGCTCACCGCCCTGGCGAGCAGGCAGCCTGCCGGCAAGGGCAGCCTGCACATGCGCGAGTTCCTCGTACTGGTGCAGTTCACGATCTCCGCCGCCGCCATCGCCTGCACTCTGCTGATGGTGGCGCAGATGCACTATGTAGCCAACCAGCCGCTGGGCTTCGAGCGTAACAACCGTCTTATGGTGTCGCTGCGCGGCGCAGCTGTCGTCGACAAGATTCCGGCGATTCGCAATGAACTGCTGGGCAACAGCAGCATACGCGGCGTCGCTGTCGCCCGGCAGACACCGGCTGACGGCCACCGCTTGGGCACCAGGCTCGTCGAGCTGGAGAGCAGCAGCGGCGCCATCGAGCAACATCTGTTCAACGTCCTCTCGATCGGCGAGGGATATGAGCAGGTGCTGGGGCTGAAGATCAAGGAGGGCCGTGACCTCTCCTCAGACTCCTTCACCGCTGTTGGAACCGACCTGCTTGTAAACGAGGCGCTGGTGAAGGCCATGGGCTGGACTGACCCGATAGGCAAGCGAGTACAGGACGGACGGGTGGTGGGCGTGGTGCGCGACTTCAACTTCAAGTCGCTCAAGTTTCAGGTCGACCCACTTGTGGTCCGACGGCTCAACAACGACATGTCGATAATCAGCGACCTTGACAAGCCTTTCGAACAACGCCACCTGATCCTTGACGTGGCTGGCGCCGACGTCGGCAAGACGCTGGCTTTCGTCAAGCGCGTCATGACGGCGGCAGATACGCGGCATCCGTTTGAATACCGCTTCCTGGATGAGGCGCTGGACGGGCAATACAAGGCTGAACAGTCACTGACCAGGCTGATCGGCATCTTTGCTGGCGTGAGCATCTTCATCGCCTGCATGGGATTGTTCGGCCTCGCGGCGTTTACTACCGAACAACGCAGCCGCGAGATCGGGACGCGCAAGGTGCTGGGCGCCACGGCCTGGCAGATCGTAAGACTGCTCGCAAGTCGCATCCTTGTGCTGGTACTCGGCGCATCGGTGCTGGCCAGCGTCGCCTCCTGGTTCGCAATCGATGAATGGCTGGCGGGCTTCGCCTACCGCGCCGGCATCAATCCACTGATATTCCTGCTGTCGGCCGTAGCAGCATCAGCGGTGGCCTTCGCGGCGGTGGCGGCGCAGTCCTGGCGGACTGCGAACGCCGATCCGGTTCATTCATTGAGGCATGTCTGAAGGAATCAGTCATGACCTCGGCGTGCCTGGTGCCAGCTCGCAATTCAACGGCAGCCCTGTCTCACTTCGTCCATCCGTTGTTTCCAGCACATTGGGATCCTAAGCTTAGAATTCCACGTGGACAAGTTGTCGCG
>JADMIO011475764.1_pt1 | contig 65215 bp, 36 predicted proteins | sample 8958161 | NCBI WGS metagenome assembly JADMIO01 (sample SAMN16585339, study PRJNA669376) | soil metagenome | isolation source: Crop rotation soil | place: USA: Cullars Rotation, Alabama | collected 2011
CCGCGACTTCAAGTCACGTGAATTCCAAGCTTCGGATCCCACTGTGCTGGAAAGCAAGCTACTGTATATATAAACATCAACGGGCAGATAACGTCTGTGCATTTGCTGCCGGCATTCAGGGATGATATGCCGCCAATGATCGATAAACTGAAAAACAGGTATTCATTGTCGCTTTTGTCGGGAGATAATGATAAGCAAAGAAAGCTCCTGGAGGGGCTATTTGATAAAAACAGCGAATTGCTATTTGAGCAAAAACCTGTGGATAAGCTGAATTACATACAATCGCTGCAGGCAAAGGGTAAAAAAGTGATGATGATAGGCGATGGCTTAAATGATGCCGGGGCATTGCAACAGAGCAATGTGGGCATTACGCTGGCGGATGACATCAATAACTTTACACCGGCATGCGATGCGATATTTAACGCAGGTAAGATCAATGTGTTCACATCGCTGCTCGATATGGCGAAGCTGTCAGGTTCTATAGTAAGGGCCAGTTTTATTGTTTCCATATTATATAATGCGGCGGGCCTTTATTTTGCTATGCAGGGCTTGCTTAAACCGGTTGTTGCAGCTATTCTTATGCCTTGCAGCACTATCAGTATTGTTATTATATCAAGCGGAGTAAGTAATCTTATTGCCTGGCGCAAGGGCTTGAGGATTAAGGCTGCGTGATAACACACATTATTTAAATAATAAAAATGGCCCCAAAACCGGGGCCATTTTACATGCTGCACTTTTACGTTTCCACTTTTACATCCATTTTTCAGCAAACCTGCGGAAAGAACGAACGGTATCTATCATTGTTTTTTCTTCGTCTTCTGTTTTATTGCCAAGGGTGGTATGCTCAGCCAGTAATTTGCCATCTATGTAGCCGGCAGGCGAATTTTTCGCTTCCTTGCTGATCGCATCAATATTTACATGAATGCCGTGGGCGATAGTATCAATATTGTTGGCCTGGACTTTAAATTGGTTCTCGAAATGCTCTATTTCTTTTGATACTTCGCCGCCAGTATTTTTGCCGGCAATCTCTGTAAGTATCCCTTTTAAAATGGTTATCTCTGTTTTGTAGAAATTAAGGGTACGTAACCATTGGCTGTGCATGTTATTGACATGGCTGATGTTTGTCTTGTTCATTGTCTTTTTTTATACAAAAGTATATTGCAGGAGTGCCGGACTCAATGATATCCGTCATGTAAGATGATGATGTAAATTACCTGCCGCCCTTTTATATAGTGACCTACGTCATTCACCGGTTATTTTCATAATCATAGTTTTGAGTGGTTGTGATTAAAAATAATTAAAATGGCAAGGTTTGTTTTTTCTGCATTGGTTCTCATTCACGGACTAATTCATTTTATGGGTTTTTCCAAGGCATTTGGCTTTGGCAATAAGGTGCCGATCTCAAACGCAATATCAAAACAGGTGGGGATATTATGGCTATTTGCTGTTTTACTTTTTGCGATAGCTGCTATACTGGTCATTGCCAGGAAAGACTGGTGGCATATTGGAGCGATAGCAATAGTATTATCTGAAATATTGATTATTAGCGCGTGGAGCGATGCAAAGTATGGCACTGTAGCTAATATTATCATTTTGCTAGTCGCAATAACAAATTTTGCCAGCTGGGAATTCCGGTTTTCAGCACGGAGGGAGGCTGCATATTTGGTGGGCAATCATAAGGTTGCTGAAGAGGCTGTAAGGAAAGAAGACCTTGAGCTGCTGCCTGAGCCCGTAAAAATGTGGTTGACAAGATCAGGGGTAGTGGGCCGGCCTTTTGCTCATGCAATACGCCTGAAACAAAAAGGGGTTTTAAGAACCACAAGCGATGGTAAATGGATGAGCATGAGCGCAGAACAATATTTTGTTACCGATTCGCCATCATTCCTGTGGCTGGCAAGTATTGATTATGGGATGACACATATTGCCGGGAGAGATAAATATTATAATGGCAAAGGGAATATGCTGATTAAGATGGCGTCATTAATAACGGTAGCTAATGCGAATGGGAAGGAAACAGATCAAGGTACTATGCTGCGCTATCTTTCGGAAATACAATGGTTTCCCAGCGCGGCATTAAGCCCTTTTATTGTGTGGGAGCCTATTGACCCGCTGACTGCAAAGGCTACTATTAATTATATGGGAATGAGTGTGACGGGAACTTTCTTTTTCAACAATGACGGAGATGTTGTAGCGTTTGAAGCAAAGCGGTATATGGAGCAGAAAGGCAAGTACAGCCTGGAAACGTGGTATGTGCCTGTAAGTGAGTACAGAGTTTTTGAGGGTGTGAGGGTGCCGTCGAAAGGCAGTGCGATATGGAAGTTGAGAACAGGAGATTTTAATTGGTTTAACTGGGAAATAACAGAGATGGATTACAATAAAATGGAAGTATACAATACAAAATGACGTGAGGGGTACCAGTGCGTATGATAAAAAGCATTTTTATTGTTGACGATAATCAATGGCAAACTATATGAGGTTATCTAATTTTGAAAAAAAAAGACTATGGAAATTCAATTTGTTCCGGGCGATAAAGTGAGGCTTATATCAGGAGGCCCGGAGATGACGATACGTGGCAAACACTATGATGTAATAGCTAATGAGTATAGCGCTAATATGTTTGATTGTATCTGGTTTGCCAAAAATAAAGATGGGAAAGATGAGGTGCATTATTGTCCCTTCCAGGTAGAAGAACTGATCAAAATAAAACAAGGGTAATTTCTGTTGGTCAAAAAAAACACGTTTCCCTGGATAACTCACTGCCGGGATGGCAGGTGTGTTTTATTTCTTGCTAATGCAGCAAGGGGATTCATTGTTTGCGGATTTAGTTAAGAATGCTAATGATACTGAATTTTCTTAACCTGGTTAGTGTATTTATTAGATTGTATTGTTTTGCCAAACCTGGCATGATAGGCTTTTTCAAGTGCTTCCTGGTGTGCCGGGTGTGCGATGCTTATCAGCAGCCGGGCTCTTTGCTCCATATTCCTGCCGTATAGATTAACGATACCATACTCTGTAGCTACATAGTGTATATGCCCTCTTGTGGTTACTACGCCGGCGCCTTCTTTCAGGTTCGGAACGATGCGCGATACACCGGTTGAGGTGGTAGATGGCATTGCGATGATGGGTTTCCCGCCTTCAGATAGTGCGGCTCCCCGCATAAAGTCCATCTGGCCTCCGATACCTGAATATTGGTATGTGCCTATTGAGTCGGCACATACCTGACCGGTGATATCTATTTCCATTGCGCTATTTATTGCTGTTACTTTCGGGTTGCGGCAAATGACATTAACATCATTGACAAAAGCTGCACTCAGGCAATTGACAGATAAATTGTTGTCTACGAAATCATATATTTTCCGGGTGCCTAATATAAATGCACTGACCGTTTTGCCGGGTAATACCTGTTTCATTGAATTGTTGATAATCCCTTTTTCAATAAGCGGGATGATCCCATCTGAAAACATCTCTGTATGTATCCCAAGGTCTTTATGCCCGGTAAGGGATTGAAGTACGGCATCGGGTATAGCACCTATGCCCATCTGCAGTGTGCTGCCGTCTTCTATTATCGTAGCTACCTGCTCTCCAACCTTCCGGGTTACTTCATTTGCTTTTAATGCGTAATTTATTTCGGGTAATTCGACATCTTCCCATACCATGGCGCTAAAACGTGATACATGGATGACACCCTCACCCAATACGCGTGGCATCATGGGGTTGATCTGCGCAATGATCTTTTTCGCATTTTTAACGGCGCTTATAGTTACATCGGGAGATGTACCCAATGTACAATAGCCATGTATATCAGGCGGGGACACATGCACAATAGCAAAATCAACGGGTAAAATACCACGGTCGAATAACTGAGGAATCTCACTTAAAAAGACGGGGACATATTCGCCATATTCTGAATTCGCCCAACCTCTGACATTGTCTGACACAAACAGGGAGTTCAAATAAAAACTGTTGAGCACTTCGGGCCTATTCCAGTCTATTTTTCCATACATGCTTATTGACACAAGCTCTATATCATGAACACTTCCGCCCCGGTTCAATAATGCATTGACTAATCTAAGGGGGGTAGCAGCGCCACCCTGTATAAATACCCTGCTATTGCTTTCTATAATTTTTACTGCTGACTCAGCGCTGACGTATGGGAACTCTTTTATATGGCTCATATGCCTCAAAAGTACCGGAGGTAATAAAGTTTTGTGCTGACCTAAAGCAGTAGGGAAAATGATCATGGTCATTAAACCGGGAGTATCTATCCTTGTCTATGCATTTTAGTGTTATGTAAGGCACGGACTATTTTTACGCGGAAATAATCATAAAATAGTGTAATTAATAGAATGAGAACAGGAATATAGAATGCTTCGAATTTAATTTTTGAAAAAATTATTCCGCCTATAATACCTCCAATCAAAAAAGGGAAAATAATGGAGAGGCGTAAATAAATACGACGTTTGACGGGCGATTTTGATGGGTTTCGATATGCCATTATTGCTGCAAGGTCAATTCCCAGGTCAGTGACCATACCTGTTAAATGTGTTGTTCTTACTACTGAGCCGGATATCATGGATACCATTGCGTTCTGAACGCCCATAGCGAACAAAAGGCTGCCTGCATATATTTCTGTCTGGCGCAAGGTATGGTCGTAACCAGAACCCAGCGCAGCAACTGCTATAAGAATAAGGATGATCATAAGTATTGGGGCTGAGTATGCAAATGTTTTATTCTTTCCAACAATAGAAATATACACGCTGGAAGCAAAGGCTCCAAAAAGAAATAAACACAGCCATAAAGCAACCATACCTGCTGATCTCAGATTCGCGGCAGCCATATATACTGCCAGCAATGCTGCATGACCGGTCACATTGGTCGTCAATACCGAAAATGCGAGAAAGCCCGATGCATTAATAAAACCGGCATTCAGAGAAAGCAAGACTGCCAACCTGATATTATGAGAATAACTTCTTTTTTCACCAATATGACGAAGCATGGCGGTATATGCTGAATAGTTTTATTACTGATATTGTTGCAATGTAAATAAGGGAAACCCCAGTTTACATGACTATAATCATGTTTTGGTTTGAGTATGGTCATAAATCCTCTTTGCATGAGCGGGTAGTTTTGTGAAATAAATCAAAATTATGAGCGCATTTATTATACTGGTATTGGTGAGTTTGCTGGTCGCAGGCTCTTTTCTTGGAGCATTCATCTGGAGCGTATATGACGACCAGTATGCAGACAGGGATGGCTCTGCAATGAGAATGTTATTTGACGACGAATTTCAAATGAATAATAAATAATACTGTTAAAATATGACTATGGAGCTCAATAACGCACAAAACGATAAGTTTTTCTACGACAATAAAATCGTAAAATGGTTTGCTTATGCTACAATCTTCTGGGGTATAGTAGGTATGCTTGCAGGCATACTTGCGGCATTTCAGCTGGTATATCCTGCCCTTAATATGAATACAGCCCAAACGACTTTTGGAAGGGTGAGGCCTGTACATACCAATGCGGTAATTTTTGCATTTGTGGGCAATGGTATTTTCATGGGCGTATATTATTCACTGCAGCGCTTATGCAAAACAAGAATGTTCAATGATGCGTTGAGTAAATTCCATTTTTGGGCATGGCAGTCCATTATAGTGTTAGGGGCAGTAACATTGCTCGCGGGTTATACTTCAGGTAAGGAATATGCTGAGCTGGAATGGCCCATAGACATACTTATAGCTCTTGTATGGGTAGCCTTTGGCTGGAACATGTTTGGCACTATATTAAAAAGGCGTGAGCGCCATTTATATGTAGCTATATGGTTCTACATAGCCACTTTTGTAACGGTAGCAATGCTGCATATTGTTAACTCTATAGAGATCCCTTTCTCCTGGCTTAAATCTTACTCATGGTATGCAGGGGTACAGGATGCCCTGGTACAATGGTGGTATGGGCATAATGCGGTTGCCTTCTTCCTTACTACTCCTTACTTAGGCCTTATGTATTACTTCCTGCCTAAGGCGGCAAACAGGCCGGTATATTCTTACAGGCTGTCTATTATCCATTTCTGGGCTTTAATATTCCTTTATATATGGGCAGGCCCTCATCATTTGTTGTATACAGCCCTCCCCGATTGGGCACAGTCGTTAGGTACGGTATTTTCCATCATGCTTATAGCTCCGTCCTGGGGCGGTATGCTTAACGGCTTATTTACGTTAAGAGGTGCGTGGGATAAGGTAAGGGAAGACCCTGTGCTGAAATTCATGGTGGTGGCTGTGACGGCATATGGTATGGCTACTTTTGAGGGGCCAATGCTGAGCCTGAAAAGCGTAAATGCCATCAGCCACTTTACAGACTGGACAATTGCACATGTACACGTAGGTGCACTGGGATGGAATGGCTTCCTCACTTTTGGTATCCTCTATTACCTGATACCTAAAATATTCCGTACCAAGTTGTATTCTGTAAAACTTGCCAACCGTCATTTCTGGATCGGTACATTGGGCATTGTGTTTTATGTGGTGCCTATGTACTGGGCCGGGTTTATGCAAAGCCTTGCGTGGAAGGAGTTTACTCCGGAAGGCACTCTTAAATACCAATTCTTAGACACTGTAAAACAAATGCAGCCATTTTATGCTATGCGTGGTGTGGGTGGTGTGCTGTTCCTGATCGGAGCCCTTATCATGTGCTATAATTTATATAAGACAATGCAGATGGGCAATGTATTGGACGAAGAGGCTGCAGAAGCCGCACCACTTAGCAAGACTTATGTGGCGCACAGTACACAGCACTGGCATAGGTGGATAGAGCGCAGGCCTATACAGTTGCTTGTCTTCAGCCTTGTAGTGGTAGCTATAGGTGGTATAATAGAAATGATTCCCACGTTTATGGTGAAATCGAATATACCTACCATAGCGAGTGTAAAGCCTTATACTTCGCTTGAGCTGCATGGCAGGGATATATATGTGCGTGAAGGCTGCTACTTATGCCACAGCCAGATGGTACGACCTTTCAGGAGCGAGGTGGTGAGGTATGGAGAGTATTCTAAAGCGGGGGAGTTTATTTACGACCATCCGTTCCAGTGGGGTAGTAAGCGTACGGGGCCGGACCTGGCGAGGATAGGTGGGAAGTACCCGGATAGCTGGCACTTCAACCATATGTATGAGCCGTCGAGTATTTCTCCGGGCACTATTATGCCCAATTACCAATGGTTGTTTACGGCGAACATTGATACTGCCCTGACCGGAGCAAAGATAAGGGCTATGCAAACCCTGGGTGTACCCTACGAGAAGGGATATGACAAAGTAGCTAATGAAGAGTTGATGAAGCAAGCTAATGGTATAGTGAGCAACCTCTCTAAAGACAAGATAACTATTAAGAGCAATAAAGAAATAATCGCATTGATAGCTTACCTGCAAAGGGTGGGGACTGATATAAAACTGGAACAAAAAGTAACCTCTAACCAATAAAGCATATGAAATTCATACACTACTTAGAGAAAATAACGGGAGTAGGCATTTTCCCACTGACTTCGTTAGCGATATTCTTCCTTTTTTTCACGGCTATGGCTATATGGTCGGTAAAGGCAGACAAAAAGTACATCTTATTACTCAAGAACATTCCATTTCCTGAAAAGGACAATCAATAATCTTTAAAGACAAAAGGCATATGCATTCGTATAAAAGAGCAATTATTCTTCCGGCGATCAGCGCTTTATTAATTCCCCAGATAGGTTTTGCTGCAACGGCCGTATCAGATGATAAAAGTGCAAATTATAACATGACGCTTTTGTGTCTTGTAGGTATTATATTGATCCTGTTGTTCGTGATAGGGATGCTTGCCGGCACTTTGCGTGAACTTTCATTTGTTGTAAGAGATAAAAACCGCAAGGAAAGGGAAGCATCAACCGGTATCACGAAGACGATTCTATTGTTGTTATTCCTGTTTGCTTCATTTTATTCATTTGCTGAAACAGGAAAAGCGGCGGTTGCTGAATCGCAAGGCCAGCAGTATATAAGTGGTATAGCTATTGAGGACTTTTACCTCATCATAAGTGTAATAGCATTAGAGCTGTTGGTGATCTTTGCACTCAGTATTTATATACACGTCCTTTTAAGGGTGATCAGGAATACCCCCGAAATGCAGGCAAAGGCAAAAGCTGTAGCTAGGAGGAGCTGGTTTTGGGATAAGCTGAATAGCGCTACTACTATTGAAAAGGAAAAAGATATATTGCTTGATCACAATTATGATGGTATCCAGGAATTAGATAATAGCTTGCCGCCCTGGTGGAAATACGGATTTTACGTAACCATTGCGGTAGCGTGCATTTATTTATACCGGTTTCATATTTCACACGACGGAATGAGCCAGCAGGAGGAATATACCGCTGAGATGAAAAAAGGAGAGGAAGACAAAGCTGAGTACCTGGCAAAGTCGGCAAATAATATTGATGAGAACAATGTCACTTTGTTAACGGGCAGTGATGTAGCTAACGGCAAAGAAACGTTTATTAAGAATTGTGCACCTTGCCACCTCGCTGATGGCGGAGGTGTGGTAGGGCCTAACCTGACGGATGATTACTGGCTTCATGGCGGGGGCTTAAAAGACATTTTCAAGTCGATAAAATATGGCTGGCAGGATAAAGGGATGAAAAGCTGGAAGGATGATCTTTCGCCAAAACAGATACAGGAAGTGGCAAGCTTTATCAAATCGCTTAAAGGGACACACCCTGTAACACCTAAGGCACCACAGGGGGAATTATATATAGAAGCTGCGCCAACAGAGAAAACAGATAGCACGAAGACTCAAAAAGTAGCGAGTAAATAGGATAGCCATGAGCGAACAGATAGTTATAAAGGAATCTTTCAGGGATAAGGTAGCGACGGTTGATAAAAAAGGAAAGCGCGTATGGGTGTTTCCGCAAAAGCCTGAGGGAAAGCTATTTAACCTTCGCACTGCTTTTACGGTATTTTATTTGCTACTTTTTTTTGGCCTTCCATTTCTAAAGGTAAACGGACACCCGATATTTCTTATCAACATTCTGGAGCGGAAATTCATATTATTCGGGCAAATATTCTGGCCACAGGATTTTTTCATTTTTGCTTTGGGTATGGTGGTGTTTATTGTATTTGTGGCATTGTTCACAGTGGTTTTTGGCAGGGTATTTTGTGGCTGGGCATGTCCGCAGACAATATTTATGGAGATGCTGTTTCGCAGGATAGAATACCTGATAGATGGTAATGCGGCTCAACAGAAAATGCTTGCCAAATCGCCCTGGAATACGGATAAGATTTTAAAAAGGACAACTAAATGGGCAGCCTTTTGGTTGCTCAGTTTTATAATAGCTAATACATTCCTGGCCTATATTATTGGCGTGGATGAAATGTATAAGATGATCTCTGAGCCATTTGCATTGCACATTGGCACATTTATATCACTGGCGGTATTTACCACAGTTTTCTTTTTTGTCTACTTATGGATGAGGGAGCAGATATGTACGGTTATCTGCCCTTACGGGCGTATGCAGGGAGTATTGCTCGACCGCAATTCAATGATAGTGGCGTATGACTATAAAAGGGGGGAAACGAGGGGGAAGTTCCATAAAAATGAACAGCGTGCTATAGGGGATTGTATTGACTGCGAACAGTGTGTAAAGGTTTGCCCGACAGGGATCGACATTCGCAACGGGACGCAATTAGAATGCATTAATTGCACTGCCTGTATTGATGCCTGCAACAGAATGATGGACGCAGTAGGCCTGCCTCAAGGCCTGATCAGGATGGCTTCAGAAAACAATATTGCCAAGAACAGACCGTGGGTATTCACAGTTAAAATGAAGGCCTATAGCCTTGTTATGGTTGTTTTATTAGGGGTGCTGGTATGGTTGCTGGCGAGCAGGACTGATGTAGGTATAACGCTGATGCGCACACCAGGCCAACTGTACCAGGAGCAGCCGGGAAATAAGATGAGCAATTTGTATAATTATAAAATGCTTAATAAAACTTTTAGCGAAAAAGAAATTGAGCTGGTGCCTGAGAATTTCAAAGGCGAGATAAAACTAGTAGGCGAGACAAAGCTGAAAATACCCAAGGATGGAACGGCATCAGGTATTATGTTTGTTTACTTAGATAAAAGTGAGATCAACGGAAGAAAAACTCCATTGAGAATAGGGGTTTTTGAAAACGGGAAGAAGATCAGCACTATCTCTACATCATTTCTTGGGCCTTTTAATGGAAATAACTAAAAAAACGGAATTATGACAATAAGTTGGGGGTGGAAGGTAGCCTTGGTTTACACTGGATTTGCGGTAATGATCATATGCCTTGTGGTAGCAAGCAGCAATCAGAAAATTGATCTTGTCTCTAAGGATTATTATAAAGATGAGATCGCTTACCAGCAGGTGATAGATGCCAGCAAAAACCAGGCGAACCTTGCCGGCTCGCTAACTATACATGCTAATCAGCAAGAAATCATTATTGATTTTCCTGCAGAGTTCGGCAATAAAAAACTATCAGGAACTGTTCATCTTTATTCAGCTGTAAACAAAGATTGGGATAAGGATATTATAATAAATACGGACAGCAGGCAAATTATCATCCCCCGAAGTGGGTTGCAGCGCACTATCTATGTTATTAAGGTAAGTTATTCTGTTGAGGGACGAAATTTTTATCATGAATCACAAATAGATCTGCACGCGTCATGATGCCTTCATACATAATGGCGCTGTTAATGGGCCTTACCGGCAGCCTGCACTGTGCGGGTATGTGCGGGCCTATCATGCTTTTTCTGCCTTTTTATCATTTCAAGGGGGTAAAAAGATTTGCAGCTATTGGGTTATATCATTTCTCCCGTATATCGGTTTATGCGCTTATGGCTTTTGTGCTGTATTCTTTCCGGGAGGTTTTTAATCCCAGGCTCCAGCAATATGTTTCTATAGGATTGGGGAGTATTTTGCTGATAGCGGGTATGGTGTCATTTTTACCAGGTAATAAGATACAGATCAGGCTGCCATGGACAGAATTTGTAAAAAAACAACTTAGCCATTTTATTGGTGATCCTGGTTTGCCGTCGATAGCTGTATCAGGATTGCTTAACGGGTTGTTGCCATGCGGCCTTGTATATATGGCGCTTTCTGCAACGCTGGTATTACATTCTCCTACAGAGGCAGTTTTATTTGCGTATTTTTTTGGAATAGGTACATTGCCAGTGCTGGTGGGTATTATTTTATTTCGGAGCCAGATAATTATAGCCAAAGGAGCCAGCATCAAAAGATTCACACCTGTTATTGTATTCTTTTTTGGATGTATATTTTTATTAAGAGGCATGAACCTCGGTATCCCATACCTAAGCCCGAAGGTGCAAATATCAAAAGGACAGATACATTCTTGCTGCTGCCATAAAGGGAAGATGTGAAATGTGGATGCAGTAAATGACGGGGCGTTGAGCTGTAACTTATTTAAAATAAATTACTTAAAGCAGAAAAACAATCATGAAGGTAGATCTTTGGAATCGAACCCAAACAAAAATCCCTCCAGATTTGCATCTGGAGGGATTGAGTAGCGAGGACAGGGATCGAACCTATGACCTTCGGGTTATGAGCCCGACGAGCTACCGCTGCTCTACCTCGCGCTATGAGGTTGCAAAGGTATAGGATGTAGTGTTACTTACCAAACTTATTTAACCCAAATCTAACATTGACACCTTATTTATTTTATTGCCATGTGGCAAATGATGCTGGGACTCTGCGTTTGTATGTACGTCTATATTGATTTATGGAATATAAGAAAAATACGCCATGAAGTTTGGCATGGGTTTTTGCTAACTTTGGCTTTATGCCTAAGAGTACTAAGAGAAAGACGAAAAACAACGATGCAGGGGTCAATATTTTTACGGGTAAGCTGGAGGTTACGCGTGGGGGTATGGGCTTTGTGATAGTTCCAGGCCGTGAACAGGATATAATGGTAAAGCAGCACAATATGCTTACGGCCCTCAATGGCGATGAGGTGAAGGTGGAGGTGAAGGGGTATAAGGATAATAATAAACGACAGGAGGGAGAGATTACAGAGGTAGTACGCCGGAAACAATCGGAATTTAGCGGCAGGGTAGAGGTGCACCCTCATTTTGCGTTCTTAGTGCCTGATAGCGATAAGATGCCGGTGGATATTTATATACCGCTGCACCTGCTCAATGGCGCCCGTAATGGTGACCATGCTATGGGGCGCATAGTGGAGTGGACTGGCAATACTAAAAACCCGGTGGGTGAGATCATTAGTGTATTGACCAACGAGTCTGTGAATGAGGTAGCTATGCAGGGCTTGCTGGTAGAAAATGGGTTCCCACTCACTTTTCCTGATGATGTGCTGGAAGATGCTGCGCGGTATCCGGAAGGTGTGGATAAGCAGGAGATCAAAAAAAGAAAGGATATACGCGATATACTTACGGTAACAATAGACCCCGTAGATGCTAAGGACTTTGATGATGCTATTTCCTTCCGCGAGCTGAAAGGCGGCTATTATGAGGTGGGTGTGCATATCGCAGATGTAAGCCACTATATAGAGGCTGATTCTGCGCTGGATAAGGAAGCTTATCGCAGGGCAACAAGTGTATATCTACCTGACAGGGTATCGCCTATGCTGCCTGAGCGCCTATCGAATGAGCTGTGTTCTTTACGCCCTCATGAGGATAAGTATACTTTCTCGGCAATATTTACCATTAATAAACAGGGTAAAATAAAGGACCACTGGATAGGTAAGACTATCATGCATTCTGACAGGCGGTATGCCTATGAAGATGTGCAGGAGATAATAGAAGGGGTGGATGGCGACAATGCCAGGGAACTGCATATACTGAATGAGATTGCCCAAAACCTCCGCAGCCAGCGTTTCAAAAAAGGGGCGATCAACTTTTCATCGCAGGAGGTAAGGTTCAAGCTCGATGAGACGGGGAAACCAATAGGTATAGTGATCAAAGAAAGCAAGGAAGCGCACCAGCTCATTGAAGAGTTTATGCTGCTTGCCAACAGGACTGTTGCTGAATATGTAGGCGGTATCACTTACAAAGAGAAGCCGCTGCCGTTTCCTTACCGTGTGCATGATGTGCCGGATGAGGATAAGTTAAAGATATTCTCGTTGTTTGCTGCACGTTTTGGTGTGAAATTTAACTTATCAACACCCGAAAATATAGCGAGGTCGTTTAATAAAATGTTAGAGACTGTGGAGGGCAAGCCCGAACAGCATGTATTGGAGCAGTTAGGTATACGCACTATGTCGAAAGCGGTATATACTACTGAGAATATAGGGCATTATGGTTTGGGGTTTGAGCATTACTGCCATTTTACGTCGCCGATACGCCGTTATCCTGATGTGCTGGTGCACCGCATATTGCAGCAGTGCCTTGAGAATAAGATACAACCCATAAAGAACCTGGAGGCACTATGCCGCCACTGCTCTGACCAGGAACGCAGGGCCATGGAAACAGAAAGGGCTGCTAATAAATACAAACAAGTGGAGTTTATGCAGAGCTATATTGGCGATGAGTTTGATGCCATTATCAGCGGGGTAGCTACTTTTGGTTTCTGGGCAGAGACTGTGGAGCATAAATGCGAGGGCATGGTATCCATAACAGACCTTAATGATGTTGATGATTTCGAATTCAAAGAAGGAGAGTATGCATTAGTGGGGCACAGCACGGGGCTCCGGTTTGCCATGGGAGACAAGGTAAGGGTGCGTGTGGTAGCTGCCAATCTTATTAAGCGCCAGATAGACTATACCGTCATTGATCTGCCAGAGCTGCCTGGTAAAAGGAGAAGAGCTTCTTCGTCAAGGGATAATTACCGCCAGCATACTGCTTCCCAAGGCAGAAAGCACCAGGGAGGCAAGGCAAAAAGATCAAAACATAAAAAGAGATAATGCAGTCATTTACAGACCTGGTAACTACTTTTGAGAACCGCTTTACTAATTCGCTGCCATTCCCACGGCACCCGGAATCGCTGTATGAACCATGCCGCTACCTGTTAGGATTAGGTGGCAAACGTGTAAGGCCAGTATTGTGCCTGATGGCTAATGAGCTATTTGGTGATATCAGCGAAGACGCATGGTATGGGGCGAATGCTATAGAGCTTTTTCACAATTATACGCTCATTCACGATGATATAATGGATAAGGCGCCACTACGCCGCGGGCAGCCCACTATTCATCATAAATACGGACCTACTGCAGGGATACTTTGCGGAGATGTAATGTCGATATATGCATATGACCAGTTGGCGCACATCAAAATTGGCTTGCCACAGGTATTACAGCTCTTTAATAAAACGGCTATAGAGGTATGCGAAGGCCAGCAGATGGATATGGATTTTGAAAACAGGAATGATGTGAGTATTGAGGAGTATCTGCATATGATCACTCTCAAGACATCTGTATTGCTGGCTTGCAGCTTAGAGATGGGAGCTATTGTTGGGGGGGCGCTGGGCGACAGTGCGCGTAAATTATATTCTTTTGGAAAGAACCTGGGGATAGCTTTCCAGTTGCAGGATGATTATCTCGATGCATTTGGAGATACTTCGAGGCTTGGCAAGCAAAATGGCGGTGATATCAAAGCCAATAAGAAAACTTATTTGCTATTGAATACCCTTGCCCATGCAAATGATGCGCAGCGAAAAGAAATAGACCTGCTGCTTGCCGGTAACGATGAACATAAGGTAGCAGCGATGCTGGATCTATACAGGGCTACCGGGGCTGACAAGTATTGCTTAGATGCTGTGGCTGAGTATTCGAAAAATGCATTTGATTGCCTTGATGATGTAGCAATACCTTCCAAAAGAAAAGCTCCGTTGGCTTCATTGGCACAGTACCTGCTGCAAAGGGATAAGTAAGGTGTGAAAGTTTAACCGCAAAGGCGCTAAGGCTTGTGTTTTCCTGATATGGCCGGCGCTTTTTAAATTGGTTTTTTTATCTTTGATATTATGAACTACTGGCTTGTAAAATCAGAACCTTTTAAATATAGCTTTGATCAGCTTATAAAGGACAAGAAAACAATATGGGATGGTGTGCGCAACTATGCGGCGAGAAACAATCTCAGGGCTATGGCTAAGGGCGACCAGGTATTTTTTTACCATAGCAATGAAGGTCTTGCCATAGTAGGTATAGCAGAGGTGGCAAAGGAAGCCTACCAGGACCCTACTACTGATGATACCAACTGGGTGGTAGTGGAGCTAAAGCCTGTAAAAGCTATACCCAAGCCTGTTACACTCGCAGATATTAAACAGGAAAAATCGTTGGCAGATATGCAGCTGGTGAGGCTGGGGCGATTGTCTGTGAGCGCTGTCACGCCGGGCGAATATAAACAGGTTTTAAAAATGGGAGGACTGTAGTTTAACCGCTAAGGCGCAGAGACGCTAAGTTCCCAATTTTCGATATAGATACGGCATAATAGTTTAACCACAAGGGGCACTAAGTTTTCACAAAGGACACTATTGAGATAGAATTTAAGGGCGCTAAGCCTAAAAGAAAAAGGAGCGTTTTTTAGTACGCTCCTTTTTCTTTGTTATTGCTATTTCAGCTTTTTATTGCTTCACTACGAAGTGGAATGTTGCATGCACTGTTGCTGATTGCAGGTTGAGCATGTACATGCCGTTTGCAACTGTATTGTTTAAGTGTACTTTTTCACTTATCGCACCGTTGCGGGCGGTTGCTTTGCCTTTGTATATTACCTGGCCCAGTACATCGGTTACTTCGAGGGATAATTCCTGGTCTGTTGCGGTGCCCAGTGTGCCGCTCAGCACAAATGTACCATTGTTAGGATTAGGTATGAGCCTGATATTGCCGGTTACACTTTCAACAGGTGCAACACCAGATGCATCGTTAACAATCATCGTTACGGAATTGAATGACTGGAACCCACAGAATCCTGAACCATAAACGTAGCAGGAAACAATGTCATTGTTGGTAAGGTGGCTGCTTGTATATGTATCGTTTGTTGCCCCTGATACCAACCCTCCATTGATCAGCCATTGGTATGAAGGAGTTGGCCCGGCTCCTGTGGTAACAGCCGTAAACGTTGTACGTTGTCCTTTGTTGATAACCTGTCCCGGATCGGCGGTGATGGTTACAGCAGGTATGTATACACTGTCTACTTTTAAGCTGATCGGGTTGCTCGCCACAGAGTCTGCCAGGCGACAGGTATAGTTGCTGTTAAGACGGCAGGTAACGATATCGCCATTGGCTGGAGTGTATGACAGGTCTGTGCCTGAGCCAATATTTGTGACGCCATTCTTCAACCATGTGTATACCGGCGCTGTTCCTCCGTATGACCCTGCCGCATGGTATGCTGCAATATCATTGAGGCAAAGGGTATCTGCTGCGGTAGTAGATATGTTAATCACAGGCATTTGATTTGTGGTTACAGTCATAGTTGTCATGTCGCTGGCTGTAAGCGGGAGGGCGCATGCTTCGCTGCTGGTGAGGATTGCTGTAACCATATCGCCATTCATTGGTATGTATGCAAAGGTGCTGGCTACAACTCCTGTACTAGTGCCGTTTACACGCCAGTCGTAAACAGGTAATGTTCCTCCATTGACTGGTGTAGCAGTGTATGTGGTGAGCGTGCCTGCACAAACATTATCGCCATGGTCAGACGAAAGGGTAACAGATGGTGTAACCAATGGCGTTATAGAGATCGTTGCACTACCACTCATATTACTGATACATCCGGATGCGTTTGTGGCCACTACAGAATAAGTACCGATGGCGGTATGAAGGCCAAAATCAAGTGCAGTACCAGTGCCTGTATGCGTGCCCGATGGCACAATGCCATTGTATAATTTATAAGTTGTTCCTGAGGTTGAGGTATTCAGGCCTACGATTTTACCTGCACCTCCTGCACAATAGCTGCCGCCACCGGTAACGGTATCAATAGCAGGTAATGGGTTTACTACTACTGATGCTGTTCTTGCACAACCTGTAGATAAGGTATAGGTGACACTGGCCATGCCGGGAGCTATTGCTGTTACCAAGCCAGATGAGGCATCGATGGCAGCGGTGGTTGCCGGATTGCTATTCCATATACCGCCGGTAGTGACAGTGCTGAGGGTTGCTGTGGAGCCGGGGCAAAGATTGAAGCTGCCGGTAACAGGCGCCGGGAGCGGGTTAACAATGCCGATGGTTGCTGCCATGCAACCGTTTGGTAATGCATAGGTGAGGCTCGCGGTTCCGGGTGCTATACCTGTAACAGAGCCTGTTGTTGCGCTTATGGTAGCTACTGCTGTATTGCCGCTTATCCAAAGGCCTCCGGGTGTAGCATTGCTGAGTGGCATAGTTCCTCCCTGGCAAATAGGGATGGCCCCCGTTATTGCTGTTACGGCAGGATTTACGCCGATTACTTTGCTTCTCAGGCAACCTGTTGGCAATGTGTAGGTAACTGTTGTTGTTCCAGCAGCAATACCAGTAATCATGCCGGATCCCACATCTATTGTAGCATTGCTCACAGAGCTGCTGGCCCATGTACCCCCGATAACTGAATTGCTGAGAACTGTTGTAGTGCCTTCGCATACACTCGATGAACCGGTAATGAGTGTGGGTAATTGATTTACGGTAACAGTCTGTGTTTTTATACAGCCTGTGGCCAGCGTATATGAAACTGTTGTGGTTCCTGCAGCTATGCCGGTAACAATGCCTGTATTGTTAACCAATACTACTGTTGTGGCACTGCTCCATGTACCGCCTGGGGTAGTATTGCTGAGCGTTGTAGTAAGGCCGGCGCAAACAACCGGTGTGCCTGTAATTGCTGCCGGCAGCGGATTAACTACCAATGGAGCTACGGTTCTACAGCCGGTTGATAATGAATAACTGATAATTGTAAAACCAGTGGATATGCCTGTAGCAGTGCCTCCCAGGTTAATAATAGCTATTCCCGGTGTGCTGCTGTTCCATGTACCGCCTGGGGTAGTGTTGCTAAAAGTTGTTGTAAGGCCCTGGCATACGGAGTTATTCCCGACAATCGGATTCGGCAGCGGGTTAACTGATACGAAAGTGCTGGCAATGCATCCTGTAGGTAATGTATAGGTAATCATAGACGTACCGGCGGCAACACCTGTTGCTGTTCCGGTATTAATATCTATAGTTGCTATACTGGTTGTATTGCTGCTCCATGTGCCTGTAGCAGGGAAGCTGCTTAATGAAGTAGTGCTTGCCTGGCATACGGTTGTGTTGCCAGTGATAGACGTTGGTAACTGATTGACGGTTAATGCGGCAGTTGCCGTACAACCTGCCGGTAAGGTATAAATTATATTGGCGCTGCCAGCTATATGGCCGGAAACAAGCCCTGATGTGCTCACCGATGCAGTAAGCGGGGCATCGCTGCTCCATGCACCGCCGGGAGTAATACTATTTAAAGGTGTGGTAAGCCCTTCACATACAGCTATTGTGCCGGTTATTGCTGCCGGTGTCGGATTTACCGTGAAAGGAGTTGTGGCAATACAACCGGTGGGCAGGGTATAGGTAATTGCTGCTACACCAGCCAGTACACCGGATGCAACGCCAGTGTTAATATCTACTGAAACAAGCCCTGCAGGGCTACTGCTCCATGTACCATTAGCAGAAATATCACTAAGCGGAGTTGAAAGCCCTTCACAAACGTTTGAATTGCCGGTGATGGCTGCAGGTAGTGGGTCTACTGTAGCAGATGTAGTAATGAAACAACCTGTGGCCGGTAAGGTGTATGTAATATCAGTATTGCCTGCAAGTAAGCCTGTAACTAATCCTGATGATGCATCTATAGTAGCTATTCCTGTTGCGCTACTGCTCCAGTTACCACCGGCATCGCTGTTACTTAGCATTGTAGTTGATGCTTCACAAACTTCCGGATTGCCTGCTATAGCTACCGGGGTATGATTTACTGTTACTGGTGTAGTTGCCATACATCCTGTAGACAAGACATAGGTAATGTCTGTAACACCCTGGAAAATACCTGTAACTGTTCCTGATGCATCTACAATTGCAGTTCCTGTAGCCCCACTACTCCATGTACCGTTTGCGGTGGCATCAGACAGGGTAGTTGTAGCATTTTCACAAACCACGTTTGCTCCTGTAATGGAAGCGGGTAATGGATCGACGGTCAGATTGGCTATTGTGTAACAACCTGTACTTAGTGTATAAGAGATATCAGCATTCCCGGCTAACAGGCCAGAGATAATGCCTGATGATGCATCAACTGTGGCAATACCTGTGGCGCTGCTGCTCCATGTGCCGCCTGCATCGCTGTTGCTTAAAGTGATCGTTGATGCTTCGCAAACTTCCGGATTCCCGGTAGAGGGTACCGGGGTATGATTTACTGTTACTGTCACGTTTACCATACATCCTGAGGATAAGGCAAATGTAATGTCTGTATTGCCTGCTAAGACACCAGTTACTGTACCTGATGCATCTATTGTGGCAATCCCAGGGTCCTGGCTGCTCCATGTGCCGTCTGGTGTAATGTCTGATAAAATAGTTGTTGCATTTTCACACACTACCGGTGTGCCGGTTATAGCTGCTGGCATTGGATTAACTGTAACATCGGTAGTAATGATGCAAGTTGTTGGCAATGTGTAGGTAATAGTAGTGGTGCCTGCAAGAATACCAGTTACTGTGCCTAATGAGGGATCAACAGTAGCAATGCCTGGCGCGCTGCTTGTCCATGTTCCTAAGGCATCTACGTCAGTTAATGTTGTTGTGGCGCCCTCACAAATAACAGGGATACCACCGATAGGTGAGGGTAGTGGATTAACTGTTATGTTTTTCAGCGTATAACAGAGGTTAGGCAGTGTATAACTTATATCTACAGTTCCAGCAGTACCGCCTGTTACTATGCCGGTAGAACCAACGGTAGCAGTACCAATAGCGCTGCTGCTCCATGCGCCGCCGGATATTGATTCGTTCAAACTGACCGTTAAACCAGAACAAACGGCTGATGGGCCAGTAATTGTGGCAGGAGACTGATTAACTGTAACATCTATTGTAGTTCTGCAACCGGTAGATAATGTGTAAGTGATAGTAGCTGTTCCGGGATTGACGCCTGTAACTATGCCGGTAGAGCCTACTGTAGCTATGGTAATGGCGCTGCTGCTCCATGTTCCTCCGGGAGAAGTGCTGTTCAATGGGGTAGTGGCTCCCTGACACACCACAAGTGTGCCGGTTATTGCAGCTGGAAGCGGATTCACGCTTACTGTTGCCGTACTTGTAGCAACACATCCGGCACTTGTAGTGGCTGTTACGCTATATGGATGAGTGCCTGTAGTTACGGGTGTAATTACCGGTGATGCACAGGTGTTACATGATAAGTCTGATCCTCCTGTCCAGGCATAGGTGGCCGGTGGCAGAGAGGCCTGTACCGAAATATTGTCTATAAACCAGTACAATGATCCGCCATTGTAATTCCATCTCAATTTCACATTATTTTGTCCTAATGCCGCAGCAGGCAACGCGATGGTCGCATTGGGAGCGGAGGCGTTCCATGGATCGGCTCCTGCAGTTATTATACCAGTCTGATCCAGGAGCAATGACCAGCTCGCACCACCATTTGTAGAATATTCCACAGATACATTAACATCGGGCGGAACAGAGATCAAATATTGGTTAAAGAGAAGGTTAGCAGAACCATATCCCACGGTTGAAAATGCGGGTGAAGTCAGTATTGTATTTGTCGCGCCCAGGTCAGATACGGCCTGCATCATTGGTGTGCCATCGCCAGCGACACCTGCATATGCAGGCGATGTGGCAATTTGCCAGTATGTGGAAGGATTTCCTGAGATATTTGTTATTGTCCAGCTTCCGAGCCCGGAATTAAAATCCTGTGATAATAAGGTGAAAGGAGGCACAGGCGCACTGGCTGTAAAGGATGTATTATTTCCCAAACATATTGTTGCGGGTGAGGATGGGGTAATAGTTAGATTGGGCAGGGGATTAACGCTTACATTAGCCGTAATGATGCAGGTGGTAGGCGCAGTATATGTAATAGTAGTTAAACCTGCAGAGATGCCTGTAACAACACCTGTTCCGGAATTTACGGTTCCTATCCCAGGAGATGCCGAACTCCATGTGCCAAGCGCCGGTGTGCTATTTAATGAAGTAATAGCATTGACGCATACATTCATGGTGCCGGTTATTGCAGTAGGTAATGGATAAACTGTCACAGCCCTTGTGCTTTTACATCCTGAGACTGTATAAGTTATTGTGGCGTTTCCGCCAGCTGTTGCAACACCTGTTACTATGCCACTTGTACCCACAGAGGCTACGAGACTGTTACTGCTGCTCCAGGTGCCTGAAGAAGTTGCGTCAAAAAGGGATGTGGTCAGTCCTGTACAAACAGATGCCGTTCCTGTAATTGCAGCAGGTATAGCATTGACAATTACTGCTGCGGGATTAGATGAATATGAAATATTGCATGCATTTCTTACCACACAATAGTAGTAAGTTGTGCCGAGGCTGGCGGTAGAAGGGGAGTATGTGGTATTAGTAGCCCCTGCTATTAATGTACCTCCTGAATTGGAGTTTGTAGTGCCATTATTAAACCATTGATAGGTATTTGTACCTGTTGCTGTTAGTGATAGAGAAGCAGCTATACTCTGGCAAGCTGATGTGCTTGCAGCCGGCTGCGCGGTAATGGGATTAACTGTTGTATTGGTGATAGTTGCTGCCCAGCCTGCATAAGAAACGCTGAAGTCTGAAGTAAACGCAAAGGTCAGCGAGCCATCTGCCGCAGTGGAAGTAATAGTAAATGGTACAGCATGGGGTTCTCCGTTATAAGTGCCTAACAATGGCGCGCCGGTACTATTCCCGTTATATATGTTTAGGTTATCGCAGCACGCCTCTATATATAATTGAGTAAATGTAGCTACTACTTTAGTACCTGCGGTGCCGGGATATATAGTATATGTGCCGGATTGGTTATCGGTATAATTGCCTGACGGCCCGCCGCTATCATAAAATTGCGCACCACATGTAGTTGTTGATCCTGAGCCCGAAGCCGGCATTATAATACATGATGTAAGGCTTAGTAAAACTCCGGGTGTAGATGCCGGCGACGCAGGTAATGCGGAACAGGTCAACTGGCACCTGTAATATATGTTTGTTGAAACAGTTGCTGTATAGGTTGCATTTGTAGCACCTGCAACCGGCGACCATGAGGCATTATCCGGTGATGTCTGCCATTGATAAGTAATACCGGCAGCTACTGTAGCTCCCGTTAATGACAAAGTAGAAGAATAAGCAAAACAACTGCCTGTTGTAACTGTAGCGTTAACAGTGCCAGGAGTAGGTGCGCCTGAGCATGGTGCGGTAACATTACCTGTTAAGGCTACATTTTGGGTTGTAGCGCCAGTACTTGCAAATGTAAGATTACCGGTATAAACGCCTATAGTTACCGGACCTACAAATCTTACCGGAATTGCAGTATTAATGTAAGTACCAACAGCTGCGGCACTCGTGGATACTGTCATGCTTGTTACCCATGATGTGCCATTAAATATCTGGAAGTTAGCCGGCGCTGTAACAGTAACGCTTCCAGATGTAAGTCCGTATGCAGTTAATGTTACGTTTGTTCCCGGAGTAGTAATACCTGGCCCTGTGGTAAATACCATTGTTGATGGCGTAGCTGCTATTGTGGGCGGTGGAGTCCAGGTCATTACACTATTTGCTGCCGGAGAAGATGCTACGTTAGTTGAAAAGGTGGTAACACTTGTTGTAGCTCCTGCACTGGCGAGGGTGCGATAGTCTGATGTGCTGTTAGCTATTCCTATAGTAGCTGCATTTGACGCAAAATTTCCGGCTCCATAAACGAATTGTATAACATTTGAGTTTTCATACAATTTTACCTGGAATACTGCTCTTCCTGTTCCATAAAGATTTCCCCACCTGTTAGCAGCAGGTGCTGTGTGGCCCCATTGCATGGTAAAAACTCTTGTGGGGGCAGTTCCTGAAGTTTGATAGTAGGCTGTTGCAGAGGCAACTGATCCATCAAGGTCATTCCAGAAAGGCATCAGATGACCAGGCCCCGGGACAGTGGAAGAGAAATTGTCATATTCGGTTGAGCTGGAATTTGACAATGAAAGAAAGCCATTAGAACAGGCAGAAACCAGGGTGGACGTAGCTCCACAAAAAACAAAATTGAAATTTATAGGAATATTAGTTAAGGTCAAATCATCATCACTAAGGCCGGTAGTAGCAGTTGTTCCGGTTAAGCCCGAAATTGTAGCATAGGTTCCGGTTGCCCTGGAAAAAGTATATTGAGTTGCTGTTTGAGCATAGCCTGCTATGCTAAGGCAAAATGCAATAAATAGGATAGCGAAGTTCTTCATACAATGTTGGCTTTAGGGGTTGTTGCTTAAAAATAATTCAATTTTATCCAATTATTCCGTATATCTAATGCTGTTTAATTGTTCGTAATATATGTATATTTAATATTATTTTAACTAAAATATATATTTATTTTTATAACTACTATCCTATATAGGCGGTTATTATCAGTAAAACGTTGGGTATCTGAAAAAATATTATTAACACTATGTAAATAATAATATAAAGTATGTTTAACTTTTACAACACTGCAAATTATTATTATGTTATGTGGTTAAACGGGCCAGGCGGGGATCTTGTAGCTCTTACGATAGGCTGACAAAAAGTAAACTGAAGACTTTGAGCATTGCATAAATGACAACAAACGTCCATCATGTACCTGAATAAAAAGGGGCTGACCATTACTTTTTGGTCAGCCCCCTCTATTTAATTATCATTAACTAATTACTGTTTCAGCACAAAGTGGAATGCTTTGTTTTCTGATGCTGTTTTCACATTGAGCATGTACATGCCGTTTGCAAGGGTATTGCTGAGCTTGATGCGCTCATTAATGCTGCCTGCGTGCGACATTACATTGCCTTTGTATACTGTCTGGCCAAGCATGTCTGTTATTTCCATGCTTACTTCTTCGTCGGTAGTTGTACCGAGGGTGCCACTTACTACAAAGTCTCCGTTGTTAGGGTTAGGTATTAACCTCAGGTCGCTTTCTGTTGTTGCAACCGGGGTAACACCTGTTGTCCTCACCTTTATCACTACAGAGTTGAATGTAGAGAGGCCGCATGGTCCGTCACTGATCACCTGTACGGTGATGGAGTCATTGTTGTGAAGGGCTCCACTTGAGAAGGTGCCATTTGTAGCGCCTGATACGGCAACTGCGTTGATGAACCATTTGTAGCCTGGGTGTGCACCACCGTTAGTTACCATAGCCACAAACGAATCAATTTCACCATTACCAATATAGGTATTCAATGGTTTGATGTTTACGATCGGTATCAATCCCGGATCCACTGTCATCAGCTCATTGTTACTGTAGGCTACTGAATCAATGCGGCAATCTGCATTGCTGGTCAGCATACAATAAACGATGTCGAGATCGTTAGGTGTATAGGTATAAGAAGTTGAAGTTGTGTTTACAACTGTTCCATTTACTACCCATGTGTACTGAGGAGCGGTACCACCATTAACCGCTGTTGAGGTATAGGTAACTACTGTGTTTTTACAGATGTTGGTACCGGGATTAGCCGAAACAGTTATTGCCGGTGTCACCATTGGAGAGATGCTCATGGTCGTTGTATTTACAGCGCTGTCAGGGATAGCACATGCATGGTTGCTGTGCAGTACTGTTTTCACTATGTCTCCGTTTGCAGGACTGTAAGTGTAGGTATTGCCTGTAGTTGCCGCAGTAGCGCCATTGACTCTCCATGTATAAACAGGAGTTGTGCCGCCATTAACCGGGGTAGCAGTGAATGTAACTGATGTGCCCTGGCATATGGTGCCTGTGATGTTCTGAGCTACAGAAACTGCAGGTACAGAGATGTTTATGGTCACAACCTGGTTTGTATTACAACCTGCAGGCAGGGTGTAAGTAATGGTAGCAGTACCACCTGATACGCCGCTTACTAAACCTGAAGTATTAACGGTAGCAACACCAGGAGTGCTGCTGGCCCATGTTCCGCCTGTTACTGTATTGCTCAGTGTGGTTGTCGCATTCTGGCAAATAGATGCTGTACCTGTGATGGCTGCAGGTGAAGGATTAACTGTAGCAGTTACTGATGTAGTACAAGCTCCAGGCATAGTATACACGATGTCTGCGTTACCTGCCAGTACAGCTGTTACAACGCCGGTAGCGCTAACTGTAGCAACTCCGGTGTTAGTGCTGCTCCATGTACCGCCTGTTGTTGCGTTACTTAAGGTAGTGGTCTGGCCTTCGCATGCTACAGGGGTACCTGATATCGCTACAGGTGATGTATGAACAACTAAGTTCTGCATTGCATAGCAGCCCGTAGCAGTGAAAGTATATGATATATTGGCACTACCTACAGTTAAGGCTGCGGTATGGCCTGCAGCATCGATAATAGCTACTGCAGAGTTACTGCTGCTCCATACACCGGTACCTGATGCATCAGTGTAGTCAGTTGTTGCACCCTGGCATATAGATGATACTCCGGTAACAGGAGCTGGTGTTGCGTTAACTGATACAACATCAAATGCATAACAACCTGCGGGCAATGTATATGTTACAGCAGCCTGGCCTGCGTTTGCGCCTGTTACAACGCCTGTTGTGGCATTAATAGTAGCTACGCTGAGGTTACCACTGCTCCAGTTACCGCCGGAGACTGTATTGCCTAAGGTTGTAGTAAATCCTTCACATACGGTAAGCGTACCGGATACGGCAGAAGGAGAAGGGTTAATGGTTACCATTTGATTAGCTGTACAACCAGCAGGTAAGGTATATACTACATTGGTAGTGCCTGCTAATATGCCGCTAATATTTCCTGAAGCGTCAATTGTACCTGCGGCAGGTACGCTGCTGCTCCAGGTGCCGCCAAGCGGAGTGCTGGATACACTAAGCATTGCGCCTTCACAAACTGTAAATGGTCCGCCTGCAGTAACAATAGCAGTTGGAGTTGGGTTAACGGTTACATCTGTTGCAGCGTAGCAGCCTGTGATCAGTGTATAAGATATGGTTGCAATGCCTGCAATGTTACCGGATACAACACCTATTCCATTTACGCTGGCGGTAGCAGGAGCAGTGCTTGTCCAGATACCTACAGAGGTAGCGTCGCTAAGTGCAGTGGTAGCGCCTTCGCATACTGCGGGTAATCCTGCAATAGCAACCGGGGTAGTATTTACTGTTACATTAGTTGAGTTCCAGCAGCCGGTAGGCATCGCATAAGTGATGGCAGTAGTACCTGCTACAATACCTGTCACAACACCGGTAGTCATGTCTATTGATCCGTTAGCAGGAGCGCTGCTTGACCATGTACCGCCATTCAGCGAATTGCTCAGGCCTGTAGTTGCGCCTTCACATACAGCAAGTATACCAGAAATAGCAGATGGGGTGGGGTTAACAGTTATTGTAACACCTGCCTTACATCCTGTAGACATTGTATAGTTGATGTCAGCGGTGCCCTCTGCAACAGCAGTAACGACACCTGTATTGCTTACTGTAGCAACACTTGGCGTGGTAGTGCTCCATGTGCCGCCTGTAACTGTTTCAACCAGGTTGCTGGTTGTTCCGGAGCAAAGAGGCGCCGGAGCAGTTATTGGCAGAGGGGTCTGATTAACTGTAACGTCTATTGTTGTGAAGCAACCACCTGTAAGTGTATAAGTGATCGTAGCAGTACCAGGAGCGACTCCTGTTACTATGCCAGTAGAAGCAGCAACGAACGCAGTACCAGGCAAGCTGCTGGTCCATGTGCCTCCGTTTTGTGTATTTGTTAATGTAGTTGTAGCAAACTGGCAAACAACCGCTGTACCACCAATAGCTGAAGGCATTGGGTTAACACTTACCGTAACAGGTACAGTAGTCATACAGTTATGACTTGTAGTTGCTGTAACGCTATAAGCATTAAGGCCTAAAGCAGAAGGTGTAATGGTTGGGTTAGCACAGTTTGTGCAGGTCAGATCTGCTACATTGCCTGTCCATGCATAAGTTGCTGCTGGTGGCAATGCATTTACATTGATATTATCGATAGTCCAGTAGAATGATGAGGCATTGTAGTTCCACCTTAATCTTACATTAGACTGGCCAATAGCTGGTGCAGGAAGCGGGATGTTAATTTCAGGGGAACCAGCGCTCCATGAGGGGACACCAGTGGCATTAACAGGAAGTGTCTGATTTTGTAATACTGTCCATGGTCCATTATTTACAGAGTATTCTACTGAAATGGCAACATCAGTACCGTCAGTAAGCATAGATTCATTGAATGTAAGATTTGCTGATGCATAGCCTATGGTAGAGAAGCCTGGAGAAGTCAGGATAGTAATATCAACACCTCCACTCGATGTTGCGTCTGCCTGCATCATTGGTGTACCATCACCTACTGGTCCTGTGCTTGAAGGAGAAGGAACGATATGCCAGTTGCTCACCGGAGCTCCCGATGTGCTGGTTACTGACCATGTGCCAATGCCTGAGTTGAAATCCTGTGCTAACAGGTTGATACCTGAAACAGGTGCGCTTGCAGTGAATGGTACGTTAGCACCCATGCAGACAGTAGGCATAGTGGCAGGTGTAACGTTAACAACTGGCAATACGTTAACTGTAGCCACTACTGTAGCCATACAGCCTGTGCTTAATGTGTAGGAAATGGTAGCATTACCTGCTATTACACCACCAAGTGCACCGATATTGCTGATGGTAGCCGTACCGGATGCGCTGCTGTTCCATGTTCCGCCAGGTGTAGCATCAGCAAGCATGTTGGTAGCGCCGATACATACATCAGCATTACCTGTGATGGCTGCCGGTAATGGATTAACTGTGATATTAGAGATACGTGTGCAACCTGAACCTAAGGTATAGGTAACAGGATTGGTAGTGCTTGCAGTGATACCTGTAATAACTCCTGTAGAACCAACTACTGAGATATTTGTGCTGGTGGTGCTCCAGGTGCCCCCTGTTACTGTATTGCTTAATGTTGTTGTGCCACCAATGCAGACATTGTGAACACCAGTGTTAGCAGCAGGAAGTGGATTAACGGTGAGGGTTTTGGTGCCGCTATTGTTGATACATGTACCGTTGATTACATTAGCCACATAAGTCGTATTAGTAGTAACTGTAGGCGCGGTAGGTGCTGCATATACTGTAGAAGTAATCGCACCGGTATATGGAGATGTCAATGCCGCATCGTTATATAGGTCTGCCGCCGGCGACCAACTGATATTGGGGTATGAACCTACTCCGGTAATAGATAAGTTGTCAACAAGCCAATACCAGTTCCAGGGGCTTTGATAGTTAAACCGGATTTTTACGTTTGACTGACCAAGATAGCTATTTAAGCTAATGTTTACAGAAGCAAAAGAACTTGCCGAACCTGCATTAGTACCACCCGGGTAATTTTGAAGTGTTGACCATGAGCTTCCGCCGTTAGTTGAAATCTCAACTTTAACAACATCTGACGAATTTGTTGATCTCAGATAATGCTGGTACGTCAATGTTGCTGAAGTGTAACCGGCAAGAGAAAATGCTGGAGATGTCATTATTGAATGAGTAGTTGAGCTCGAGCCTGCAGGATCTGCATTAGTCATTGCAAATTGACTATTATCAGGGCTATGGAATGTCTCAACAGAAGCATAGTTGTATCCATTGGGCTGAACTTTCCATTGAGTTAAAGGAATGGTTCCGGCATTGGTACTGCCTGTATTATCTATCGCCCATGCGCTTAAAGTTGAGTTGAAGTCATCGGCAAAGATAACCGGCGGCAATGTTGCTGTAGCAGATAATTGCGTGCTGCCTCCTGAGCAGAATGAACTTTGGGCTGCAGTTATTGTTGCTGCAAAAGGAGTGGCAGTAACAGTAACTGTAGATACGTGCGTATTGGTACAGCCGTTGATATCTGTACCGGTTACTGTATATACAGTTGTCGAGGAGGTGTTGGTTGTTACTACAGATGAATTGGTAGATGATAGCCCTGACGCCGGAGACCAGGTAAAGGTGTTAGCTCCCGATGCACCCATTGTGAGTGTAGAGCCACTGCAGTATGCACCACCATCAGGTGTTACAGCTATTGTAGGTAATGGTGCTACCCTTACTTTTAATGTAGCTGAGTCTTTATTGCCAGAGATGCTACAGTTTGCTTTGATACGGTAATAAGTATTAGCTGTAATAGCAGTAGGAATAACATAAGAAGTAGTGGTAGCACCTGATATAGCCGTCCATGATACACTATCAGAAGAAGACTGCCACTGGTAGCTCATGCCTAAGCCAGTTGTTATGCTGTTTGCATTAACTGTTGTAGTACCTGATACACAAAGAACAGGGTTAACCGCTGTAACAAAACCAGCAGAAATACTGCCGCAGGATGGGATATTTACTTCATGCATACCAATTACAGGAGTTACTGCACTGCGGGTATTGCCATTGAAGTCTATTGTTATTCCTGAAATAGGAGTTCCCGAATTTAAGAAAGAAACGTTTGCAGCAACTGCCTGGAGGTGACCATCGGTTATAGAAACAAATGAAGGCAGCACATTCTGTGAATGTGTATTACTTCCAAAGCCTGCCTGTATGCTTGCAAGGTCAGGTCTGTCGCTACCGCCAATATTTCCTGCTACATCTGGAGCGCTGGCATAGTAGTCGTTGTAATCAATGTTGGAAATGCCTGCATTTGATACAGTAGAATAAATAGCCCAGCCCTTGTCTGTTGCTGTATTGGTATTGTCAAAAGTGTTTACAAAAATATTATCCCGTATATCGATTCCGGTTCCGGTAGAGTTGAGGAATAAAGCTGCAGAACCTGTGGCACTTGTATAGCCTACGTACGTTCCGGATAGGTTAACCGTATTATAATAAACGCCAATTCCTCCGGATGCGCCATCGATATCTATACCAATAGTCCAATAAATATTGGAGTTATCAGCAGTTGAAAATATATTTGATATATTATTGTTTGATATAATGTCATTACTTGTATTTGACGCAGTATTGACAATAATAGCCCTAACGCCATAACCATTTGATGTGGTGGTAGAAATTGTATTAAGATTATTGCGCGATACTGTAGTGTTAATTACACCATTGCCCAACACAATCCCGGCGGTAGAACCTGTTCCGTTTCCTGAATTGGCATTAGTAATATTATTGATGTTATTATGGTTAACTAAAGCACCATTAATATTGCTGACCAGGTTAATACCATTTGTAGTAGACAATTGCCCGGTAAGGCCCACATACTGGATGGTATTGTCATTTATTGTAACGTTCAACATATTCTGGAGGAACATACCATTGTAACCAATGTTATTCGCTGTGTTATATGCTGAAGGGCCGAATGTGTTGTTGCTAATTACCCAGTTGTCAAGGCCACCGGCTGATACAGCCGCAGTTCCATTGGCATATATTGGATAACCACATTTCATAATTGTATTACCTGAAATGGTTATGTTGTCATTATTAAAGCCGCTTGTGCTGCTTGGAGATGCGCCATCTACGCCTGACAATATAGCCCAGTCAGATGTGGTGGTGTTGCTGCCACCGTTGATGTTCATATTTTTCAATGAAATAAAGTTACAGCCCGGGCCTGTGCCTGATGTGCTGGCAAGCCACAGATCAGTAAAGGTACCTGTGTTGTTGCCATTAAGCGTAAGGCTTGAACCGCCAGTGTTAACACCATCAATAGTTATATATTGTGCATTGAGGAACTTAAAGATGGCTGTTGAAGCAGCGCCGCCGTTTATTGTTGCTGCAACGCCTGCTGCTGGTTTTATGGTCAGCGTATTTGAGGCGCTGGCATATATGCTGTTATTTATTGTAATAGGGAAAGTCTCACTTGCCGCATAGGTTGCATCCATCAGCTGGAAGGTAACAGGGCCTGAAAGACAAGAGTTGTTATATGCAGTTACCGCCGCTGTGATCGTAGCATAAGTTTGCCCTACGCCCACGTTATATGTGCCTGACAGTGTATTAAATATAGCATATGAAGATGGTGTAGTAGGAGGTGTACCTGCCGCATTTACATCAGCACCGGCAACAAACCCACCGCTCGGCGTAGCGCCTATATTTGGCGTGGAAGCGACATCCTGTGCAACAATATAATAAGACACTATATCACCCACAGCCAAGCCGCTTAATGCAGCAGTAGAAATAGTGAAGCTCCATGTTCCGTTAATAGCGGTACCTGAAGTAAGTGAACCCTGGGCAGATACATAAGCGCCTGAGTTCTTCTTGAAAAATATTCTTGGTTTAAGTGATGCTGTATTGTTTACACCTGTTGCGTCAGTTATTACGGCAGTCACGACCCTGTCAAGCGTATTACATGAGCTCGTGAGCGGAGTATATGTGATTGCAGGAGGAACAACGTCTTGGATAACACCGTCAAATTCATCTGCACCGATATCAACTGCAGTACCTCCACCAAATGTTACTGGTATCGGGCCGGGGCGAACCTGGTTGTCAAAGTCGGTAGTAACGCCGACGTTAAAGCCACCCGATTCGAGCCTGGAAACAGTACCTGCGGGTATATGCAGGTTGGTACCAGAGATAAAGTTAGGGTTAACATTTACAGAGTGGCTGTTTGCCCCTGAAGCTGTTTGTATGGAAGAAAGGGTTGTAAAATCAACACCTCCAAGAATAGCTAAGACATTCGCTCCGCCTGATACATACAGATCGTTAAAATCACTGAATAAGAACTGGGAAGCTGCTGCTGTAGATAATACTGCATAGTTTTTAGCACCAGCATTAGCCGTATTAATAGAAGTATTTGAGAATATGTTATTCCTGATATCAAGGTTTGAGCCAGATGTGGTAATGTACAGACAATAGCTGGTTGTAATGCCATTGAACCCTGCATGAGAGCTAGCAAAATTTACTGAGTTATGCCATACACATACACCTCCGGAGCTACCTTCGATATCTATACCTGTAGGGTTGCTTCCTGAAGCAGTACCGCCATAGTTATAAATGTCACTGATCATGTTATTCACAATTGTGTCATTACTTGCCGCTGTTCCGGTATTAACCAGTATGCAACGTATTGCAGTGGCAGTAGTATTATCGTTATGTAGGGTCGTAAACGTGTTTTTTGATACTATACTGTTAATAACAGTGGTACCCATATTGATACCCAAAGAAGTATTGGTGGTGTTTGCCGCCATGTTAGTAATGGTATTACCGGTTATTACCGCCCTGTTTACGTTAGACTCCAGGTAAAAACCAGCCAGCCCAAAGTTATTTGTGGAAACACCAATATTCTGAAGGGTATTATTAGTTATTGACAGGTTCACCATATTCCTGAAGAACATACCGTTTACACCAATGTTTGTTGCTGCATTAGATACAGCAGGGCCTACTATATTGCCAGCAACTGTCCAGTTGTCATTACCACCTGCCGATAATGCGGTGGTACCACTAGTCCATATAGCATAGCCCACTTTGGTAAAGGTATTGTTGGTGATAGTAATATTATCATTGTCAGCGCCATTTGTATTTGCTGGTGTGGAACCGTCTACGCCGGCTACGATACCCCAATCGCCGGTAACAGTATTGCTGCCACCAATGATGTTCATATTGGTAAGGGTAATGTTATTACATCCTGTACCTGAGCTTGAAAGCCATATACCAGCGCTTGTGCCTGTATTAGGGTTGTTCAGCGTAAGGCTGCTGCCGCTTGCATTCACACCGTCAATGGTTACATAGCGGGCATTCAATAATTTAAATACCGATGCGCCGCTTGCACTGCCATTAATGGTAACTGCAACACCTGTTGCAGGCTTAATGGTTAAAGTAGCAAATGCGCTGGCAAGCGGGTTGTTATTAATTGTTATGGGGAAGGTTTCACTTGGATAGGTAGCATCTGTAAGGTTTAATACTATCGGCCCACCAAGGCAAGTGTTATTATTATACGCATTAACCGCCTGGGTAATAGTAGTAAATGTCTGGCCTACACCTACATTAAATGTTCCGTTTACGGGTAATACACTATAGGTATTAGGAGTTGTAGGCGGAGTGGTCACAGAGTTCACACTGGTACCTACAAAGCCTGCTGCAGGGTTTGAACCTACATACGTGGCATTTGTTTGTGATACAAGGTAGTAAGAAACCACATCATTTCCTGTTACGCCACCCATATCGCCTGATGCGATAGTAAAGTTCCAGGTACCGCTTGTGCCATTACCTGATGTCAAAAAGCCAGGGCGGGAGAACCAGGATCCTGCATTTTTTCTGTAATAAACCCTTGGTACATTGGGGCCTGTAGTAGGCACACCGCTGAAAGCATCGCTGATAGTAGCAATAAGCGTCTGGTCGCCGGTGCTACATGTATTTGATAAGGCAGTATAGCTCATTATAGGAGGGAAGTTAGCCAATGTAGCTTCATGTGCACCCATAACAGGTGTTGTTGCACTCCTCGTATTACCGTTAAAGTCGATCGTTACTGCTGAAATAGGTGTACCTGCAACGAGCGGCAGGTTTGATGCGACATTAGAAAGGTGAAGGTCTGTTGCAGAGAAGAAGGCCGGCGAAATATTTACAGAATGGGTATTGCCGCCAAAGCCTGCCTGCATCGTAGCTAATGTATTACGGTCTGTGCCGCCTATTACGCCCAGTATGTTTGGACCTGAAACAAAATAGTCGTTATAGTCCATATTGGAAAATTGCGACGAGGCCGCAGTACTGTACACCGCGTATGATTTGTCTAAAGATGATGTTGTATTGTCATAAGTGTTGGTAAAGATATTGTTCCTGACATCGAGGTTATTGCCAGTAGAGACAATATACAGGCAGTAAGTAGCTCCTGTGCCTGAAACACCAACATGCGAGCCGAAAATATTTATTGTATTGTCCCATACACTAACGCCGCCTGTAGCACCATTTTCAATAGCAATGCCAATAGGGTTGTTGGCAACGGTACTACTTGTATAGCCATATAAATCAGATATCATATTATTGACAATAGTATCATTACTCGCTGCTACTGTTGTGCTCACTGTAATGGCGCGCACTGAAGCGCCACCGGTATTGTCATTATGCATGGTTGTAAACGTGTTCCTCGAAGCAATACTGTTAATAACAGTATTGCCGAATAAGATACCATAAGAGGTACCGGTACCGAATGCTGCCATATTAGTAATGGTGTTACCGGTGACTACAGCCCTGTTGACATTTGCCTCGAGGTAGAAACCCGCCAAGCCAAAAGTATTTGTAGTGATACCTATATTTCTCAGCGTATTGCCGGTTATTTGCAGATTCACCATGTTCCTGAAGAACATACCATTGACGCCAGCATTGGTAGCATTACTGCTCACTACCGGTCCAACTATATTGTTTGATACTACCCAGTTGTCATTACCTCCTGCTGAGGTGATTGCTGTTCCTACTGAGAACACTGCGTAACCTACTTTGGTAAATGTATTTCCTGTAATGGTAATGTTGTCATTATCAGGAGCGTTATTACCACCAATAGAAGCTCCATCACAAGCTATGATACCCCAGTCGCTGGCAGTAGTATTGCTACCACCGTTGATGTTCATGTTCTTTAGGGTAATAAAGTTACAGCCCGGGCCTGTGCCTGCAGTACTTCCCAGCCATATATCGGAAGCAGTTCCTGTGTTGGCGCCATTGAGGGTAAGACTGGCGCCTCCTGTATTAACTCCATCTATTGTAATGTAGGAAGCATTTTGTAATTTGAATATTGCAGAAGCTGCAGCGGTGCCGTTAATAACAGCGGCAATACCCGCAGCCGGTTTTATGGTCAGTGTATTTGAAGCGCTTGCCGAAACATTTGTATTAAATGTGATGGGGAAGGTTTCACTGGCACCATATGTTGCATCTGTCAACTGGAATACTACGTTGCCAGAAACACATGAGCTGTTATATGCGGCAGCTGCAGCAGTAATTGTTGCATATGTCTGGCCCACACCCACATTATATGTACCAGATAAAACGGGCACTATAGTATAGGTATTAGGAGCAGTAGGGTGTGTGCTTACTGTATTTACATCAGAAGCTACAAGCCCTGCGCCAGGTGTAGCACCTATATTAGGCGTGCCTACAATATCCTGTGCAATGATATAGTAAGAAACTATATCGCTAACGGCCAGCCCACCCATTGATGCTGCAGTGATGGTAAAAGTCCATGTGCCATTTTTCGCAGTGCCTGAGCTAAGTACACCCGCTGTTGAAAAATAAGAACCGGAATTCTTTTTGAAATATACCCTTGGCACAAGCCCGCCGGTAGTAGGTACACCTGTACCGTCTGTAATATTAACGGTAAATACCCTGTCGCCCGTTCCGCAGCCGCTTGACAAGGCGGTATAGGTAGCAACAGGTGGCACGAGGTCATTAATGGTATAATTGCCTTCGCAGGCACCCATATCAGGAGCGGGGGCCGGGCCGGCATAGCCGGTATTACCTGCCCTGATGTTACCATCGAAGTCGGTAGTGATGCCTGCTATATTTACTGCGCCGCTTTCTATTTGAGTAGGTGTTGCTGTACTAATATGAAGGAAGTTTGCCGATGAGCCTGTTGTGCTCAGGAAAGGAGGATTTTCTGTTACCGAGCTCTGGTCTCTCGTGGCCATTGCTGTCTTATAGCTGGCCATTGTCTGGTAGCTGTTCGTGCCATCATTGAATATAAGGTTTGATGCACCTGGAGTACCCGCATAAAACAAGTTGTTATTTGATGCAGCCTGGTAGCTGGTAAGGGTAGTACCTGTTCTCCTGTATGCTACGGTAAGACCCGCTCCTACAGCTGTAGATGTATTTACAATTACATTATTACGCAGTGTTACGTTAGGCCCCGTGCTTATATAGACGCCTGACGAGCCGAAAGCAGCACCGGTACTTGTTGCATTAAGGTTAATGGTATTGTAGTAAACATTATGAGTGGTGCCGCCTGAAAGGTTTATCCCGTCAAGCTGAGTTCCTGACGAGCTGTTAAGGTTAGGGGTGCGCAGATCGCCGATGAGGTTATTATATATTGTAGCATTACCGGTGCTCACATAGATACCATTTACTGAGCTGCTGGTACCTGTACCGGCAAGGTCATATATTTTATTGCGGTAGATCTCGATTGTGGTTCCTACGGTTTGATAGATACCATATGTATTGCCTGATGCTGCTGATGTTGATAATGTATTCACAGTATCATTGTATATCCTCATGGTAGTACTTCCTGAATTGGCACAGTACAAACCATATACACTGTTGCCTGTGGACGTAAGGTTGTAGGCGTGGCAATTGTATACAGAATCAGTAAGGGCATTAAAATACGTTTCTAATCCATACACTGTGCCTGCACCGCCATTTATGTTGAATACCTGGCAATTTGATATGCTTTGTGTAAGTGAATAACCAATAGACAAGGCATATATTACAGTACTGGTGCTGGTACTGGTGCTAGTGATATTAGAAACAATATTTCCATTGACTATCTTAGTTTGCCCTGAGCCACCATTATGTTCAAACGCCCCGTAAAATGTAAATGATCCGGTTCCCCCAAATGCCATGTTGGAGAAATTATTCCCATTTATAATTGCAAAGCCGGCGCTGGAACTGGCGTTATTATAATATCCGTAAAATGTTCCTCCGGAGCCAGTTTTATTAATGTAAGGTGTTGCCGGGCCAGAAGTAAAGTTGTTATTACATGTAATATTGGCTGTTGATGAAGCAGAGCTGTGATATATCAATGCAAGAGTGCCTGTTGTAAGTGCAACATTGATATTGTAGAAGTTGTTGTTATTGGTGTTGACATTGGTATTTGATGAACTCAGGTAAATCATGTACATAGAACCTGTAGTTCCTCCATTTGCTGTAAGTGTATTATTATTAACATTAATTGTACCTGTTCCGGAACAACTTACATTGACCCCATACATGGTGCTTGATGTTGACCCCATTGTGAGGTTAATGGTATTGAAAAGGGTATTTATATTTGTGTTCGTACCATTTTGGATGTAGATACCATATAATGTACTGGTAGCTGCAACGCCACCTGTGCCTGCAATATTGTTGATATTATTGTATGCTATGTTTGGTACATTCTGGTATTGGATATTGATACCTGATCCCGTATTAGTACCGGCATAGTTCTGAATGGTGTTACCCGTAGCCAAGCTGGAGCCGCCTATATCGTTATTCTGGTCATAAAGTGTATAGGGGCTTGGAGCGCTTGAATATCCGCGCAGGGAGATGCCTGTGTTACAATTCTGTATGGTATTTGAATAGAAAGTGCAATTATTCATTGCATCTGTTGTGGCTGTAATGCTCAGCGCAGTAGTGCTGGTAGCTATATGGTTATTGGCATAGATGCCCACAGTTGCTGAGTTGGTTATATTCAGCGTTATTGAGCAGTTCCTGATATTCACATTCTGGCAGCCATCAAATGGCGCTGTGTTCTGCAGCTTTACCAGCGCATAGCCCCACTCCATCTGGGTAGTTGTGGTGGTATTGGCAGCAGACTCTGTAAGGTCTATGCCATCTATGGTTAGATAGTCTGTCCCCTTTATGAAAAATATCCCGTCTATGCTGGTAGACACACCTACCGGGGCAGTAAGGAGGGGATTAGCGCCTGCACCATTTTTCCTGATGGTAAGCGTATTCACGGCAGTGATACTCTGGTTCAGTGTGGTGCTTCCCAGCAGATAACCTCCAGCCGGAGCGGTTTCCGTGTAGCCTGCCGGCACATTGATGGTCACGGCGCCTGAAACACCCCCGGTGTTCAGCGCAGTAATTGCTGCTGCCAGTGTGGGGTAATCAACGCCAATTGTCTTGGTGCCAGATACCTGCGCAAATGATGCTGCAATATTCACGCAGCATAGGAGTAATAAGAGATAGACCTTTTTCATAAAACAATCGTTTTTTAAATATTAACAACAGTGGGTAATTTTCTAAAACCTTTAATATCAATATACTTAGCACAATAATTTGTACGATGTAACACAAATTTAACGATCAATACTATTGGTTAAAGAGCTTGTAAAACTACGTAATGATTTCGTATTTATAAATTGCAATTATTAACATCACCCTTTACTTTATGCAATCAGATCGCATTAATTTAACTGATAAGATTATTTAAAAATGATTGTATTAATTTTTGATTAAAAATAAAATAGCCCCGATTTTTTCGGGGCTATTTTATTTTACAATTGTATGAGTTTATTGCTATTGTTTCAGCACAAAGTGGAATGCTTTGCTCTCATTAGCTGTTTTCACATTAAGCATATACATACCGTTTGCAAGGGTATTGCTGAGCTTTATGCGCTCATTAATGCTGCCTGCATGAGCCGTTGCATTGCCTTTGTATACTGTCTGGCCAAGCATGTCTGTTATTTCCATGCTCACTTCTTCGTCAGTGGTTGTGCCAAGTGTGCCGCTTACTACAAAGTCTCCATTGTTAGGGTTAGGTATTAACCTCAGGTCGCTTTCTGTTGTTGCAACCGGAGTGATACCTGTTGTCCTCACCTTGATTACCACAGAGTTGAATGTAGAGAGGCCGCAAGCTCCATCGTTGATCACCTGTACGGTGATGGAGTCGTTGTTGTGAAGGGCCCCGCTGGAGAATGTAGCGTTTGTAGCGCCTGATACTGCAATTGAGTTGATGAACCATTTGTAGATCGGGTGTGCGCCACCGTTGGTTACCATGGCAACGAATGAATCAACTTCGCCAACACCGATATAAGAATTCAATGGTTTGATATTTACGATCGGTATCAATCCCGGATCAACGGTCATCAGCTCATTATTGCTGTATACCGCAGTGTCGAGCACACAATTTGCACTGCTCTTGAGCACACAATAAACGATGTCGAGATCGTTAGGTATGTAGGTATATGAAGATGAAGTGGTATTTACAACACCTCCATTCACTACCCATGTGTACTGAGGAGCGGTACCACCATTAACCGCTGCTGAGGTATAGGTAACTATTGTGTTTTTACAAACATTGGTACCGGGATTAGCCGAAACAGTTATTGCCGGCATCACGTTTGGCGAGATGCTCATAGTCAGTGTGTTGACTGCGCTGTCCGGGATAGCACATGCATGGTTGCTGTGCAATACTGTTTTCACTATGTCTCCATTGGCAGGACTATAAGTGTAGGTATTGCCTGTAGCTGCCGCAGTTGCGCCATTGACCTTCCATGTATAAACAGGGGCTGTGCCGCCATTAACCGGGGTAGCAGTGAATGTAACTGATGTGCCCTGGCAGATGGTGCCTGTTATGTTCTGAGCTACAGAAACTGCAGGTACAGAGATGTTTATGGTCACAACCTGGTTTGTATTACAACCTGCAGGCAGGGTGTAAGTAATGGTAGCAGTACCACCTGATACGCCGCTTACTAAACCTGAAGTATTAACGGTAGCAACACCAGGAGTGCTGCTGGCCCATGTTCCGCCTGTTACTGTATTGCTCAGTGTGGTTGTTGCATTCTGGCAGATAGAGGCTGTACCTGTGATAGCAGCAGGAGAAGGATTAACAGTTACATCCATCATTGCTGTACAACCGCCGGGTAATGTATATGTAATGGTAGCATTACCGGCAAGTATGCCGCTTACAGTTCCTCCGGAAGTCACTGTTGCAATAGCAGCACTGCTGGTTGCCCATGTGCCGAGTGCCACGAGATCAGTCAAAGCAGTGGTCTGTCCTTCGCATACTGCAGGGGTACCTGAGATAGCGGAAGGCGCAGGGTTAACAACCATATTGTGTGTTGCAGTACAACCTTCAGGTAATGTATACACGATATTGGTAACGCCTGCAAGGAGCGCAGCGAAGTTTCCTGAACCATCAACTATACCTGCTGTTGGGGAGGTGCTCATCCATGTACCACCGGCGGTAATGCTGTTTAAGACAGTTGTAGTGCCTTCGCATACGCTGAATGTGCCGGTAATTGGTGCAGGAGTGGGGTTAACTGTTACATTTTGCAATACTGCACAACTTCCGGGTAAAGTATAAGTGATATCAGCGTTGCCAGCTAATACACCGGTAACAACACCTGAAGCGCTAACGGTAGCAACCGTTCCGTTGCTGGTAGTCCAGGCGCCGCCATTAACTGTATTGCTGAGCGTTGTGGCCAGACCTTCGCAGACAACAGGAGTGCCTGTTATTACTGCAGGGCTTGCGTTAACGGTTACATAATCCATAGCGTAGCAACCAGTGCTTAGTGTATAAGATACAGCGGTGGTGCCGGCAGCCATACCTGTGGCAATGCCCAGCACAGGGTCGATTGCAGCTACTGCAGGCAAGGTGCTTGTCCATGTGCCTGCCGGTGTAATGTTAGTGAGCGTAGTTGTTTGCCCTTCACATACACTGAATGTACCTGTGATAGCTGCGGGTGTGGCATTTACTGTTACATCCCTGGTAGCATAGCAACCTGTGATCAATGTATAAGATATGGTAGCATTGCCTGCAGCGATACCTGATACAACGCCTGTGGGAGTTACTGTAGCGTTAGCAGGTGAGGTGCTGGTCCAGATACCAACAGAGGTAGCGTCGCTTAATGCGGTAGTGGCATTTTCACAAACTACAGGAGTTCCGGAAATAGGAGCGGGGGTAGTGTTCACTACTACGTTTGCCGTGCTCATACAGCCGGTAGGCATTGCATAGGTGATAGCAGCATTACCCGCTGCAATACCTGTCACAACACCGGTAGTTATATCTACTGATCCGTTTGCCGGAGCACTGCTTGACCATGTACCGCCATTCAGCGAATTGCCAAGTGCAGTAGTAAAGCCTTCGCACACATTAAGCGTTCCGCTGATGGGTGATGGGTTGGCATTAACGGTGACCATAGCTGTAGCTTTACAGCCGGCAGCCAATGTATAATTGATGCCCACAACACCAGCCTGAACACCTGTTACCACTCCTGATGCATCTACAGAAGCTATGGTTGGAACATTGCTGCTCCATGTGCCTCCTGTAACTACTTCATTAAGCGTTGTTGAGAAGCCTGAGCATATTATTTGTGTTCCGGTTATCGGAAGTGGCGATGGATTAACGGTAACATCAACAGTTGTAAAGCAACCTCCGGTCAATGTGTAAGTAATGGTAGCAACGCCGGCTGTGATGCCTGTTACCACACCGGTAGATGCACCAACAAATGCTGTAGTTGGTGAGCTGCTGGTCCAGGTGCCACTGCCAGCGGTATTTGTCAATACAGTTGTTGCACCCACACAAACAACAGGTGTGCCGCCGATTACAGATGGCATTGGATTAACGCTTACTGTAACGGGTACTGTAGTCATACAGTTGTGGCTGGTAGTTGCTGTGACGCTATAAGCATTAAGGCCTAAAACTGCAGGTGTAATGGTAGGGTTAGCGCAGTTATTACAAGTCAGGTCTGCGGCATTGCCGGTCCACGCATAGGTAGCTGCCGGGGGTAATGCATTTACACTAACATTGTCTATCATCCAGTAGAAGGACGATGCATTATAATTCCACCTGATCCTTACATTAGGCTGGCCGATGGCGGCTGCGGGAAGCGGTATTGTTGCATCGGGCGTACCTGCGCTCCATGAACCACCTGCATTTATGAACCCATCAGGAATGAAGTTTTGCAATACATTCCAGGGGCCGTTATTCACAGAATACTCCACAGCAATGACAGCGTCAGTGCCATCAGTGATCATAGACTGGTTGAAAGTAAGATTAGCTGATGCATAGCCGATAGTAGAGAAACTGGTCGATGTCAGAATTGTATTATCAACACCACCACTTGAAAGGGCATCTGCCTGCATCATTGGTGTACCATCGCCTGCCGGCCCTTCAACAGAAGGAGAGGGGACAATGTTCCAGTTGCTTGCCGGAGCTCCTGACGAGCTTGACACAGACCAGCCAGCAAGGCCGGAATTGAAATCCTGGCTCATAAGGGTTACACCCGCAACAGGCGCGCTGGCAGTGAACGGGATGTTGCCACCCATGCAAATAGTATTGCTGGTAGCAGGGGTAACATTAACAACCGGTAATACGTTGACTGTTGCTAATACAGTAGCTGTACAGCCTGTGCTTAATGTATAAGAGATAGTAGCATTACCTGCTATTACACCGCCAAGGCCTCCTATTGTACTAATAGTAGCAGTGGCCGGGGCGCTGCTGCTCCATATACCGCCAAGTGTGGCACTGGAAAGCATGTTGGTAGCGCCGATACACACATCTGCATTACCGGTAATAGCTGCAGGCAGCGGATTAACTGTGATTGTCACATACCTGTTACATCCGGTGCCTAAAGAATAAGTGATATTAGCTGTTCCTGCTGTTACACCTGTTACCACGCCGGTAGCGGCAATAACAGTTGCATTAGGGCTACTGCTTGTCCAGGTACCTCCGGCTACAGCATTGCTCAGTGTTATTGACGAGCCTGCGCAAACATTAGTATTGCCGGTGATAACGGCTGGCAGCGGATTGACTGTAAGTGTCTTACTTCCGGTGCTGTTTATACAGGTGCCATTGATAACATTAGCAATATAAGTCCTGTTGGCAGTAACTAATGGAGCTGCGGGAGCCGCATAGACGGTTGGCGTGATTGAGCCAGTATATGGAGATGTCAGTGCGGCATCATTATAAAGGTCTGCTGTTGGCGACCAACTGAAGTTAGAATAGTTGCCTGTGCCGGTAATATTGACATTATCCAGAGCCCAATAGAAGCCCCATGTTGAGTTAAAATACCACCTCAGTTTTACATTGCCCTGGTTAAGCATTGCCGGAGGCAGTGTTATTGTTTGTGTTGGAGTTCCTACTGACCAGCTTGCGACTCCACTGGTAGTATTAAAATAGTCATTCAAAAGAATCCATGTTGCACCTCCATCGGTTGAGTAGTCAATTTCTGCATTCTGGTCATAAGTAGAGCTTGAGAAGCAATAATAATTGAAAGCGAGCTGTGCACTTGTGTAGCCTGCAGTGGAGAAAGAAGGTGTCATTAACGAAGTGATCAGGTGAACACCGGAACCTGCAAGGTTAGGGTCAGCTTCCATAAAGTTGGAGCCATCACCAGTGATGGTAAAGTCTGTATAAGCGCCCGGAGCAGTTATGGCCCAGTTATAGGTGCTTGCGGCGCCAGTATTCACCACAGACCAGCTTCCCAGACCAGAATTGAAATTCTGCGATAAAATGGTTGGCGGCAGGTTAGCTGATGCTGTAAGCTGCGTACTACCTCCTGAGCAGAATGCGCTTTGCGCTGCTGTAATAGTTGCTGCGGGTGGTGTAGTTGTAACATTCACCGTAGAAACGTGTGTATTAGAGCAGCCGTTGATGTCAGTACCAGTTACCGTGTAGGCAGTAGTGCCACCGGTATTTGTAGTAACGGCGGATGTATTGGTAGATGACAGCCCGGATGCCGGAGACCAGGAGTAGTTAGCGGCTCCCGATGCTCCCATTGTGAGGGTAGAACCGCTGCAATATGCCCCGCCATCAGGGAATACTGTGATGTTGGGCAACGGATTCACTCTTACTTTAGTAGTAGATGAATCTTTATTTCCTGTTAAGTTACAGGTGATCACATTGCGGTAATATGTAGTGGCAGTAATTGCAGGGGCTATGGTGTAAGAAACATTTGTTGCACCAGCTATGCTTGTCCAGTTTACGCTGTCAGTAGATGATTTCCACTGGTAAACGATACCGGCGGCTGACGTTGCACCTGTTGTATTGATGGTTGTACTGCCGGATACGCAAAGATTAGCACTTACTGCAACCGGAAAACCAGGTGCAACACTGGTACATGGTGGTATTATTACCTCATGCGCGCCTAATACAGGTGTAGTGCCGCTACGTGTTGTACCATTGAAGTCGATTGTGATACCTACCGGAGTTCCTGCGATAAAGGGTACATTCTGCCCGGTGACCTGCAGATGAAGGTCGGTAGGTGATGAGAAATATGGCAAGACATTTACCAGAGAATGTGTATTACCGCCGAAACCTGCCTGCATATCTGCAAGTGTATTTCTGTCAACGCCAGCGATATTGCCTATGGGGCTGATTCCGGTAGTATAGTAATCGTTATAGTCTATATTAGAGAACGATGATGCAGGAGTGCTTGACCATATTGCATAGCTTTTATCTGTAGTAACGGTAGTGTTATCATAGGTGTTAACGAAAATATTATTCCGCACATCTATGTTGCCGCCTGTGGTAGTAAGGTAAAGACCCATACTGAATGAAGCTATATTAGCGCCGGCAAAAGCTGTTGCAAGGTTGATACTGTTATAATAAACCTGTATGCCTCCTGATGAGCCCTCAATAGCAATACCAGCAGGGGATTCTGATTGAATGCTCCATGCGGGGCCATATATATTAGTGATCATGTTGTTGGCTATAACGTCATTGCTTGTTGGGAAGTTCGTAACAACTGTTATGGCACGTGGCGCATAGCCTCCGGTATTGGCATCATAGATGTTAGTGATATTATTCCTTATCATTGATGAATTGATAACTGTGGTGCCAAAATAGATACCGCATGTATTGCTTGTGCCAGAAGTTGCATAGTTGCTAAATATACCGTTAAGAGTATTCTGGCTTACTATACCGCCATTAACATTGCTGGAGAACCCAATGCCAAGAGTCTGCGACGCCAATGTGGTCAGACCGACATTCTGGATAGTATTGCCTGTAATAACCGGGTTCATCATACTTCCCAGCCACATACCATTATAACCTATGTTATTGGTAGCGCTGTAGGTTGCAGGGCCAAATGTATTACCTGAGATAAGCCAGTTATCGAGCCCGCCAGCTGATGAAAAGGCTGTACCGAATGCATAGATACCATAAGCGACTTTCTGGAAGGTATTACCCTGGATGGTAATGTTATCATTATCCATGCCTGCTGTTGTACTTGGGCTTGCGCCATCAACACCTGATAATATAGCCCAGCTTGAAGTGGTTGCAGTATTTCCTCCACCGGTAAGGTTCATATTTTTTAAGGTAATGAATTTATTTCCGGGGCCTACGCCAGTTGTGCTTGCCAGCCATATCAGTGTATTAGCGCCAGTATTATTACCGTTGATGGCAAGGCTTGCCCCACCTGTGCTTACACCGTTAAGAGTAATGTAAGATGAATTAAGGAATTTGAATATTGATGTAGTTCCAGCCCCTCCATTTATAGCAACAGCAGTGCCGGGAGCGGGCTGTATAGTTAATGTATTGGTAACGTTTGCATAAGGATTTGCTCCAAGAATTATAGGGAACGTTTCTCCGGGATATGCAGCATCGGTAAGGCTGAATGTTACCGGACCGGTGAGACATGCGCCATTATATGCGGTAGCCGCTGCGCCGATTGTAGTATACGTACCTGATGCACCTACTGTATAGTTGCCGCCCAGCGCTATGCTCACATTATAGACATTAGGAGTAGTGGGGGGAGTAGTTACAGTATTAACATCTGTTGCCACCAAACCCGCTGACGGAATAGAGCCTATGTTGCCGGGAACGTCCTGTGCGATTACATAGTAATAGACCTGGTCGCCAATAGCAAGACCACCCATGTCACCAGCTACAATGGTAAAGCTCCAGGTGCCATTAGCCGCTGTGCCCGACGATAATGTGCCAGGTTGTGAAAACCAGGTACCTGCAGCGCCTTTTTTATAATAAACACGTGGCTGCGTACCAGACGTTGGTACACTGCTTGGGTCTATAATATTGGCTGTGAAAGTCCGGTCTCCTGTTCCGCAAGAATTGAGCAACGTTGTGTAGGTGATGGCAGGTGGCAGGTTTTCGGTAGGGGTGCCATCAAATTCATCTGCACCCAGATCGGGTGAGAAGCCACCACCATTTACAGATGTAGGACCAGGACGAGCCTGGTTGTCGTAGTCTGTATTAATCCCCGGAATAGTAACGCCGTGAGATTCAATATTATTTGGGGTAACGCCCATATTGATATGAAGGTCTCCGGTAGCTGAGTTGGTAAATGTAACTGTGCTTGCCGTATTGGAATTGTTATCACTCAGAGATGCTGTTTTCCATGTAGCGAAAGTCTTGTCAGCAGCTCCCCAGTAACCTACGGTGGCAGCAGCAGCATTCAATATGTTGTAGTTGGAAGCGCCGGCAGCCCAGCCGCCGTTGGTGCCGGTAGCACCGAGTGCATTAGCTATTGCATAGTGCTTGCCGGTTCCGCCAGTACGTACGTTGTTAAAAATGTTGTTCCTGATGTCTACAGGAGTAGTCAATGCCGCAGCAAATGTGCCCCTGTGGAAACATGCAGTAGGCAGTGCGCCTGATGCAGCTGTACCTTCAATATTTACTGTATTATAGTAAACGTTTGCAGTGAGTGCTGTGCTGGCGCCATTCATGATGCCTACAAAAGAGGTATTGGTGGTTTGTCCGTTACCCAGTGATATCATGTTGTTGGTAATGGTAGGCCCTGTAGTGGATGGTGAAACCCAAAGGATACCAATCGCTTTGGGGGGAGTGGTAGCCGTAGTACCTGTATTTGCATTACGCAGGTCATAGATATTATTGCGGGTTATTGTAATGGCAGGAGCATTGGTAGTACCGATACCGCAGACACTTGTGCCGATAGCGGCTGCATTGGTATTGGAAAGTGCATTAATAGTATTCTGCGTAACGGTGACAACAGGTAATGTGTTGCCGAAAATACCTATACCTGTGACGCCGCACTGGCCAGTCACAATTGTATTGGCAGTAGCGCTGCTTATATTCTTTATGGTATTGCCTGAAATGGTTCCTGGTGTGTTTGTGCCTGATGGGAGCAATATGCCGCCGGTAAGAGCGGTTGTGCTGGTTGTGGCACTGGTAAGATTAGAAATAATATTGTTAGAAATAACCCATGGCACAACCGGAGTAAGGCTAATAGAGGCCTGTATCCCATATACTAAGGATGCTATAGCTGAAGTAGTATTAAATGAAGAATAGAGGCTGTTTGCCGTAGTGGTGCTGCCGATAGTATTTCCTGATATATTTAAGGAAGCCGAGCTTGAAACCTGAATACCATTGATGCTGGCGCCTGTAGTTGCTGTGCCTACAGCAGTTAAAGAGCCGATGATGTTATTCTGAATATTTACAGCAGCAGGGCTTGCGGCCGAGCTATTAATGCCCACTATCATGCCCAATGAGCCTGGTGTAAGCGTAATAGCGCCATTGCCTGTGGCCGCGCCTATAATGTTTGGCGCAGTTGTACCCACATTTACTGTACCGCTGGTGACGCTGATACCGCATAACGCTCCGCCTACAGTAGCTGAAGTGCTGGTAGTGGTAAGCGAGATATTGGTGATCGTATTGCCCTGTACATTGGATGGTAATGTATTACCCACGCTCATTAATATACCCTGGTATGTGCAGGCTACAGCGCCGGTCATAGTACAAATACCAGTGCCTGCGCTTGAGGCTGAACCGATGGTGTTGTTGGTAACGGTGAAATTTTTACCCGAGGTATTGGATATCTGTATAGCACGGTGTGCAACACCCGAAGTAAATGTTCTGGTTCCTGTCTGGTAAAATCTGTTGTTATTTATAGTCCAGTCTGTGCTTGCTGTTGATAAGAAGATACCATTTGAAGCGGATGCTGGTGCAAAAAAGTTGGCTATGTTACAGTTGGAAACAGTATTATGGTCATTTTCCTTACCTGTTGTGCCTGCAGAATAGATAGCATTAAACGGCATAGTAGCTCCGTCCAGTATGTCGCAATTATCTATAAGGTTATTATCATTACCTGTAGTGCCGTTTGTGATATAGAAGAAGATGGTACCCTGAACTGTAGATGTGTTAACGCTCGTTACGGTACACCATCTTACTATATTATTAGATGCATCATTGGTAAAGCGTATGGATTGTGCTCCTGTATTGGTAGTAGCAATAGTAAGCGCTTTGGTAAAACCAGTAGATCCTACGCGGCCATCAATGATCACATAGTTAGCACCATTAAGATCAATGAATGGGGTAGAGCCTGCTCCATAGCTTATTGTTAATGTTCCCTGCGGGCGAATGGTTAATGTATTGGTTGCACTTGCACAGGGAATATTGTTGATGGTAATAGGATATGTTTCGCCGGTGCCGGTATATGTTGTTTGTAACTCTAATGCCAGCGGGCCGGCCAATCCGTTTGCGTTAACAGCAGCTATCGCTGCTGTTAATGTAGGATAATCGCCGGTGGGGCCTACAACCTTGATACCAGACATGCTACATGCAGTAGTGAAAATATTATTGCTCAAAGGAGCAACTGTGTTATATAACGGACCACCGGTACAGAGGTCATTGAATCCATATACCCAGAACCAATAATGGGTGCCTGGAGTAAGACCGGCAACATTATATGTAGTGTAATTAGTGCTGGATACCACTGTGCCACCCAGGGTGGTATTACCTACGTAGTAAGAGGTGCCGTTAACCGGTGCGGCTGGCGCCACATTGGTTGTTGTCATTATTACCAGGTATTTATTAGCAGCGGGCACTGAAGGAGTGAATGAGCCGGTAATATTAAATAATGCTGGCGTTAAGGTAAGTGCAGTTGGTTGTGTAGCAGGGGCAGTACATGGAGTATTCACAAATACGCTTACATTATCTATCCCTATATCGTAAGAACCATAGTCGGTTGTAGCCAGCCACCTTAATATTCCGGGTGTTGCAGCCGCTATAATTGTATTTTGCGACCATGTAGTCCAGCCTATTGGGCCTTGCCTTGCAGGGCCAATATTAGTATAGGTGGATCCGCCGTCGGTAGAGAGCTGAAGCTGGATAGTATTATTAGCGCCTGTTGTAGAGGAACCATCGATCATGTCATAATTGATCTGTATGTTACCGGCAGGAAGGTTTACATACAAATAAAATGATGATTGCGATCCGCCACAGCAATAACCGCCCTGGTGGAATCTTGCAGAGTGCAGGCTGAATGCCCCGCCTGCAATGGAACCACCTGGGGTATATGCATAGCTTGTATTAAGTGTCCAGGCGGCAGTATTAGGGCCGGGGCCATCATCTTCTCTTCTCCATGCACCGCTTCCGGAAAGAAACTGGTTTCTCCAGGAGTTATTGGGGACATCTGCAGTTGCGCAGGTATTTGCCCAGGGGTTTTCGAAGCTTTCATAATAGGGGAGTGTAGCGTTGGTAGGAGTTGCCGCGAGGTATAAGTATGTGCCAGGTGTAGTAGCACTCTGTGCGCTGGCCGTACATGTTACCTGACAACGGTAATAAATACTTGATGTTACATTTGCCGTATAAGTATTGCCGGTAGCTCCGGCAACAGGTGTCCAGGTTGAATTATCAGGTGAAGAAGACCACTGATAAGTAAGGCCGGATGCTGCGGAAGAACCTGTCAATGACAGATTGGAGGTAAATGAAGAACAACTGTTGCCTACACTGGCGCTTACTGTTCCTGCCGTAGGTGTACCAGCACAGGCAGGGGCATTTTCCACATCCACGTAATAGTCAACAACTGTTCCGCTGAAATAGTTCGGATTGCTGCCGCCGTAGTTAAAAAGGCATGGATCCATATGGGCAGGATACGAACCTAACCCGGTACCGCTCAATTCCCAAATGCTGCGCATACGCATGAGGTGAACCCCACTTGCCGCACCTAATGGAATGGTAAGGCTAAAATTGACCGGGTTAACGGTAGTGCTCGAATAACCGGTTGCAAAAATAGGGGTCACTTCTTCTGAAGTAGAGAATGTACCATCATTATTAAAATCGATCCATATCTGTGTGTATTCAGCACTTGATGTGCTGCCCCATGCTACTGAACCTGGGTAACTATTGCCTTTATATAATATTATGGGCGCAATAGAACCGGTTCTGCTGAGGTATGCTGTAGTGGTATTTATTGCAGAAAATATGGAGCCGTCACTTAAATTAGGGCCGGTTGCTGCTGTAACGTTTACCGTACCAACGCCGAAAGAATAACTACCGGGAGAAGACCAGGACACATTTGCTGTTGCTGATGGTGTGCAGCCAGGTACCGGTGCAAAAGAAGCAGTTACCGTATTAGAAGTTGCCGCTGTAAATGAAGGGCAGGTTACTACGGCCTGGTAATAAGTATTGGCGGCGATACCTGTGAAGTTATAGGTAGCAGTTGAGGCACCAGGTATATTGGTAAATGGCCCTGTGCCGGATGTTGCTGATTGCCACTGGTAGGTAATACCGCCGGCTACTGTAGCTCCCGTAAGGCTAAGAGAAAAAGGAGTTATTCCATAACCACTGCCAGGCGTTACGCTTGCCACGCCGGGTGTAGGTATACCAGAACATGCTGCGCCTCCGTTACCGGTTAGTGCAATATTAGTAGGCGCAGCTAACCCTCCGCCGGTGATGGCAATATTGCCGCTGTATGGCCCTACAACGGTAGGGTTAAAACGCACATATACTGTAACTCCCGCAAAGGCTGTTCCAGAATAAGTATATAGTAAGGGAGACGCATTGGTGAACCATAAAGAGTTATCTAAAGATACCTGGAAGTTAAGAGGCGGTGTAATAGTAATTGTTCCTCCTGATGGGGTAAGAGTAGAGCCTGATATAGAAATGGTCTGTGAGGGAGAAAAAGTGCTGGTTCCTATGAGTCCGAAATCAAGCGACGTAGGTGTGCTGAAAACAGCCGGGCCGGGAACTCCGAAAATATAATCGCCCTGGAGCACATTTAAATTAATACCTCCGTTAACTGTAGAAGTATAGGGCGCCGAGGTATTGGTTGTTGCCTGGGGGGCGCCCATCCATGTTCCGCCAGAATATTTCTGGTTAACGAATGTTGTATTACTGCCGCCAATGATATCGCCAAGGTTATAGGTGGCTTTAAAAGTTGCAGTTGCCGGACCCGCAGCACCTATGTTGGTCACTGTCCAGTAGTGATTGACTATTTGTGATGTTACAAAACCGCTTGATGCTATCTGGGGATGGAGGCCGCCTGTGGATTTTACACCAATACTGCCGCCTGTACCTGCTCCGCTTAATGTAAGCAGCACCGGAGCATAAGTTGCATCTCCTACTTCATAGTTCAGTGAAGTTAATCCTGCTATTGTTTTTGACAGATTGCCATTTACATATTTGCCAGCACCTGCGCCGGTAACAGAAGCTGCAGCGCCCGGAACTGTTAATGTATTGGCCCCGGTATTTAATATACCATTGGTAAATGCAAGTGTTCCTGTTAATGTTGTGTTCTGCGATAAAGTGACGCCTGTTGTATTATTAATAGTTAATGAGCCGGGAGCTGAAATCGTTGTCGGCATAGTGGAGCCAGTCACCTGGGCTACAGTACCATTGAATCCAAATCCGCAACCTGTAGTAAATGTTTTTGTGCCGGTAGTGGTAAGCGCTCCGTTCACCCCCGTTGCGCTGCCGGTATACAGCGTTCCGCCAGATGCTAAAATGAAAGGAGACGCACCCGCATAAGCAAAGTTCTGGCAATCAAGAGTGCCATCCACTTCCAACGGGTATCCGGAAGCGGTCCATGTACAGGTAGCCGTCATCTGCGTTGTGCAGCCAGCATCTACATATACATAAGTCCAGTTGCCCAGCGCTCCGGCAGTCCAACTGATATGTTGCGGACTGGCAAGTGTAGATGCCGGGTTGTTGAGGTGGATGTATGTAAATGACGGACTGTTGGTAATATAAGATGATCCACTCATAGTGAAATCACCACCAACGTAAAAAAACATGGCTGTCGAACTCGAGTTAATAAATGCTGAACCCGACAGGGCAAGGCTACCTCCAATGTTTATGGTATTGGAAGTTCCGACGAGGGAACCGCTCGTTAGTGTAAGGGTTCCTGCTACTGTCCATGTTGCAGCCGCCACAGTCATACTGCTTTGTATGGTCCATATATCACCGGCGGTAGTAAAGTTGGCAGGATGTGTTCCTGTACCACCTGATGTGCTCCACCAGCTTGCTAAGGCAGAGGCATCACCGCCTGCAGGATTTGAATACCAGGTGGAGGCAAACGTTGCGAAGTTGAGGCAACAAAAAACCAGTAAGAGGTAAATTTTTTTCATATTTTGTTTGTTTTATTTTTTACTTTTGGTTATATACTTTATTATTAGCTGCGTATTTCTTTTCTAAGAACATTTCGGTAATATTTCCTTTTGTGTATCGGAGCATTGTGTATTATATCTTTGGAGTTAATAAAAATAATTTGCTTTTTTTCTTATCTAAATTTATGATTCATAGTTTTTTTTAACAAATATTTCTTTCTGTTTATTATAAGTGATTTTTTGGCATATGTTTTATTGAAAAATATTTCAATTAGTTAATTTTTTATTTGATAATTAACTTTGTAAATTACTAATATAAATATCTATAACTAATAATCAGTTAATTAATAATAATTAGTTAATTTTTTATTGGTTATAACTTTGTGATTATTACTATGTGTTTATATTTTTTTGATATTTATCCTGAATGTTACTTATGCATTAAATAAACGTTAATTTAATTGTTAAAGGGCTTTAACAATAAAAATGAGGAATGCGTTTTTTAGATGATTTTAGGATATCTATTTAAATCGTTGAACAGCAGTAGTATTAAGCAGATGGAATATTGTATTGCTTAGAATAAAGAGGCTTGTATCATTTTAGCAAAAGCGTGTGAGGGTTGCATTGCAGCGATATTGCTATTTGATAAAGAGATATTATAAACGGCAGTTTCCTCATATCGCGAAGCAAGAATGATATGTGTGGTATCTCCCGCGTTTTGGGTGAATAGCTGATGAGCAAGCTCAGGTGCGTTATTATCTTTTGAAAGGTGGGAAAGAAACAGGTGCGACATATGTGCAGGCCTGTGGCTGATGAACAGCTCGAGGGCTTGTGTGTTGGACAAATGGCCGTGAGTGCCGCTGATCCTTTTTTTCAGATGGGGTGGGTATTTTCCATGTTGCAACATGGATTCGTCGTAATTAGTTTCGAGGAAGACGGCGTGGCAATGTTTAAAATTGCTGATGACATGATCGCAAGGGGAGCCGATGTCAGTGAATACACCGATGGAAATGTTGTTCACGGTTATTACGAAACTATGTGGGTCTGCGGCATCATGCAGCTTGGGGAAGGCAAGGATATTTAATGCGCCAATGCTTACAGGCTCATAGGCTTTGAAATTATGGACGAGTTGCGGGCTGATGCGCATGCGGCTGTGGTGCAGGGTAGCAGCGGTAATGTATACCGGTAGTTGATGTTTGGCTGCCAATCCTTCAACGCCGCGGATATGATCGCCATGCTCATGCGATATGAAAATTGCTTTGACAGTATCCATCTTCAGCCCCAGGCGGCGCATGCGCTTCTCTGTTTCGCGGCAGGAGAGGCCTGCATCAATGAGTACAGCCTCTTGCCCGTTGCCTATGTAATAGCAATTGCCATTACTGCCTGAGTTGAGGGATGCAACGAAAACTCCAAATCCCTGAAAAGGTTTCCCTATATCATCTGTATCATTCACTCTGTTGGTGTCTTGTGCCATTAAACATCTAAGGTGCGAAGGTAAGCGATAGCAAGGTATTTTCAGGCAAATTCCCAGGCACTTTTATACGCATTAATACTTTCGGTATAGGCAATAAAATTTGCATAAAAAGGGAATTGCGACAGCGTGGCACTATCGCCTATGACTACGAGTTTTTTGCGTGCGCGGGTCATGGCTACATTCATGCGCCTGATATCAGAGAGAAAGCCTATAGTGCCTTCGGAATTACTACGAGTCATGCTGATGTACACAATATCGCGCTCCTGCCCCTGGAAGCTATCTATTGTGTTTACGGATATTCTGCCGGCATGTGCCTGCAGCTCCGGGGAGTGAAGCAAGAGATCCTGCAGGATGAGTATCTGCTGTTTATATGGCGAGATGATGGCAACAGATGGAAAATTAGCTGCGGGATAATGCGCATCCAGCTCAATAACTATTTGTGTGAGGTGCTTTATTAAAAAAGCGGCTTCTTCAGGATTAGTAATGCTGGTGCCTTCTGCTACTTCATCAAAGCCACAGCCAGCGGTGTCAATAAAAACCAGCGGGGAATCTGTATCGAACAGTAAATGGTAAGCAACTGAGGCATGGGCTTTTAACTTATGGCCATAAAATACGCCTGATGAGTATTTCATTATCGCCTCATTCATGCGGTACTGCTCTTCGAGCAGCACAACTGCTTCCGGATGCAATGCTACGCACTTTTCCAGCAGGGTAGCGCTTAGCCCGTTTCTTGCGGCTTCATTGCTCTTTATGGTAGGTGGCAACTGGCAGTGGTCTCCTGCAAGTATTACTTTTTTGCCTTTGAGTATGGGTATCCAGCAGGCGGGCTCTATGGCTTGCCCTGCTTCGTCTATTACTACGGTATGGTATTTCAGGTTCTTTACGGTGTAGTGGTTGGAACCGACTAATGTTGCCGCGATCACCTGTGCTTTTGCCACCAGGTCGTCTATAATGTATTGCTCTGTATTGCCAGCTTCTTTTATGATCTTGTGGGCTTCATCGAAGAGGGCTTTGCGCTGCTCGCGCTCAGCTTTACCAAAATTGCGCTTGTATTTGTGTGCCATGTTTTTGAACTCAGCTGCCTGCTTTTTCATTTTTTTTATCTCTTTCATGGCGCTGTGCTCCGCCATTTTGCTATCCAGGGTCAGCGACATCAGCCGCTCAGATACTTTTGCGGGATTGCCTACGCGCAGTACATTGAGCCCTTCATCAGCCAGCTTCTCACTCAGCAGGTCTACGGCAGTATTGCTGGGGGCTACAACGAGTATTTGTTTATGGTCTTGTTTTATCAGTGTTTTGATGGCTTGTACCAGTGTTGTGGTTTTGCCTGTGCCCGGCGGGCCATGCACTATTGCCAGGTCGCTGGCTGCAATAATTTTATTGACAGCAGCTTGCTGCATCGTATTTAATGCGGGGTTGTTATAGTATGCATCTCCGGTATGAAATGCAGGTTTTGCATTGCCGGTGAGTATGTTGATCAAACGCCCCTCTTCTTTTTTTTCACTGAGGGTTATTGCCAGTTTCAGGGCAGCCTCCATCTCATCGTAGCTATTGTCATCGAATTGCACATCTATGCCTAATTTGCCATCGCTGGCCCAGTCGGGCAGTTCATCGGTACGTAATGTTATTTTAAGACGGTTGCCGCTTTGAAATGTGATGGTGCCTGGTACATTATTGTTTTTTGCGTCGTGGTTAGAGAATAAGAGGGCGGGAACTCCAAAGCGAAGCTGGTGGTTGATATCCTGGTGCGTAGTACGCTCCACTTCTACGGTAAGATAATCGCCACGGCTAATTTCTGTGCCTCTTATGGCGATGGGGTACCAGGTCAGGCCATTGGCCCTGCGCTCAGCAACTGACAGTGTTTCTGTTAGTTTCAGATAGGACTGCTCATCTTCTTTCCGCTCTGTTTTCAGTAGCTCCAGCAGTTTTTTGAAATAATCCATGCGCGAATGTAGTATGCACTTATGGTATAAAAAGTCTAAAAATCACAGATAAACAATGTCGCAGATAATGAAGCTGGCTGAAAGCGGCTTTGGTGGCTTTTATAAGTAAATTCAAAATGTACATTTGCTGCCATTTTGGTAAAGAAAAGGTGCATAAAAGGTTATGAAAAGGTAAAGTGTTTCACCAAATTCCAATTTAAGGTTCCAAATTCCAAAGGTGGGATAAGTGCATTAATTGGGGCTATTGTATGACATCAGCCTCATGGTTCGGCACTTCGATTCCTCAGTACAGGCTAAGGCTGCCAAGGACAAGTAAGTTGTATTAAGTGTTCTGTAAGATTTCTTCGTGCCTCGCAATGACCCGTGGGCTGTAGCCTCACCCCGGCCCTCTCCGAAGGAGAGGGCCGGGGTCGAATGGGTGTTGCCGCTATTTACATCATTTTCAAAGAACATGTACAAATTTCACTGTCAAGAATCAGAGGTAGCCCTACCAGGCATATTAACTATTTTGTTTGTATGCTACTAACAGGTAGCTCCTCCGAAGCAATTTTTCGTAAAGCTACGGTGGGTGAAGGAAAAGATAAAATTAAATGTGCATCGCGGTGCCCGGGAAGGGCCATCGTGGTGTCGGTGGAGGACCGCCATGCCAAAATCTTTGACTGAGCATTATACCAAATAGACATCTAAAACGATCACGCATGGTATTGGGTGCGAACCTACCGGCTCGCATGTATTAATGCTATAAACAAAGCTACAAAGCGTTTGCTCCTACCGGAGCAATAACATACAGATACTAATTTTAGATGTCGAAATGCTATTACATGCTCAATGCTGGCTCGCGGTTGTATTTGTTGCGATACTGGAGGGGCGATAAGCCGGTGATCTTTTTAAATGTGGTGCGGAAAGCTTTGGGATCGGAATAGCCTACGTTGTATACTACTTCATTCACATTGTCGCGAGATGATTCGAGGCTCATTTTTGCTGCTTCTATTTTTACACGCTGGATGTATTCGACAACAGTATTTGAGGTGGCTTTTTTAAACCTGCGCTCAAAATTGCGCCTGCCCAATGCGAATGTGGCAGCCAGCTGATCTACTGTCATCTTTTCCTGGAAATTGGTTTCAATAAACTGCTGGGCTTTTTTTATGGTTTCATCTTCATGCTCCTTCTGGCCTTTGAACATGATGAATGGCGACTGGCTGTCACGGTCTATATCCAGTACAAAATATTTTGAGGCAGCGATGGCCATTTCCCTGTCTACAAATTTCTCTATCAGGTATAGCAGCAGGTTCCAGTATGAGGTGGCGCCGCCGCTTGTATAAATACCGCTCTCTTCTGTAATGATCTTTCCTTCTGTGAGCGTTACTTCCGGGAACATCTTTCTGAAACTATTGGCATGCAGCCAGTGGGTAGAGCAGGTCTTGCCATTCAGCAAGCCAGTGCTTGCGAGGAAGAATGCACCGGAGCACAGGCTTACCACTTCTGCGCCATTTTTATATTGCTGCACTATCCACGGAATGAAGTCTTTGTTGATCTCTAATGACTGCTTCATATCGCCATATAATGCAGGCACAATGATCAGGTCGGTTTTCTCCAGGTCTTTCAATAATACATCTGTATGCACGGAAAATGATCCCTTGTATAGCCTGATCTCTTTGGCGAGGCCCACAAGCTGCACATCGAACATGGCTGGCCTGCCTGCAGTAGCGAGGAAGTCATTCACCGCTGTAAACATTATCCGTGGATCGTCAATCGCAGCCAGCACGCCATTTTCCGGTACGAGAATAGATATATGCTTCATGAAAGCAAATGTAACGATATAAAATGTCGGAATCAACCCCATTTTGGTCGTTTTGCACCCTTTTGGTTGCAATTTGTGTTCATAGGTTTGCAGTATCAATTACAAACAACTAAAAACTACATAAAATGAGAAAACTAAAACTACAAATGCAGGTGTCTGCCGATGGATTCGTAGCAGGCCCAAATGGTGAATTAGACTGGATGGAATGGGACTGGGACGACAAGATCAAGAAGTATGTAAGTGAATTAACCGCATCAATTGACACTATCCTGATGGGCAGGAAAATGGCCGGTGGTTTTGTGGAGCACTGGACAAAAGTATTAGACAATCCTGCTGATCCGGACTATGATTTTGCCAGGATAATGGTGGACACGCCAAAGGTGGTGTTTTCAAAAACACTCGACAAATCAGAATGGGCCAATACTGTTATTGCCAAAGGCGATCTCACAGAAGAAGTAAACAAATTGAAGAACCAGCCCGGCAAAGACATTATTGTTTATGGCGGGGCGTCTTTTGTTACATCTTTAATTAATGCAGGGCTTATTGATGAGTATCATTTATTCGTTAATCCTACAGCCATAGGCAATGGGATGAGGATATTCACCGGCAGAACAAACCTACGGCTTATTAATGCCCAAACATTTGGATCCGGAGAAGTAGAGCTTGTTTATGTACCTAAGAAATAAAGAAGTAATTTTAAAGTGTTATCAATCATTCACACTAAAATTAAAACAACATGAAAAAGGTATTAATCGTTATCATTATTATCCTTGCTATCCCATTGGTCATAGCATTGTTTACTAAGAAGGAATATACTGTGGAGCGGGAAATTGTGATCAATAAGCCGAAACAGGATGTATACAATTATGCAAAGTTCCTGAAAAACCATGAATACTATGATGCATGGATGCTCATAGACCCGAATGCTAAAAAGGAATACAAAGGCACAGATGGGGCCCCCGGCGCTTCAATGGCATGGGACAGCGAGAACAAAAATGTAGGCAAGGGCGAACAAACGATCAATAAACTTACAGAAGGTGAGCGGATAGATTATGGCCTGCATTTTATTAAGCCTATGGAAGGAGATGCTACGGCCTATATGACATTTGAAGCTGTGACGCCTACACAAACTAAAATAAAATGGGGCTTTAATGGTAAGAGCCCTTATCCATTGAACTTTATGCTTGTAATAATTAACATGGACAAAATGCTGGGCGATAAGCTGGCAGAAGGGCTTACCAACTTAAAAGGCGTATTGGAAAAACAACCGTAATTTATAACACTTAAAATCAAACAACAATGGCAGCGATCAACATATACCTCAATTTTGACGGTAACACAGAAGAAGCGTTTAATTTTTACAAATCAGTATTTGGTGGCGAATTTGCTATGCTGCAACGCTTTAAGGAAACTCCCCAGGGCGAAAATCTGCCAGCTGCTGACCAGGATAGGATCATGCATGTGGCATTACCCATTGGGAATGGCAATGTATTGATGGGAAGTGATACATCAGGACAGCACCGCTTTATGCCGGGCAACAATTTTCATTTAGCCTATAGCACTGATAACAGCGATGATGCACACAGGCTTTTCAACCAGTTGTCTGCCGGTGGTACGGTGATCATGCCTATGGAAAAAATGTTCTGGGGCGCTTTGTTTGGTATGCTGGCAGATAAATTCGGTATACAGTGGATGGTAAGCTATGATGAAAACCGCTCAAATTAATAATGACAATGTTAGTCGTGATGCCGTATGATAATCAATAGATTAAAAAATGACAAACCTGGCCTCATGACGCGAATAGTTGCACCGCCTACGGGGTGCGTGTGTGGTGGTGGATTGCGATTGCTACAAAGCGATAGCCCCTTCGGGGCATATCATTAAGGTACTAAAACAGCAGCGGAATATCATTTTTTAAAAGCTACGAAATGAGCCATGCTGAATTTTGCTGGATTGCCCCGAAGGGGTCAGGATTCACAACTTGGTACCTCGTAATGACCCCTGATCCGTGGGCCTCACCCCGGCCCTCTCCGAAGGAGAGGGTGAGGTCGAATGAGCGCTGCAATTTGGGTTGCATGTAATATTTTTTCAAAAAAATTTTGTACAACCAAAAGGTTGCATGTATATTTGCAACCAAAAGGTTTCATTATGAGGTTATGAGAAGAGATGTATTCCAGGCTATTGCCGACCCCACGAGACGAGAGATACTGAATATGCTGGCGCACCAATCGCTCAATGTAAATGCGGTGGCTGAAAACTTTGATGTGAGCAGGACGGCCATATACAAGCATATGAAGATATTGACAGAATGTGGCATGGTGGTAATGACGGTGAAGGGCAGGGAGCATTATTGTGAGGCAAGGATGGAACAACTGAGCGAAGTGCATGAGTGGATAGAGCAATACAGGAAGCTATGGACTGACAGATTAGACGCTCTTGAAAATTACCTTAATGAATTACAGGCTAACAAAACAAAAAATAAAAGAAATGCCAGGAAAAAACGCAGCAAATAATATGGATGCAGCAAACGAACTTGTGATCACCCGCGAATTTAATGCACCACGTACACTTGTATTTAAGGCGCTGACTGAGGCAGACAGGCTTGCCCAATGGTGGGGACCTAAGGGCTTTGCTATGGGCAGTGTGCAATTAGATCTTCGCCCCGGTGGTAAGTTTCATTATTCCATGACGAGCAATGGTTTTGAGATGTGGGGGTTGTTTGTGTATCATGAGATCGTTGCGCCAGAGCGGTTGGTATTTGTCAATTCCTTTTCTGATAAGGATGGCAATATTACACGCGCGCCGATGAGCGCCACATGGCCTCTGGAAGTGTATAATATACTGACGCTTACAGAACATAATGGTAAGACGACACTCACACTGCGCGGGTGGCCGCACAATGCCACTGCAGAGGAAATAAAGACTTTCAATGAAGGGCGCAACTCTATGCAGCAGGGCTTTGCCGGGACGTTTGAACAGCTTGATGAATACCTGGCAAGGGCGTAAACCAACAATAAAACTTTTTAAATCAACCACAAAACTGATAATATGAAAAAGACAAAAATTGCATACTGGATAGTTACCAGCTTATTTGCAGCGTTTATGCTGTTCTCTGCCGTACCCGATGCTATCAGCAGCGCTGATGCGGTGGCTTTTATTACCAAGATGGGTTTCCCGGCATATATTATCCCTTTCCTGGGTGTAGCTAAGATATTAGGTGCGCTGGCTATAGTTATACCGGGTTTTCCGAGACTGAAGGAATGGGCTTATGCCGGGCTCGTATTTGATCTTGTGGGCGCAATGTATTCATTCATCGCTTTGAAGTATCCTGCGAGCGGATGGGGATTCATGTTAGTGTTTATAGCTATTGCATTTGTTTCTTATTTCCTGTATCATAAGGTACAGAAGAGTTCTTTGCAAGTCAGTGCGCAACGGGCATAACATGCAGTGTCTATCAAAAAAAGTATAATTTACAATTTAAAGGGACAAGTTTACAATTAATTAAAACCACACACAAGGTTTGGGAAGCGTAATATTGTATTATGCATCCAGAAAATAAATGGATGATATGGTGGAAGTTTTTAAAACGGATGTTCAGTACGAAGATCAGGCTGCAATATTGCTGGATTTTTTATCCTGGCATTTCCCTGCATTCAGAATAAATTTTGATCTCGACGATTGCGACAGGATATTAAGAATAGAGGGAAAAAATGTTGCCCCCACAAAAATAATTGACCTGGTCAGCTCACGCGGTCATAAATGCGAGGTGCTGATTTGATCACTAATAAATATGCATTAAACTGTATGGACCAGAAACCCTATAACACAATTACAATGGATCACACACCGACCAATAAGCTTACACATTACTATACTATCATAAAGTCTGCCTTGCGGGGTGATGAGTATGATTTTACTACTATAAACCTGCGCAAGGCGGTAATACTGCTGGCTATACCTATGATGCTGGAGCTGGCATTGGAGTCAGTATTTGCGGTGGTGGATATCTACTTTGTGAACAGGGTAGGAGTGCATGCAGTATCTATTGTGGGGCTTACGGAGTCTGTACTTACTATTATTTATTCGGTAGGCATAGGCCTCAGTGCGGGGGCTACGGCTATGGTGGCCCGCAGGGTAGGTGAGAAGAACAATGAGGAGGCGGCCCATGCTGGGGCGCAGGCGGTAGTGCTTGCGGTAATCACATCTGTGGCACTTGGTATACCGGGATTCTTTTTTGCCAAAGATATTCTGAGGCTCATGGGCGCTGAGCCGGCTGCAATAGAAGAGGGGATCTCTTATTCGCGCATTATGCTGGGCGGGAATGTGGCTATTATATTGCTGTTCCTTATCAATGGTGTTTTCCGTGGCGCAGGCAATGCGTCTATAGCCATGAAAAGCTTATGGATAGGCAATGTGTTCAACATCATCCTTGACCCGATCCTTATTTTTGGTGTTGCATCTTTTCCTGGTCTCGGTATTAAGGGAGCAGCTATAGCTACTACTACCGGCAGGAGCATAGGTGTACTGTATCAATTATATCATTTATGGAAGTCATCGGGAACGTTGAATATCAGGTGGCGCCATTTCAGGCCGGATTTGAAGATCATGAAGGGTATTATTGTCATTGCTTCACCGGCTACGTTCCAGTTCATCATTGCATCGGCAAGCTGGATATTTCTCGCGTCTATGGTGGCGGAGTATGGCAGCGCGGCATCGGCGGGTTACCAGACGGCCATAAGGCTGTTTGTGTTCTTTATATTGCCTGCGTGGGGCATGAGCAATGCGGTAGCCACGCTGGTAGGGCAAAACCTGGGCGCGCAGATGCCAGAACGCGCGGAGCAAAGTGTGAAGATCACCTCAAAATACAATGCCATATTCATGGCCTTTGTTACTGTTATATTTCTATTCCTTTCGGGACCGCTGGTGGGTTTCTTTATTCCTGCGGGGCATCCGGAGGAGACCAGGTATGCTGTACTATCGCTCCAGATCATCAGCTCAGGATATATTTTTTATGGCATAGGTATGGTGGTGACACAGGCATTCAATGGCGCAGGCGATACCCGTACCCCTACATGGGTTTACTTTTTTGGCTTCTGGGTGTTCCAGGTGCCTTTTGCGTACATACTGCATAAGTATACCCCGCTGGGTATCATTGGGGTTTTTATTGCTGTGCCTGTAGCCGAAACGCTGATGTCGGTTGTTGTGTTTGTACTGTTCAGGAGAGGTAAGTGGAAGACGGTAAAGGTGTAGTCACTGTGCGTTACGTCTTCAGTGTTTTTTGCCTGTTCTTCAGCATTATTAACGCTTTCTCAGCTCTTACTTGCCGGGTAGCTTCCTGCTTGGCGCTGCCAACCCAGTCGCAATAACCCTGCATATATGATTTCGATAAAGATTCGAAAAATTCTTTTTCTTCCTTGTGTTGACTGAGCAGTGCGGCCAGTTCTTCAGGTACCCCGGCTATGTGTTCTCCTTTTTTAAGCATAATCTTTTATCAGACAAATTACAAAAATTACTGTTCCGGCCTTAGCCAATGTATCATTTTAGGGTAGGTATGCTCGCCTGGCTGTTCTTTTGATTTTGGTTCTTTGGTCATTCCCATCCATTGCAATACAGGTACCCCTATGTACCAGCCATTGCTGAAGTTATAAATAAGATTGGCAGAGCCTTTTCTATAGCCATCTTTGTGGAATACTATTTCAGGAGCAAGCTGCAGATATTGTAATGCCGCCCAAGACCATGCTATGGCTGTTGTTTCTGCTCCTTCTTTACTTATATCGCCAAACAGATTGTCGGGGCTTTGTGCCTGCTGTCTGTCTTTCGGCAGCAGTATGGCTATGTGCCCTGCCTCGTGTAACAGGTCGCCGGGATATAGCAATAGCGTAGGGTCGTATAAAATACTTCCACTTCTAATATCAATACCCGGTAAAAATGTTTGATTATCAAGTTGATGTATTTTGCAAGGGATGCCTATGCCGTTTATAAAATTTACAATTTTATTAGTTAGTTGCTCTACATCTGTGTCAGTAGTTATTGGTGCTGTCGGTGTCATCTGGTATTGCGAAATTGCTATTGAGTAATGAAATTTAAAAATTAAAAATACAATAATTTTTTTGAGGCATGTCCAAATTGCGGCAACTTGTTCGTCATAGTATCATGAAAGCAGTAGATGTTATTACGGAAATCGTTATTAACTGCCCGGCAGAGGAGGTTGCTGAATATGCCTCAAATCCTGATAATGCTCCTGAATGGTATGCTAATATCAGCTCAGCAGAATGGAAAACTCCTAAACCACTGGCTATAGGATCGCTCATAGCATTCAAAGCCAAATTCTTAGGTAAGGAACTGGCTTATGTATATGAGATCACCGAATTAATACCGGGAAAAAAAATAGTGATGCGCACGGCTAATGGGCCATTTCCTATGGAAACAACTTATACCTGGGATGCATTGGCTGATGGTAAAACAAGAATGACACTGAGAAATGCTGGATCGCCAGCAGGATTTTCAAAATTCCTGGCGCCGATAATGGCGATGGCTATGAGAATGGCTAATATGAAAGACCTGAAACTGTTGAAAAAAATACTTGAAAAATAATTTGGGCAAATTGTCCTATTTAAAGAATCTCATTCGTTATAATGCAAAACAAACAATAAAACCAATATTTTATCACATCAAAAATTTTAAATCATGGCATCGATCAAACATTTATTTCACATTGCGGCACCAAAGCAAGAGGTGTATGAAGCAATCTCCACCCTTGAAGGTGTAAAAAACTGGTGGACTGTACAAACAACCGGCAGCAGCGAGCCGGGCGGGGTTATGGCCTTCCGTTTTAACGGGGCAGGTATGGACTTTAAAGTAAAATCGCTAAAACCCAATGAATCTGTTTCATGGGAGTGTGTGGCTGGTTTTGCAGACTGGATAGGAACTACCATTACCTTTTTCCTTGATGAAAACGATGGTAAAACCCGTGTGCGCTTTGAGCATGCAGGGTGGCGGGAAGCCGGAGATCATTATGCTGCATGCAGTTTTAGCTGGGGCAGGTATATGGAAAGCCTTCGCCAACTTTGCCAGGCAGGTGTAGGCAAGCCTTTTGGAAGTGAGGCGTATGCATCATAATAATAACAGCAAAGAATAATTAATTTTAATAACTTCATCCATTTAAAAAAACGAAAAATGGCAAAATCAACGTATCAATCTGAACTTATTTTTAACATGAACAGCAGACTGTTTATTAATGCCCTGGATGGCGTAACTGATGCTGATGCAACGCAAAGGATCAGTGGTCATAATAATCCATTGAGCTGGCTGGGTGCGCATACTGTATGGGCAAGGTATAATACATGCCAGCTCCTGGGTAAGCATATTAAGAATCCTTATGAGGGCATGTTTGAAAATTTCAAACCTTTTGATGCTACGCACCAATATCCTGGAATTGCAGATATAAAGGCAGAATGGAATAAAGCGACGGAACAACTTAAAGATGCATTTGCGTCTGTGACGGAAGAACACCTGGCTGCCGAAAGCCCACTAAAGAGCCCGATAGGCGATTCTACTTTTGGTGGCACAGTGGCCTTCCTTGCACAGCATGAAAGCTATGATATAGGCCAAATCGCTTTCCTAAAGAAATACTTTACTAAAGAGGCAATGAAATATTAATAGTCAAATAATTATAACGATCTAAAAATAGCAAAATGAAAGAATACTTATTTTTATTCAGGGGTGGGCATCAGCCACAATCGCCCGAAGATTCACAGGCACATATGCAAAGGTGGATGCAATGGATGAGCGGCCTGGCACAGGAGGGTAAACTGGGAGGCGCTCAGCCACTTGATAATACAGGCAGGCAATTGAAAGGCACAAAAAAAGCGCTGACGGACGGGCCATTTATGGAAGGCAAAGAAATGGTAGGTGGTTACCTCATCTGTAAGGCGGGTACCTATGATGAGGCCGTAGAAATTGCGAAAGGATGTCCTATCTTAGAGTTCGAGCAAGGCAATGTGGAAGTACGGGAGATACAGGAATTGAAAATGTAAATTGGAGCCTAACCAGTACAATATCGAACAATTGCTTTCCAGCACATTGGGATCCTAAGCTTAGAATTCCACGTGGACAAGTTGTCGC
>JADMIO012752790.1_pt1 | contig 65198 bp, 68 predicted proteins | sample 8958161 | NCBI WGS metagenome assembly JADMIO01 (sample SAMN16585339, study PRJNA669376) | soil metagenome | isolation source: Crop rotation soil | place: USA: Cullars Rotation, Alabama | collected 2011
CCGCGACTTCAAGTCACGTGAATTCCAAGCTTCGGATCCCACTGTGCTGGAAAGAAGCCAGAATTGATCTTGGGATGAGAAGAAGTTTCAGGCTTTGCTTTTCGGAGAGTGATTTTTTCCCAGGTCTTATCGTTGATCGATATTTGATCGATCACAATGGCAAACGGGCCCAAGTGATTGCCGCCCAAATTTTAACTGCCGGAGCCGAAAAAGCTCTTTCGAATTTAACCGAGTACTTTAAAAATTTTGTTTTGGCCGCAAATGCTGAAAAATTAATGGATGTGCCTTGGGATAAAACTGCCCTGGTAATTAGAAACGATGTGAACATTCGAAAACTTGAGGGCCTTCAAGTCCAAGAGCCTTTAGTTTTAAAAGAAGTCGAGGGTTTTTCTTTGCAGAAAGCGACCATCGTTTTGGATTCCTGTTTCAGCAAAGAAAATGAAATTTTAATGGATGTAGATTTGAAAGAGGGTCAGAAGACCGGGTTTTTTCTGGATCAGTCTTGGAATATCCAGGTCGTCTCGTCACTTTTAAAAAAGAAAAAATATAAGATTCTAGATCTTTGTTGTTACAACGGGCAGTGGTCCACAAAACTTTCCGAAGTTATTAAAAATTTAGGCGGCGAAGCCGAAGTGGATTTGGTCGATGTCTCGGAAAGTGCATTGGCTTTCGCGAAGAAAAATGTCGAGAGGGTAGGAGCCAAAGCCACTACTCACAAAGTGGATGTCCTTGAAGGCTTAGGTTTATTCGCAGATAAAACTTACGACATTGTGATTGCGGATCCTCCGGCTTTTATCAAAGCGAAAAAAGATATTCCAACAGGCAGTCATGCTTATTTAAAATTAAACACTCAAGCTTTTCGAGTAGCAAAAAAAGAAGGATTAGTTATTTCCTGCTCTTGTTCGGGCCTTATGGATGAAGAAAATTTTAAGTCAGTGCTTAGTAAAGCTGTGAGAAGAAGTGGCTTTGAAGCTCGTTGTGTAGCAAAGGGTGGTCACGCCGTTGACCATCCTACTTTGGTGTCTTTTCCCGAAGGCTTTTATTTAAAAATGCTCTGTCATTTTGTGCAATAATGAGAACAAACAAAGATCAACCGTGGACCTGGGTCAAATACAAGGAAGGTGTGTGCAACACTTGCATCGCTGCCTGCTGTACAATGCCCGTGGAAGTTCAGGCGGAGGATTTTGTTCGTTTGGGACTAGCTACAGAAGATGATTTGAATTCGAAGAAAAAGCTCTTTAAAAAATTAAAAAAAGAAGGCGTTGTACAAAGCTACCGCGAAGGAACTGATTTGTTTATGATCACCTCGAAGCCAAATGGGGACTGTTTCTTTCTTCATCCACAAACTCGCAAATGCACAGTCTATGAAAAGCGGCCTGAAACCTGCCGGAAATTCCCCACGGAAATCGGCCCCAAAGTCAGTTTTTGCCCTTATCAACTATTAAAATAGTCTCAAAACGAGAAAATCGCGTTTTCAATACTTCAGTCTCAAAAAAAGACGTCATTCCTTTAGACAGCCAACTTCTTTACTAACAGTCTAAGTGCCTGAAATGCCTCTATTTTTCAGTACAGCTGGCATCGGAACTGCTTATTGTAATAAGTAGGAGTGAAGCCATGTTTAACTTAGATCTTAAAGAATGGGTGATTGTTGGTGCCGCGGGACTCGCGATTTTCGGCATCTATTCTTATAAGCATTCTTCTGATATCAGCAAACCAATGTTCGAGGTTTCTGACTCCTATGAAATGATCAGGCCTACGGAAGTTTACAATTCTTTGGATTTATCAGGCCGCAGAGTCATTCGTTTAGGTGAGCAGCCGGCGACTCGTGATCCTCAGAAAACGGCAACGACTGCGAAAGTCGATCCCAAAAAAGAAGATCCTAAAAAAGTAGCCGAGCAAAAGAAAAAAGAAGAAGAGGCCAAGAAGAAAGCCGCTGCCCTTGCTGCTGCGAAGAAAAAAGCAAGCTTGCAGGTGACGACAATTGGTCAAAACACGAAATCTACTTTTGATCAAAAAGATTCAACTCCGCAATCGAATAATAATAATGATAATTATTACTATCAGCCTACGTCGCAGAACACTCCGGAAGTGACTCAGCAAGAAGAGAAAAAAGACGAACCTCGAACGCTAGCCGAGTGGGAGAGAGATTTATTTGGTGCTCAATTAGAAAAGAAAACTTTAACTGACCTGATTAAAGCCCATCAAAACAAAAAAATTAGTCCAAATGATTATATGAAGTTAGTCACTAGAATGCTTCATGATCAATCTCACGGTGGCATTCGTCAGACGAAAGCAATTGAAGTCATTTTAGAAACCGATATCAGCGCCGAAAGCTTTGCTGTGGCAGTAATTTACATTAAAGAAATTTCTCCAGGTGACCCACTTGTAACAAAATTGGAACGAATTATTGGGTTTTATAATGACAAAAATTCACCCTCAAAGTTACCGATCCTGGCGAAAGCCATGGCTATCAATAATGTCGAAGTTAAAAAGCAGGCTCTTGACTTTGCAGAACCTTGGTTGGCAAAAATTAAACCTGGAACACAAAGTGAAGGACGGCAGCCAGCGGGCGCGACCCTGGCTGATCTAAGAAGCACTTTTAAGAATCCTCTAGCAAGCTTGGCTTCAAGTTCAGACCAAGATTTGTCTTCGCGAGCAAAAGGTTGGCTGGCAATCCTCTTGCCTACAGCTTAAAAAAAAATAAAAATATATAAATGAAGTTTATTCTGGGAAGTATTCTCTTATTTTTTTCTATTTTTGCCGAAGCGAAACTTCAGATTCCGACTCAAATGAATAAGGCCGAGCGAGTAACATTACTTGAAATTCTTGGGCCTTCTTCAGCAATGAAAATTCTTAGTGATCCTTACCCGCTCGGGGGCTATCAGGGCATTGAGTTTGGAATCAGTAATGAAATTCTCGCGACTGAAGAAGTCTCTCGCCTTGGTGATCGGCCCACAAAGCATGGTGAGACTTCTTACTCGCTATTGTCTTTAGGAAAAGGTGTTTACAACAATTTCGATTTTTTTGTTCAGTTTTCTCCTCTTGGCCAAGCTGAAGAGATTTCAAATTACGGCGGGCAGCTTCGTTGGGGATTTTATCAGGCCGAGTATTTGCCAACGCATTTGTCGTTGATTCTCGGGGCAAATAGCGTGAACTATCAAGAAAAAGTGACGGTTGCTTCTAGAAGCGTGGACATCGTGAATGGTTATGTCATTGATGATTTGGCATTTTATGTCGGAATTGGAAATATAGTTTCCGATGGCAGCTTTATCGGTGGTGCGGGTGGGGTGACTGATGATCAAATTAGTCATCAAGAATCTGTGACCAGCAGTCATTATTTAGTGGGACTCAATTTAAAATTTTCGAAGGCATTTTTGGCACTGCAGTTGGATCGCGCGACTCAAGCAACTTACAGTTTTAAATTGGGTGCGAGATTTTAAGAGCGGGATTTTTCAATAATTTTTGTAGAAGATTTTCCGTCCACGAATTGCAGAGACTTCACTTTTCCACCGTAGGACATCACAAAATCAGAACCGACGATTTGCTCGGGCTTCCAATCTCCGCCTTTGACTAGGAAATCAGGTTTCACAATTTTAATTAAATCTGCTGGAGTTTCTTCTCCGAAGGTAGTGACGAAATCCACGGAGGAAAGGGCAGCTAATATTTCAGCGCGATCATTCTCGTTTTGAATGGGGCGGGTCGGACCTTTGAGTTTGCTAACGCTGGCATCAGTGTTAATTCCAATCACCAGACAATCGCCAAGGGATTTAGCTTCTTTTAAATATCTGACGTGGCCGACGTGCAAAAGATCGAAGCAACCGTTGGTGAAAACGATTTTCTTTTTGCCTCGAATTTCAGAGAGTTTTTTATCTAGATCTTTCCACGAGCACACTTGGCCCATGACTTAAGCTTTCTTAACGAGCTCGAGTCCCATCACTTGACCCAGAAGATCGCGATTGAAAAGAGTCGAAAGTGCAGGAAATAAAATGAAACCACTGGCGATTGTAATCACAGAGCGCATCGCTACTTTTAAAGAGTAAAGCCCTGTGCCGAACTGTTCAGGTCGACCAAGACGCTGATCAAAAACCCACTCGCCCGCAGTGAAGCCCAAAAACAATCTTGTGCTGACTGAATAAATCCAGGTCACAGAAGTGAAAAGACCGAAAAGGCTTAAGTAAACCATGCCTTCAGAATCAGGATTAAAAATATTTAAAAATAAATCCACTTTGGTCACGGTTAACAAAATAATCAGGCAAATCAAATTCATCGAGAAAACCAGCATTGCATCCAACAACACAGCAGAAAAATTCCAATGAGACTTCACATATTTTGGTGCCGTGGAAACTTGGCGAAGTGATTCTTTCTCGTTAACAATTTCGTATTTTCGTTGATCGTTTAAGGTTTTTAAAATCGCTTCAACAGTCGAATTCGACTGGCTTGGTTCAGACATAGGAGCAGGCGCCGCTTTCGGCATTTTTGGAATATCGAAGTCATAGAAGTTTGCCTTAGATTTAGGCATCTCGAACTTCGGCTCGGCCTTAACTTCAGGGGTAGCATTGCGATGAAAACCCAAACCTTGAGTGATTGGTTTGAACTCGAATTCATCAAATACATCTTTATTATTCATGACTTCCCCCTCTACCTAACGAATTCATACTTTAGGATGGAGACTAAACTGATGCAAGCCGTTTCAACCCTTAAAACTTGCTCCCCAAGGCTAACGGGTTCTAGACCACCTTGACGAAAGTCCTGGACCTCGGATGTTGAAAAGCCGCCTTCACTGCCGACGAATAACCAAATATTTTCAAGGTCTTTTGAATACTTGTCCGAAATATACTCTTTTACCGACAGATTTGTGTCCCCTTCATAAGCAAATAGACCCAAATTTTTAGGACTTTGGTTAATACTTGATAGGAGTTTCGAAAGTTCGCAGGCTTCATGAATTTTCATCAGATCGCCGCGACCGCTTTGCTGCGTGGCAGAGATAATTATTTTTTCCCAGCGTGCGAACTTCGCCTCGGGCAAAGATTTGCGAATAAAACTAAATTCAGAATAAAAAGGATGAATTTCGGCGACGCCCATCTCGACGGCTTTTTCCACGACGGCATCCATCACTTGAAACCGTGAAACCGAAAGGCATAAGTGAATCAAAGGTTTTTGTGGAACGGGCAGAGCTCTTGATTCCAAAATTTTCGCGAAAGCTTTTTTCTTTTCGACGCTGGTAACTTTCACAACATGAGCTTTTTGATCGCCCAGCAACACTTCGAAAGTGGAACCTTCCCCTTGTCTGCAAACATCGAAGATGTGGTGAAAGACGTCGCCAGAAATTTCAATTGTGTCTGAATCTATAAATTTCGGAGTCAGCCAGTACCGTCTCATGACTTTAACCAGTAACCGACCCATTCGTCATTTTCAATACGGCGAACCATAGAGAGTCCGCAGGTTTCGACAAAATTCTCTAAGAAGATTTCTTCACGCTCTAGCAAAATGCCCGTCAAAAATAAGTTTCCACCCGGTGCCAGCACGCGAAGTAAATGGGGTTTCAAGTTAATCAAAACTCCATCGATGATATTAGCAATCACGATATCAAATTGCTCGCGAGTTTCTTCTAATAAGTCGTCAGGAATTTTAATCTCAGACATATTGTTCAATTTTAAATTTTCCCGGGCCACACGGCGGGCTTCCGGATCAATCTCTAGACCGGTGATGTCTCGCACACCATGTTGGTAAGCGAGCATTGCCAGGATAGCTGTGCCCGTTCCGACATCCAAAAGTTTAGCCGCACCAGCTTCTGGTAATTGAGAACAAAGTTTGTGAACAAAATAGGAAGCCATTTTTGTCGTCGCATGAGTACCGGTCCCGAACGCCATGCCAGGATCAATGCGAATCGCATTTTTCGCAGCCGGTGGCGGTTCTTCCCAAGAAGGAACAACCCAGTAATCACCAACAAGTTGAAAAGCATGAAAGCCTTTTTTCCATTCAGCAAGCCAGTCCTTATGCTCTTCTTGAACGATGTCCCATTTTACTCGAGGCGCGTAATGCAAAACCTTGTCGAAATATTCTCTAGACGGTTCGCTCTCGAAAAAAACATCCAAAGTGTGAGTCTTCACCGGAATCAAATCGGGATCGTAAGTCAGATCGGGTTGAGAGAAATGCAAAGCTTCAGTCAAACCCGAAGCCCCGAAGTCGAAGCTGTGACCGGTGATGATGTCCTCCATATTGGCAGGAACATTATATAAGCGCACGCGAGTGAAGGTTTTAGCCGATTCAGAAGTCACAGAGGGAGTTTTTGACATGAAGTCGCCCAATAATCCAGTCAAATCCCCCAATTGCGACGGTAGAATGAAATTTTCGCTGTACAGAAATCTGACAGGGGAGAAAAGAGCAAATTTAGGATATTTTCTGACGGCTTTAAAAATAAAGGAGTTATTATGAAAATGATTTTCGCGGTCGCAATACTTTTTGGAATGTCTGCCATGGCAACGTCTTCCAATGAAAAACAATTAAAAGAGGCTTTAAAAATAGCAGACGAGCAAGATTATCCCTTTGGAAATGGTCAAGGCGATATCTACAAATACAATGTTAAAAAATTCAAATTGAAATCGGCCTTAAACCAAGTGAAATCAGACTATTCTTCCGGCAAACACTCTGACTGCGAATTTGAATTTGATGCTGACATTCAAAGCAATCTAAAGTCATTAAACAGCAATGATTTTAACGAATCGCCTGCAATCAAAGACGCACTAAATGATTTAAATAAAAGAAAACAAATTAAAGCCATCGTATCTGCAAACTGGGATTACAGTTCTGGTGATAGCGAGTACTGTTCGATTTGGAATTACAAAGTTTACACCGTAGATGGACTTGTTCTTGATATGGTTTTCGATCACACGGACTGATTAATTTTTTCGAAAAGAAATTACCCATGACAAAATTTGATCACATTTTTATCGCACCAAAAAATTTTGATTTGACTCTCGCGTTTTACAATTCAACTCTTGGTTTTAAAGTTGTGGCAAATTGGGGCGAGAAGGGTGTCGAGGGCCGCGGTGCCATCATGGTTAGTGACGGCGGCATGAAAGTCGTCATCGCGGAAAATCATGAAACTGATGATCACGCAAAAACTCATGGTCACAATGGAGTTCGCCCTTCCATTCATTTGAATGTTCCAGATATCTCGGCAGTTTTTAAAAATTTACCGAAGGGCGCTCATGTTTTGGTCGAGCCCGAGGACACTCATTGGGGAACTCGCTGGTTTGTTCTGCAAGATCCTGATGAGAACATTATCGCTTTTGAACAGAATTTATAAATTGAGTTTTCGATTTTTGGATTTCCGGTTATTCGGATGATTGTCCGATATACCGGAAATGATTAAAGCTCAGTCGAGCTTTGTTCTTCAGCGACGGGCTCTTCGACGGAAGCTTTCGCTTCAATTTTCACTTCGATAGGTTTTGCTTGAACTGCTGGCGTTGCTGGTTTTACTTCCACTGTGGAACTGACCGGCGCTGCAGGTGCAACTAAAGCCGGAGCTGGAGCCGCTGGTGCGACAACTGGTGCAGCAGTAGCAGCCGCGACCGGTGCTTCCACCTTTGGAACTGGCGCCGCTTCAACAACAGGTTTTTTGTAAACCAATTTTTTGTTATCAACGAAAGCTCCTGCGAGATCAATTTGATCGCCAGTCATGATTCCAGTTTGCTCGAGCATCGGTTCTTCGTCTCTTGAAATTGATTTGTATTCGCGAGCAATCGCTAAATGATTCTGTAATGAGATGATCTTTAATTGTCCAACAGGAATTGAAATCTCGCCAAGACCATTAAGACCTGAAGCATCTTTCACCGTGACTTTGCGAACAGCAGTGACGACGAGATTCTTTTTTAATCCGCTCTCGCCTTGAGTATTGATGTAAAAATCTTTGTAAATGACATCTGTGTCAGAGAGGGGAATGTTTCTTCGAACATCGACAATCGTGATTCCTTCGGCAGCGAAAGTTTCGTAAGCAAAAAGAATTGCGAGTAAGAAGAAGCCAAGGGTGATTAGAAATCGTCCCAGCACATTTTTCGAGATAGACATAAACAGCACCTTTCCGTGGTGTTTACCGTCCTTAGTAATTTAAGTGCCGTCCTGGCATGTTATTGTTCGGTGGACGCGCGCGCGAACTTAACGTCCTGTTGTGAGTTTGCTGAAATTTCTTGCAGGACCTTGTTTTGCAGTCCTGCAGCGGAATTCCGGCTTGTACGAATTAACTTAATACTGGTACTCGGTCGCGTTGAAATTTTGACGCTCGTCCCGAAAGGTTGCCAGCTTGTTGACGAAGATGTTTCAAGCGCCGTTGAAAAAAATAAATATCCAGTGGAAGGACAAACAAATGCAGAAGTGGAGTTAGTGAATGGGAATGAGAGTATCGACAAACATCGCGGCCGTGAATGCTCAACGTAACCTGGTCTCTAGTCAGAGGGTTATGAGTAAGAGCATGTCGCAACTGGCGAGCGGTAGCGTATCAATATCGCAGCAGATGATGCCGCAGGTCTGGCCATCTCTGAAAGACTAAAAGCGGGAATCAGATCTGCCCGTCAGGCGAATCGTAACGCCAACGATGGTATCTCGATGGTGCAAACTGCGGAAGGTGGTTTGAACGAAATCGGAAATATCGTCACTCGTCTAAGAGAGCTTGGAATCCAAGCGGCTTCAGACACCGTGGGTGAAACTGAAAGAGGTTTCATCAACAAAGAGGTTCAGCAATTGAAAAACGAATCTCAACGTATTGCCCTTTCAACAAAATGGGGTTCGGCGAATCTTCTAGATGGAACTTCACAAAATTTTGATTTTCAAGTTGGTATTAACAATAATGAATTTGAGGACCGAATCACATTCAATGCGCAAGAGAACAATGCTTCCCTTGATACGCTTGGATTGTCGGGTCTTGATTACACGACAAAAGAGGGTGCACAAGATGCCCTGTCACAACTAGATAATGCTCAGACAGGAATCAACGGGATGAGAGCGAATTTGGGAGCTCTTCAGAATCGTTTAGTGTCGACCGTAGATAACTTGCAAGTTTTAGAGGAAAACATGAGCGCATCGAACTCTCGTGTACGAGATACAGATGTGGCCCAGGCTTCTTCCGAGATGACTCGAAATAATATTTTATTACAGGCTTCAACGGCCACTTTATCGCAAGCGAATCAGACAGCTGGCCTTGCGCTGAAGTTAATTGGATAATCTGATCTATATTGGATCTTAAGTTATTCAGTGTTCATTCCCGCCCGGTGGCTTACTCGGCCATCGGGCCTTTTTGTTTCGGCGATTCATTAAATGCATAATAAGCTGTGCTCTATACCTTGGAGCTTTTACTTCTGCGGGCGTATTTAATGCCCCATGAAAACACTTATTCTCTCTTTATTATTTGCGGCTCAAATCACCCAAGCTTCTTGCACTGAACCTCAAGCCGAGATTTCAGCTCGCGTACGACGTCTACATTATACGACAGATGACAATCGCCAGGTGGATGTCTGCCGATTTAATGTGGATGAGATTAACTACTACCGAGTTCACAAGAGTTGTGCTCTTCCAAAAAATGTCATTCAGTCTCGATTAATTGAGGCGGAGATGACCTCTAACGACTGTCCGGTCACTCGTAACAACGAAGTGTTCAACGGAACCGTGGCACTGGTTAACGGAAAGCTCGTTGTAAAATAATTATTCTTTTGTCGGAGTTCTTTTAGTGGACTTCTGGCGGCCGCGATAGCTCTTCATCTCTTTGACATCTTCAGCGATATCCGGAAGAAAAACTCTCTCTGCAGCGACATCATTCAAAAAGACAAGTTGTCCGCGCTCGAGATTGCCGATTCTTAAGCGACCGATGGCCACTCGTTGAAGTTTTAAAACGTCGAAACCTATTTTTTCGAACATTTGACGGATTTGTCGATTACGACCTTCGGTGATGACGATTTTGATCCAGTCGTATTGCTCTCGACCCTTTTTGATTCGTTCGACGGATTTGGCTTTCGCTTTTCCGCCAACAATTGTCACACCGGCGACGAGTTTTTTTAATTTCTCGTCAGTGGGCTTGCCATTTACTTTTACGAGATAAGTTTTCGTGACGTCCGCAGTGGGATGGGCCACGCGCTGAGCATAGTCACCATCATTTGTTAGTAAAAGAAGACCTTCAGAATCCCAGTCCAAACGACCGATGGGGAAAACGCGATAGGGAATTTCCTCTAAGAATCCAGCGATGGTTGGACGTCCCAAGGGATCTTCCATCGTCGTTAAAATTCCGCGAGGTTTATGAAACATCACATAGACATGGTGAGCTTTCGCTCGAAGAGGCTTTCCCTCAACCATGATTTTGTCGTTTTGTGGATCAACTTTCACACCCAATTCGTAAACCCGTTTACCATTGACGGTGACGAGACCTTGCTCGATGAGTTTATCGGCACCACGGCGTGATGAAAGACCCGCGTCGGCGATGAGTTTATTTAATCGAATTTTATTCGAAGATTTACTGGGAGAGGATTGATTCTGTACCATTTTTATTCTTAAGCTCGCTTTGGAGAGTTCTTACCAATAGGCTTAAGAGTTTGTCACCTGGAAACACCTGCTCGAGAGCCATTTCGGCCCGATGTAAATGATTCAGATGCTCTTCCGAGCTCTCTAAATTCACCAGCGCTAGGGTGTTTTCCAACCCTGAAATCAAATCTTGATAGTAAGTATCGGTTCTACGGTCGATAAAGTACTGCTCGAGCTTTTTCAGAGCGAAAAAAAGCTTAAGGTGAGTACTCACACCACCACCGCGAAACTCGCTGCACTTTTGAAATAAATACCCGCGAACCGCAGAGCCATGGACTTCATTTCGGTGCAATTTGAACTGGGCGAGAGTGTAGGGCGCGAGCTCGAGCACTTGATCTTGCTCGGGAGTGATTTCCAAATTCTCGTTATAATTGATGATCAATTGGGAACGAATCGGTCGAAGAGCTCCTTTATCAATCATCATTTTTCGATCGAGTTGGTGAACTTGCACACGACCACTCTCGTGCAAAACAATTCCAATGAGTTTTTTATTTTGATCGGCGACAATGCGAAACTTTTCGCCTTCACGACAAAGAACGGTCAAATAATTGTGCAAAATTTCGCTGATATCTTTGGCTGATTGAATTTCCACGATTTGTGAATCGAAAGGCCACAGGATTTTTGAAAAATCAAAATTGAGTCCGATATTTCGTTGAGCACCTTCTAAAATTTTGAGAACTTCCTGTCCCAGCTGATTTTTATTTTGCTGCCAGTGGGGATAATCCAAGGCATTTTCGAAAAAGAAATTAATGTGTTCCGGAGTCAGATGATCGGTATCGCTTCCCGCGAAACTTAAAAAATTATAGAATGCGAGTCTTTCGGGCATCGCCTGTGGGTTTAAAGAGCCCACAAATTTTAAAAGTTGACCTATCGGCGTCATATGTTCACGATAGAGGCATGTATTTCATGGTGTCAACGGAGGATTCATGGAATTTGAAGTCCCGCGCAGAAAACAATTAAATCCCGAGCTATTTGGCGAAACAAAAAATCACAATTTTGTGGATAACTCTTCAAGCCAGCAGACTCTCCCGCACTTGATGCAGGTTGAGCAAAGAGTTTTGGATTTGAAAACACAAATCGTCGCAGTCATTGATCACGTCACAAAATTAACGACAAACTTTAACGAGCACGTGAAAAGAAGCTCTTTGAAATTCGAACAAGTGCAAACAGTTCTACAACAGCTGCAACAAAACGATCAAATTTTGCAGGCGGATACTTCGCAAAGACTTTCGCAAATTCACATGCGCGTTGGCGATCGAAAAATGTTTGAAGAGAAAGTTCAGGAATTGATCGATCGACATCAGCAAGTTTTGAAATCTTTCGAAATGCGAATTTCAGGATTGCAAAACATCTTGGCCGAGAAAGAGCATCAGTTCATGCAGGCTCAAGCGGCGCTGAATGAAGCCAAAATGGAAATTGCGAGACTTAAGCGTCTGTAATCCGGACAGTATTTTTCAACTATTAAAATTTAGAAGCAAAAGAAGAGCGCATTGTTTTTGAAAGCAAAACGGAGCGACTTTGATCGCTCCGTTTAGGCTGGAAGCCTCCTCGAGAGAGGAGAACCCTATTTGTTTAAGTAGGAAGTTGTTCGGAAAACGAAGAAAGAAACTTGAGAAGAATTTATCCCTCTTGTTGTTAATTCTCAGGATTCTATATTATTCGTTAATGATCGGGCTTTTGTTGTTTAAGTAAGTCTTTAGTCTGTGGAATTTACGAGGCTATTATGGACGAGGAGCGATCAAGGTCGCTCTGCTTTGAGAGCGGTTTCCATTTTTTGAATGAAGGGATCGGCCTCCTCAAAAGAAGTTACGGTCAAATCTTTTTGCCACTCGCCTTTGGAATTTAGAAAAGCCACAAATGGTAAACCGTAAATATTGTACTTCTCTTTCAGCTTATCAAATTCGGAAGAATCGTTAGTTGCATCGAATCTTAGCAATACAAATTTGGTCGCAAGCAATTGAAAGCGTTGATTTGTGAAGGTGCGAGCTTCCATTTCTTTACAAGCTCCGCACCAGTCCGCATAGAAATCGATGATGATGGGTTTATTCTGCGACAAGGCGCTTTGGAAATTCGTTTCACTGTAAGTCAGCCACTCGCTGGCCTGAACTGAAAATCCTGGCTTATCTTGCTGCTTAAAAATATTGGTCTGCGGATATAGTATAGTGAGGTAATAATAGCTCACCAATAGCATCAAGACGGCCATGACTTTTTTCACTCGATCAAGCCACGGTCCTGATTTGGGAAGAAGTTTCATCGCATGGGAGCTTGCACCAAGTACCAAAAATATTTGGCCCATGCCCAATGCATAAGTGAACAAAAGTGTGGAGCCAAAAATCGGACTGCGAGTTTGAGCAACGTAAGTCAGAATCCCCACCAACACTGGGCCCACGCAAGGTGAGGCCACCACACCTGCCACCACGCCAGACATAAACGCTCCGCTAAATCCCGAGCCTTTATCCGTCGCCAGTTTGTCGCGAATAAATTGCGGAGGTTGAATCTCGAATAATCCAAACAAAGATAAGAACATCGCAAAGAAAATCAAAATCATCATCCCAAGGACAATGGGATGACTCATGAAAGAACCGAAAATGGCCCCGGTCATTGCGGCTGCGACTCCCATTAATGAATAGGTGACGGCAATGCCCCAGACGTAAAGGACGCTCACCAAAAAAGTTTGAAGGCGGGTGCGGGTGTGGGCGTGTTTTCCCAAAATTGAAATTGTGATCGGGATCATTGGAAATATGCAGGGAGTGAAGCTCGTAAGTATTCCACCAAAGAAGACGATGAAGTAAGTGGCCACTAGACCTTGGTGCTGAAGCGTCGTCGAAAAGTCTGTCATACGTCTAGTTATATCATGGGCGCTTATCTTTATGAAGTGAAAAGCCGAACAGCAATCTAGAAGAGGTTAACCATGGGATTTGTAGGTATTATAGTCGTATTCGGAATGGTGTTCGGTGGATACGTAATTCACGGTGGTAAATTCCCTGTGATCATTCACTCGGCGCCGACAGAATTAATGATCATTCTTGGAGCCGGTCTTGGCGCTTACATCATTGGTAACCCAATGAAAATCGTCAAAATGGGAATCAAGTTGGCGCTTCACTCGCTGACTGCCAAGGGCCCGCAAAAGCAAGATTACATCGAGCTTCTGCAAATGATGTTTCAGCTTTTCCAACTCTTCAGAAAAGATGGACCACAAGCGGTCGAGAAACACATCGAGACTCCTGACAAATCAGAAATTTTTAATGCTTATCCTAGCTTTATGAAAAATCACCACGCGGTTCACTTCATGTGTGACACGATGAAGATCACTTTGTCTGCGGATTTATCTCCTTATGATGTGGATGATTTATTAGATGGTGATATCAAAGCGATTCACTCGGAAGAGCATTTGGCTCAGCACGCGATTCAGATGTGGGCGGACGGAACTCCAGGTCTTGGAATCGTTGCCGCGGTCTTGGGTATCGTTATCACGATGGGTCACTTGAATGATGGAACAGAAGCAATCGGAGCCTCGGTCGCCGGAGCCCTTGTCGGTACGATGTTGGGGGTTTTCCTTGCTTACGGTGTGATCGGTCCAATTGCTACGAAGATGTCTGCGGATATCGAAGCTGAAGGTCGCTATTTAGCGGTCATCAAGCAAGCGATGGTCGCACTTCAAAGGGGAGCTCCTCCATTAGTTTGTGTTGAGTACGCTCGCCGTACGATTCAGCCAGATGAGCGTCCATCATTTGAAGAGATGGATAAAGCTACAAAAGAAATTAAGAAAGCAGCTTAAGGATAGAGAGATAAAATGGCAGCAGAGAAAAAAGGTACAACCATTGTTATCAAGAAGATCTACAATGCCGCTGGCCACCATGGTGGTTCGTGGAAGGTCGCTCTTGCGGACTTCATGACGGCATTGATGTGTTTCTTCCTGGTCATGTGGCTGTTGGCTCAATCTGCGGAAACCAAGAAAGCAGTGAGTGATTATTTCTCGACTCCTTCGCTTATTGAATACAACTTTCAAAACTTCGGTGCCGAAGTCACTCTGGAAAAATTATTCCTAGATCTAATTAATGAGCCTTTGAAAGCCATTCAGTCTTTCATGGAGCCCATGGATAAAACTCCGAACGTTTTAGATTTTGGCTCGCAAAAAGTCGTCATGGCTTACGTCGCGGATCAAATGAAAGACATCGCAAAGAATGTCAGTGTCACTCCGGATGGAATTGAATTTGATATTATGGATACGGATCTTTTTGAGGCAGGCACAGCAACTCCTTCGGTTACATTCGTCCAAGTCATGGATAAAATGAAAAGTATCACGACGGGATTAGAAGATTCAGACGTCCTTATATATTCATTGCTTTTCAATCAATCAGTGGCCGGTTCTTCAGCAGAGTTAGCTCGAAAAGTGGCTTCTGAGCGTCTGGATCTTGTGCAAAACAAAGTGCAAGCAAGTCTAGAACATCCCACTGTGACAGTGACTGGAAATACAAAAGTTGAAGATAAAAAAGACTTCATCGAGGGGCAGTCAAAGCGTCCCAATGGATTCATCAGACTTAAAATCAAACAAAAAGAGTTGAAAGCCAACGGACAAAAACCGCGAAAGCTTGAAACTGTATTTGGCAAGGCTGATCAAGATATGTCGGTCTATGACAATTTTGTGAAGCAAGTTACAGAAAAAAAATTAAAAAACAAAGAAGCTACTTCAGAAAAAGAGTAGTTTTTAAGGAGTCATCATGAAGTATGCATTATTAATATTTGCGATTTTGTTAGGAATGGCGGCGAGAGCTGACATTAAAGTTTCTAGAGAATTTAATGCTTTCTCGGCGGAACAACAAAAGGAACTTCGAGACATCCAAAACAAATACAACCTAGCAAGACAGAAATCTAAAGACCTCAAAGCGCAAATTGCCCAAGCTGAAGCTTCTAAGACTTGCAAAGATGCAAAAACAAAAGCTGATCTTGATGCTTGTGCCGTGAAATTTGAAAAAATCGACAAGGACAATGAAGAAGCCCAAAGACAAGTAAGCATCGCTGACGATCAATTAGAGAGATTCGAAAAATCATATAATGAAAAAACAGATAAATACTCTCCAACAAAAAGAGCAGAGGAAATCGCGAAAAACCAACAGGCGGCAGTTGACTTGACAAAAAAAATGGATGATCAAGATCGCGACGCGACAATGGCTTTCGAAAAACTGAAATTAAATTCAGCTGTAACTCAGTTCAAATTGGGGAATAATAAACAGAACATCGATAAGATGTACAACCAGATTGATCGCACGAACATGGGATCTTATATGGCTGACAGAATGGCGAAGCTTTTAAATTCTCGTGCATTTTGTGATGCACAGAAAAATTGTGCTCCGAAATCTTCTGGGCCAAAAATTCGTGACGAAGATCTTTATGATGTCTTCACTTCAATGAAAGATATTCGCGATAAAAAAGCGAGCGAAAGCCAAGATCGCCGTGAATCCAAAGGCGCTAAATAAATAACGCGCCCTGGACACAAAATTGTAGCAGCCAGAAATTAATATCTCATTGCGATTGCAATAACGTAATGGGTGTCGGCTCGTCCGTCGAATTGAGAAGCGGACGAGTTGTAGGTGTAGTTGAACATCAAATCAATGTCTGAAAATCGATATTTGATTCCCGTGTAAATATCAAAATAATTTGTGAATCCAGCTGGAACTTGGTTGTAACCAACTCGCAACATGTAAATCAGATTCCAAGGAATCGGCCAGTCTTTTGAAAAATGATAATGAGAACTCGGCGAATGGGTGGCTTCCCAATTCGTATTCAAATCGTAAGAGAAAATGTAGCCCAAGCTGTTCACTGCGAATCCGACTAAGAATCCATCGTGGTCGCCACCTTGAAAGTATCTGTTCCAGTCCGTGCGGATGGTGACGTCGCTCGCGGCGCCGGCGTAAAATTTGTATGACAAAAAAGGTCGAACATTCACGGTCTCGCCATAGCCGGGGAAATTCACACTGCTACCGGTTACTCCAAGTTTACCGGTTCCTCCGAAAGAATAATTGAAACCTGCGATGATCGCTGGATTTTTGTTGGTCTGGGAAATTCCATTCTCGACTAAATCGGTGGCCAAGGCGAAAGAGCCGACGGCATTTTCAAGTTTTCCACCGGACCCACTGTTGCTATTTGACTGACCCCAAGCGATCATGGATAAAGGCAAAATAAGAAAAGTGATGATGAATTGCTTGGCTTGAAACATCACCTAAAAGTCTAACGAGTTTGCATGGTAAATACAAATATGGATTTCGATAAACCTTGGACCGAATACACCTTTGTTGCCTTCGATACCGAAACTAGCGGAGCTTATCCACTGGGATCCGACGTTGTTGAATTCGGCGCGGTGAAGTGGCACCAGGGACAGATCATCGATACTTATCAAACATTACTAAAGCCTTCACGGCTGATGACGGATTTCATCATCGGCATTCACGGTATCACCAACGAGATGGTGGCCGATGCTCCGATCATGAAAGAGAAAGTTTCTGAAATCAGAAATTTTTTTGATGGAAGCATTTTGATGGCTCATCATGCGCCTTTTGATTTGGGTTTCATGGCGGTGGATTTCGAACGCCATCAAGTCGCATTTCCCTTAGAGCCCGTGATTTGTACGAGTCTCCTCGCACGAAATATGATTATGGAAACTCCGAATCACAAACTGCAAACTTTGGTGCAACATTTTAATATCTCAGGGGGCACGGCCCATCGGGCGAAAGATGATGCGCAATCCTGTTTGTTTGTTGGAATCGAATGCATGAAGCGCGTGGGCGAGCAGGCTTTGTTAAGCGAAGTTTTGAAGAGAGTTGGCAAGAAGTTGCACTGGCAAGATTATCGGATTTATCACTCGGACAATGAAATTATTCGAATTATTGTCGAGGCGATTTCAGCTCGCAAAGAAATGGATATTATTTACGAGAGTGGGTCTTTCAAAGGCGCAACACGCCGAGTGACTCCGATTGGAATCGTCAGAAATCCAGATGGAGATTTTTTGCAGGCGATGTGCCACATCGATCGCACGGCGAAAAGATTTTATTTAAATAAGATGAAAGATGCTCAGGTGGTTTTTTGACTAGCTGCAGATCAGGAAAGTAACCTGGTACCTTTTTCACTTCAACTTTTCGCGAATGCGTTTTGCAAGATCTTCAAGCTCTTTAAATTCATCTTTGGCTCGAAGTTTGAACTCCCGGTCTTTGCCGTTCATTAAATCATTCGTGTACTTCTCGAAAGCATAAATCGGTCCTGCGATTTTATGAGAGATAATTTTTCCCACCGTGAAAAGAGCAACAGAAAAACCCAAGACGACGATTCCGTAAGAGATCACGAAGGGAATTAAAAATTTATCAAGCACAGCAGGATTATGACCAATCAACTCGATCATAGTCACTCTTAGAAAAGTGTAAGAATAAACCATCGCGATCAGTCCGATACTTAATCCAACACCCATTAAAACAACACAGTACTTCAGTTGAAATTTTGGATTGATCCAAAACATTTTTCGCACGTTGTTTTCCGGCCAAAGAATCTCACCTTCGCGGACGATGGCATAAACGATCATCCCGTAACCAAACCATTGCAGAATATCTGCAACGTTCATCACCGGGCTATTGTAAGTGCCAACATTGAACATAATAAAATCGATGATGTGTCCCCAAAGAATTCGGTCGGTCACATTTCCTAAAATTCCACCCAATAAAATCGACATACCTGATCTAAGAGTTAAAGATTTGATCGGCATTAAATATTGCAATAGAACATAAATGCAGATCAGGAAAGCACCACCCGTAGAGAGAGAAACTACTCTTAAAAAAGGAGGGAGATCAGCGAACAAACCCAGCATCACGCCGGAATTGTGGTGCAAAGTGAAGGCAAGGGGCCCGAACATTTTCACGCCCACTAAATCCATGGCCCACATTTTTGTAATTCGATCTAGTATCCACACAACCAACAAGGGGAATATAACAATCGACCACTCTTTTTTGTTCATGTCCAAATTGTGCCAAAGGGATTACATGGGCGCAATCACAGTTTGATTTCGGCCGCGATGTTTGGCCTCGTACAAAGCGTGATCAGCTTTTTCAAGCAAAGGCTCAGGTTTATTTCCGTGCTCGGGAAAATGAGAAAGCCCGATGCTGACGGAAAGCTCTGTCGAAAGTCCAGGAAACTTTATTTGCGTAACATTTTTGCGAATTCTTTCTGCGACCTCGAAGGCATCTTTTGCTTTCGTGTCAGGCAGAACAATGGCGAACTCGTCACCACCGAAACGAAAAGCATAATCGATGGAGCGCAATGAGTTTTTAATTGATTGCGCGATCTGAAATAAAAGTTGATTGGCTGCGGGGTGACCGATCTCTTCATTCAATTTTCGAAAGTAATCCACATCCAGCATCGCTACGGAGAATGGGCGGTTGTGACGTTCGGCTCTTTCTGATTCGATTTTCAATTGCTCTTGCATCGAACGAAGATTTCCAAGTTGAGTGATGGCGTCGGTGGTGGCCATTGTCAATTGCTGATGTTGCAAAAAGCACTCTTGAATTTGAGTAAGAAAAAGATTGTTGTCCCAGGGTTTTGAAAAAAATCGATGAACGAGGCCTTTTTGAATTTCGGCGGAAATTGTCTGTAAATCGATTAATCCAGAAATCACGATTCGCACTGTCGAGGGATGGGATCGGGCCATCCACTCTAAAAAGTATAGGCTGTTTCCATGAGGAAGAGAAAAATCAACCATGACGATGGCCAGGTCCTGATTTATTTTTGCAATTTTTTGAGCACTCTCTAGATCGTTAGCGCAAAGTATAAGGTCTGGATTTCCCAGCTCTTTACCCATGAGCTTCTTTAGAGCGGCTAGCACCATGGGTTCATCATCAATGATCAATATTTTTTTATTCATCACTGATTGCAGAGTTGCCCAAGCATCAACCTCTTGTCTATCATTATTGAATGAAGACATTCTTTTTTTTGTTAATTGTCGCAATGACATCCACAGCTTCTGCTAAATCCTTTCCTAAAAAAACTGCTGACGCTAATCTAAAGGAAAAAATCGACAAAATCTTTAAAAGCCATGGCATTCCACAAGCCGAAGTCGGAGCAAGCATTGGTTGGTCAAATGGCGAAATCATTTACGAGCTGAACCAAAGTAAAATGATGCTTCCGGCATCTATTAGCAAAATTGCAACGGCCTCTTCCGTTTTGAAACACATTCCTCCGGGCTCGAAATTGAAAACGCAGCTTTTGAGTAAAGCTAATGTAAAGGCGGGAGTGCTTCAGGGCGATTTGTACTTAAAAGGTGGGGGAGACCCTTCTTTTGTTTCAGAATCAATGTGGTATTTGGTGAATGTATTAACTCGGTCGAATATTTCAAAAATTCAGGGAAATATCATTGTTGATGACTCTCTTTTTGATTCCGTTCGCTTTGATGAAAGCAGACAAAAAGAGCGTGTTGATCGAGCCTACGATGCGCCAACAAGTGCCATGAGTTTTAATTGGAATTCGGTGAATGTTTTTGTGCGCGCGACATCCCCTGGTGAAAACGCCGAAGTTTTCATTGATCCCGAAAATGATTACATCAAACTTCGCGGAGCTGTGAAAACAACATCTTCTGATACGGCCATCGCTGTTGATCGAGACGAAGATAAAAAAGGCGTTGGTGATGTGATTGTTGTGTCTGGAAAAATTGCAAAGAATGCGAAAGAACAAGTGGTTTACAAAAATATCACTCAACCCGACCTATGGGCAGGGCACAATTTAAAATCGTTTTTGAAACAGAGAAATATTTCTGTCGAAGGCGAAGTCAAAAAAGGTGAGACGCCTTCTTCAGCAAGAGTTTTAGCAGAAGCCGAAAGTAAACCCATCGAATTTATCGTGGCTGACATGAATAAGTTTTCGAATAACTACATCGCCGAGATGCTTGCGAAAAATCTAGCAGCAACACAGCAAACACCGGGCACGATTAACAAAGCCATGGAAATTATCAAACAGGACCTAGTTAAACTCGGATTAAAACCTGGTGAGGATTTTGATTTGAAAAATCCTTCGGGTCTGACTCGTGACAATAGACTTACGGCTCATGCCATGTGGAAAATCTTGGCGGACATCAAAAATTATTTTCCCGCGTTTTCTGAATTTATCTCGTCACTTCCAATAGCTGGAGTGGATGGCACGCTCAAAAATCGAATGAAAAACACCCCGGGCGAAAGGTGGGTCAGAGCAAAAACAGGATATTTAAATAATGTGGTCGCGCTAGCTGGATTCATTGGCCAAAAAGATGGCGACATCATTCCATTTGTTTTAATGTATAACGGTTCAGTGGACGAAGCAAAAGTCCGACAAGCATTTGATCAGGTTGCAACAGCGGTGGTTGAAAATTGAAAATATTTAAAATTCTTTTTTTAGTTTTATGTGTGACGGTTGCGAAGGCTGAAGATCCTCAACCAGACTCTAAAGAAGAAATTAAAGCAGAAATTGAAGAAGACACGCCAGTTTCACTTGAAGCGATTGGTGGTGATCGAAATCTTACTGGAGCAAGACCTTGGAGGGCTCCGGATTTTTCTAATCAGGAAGCTGCCTTAGGCTGGAGCGAGACGGCTTTCCAGGTTCCGAAAGGAATGGAAAGACAAGTTCAGTTTTGGATTGATATTTACACCAAATACAACACGGATCAGGGCGTTCTTCACGACAGTGAGAATATCAACATCATTTACGAAACTTTGGATTTTTCAGATGTCACACGTTTAAAAGATTTGACGGCTCATCAAAAAGAAAAAGAAAAAGTCAGACGGGTCAAGGAATCAAAAAAACGCGTGATTGATTTATTAATGAGACTGCAAAATACGACGGATCCCAATCTGTTAGCAGCTGAAGAAAAAAGAGTTTGGGATGCTTTTGAAAACGTCCACGAGAAAAATAAATTTAAAGAGGCTGCTCAAAAAGGCAGACTGCGATTTCAGTTGGGTCAAAAAGATCGCATCATTCAAGGAATTTATTTTTCTGGGAGATACTTAGAGGATTTCGAAAAGATTTTCCGCGAGGCGGGTCTTCCCATGGAGCTCACTCGTCTTCCTTTCGTTGAAAGTTCCTTCAATGTGCTTGCTCGTTCAAAAGTCGGTGCGAGTGGTGTATGGCAAATCATGCGTTACACGGCTCGGCCTTATATGATGATGAACAATGCGGTTGATAAAAGAAATCACCCGATCGAGGCGACAAAGCTCTCTTCGAAACTTCTGAAAATTAATTTCAATATGTTACAAAGCTGGCCTTTGGCGATCACGGGTTACAATCACGGCCCATCGGGTGTTTTGAAGCTGACGAAGAAGTATAACACTCGTGAACTCCCAGACCTGATTCAAAATGCTGACGTGGCAAAAAGATTTGGATTTGCTTCTAAAAATTTCTACGCGAGTTTTCTTGCAGTATTGGAAGTTGAAAGAAATGCTCCGAAATATTTCGGGAAAGTTTTGTGGTCACAGCCTTTAGAAGGGGCTGAGGTCACTTTGACAAAACCAATGAAATACCAAGAAATTTTAAAATGGTTTGAAGGAAACGATCAGACGGCGCAGATTTTTAATCCGCAGATTGCGAAAATGGCTCGACAGGGAAAGGTAACAATCCCTGCCAAGGCCGTTATTTCAGTTCCTAAAACCCGACTTGAAGAGATCCTGTGCGAGATTCGTCTAGGACACGGTAAGGATTGTCGGCGTACTGTAGAAGATACAAGCAAGGCTCCAGATTTTTCTTCACTACACCAGGGATCACTGCTGCCCCCGGATAAAATCCCGACATCCCCCCAGAGCTTGGATCAAGTTCAAAAGTAAAAGCTATAATTTTGTGAGCGCCGTAGGCCCAATCAGTTAAATCGCCAGAAGCGGTGTAAAGTGCTGAAGATTGCTCGGGCGTGTAGCCATTCCACTTTGCCATGGTGTTGCCCATTTTTTCAAAAACTTTACGATCGCGCTCTTCACTGATTTCCTGATACTTGTGTCCCCAAGGCCATAAAATCAATTCCGAGTAAGTGTGAAAAGAAAGAATCGTTGAAATATTTTGATGAGAATCGATCCAGTTTTTCACAGCCAGAGTTTCGGGTTCACTGAATGGAGCTTTGCCATGGTAAACTTCGCTGTAACCACTATCGCTAGCACCTTCTAGGCCCCACTCGTAACCGTAGTTGCGATTCAAATCGACACCGTTCGTACCATCGGCATTTTTACGGCGATTTTTTCTCCAGTACTGGTATTTGCCATTAGCAATATCAAATTCCAATCCATCCACATTCATCGCAGGAACAATTTGAATATCACGAGAATTAATCAAATCAACGATGCGTTTATTTCCTAATTTGTACTGATCGAGTAAATAAATCGCAAGGTGAATAGGAACTTCAACGCTTAAGTGCTCGCGAGCGTGGTGGCCTCCAACAAAAAATACCGCAGGCATTTTATCTGCATTCGCCAAATTGCCGGAAATTTGAATTCCAAGAATGTCTCTTTGCTCGTATGTTTTTCCAAGATTGATCATCTTCACAAGAGATGGATTTTCGTTCACCAATTTTTCAAGCTCAGCTTTGACTTCGGCATAGTTATGAAAAGCTGCATCCGCATTCGGAAAATCTTTATCCATTGTTATTGGTGTCGCCGCAATCAGCCAGCCCTTACTTTCGAAATAATTTCGATCATCCAAATTTCCTGTTGAAATGACATAATCGTCTGATGCGATGTCGATTGAAACTCGGGTAGCAATCACACTTCTTTCAAATTTATTCGCCGCTTTGATTTTCATCCAGAAACGAGTATTGGAAACTGTCTGGGCTTTTTGTGACGGTAGTAGTAAAAGCACCGCAGATAAAACAACTAGAGCTAATCCTTTAAGCTTCATTGATCCTCCATAATCTTTAAATATTATGTGATCATTTTACTTTTTGAAATGCACGAGCAGAAATACATATTTACAAGGTGCGGCTCGCGAGGGTGTAATGACACCTATCAGGAGTATTTATGAAAGTTTTAAAATCTGAAGAACGGGGTTTTTTCGAGAATAATTGGCTGAAGTCTTATCATTCGTTTTCGTTCGGCGAATATTACAACCCTGATCAAATGCACTTTCGTGATCTTCGCGTTATCAATCATGATTTCGTAAACGGGAACACTGGGTTTCCAACTCATCCTCACCGCGATATGGAGATCATGACTTATGTTTTAAAAGGCACAATTTCTCACAAAGACAGCATGGGTAACAGGGCTGAAATCAAAGCTGGTGAAGTGCAAATCATGAGTGCGGGCACTGGAATCACGCACTCGGAATTTAATGACGGCGCAGAAAAGCTAGAACTTTTGCAAATATGGATCATTCCTGAAAAAGTGGGCATCAAACCTCGCTATGATCAGAAGAAATTCACCCGGGAAGAAAAATTAAATACTTTAAAATTAATTGCGACTCGCTCACCAAAGGACAATGCCCTTTTGATCAATCAAGACGTCAATATTTATGGCACGATCTTGGAGGCTGGAAAATCTGTCACATACACTCCTACCATGGGCCGAGGTGTTTGGATCCAGGTCGCTGAAGGCGAGCTCGAAATCAGTGGTAAAACCCTCGTAAAAGGCGACGCTTTTTTTGAAGACGTAACTTCGGCGGACAAAATCGAAATCAAAGCTTCGAAAGAATCTGATTTCGTACTTTTCGATTTAGCTTAACTACTGCAAATTCTGAACTTGCGCGATGTAAGGAAGATTGCGGTAATAACCTTGGTAATCAAGGCCGTAACCGACAACGAAATCATTTGGAATTTTAAATCCAGCCATGTCGATTTCACAAGGGACCTTTAAAGCCTCGGGCTTTTCTAATAAAGCGATTGTCGTAAGACTCGCAGGTTTTCTAGAATTAATTGCATTTTTCAAATAATTCATTGTGAGGCCTGAATCCACGATGTCTTCTACAAGTAGAACATGGCGCCCTTCAATCGGATGAGACAAATCCAAAGTCACTTTCACTTCGCCTGAAGAGCTTGTTCCACCGTGATAGCTGGCAACGCCGAAAAATTCACAAGCAATGTCGGTATCGATGCAACGGATAAGGTCCGAGTAAAACATGAAAGAGCCTTTTAATACGCAAATAGCGACAACGTCTTTACCCTTAAATTTCTTAGTGAGGGTTTCACCCATTTCTTTCACTTTTTTCTGAATGTCTTCTTGAGAAATATAGGTCGAAAGCTTCAATTGTGCCATTTTGAAAAACCCCTTCACATCGTGATTACTGTGCTAGAGGTGTATCAAATTCAAGTATCAAAGTAAACTCGGACTTGCCCGATTTAAATTGCGGCGAATTATATATTTTTAAAACACCGTCACTAGGCATTTCTTGCAAATCAAAAGGTGGCTTATGGGGGAGGAAACCCCAGATTAAGATCGCTGTTTTCCCATTTATGTTCAGCTCGCCTGTATTTATCACCCGCGGCGCCTTGTCTGGACCTTCACTGAAATGGGGGCTCCTCATGACCTCGACTTCGGCATGAAACCGTCCGTCGTCGCTTTTGACAATGGAAACCAAGCCGCCCACGCCAAAATCATTGTCATCCTCGGTCGATTTTACTCCGCTGAAAAACGTCTGGGATTTGTGAGAGCTATCAAAAGTTTTTTCCAAACTTTGAAAAGAGGTCACTTTATCCAAGGACATTTTTTGATCAGAATTCGCAATCGTCCCAAAGTTGCTATCACCTAATTCCATGAACTGACCGGACTTCTGAATTTCAGGAATCCATTTTTTTAAAGTGTCATTGTCGACCTCTGCGAAGGTTATTTTTAGTTTCACCGAACCGATGGCTGAAGTATCTTTTTTTGAAAGATTCTGAGTAGCAAGAGCTGCCGAGGTCGTCACAGGCGGCGAAGTTGTTGAAGGCTGCGCAGGAGTCGGCGGTGGTTGAATCGGAGTGCTTTCGGTTATTGGTTCAGTGGTTGCGTCGGCAGAAATCTCGGATGACTGGGAACCTTTTTCGATCACCAAGGGTCCGCCACTTAAAAACTCCACACGAGCAAGCATCTGCTCTTTCTGTCGTTTCTGGATGTAAAGCACGCCTCCAAAAACTAATACAAAAATCACCGAGACATGCAAAAGCGGATTCAGAAGAAATTTTTTCCAAATTGGTGGCCCGGCCGGACGATAATTTTCCATATCGACTCCGCATTGGGCGCAATACTTATCATTCGGCTGTGAAAAGCCGCACTTTGGACAATTAACGAGCATCGAAAATAGTGTAGCGATTTCGAGGGTTGACGCACAACACTTTTCTCCCTAGTTTCAACAAAATGAGTGAAGTTCACATACCTGTTCTGATGAGTCAGATCATCGAGATGCTGAAAGCGTCGTTACAGGGACCAAATAAATTATACTTTGATGGAACTTTTGGGCGAGGCGGACATCTGAAGGCCATGCTCGAAAATTTTCCGGAAGTTAAAAGTATTGCCTTTGATCGCGATGCGGACGCCATTTCCTTCGGAAAGCAGAACTTCTCGAATGAAATTTCTGAAGGGCGACTGAAGTTGATTCGCGCGAGCTTTTCCGATTTTGAAAAATTTGATTTACCGAAATTTGATGGAATGCTTTTAGATTTGGGTGTGAGCTCTCCGCAACTGGACCAAGGTCCAAGAGGATTTAGCTTTATCCATGATGGTCCTTTGGATATGAGAATGGACCATCGCGAAGAGGTGACCGCTAAAGATTTAATTCACAATTTATCTGAAGATGAACTTAACGAGCTGTTTAAGACATTAGGTGAAATTCCAAAGCCTTATCGTGTGGTTCGAGCGATTGTAAATGATCGAAAAACGAAGTCTTTTGATACCACTCGCGAGCTTGCTTCCCTGATCGAAAGAGTTGAAGGGTGGAGAAAAAAAGGTTTTCACCCAGCGACACTTTATTTTATGGCGCTGCGATTGAAAGTGAATCGCGAACTCGAAATTATTCAAGAAAGTTTATTGCCTTTGATACACGGACTTAAGCCCGGCGGACGACTTGCTGTGCTGACCTTTCACTCCCTAGAGGATAGGATAGTTAAGAACGTGTTCAAGACTCAGGAAGTACTTGGCCGGCCGGTGAATAAAAAAGTCATCATTGCCGAATGGGACGAGCAGAAAAAAAATCCGCGCGCCCGCAGTGCTAAACTGAGAATTTTTGAAAGGCATCATGAGGGATCTGGCAGCGCTTAAACCATTCTTTAGTATTTGTGTGATCATCGGAACTTTATTTGTTTTGGTGTTTATGCAAATGGAAGAGCGCCGTATTGGTTACTCACTTCTAAAATTAAGTCGCGAACAAAAAGAGATCGTAGAAGAAAAAAGAGTGAAGACCATGCAGCTTGCGAAGCTCACTCGTCCACAACAAGTGGAAAAGTTTGTGCAGAACCGATCGTCTCTTAAAAAAATGAACTCCTCTCAAATCATTCATCTTTCTGGCAGTGTAGGAAGCAATAATTGAAATCTAGAATTCTGATTGTATTTAGCGGATTTATATTTTTATGGGGCTTGTTAGTTCTTCGCGCGGCTTACTTGCAATTCTTACCGAATCAGCGACTTAAAGCTTTAGAGAGTCGGCAATTTCAAACTACAGTGGCTTTGAATTCTAGACGGGGAGCCATCGTCGATCGAAACGGGCGCGAGCTTGCGATTTCAACAACGGCCTATTCAATTTTCGCAGATCCAAAATTAATCGAGAATAAAAAAGCCACTGCAAAAAAATTGGCAAAGCACTTAGGAGTATCCCCAGAACACGTTTTTCAAAAAATTAAAGACGGCAAAAAGCGTTTTGTTTGGATTCAGCGATTAATCGACAAATCAACAACTGAAGATATCAAAGATTTAGAAATCAAAGGTGTTTCAGTTGTTGAAGAGTACAGAAGAATTTATCCTAATGATCAGCTTCTTTCGCAGACTTTAGGATTTGTGGGCCAAGAAGGACAGGGCCTTGAAGGTTTGGAATTGCAATTTGAAGGTCAGCTTCGCGGTAATAAAAAGAAAGTGGCGGTCAAGCGAGATGCTCGAGGCCGACCATTGATTGCTGATGGAATGATTTTTTCGGAAAATCCAGATGGTGCTGAAATCAAACTCACTGTGGATGCAGAAATTCAGCACGTTTTGGAAAATGAATTGAGCGAAGCGGTTTCGAATTTTGAAGCCGACCAAGCTTACGGCGTCATTCTTGATGCGAATACTTCTGCGATTTTAGCAATGGCCACTTTACCAACAGTGAATGCGAATCGCGCGACGAAATCCAATCCAGAATACAGAAGAAATCGTGTTTTGACTGACGCTTTCGAGCCCGGAAGTACCATGAAAGCTTTCGTCGTTGCGGGCGCACTGCGGGAAAAAATTATTGCTCCGAATACAAAATACAATACAGAAAATGGAATGATGAAAATTGGTGATAGAGTCATTCGCGAGGCCGAGGCAAAAGATAAGTGGCAACAGCTGACGGTGAGTGAAATTTTAGCTTACTCGTCAAATATTGGAACTGCTAAAATCGGTTTCGATTTAGGGGCAGAAAAATTACGGCAAGCCTTTTTAGATTTTGGTTTTGGTCAAAAACTAGGAATGGATTTGCCAGGTGAGGCAAAAGGAACAGTGCTGCCGCTTCCTTGGCAACCACATTTATTAAGTAACATTGCTTTCGGTCAGGGTATCGCTGCGACACCTCTGCAAATTGCAAACGCTTATGCTGCCATCGCAAACGGTGGAATTCTTCGAGAACCTTTTATTGTTCAATCCGTAAGCGAACCGGAATCGGGAAAAAATGAAGAGCATGAAGTGAAAGAAATTCGCCGGGTGCTTTCGGCTGAAGATTCTTCGGCGATGAGGTTATTGCTTTCCGGAGTAACGGCTCCGGGTGGAACTGGTGTGAACGCGAAAGTGGATGGATTTATTGTCGCGGGAAAAACTGGAACTGCACAAAAAGTAAATCCAAATGGTCGTGGTTATTTGCCCAATGGATATATATCAAGCTTTGCTGGATTTATTCCCGCAGCAGATCCCAAGTACGTGATCTATGTAGCAGTTGATCACCCAAAAGCACATTCTTATTACGGCTCTCAAGTGGCGGCTCCGATTTTTTCAAGACTCGCCGGTTACGTCGCAAGAAAAGAAGGCTTAGCTCCTCTATTGTTGACTGAAAAAAATCTTTTACCGACAAAACCAAAAGAGCAACGGAAAAGCCCTCCAAAACCAGTGGCCGTCGAGCAAGACAATTTCGAAACTATTCCTGATTTGCGAAATTTAAGTGCTCGCGAGGTGCTTAGAAAATTAGGCGGTCATGATTTACAAGTGAAGATAAAAGGCGAAGGCCTTGTCAGTGAAGTCGAGCCAGCCATCGGCCAGCCGATTCCTGAAGATAAAAAGATTACAGTCATCCTAAAATAATTAAAGACAATTCAGTGCTGCAGGAAGAGGCTTATCTCTTTCCAGACGGTAATCGAATTGAACGTCGCCACTCTCAGCAGTCCAAAGAACAGTCATATCCATCTTAGTTCCATTAACATGTCCTAGGTAAACAGCAGGATAAGTTTTTTCCACAGGCTCGCCAGGCATTGTAGCGAAAGAAGGATTTGCTGGCATCGAAGGTTGACCAGGTAAATCTGTGTCCATCAGTTGAGTGATCGAACCGGTGGCGTGAAAATTTCCATTTTCATCCGTCGTTATGGCTTGATCAATTTTTCCTTTGCCACAGTGAATTGTATATTCAGAATTTTCCTCGCCAATTCTTAGTTCCATTTCTTGTCCGGCCCATGTTCCAGGAGCCACTTTTCCCGAGACATGAGGTGGAATAGGTGTCGGCGATACTGTCGGTGTCGGATCAATAGAAGGCTGCGGCGCAGGTGTCGCCGCAGTCTCAACCAATGGTGGAGAATTGGATTTTGAGCTTGAACCCGAATTACAGGCCATTGCTGTCAAAAATAAAACGGTTGTGGCAGCTAAAATCTTTTTCATAATATTACCTAGTCACAGCGAACGATGTTTCCGCCTTGACCTTCAATCAAAGTGAAACTTGCTTTCATTGGTTTTTCGGGCTCTGCAGGATAGGATGGAACAGATGGCGATCCAGGACGAGCAGGGCGACCAGGTCTTTCAGCGACTGCAGGTTGTGTCCAAGAAATGTTTAACGTCATCGTATTGCCGATCACGGTCCCTTCAAATACTGCTGGAACCGGAACCAAGGTGACTGCGTAATCAGGTATGTCTGTGTTATTCATAGTTCCAACAACTCGGAAGTTCCCGTTTGCATCAATCGAGATTGGCTCGTCGATAGAGCCGTATCCACAATCAAGTTCATAGGCGATCGTGTTATCGTAAATAGACAAAGCAATGTGTTCGCCTCCCCACATGCCTTGGCTCAGACGACCTTCTGCTCTTTGAGTGGGAGCAGGGGAAGCCGATGGTCCACCGGCTGTCTCGGCTACTGGATCTGCAGACGGTGAGTTTGAGCTTTTATTACAAGCTATAAGCATCGCCGGAACTGCGAGTAACATTAAATATTTTTTCATAACATCTCCTGTTGAAAAAAGTTCGTTCATTAATTGCAGTGGGCGTTGCGTCCGGCGCGGCCTTTCACCAAAGTGAATTTTGCACTTTTGTTTTCACCATCTTCGTTCCATGAAATTTTAATACTCATTGAATCATTTTCTACGTGTCCGTCCACAGTAGCGGGATTTCTAGGGGGAGGCGGAGCGTGAGAAGGCTTTCGCTCGCGAATGTAAACGGCTTCGTTTCTGAAGTTACCGTTGCTGTCAGGGGTGATTTCGCCGTAAACAGTTCCAAATGCGCAATCGACTTCGAAGATTGCGGCCGTCTTATATATATTTAATGAGGCGTGCTCGCCGCCCCAGCGACCTTGAGCAAGGCGAATTCCCGGAGGACCCACCGGAACATCTTGTTCATCAACAACATTTGCTTGTGAATTTCCAGATCGTGAAGAGCCAGGCCCGTTGCATCCAGAGTAAATAAGTGTCGCTGCAAAAATTAAAAGAATGTATTTCATAGCCTCGCCTTTGACGGTGGTGGATTAGCAAGAGCAAGGCCAAATATTTAGAAATTACAGATTTTTTAAATACTCATTTACTTTACTGATGGCTGACATCGGAATTTCATGGGCTCCCGGAAATGAAAACAAAGAACCCTTCAATCCTGCGGCAGTTAACAAACTTTCAAGACGAGAAGCTCCTGAAATAGGCAAAACTTGATCATGCGTTCCATGGCTCATAAAGAATTTACTTCCTGCGCGCTTCGGCGCCAGATTTTTCCACTCGGTTTTATTGACCAGGTTGCCAGATAAAATGACTAATCCTTTTGGAGTTTCCGGAGCATTCAAAAAAATATCGGTGGCTAGCATCGAACCTTGACTGAAGCCGCCAAGAATAATTTTGTTCCACGGTACGTTCATCTGCTTGATCATCTCAAATATTTTGGCGCGAACATCAGGAACTTCATGAGAGTAACTGTCGCTAAGATCCACTTTCTCTTGGGAGTTCATTCTTCTTTCTAAGGCCATCATATCGATCTGCCACCAAGCTCGACCGGTCCAACCCGGGCCAATCGGCACTTCTTTGATGCCTTGGGGAAATAGAAAATTCATTTTCATTCCCGGAGCTAAAACCTCGGACAAAGTTTGCAAATCATAAGCGTCAGCACCAAAACCGTGGAAAAGTATCATCCAATCCGCTTGATCAACCTCGTTCTGCTGACTAGAATAAAGTGTCTCTAAACATTTGATTTTTCCCAGTTGTCGCAAAGGAGCCTCCGAAAATTCATGAATTTGAACGAGCTCTTATCAGTTCTGCCAGAATATAAGCCAAAATCTTTGGGAAGTTCAATTGAAGTTTTGGATTTGGTGAACGACACCCGTCGCGTGGAGCTGGGTTCGGTTTTCGTAGCTATCCGTGGTTCCAAGTTTGATTCCCACGATTTGTTAAAGGGCGTTTGCGAGCGCGGACCCATCGCCCTGGTCCTGGAAAATTCTTCGAAAGTTCCGTCGGATTTTTCAGGAATCGTAGTTGTTGTTTCGAATACTCGGGAAGCTTTGGATAAACTGGCTGCGAAGTTTTATGGAAGTCCTTCCCGGGAAATGTTTTGTTTCGGAGTGACCGGCACTAATGGAAAGACCTCTGCGACCTATTTATTCGAGCACATTCTAGGTGGCGTTGGTGCATCGACCGGAGTTCTCGGCACTATCAATCATCATTTAGGCTCGCGAGTTTGGGAGGCCACCCATACAACGCCAGATCCATTGCAGCTGCAAAAGCGTTTGAGCGAGATGCGGGGCGAAGGGGCCAAGGCGATTGCTATGGAAGTTTCCAGTCATGCTTTAGATCAGCATCGCGCGGATGGTGTGGAGTTCAATACCGTGATGTTCACAAACTTAACTCATGATCATTTGGATTATCATGGCTCTTTCACAAACTATTTTTCTTCGAAACAAAAACTCTTTACAGATCTTTTGTGGAAATCTTTGAAGCAGCCTAAATTTGCGGTCGTCAATATTGACGACAAATACGGTCGCCGCTTACGAGTTGGGGGCGATGCCGTTGTGTGGACCTACGGGCAGTCCGAAGCTGCGGACTTTCGGTTTAAAATTTTAAATTCAGATTTTGGTAGAATTGATTTCGAATTGGTGTCGCCGTGGCGGAAAGAAGTTTCCTTTTTACCAATGTGTGGTGTTCACAATCTTTACAACGCGATAGGCGTTGTCGCCGCAGCTGCAAGTTTTGGAGTTTCTGTTTCTCGAGCGTTGGAATTTTTAACGAACTTTCCAGGCGTGCCTGGACGTTTGCAGCCTGTACCGAATGGGCGTGGCATTCATTTGTTTGTGGATTACGCTCACACTCCGGACGGTCTTGAAAATGTTTTAAAGTCTTTGCATGAAATTAAAATGAGTGGTCGTCAGTCGTCAAAGATCTGGACAATTTTTGGATGCGGTGGTGATCGCGATTCTGCGAAACGTCCGCTGATGGCGGGAATAGCTGAACGCTATTCCGACCATGTGATGGTGACTTCCGATAATCCTCGGGGCGAAGACCCTATGGCGATCATCGAGCAGATTCGCAGGGGGTTTTCCAACGAAGTGCCTGGGAAAGTTTGTTTTCAAGTTGATCGACGAGCTGCGATTTCTGATGTTCTATCTCGTGCGCAATGCCACGATGTGGTTCTGATTGCAGGCAAGGGACACGAAGATTATCAGATCATCGGCGAGCAGCGCTTGCCCTTTAGTGATTTTGAGGTTGCGCGCGAGTTGTCTCGCTGATTTTTGTTCGTTTAGGATGTTCCCTGAATTTTTGCTAAGTATCTCGCGTAATAATTTTCTCTTTCAGTGTAAGGAATAAATCCTAAAGCCTCTAACAGGTTTTTTTTAAGATAGGCGAGGCAATTTTTGTAATCTCGACCCCAATTTACGATTCGCGAAAACGGTCTATATTCCCAAAATGCCTGCTCTTTGTGGGCTTTTTGTAGATTTAGGGACCCATCGCCCCCCTCATTCTGTATCTTGAACCGTTTGAAAGTTTCAAAACTTTGATAATTCATCACGTGACTCGCAATTTTGCCGCTGAGGGCTCTAATAAAAGCGCGATAAAGTGTGCGGTTCGTGATTTTTAATAATAGATGAATGTGATTGCTGTTTATTGCGCGTTCATAAACCCTGACTCCAAATTTCTTGGCAAAGTGATCAATCAAAAAATTAATTTCCCTGCGATTACGGGGAGTCAGAAAACTATTTTGTTTTGTCGCCCAGGCACTTCTTAAGACAAAATGTATTGAATCTTTGGAGGTGAGTGGTCTTAGGGATTTTCTTTTTCCGGCGAGTAAGGCGCCCCCATGAAATTTCTTTGAAGCATTATAAAACGAGAGTTGTTTTGAGTGTTTCATGACTATGTGAGGATGCAATTTTTGAGAGAGGGGGCGAAGGGTCCGAATTCAATCAGCGAAGGATCCTGACATCCGAAAGACGGAGCCGAAGTCGCCCACTCTGCGTAGGGGCGATGGGTGCCCACAACAAAACTTCCGAGACCACAAAAACCAAACGACTAGACAAAACAAAAACAAAAAGTTCTAATTATTAAATGCGAAATATTGATCTTGAAACAATTCTTAAGGCAACGGGCGGTCAAGCGCTCGCAAAGCCGCATACACAATTTTCTGGAATTGCTACAGACACTCGTAAGGCAATGAACGGCCAAATTTTTTGGGCATTAAAAGGCGAAAGTTTTGACGCTCACAATTTTATTTCTCAAGCCATCGCGCAAGGGGCGATGGGGATTGTTGTTCACGATCAACTTCAGGGGCTTGAAGAAATTGGCAAAACAACAACAGTGATCAAAGTTAAAGACACTCTGAAAGCATTGCAAGATTTGGGGCACCATGCGCGGACCCTTAGCCCCGCAAAAATTATTGGAATCACTGGGTCGAATGGAAAAACCACTAGCAAAGAGTTTGCCGCGGCCGTGCTCGCAGCCGGCGGACTTAAGGTCCATTACAGCAAAGGAAGCTTCAACAATCATTGGGGTGTTCCTTTTTCGCTACTTGCGGAGCCTGCAGGAACTCAAGTCTCCATCATTGAAATGGGAATGAATCACGCAGGCGAGCTGACCGAGCTTTGTAAAATTGCCGAGCCTGACATCATCGTTTGTACAATGGTCGGCCGAGCTCATATTGAATACTTTGGAACAATAGATAAAATTGCTGAAGCAAAGAATGAGGTTTACGAGCACTCACCAAAAAATGCGATTCGCATTTATAATTTAGACAATCCTTATACGAACGACATGTTTCGCCTGGGACGGCAAAAATTTCCGAAGCTTCAAACTTTTTCCTCGAAGGACAGCACGGCAACAGTGTTTTTAAAAATCACTGAAATGTCCATGAAGGATTTAAAAGTAAAAGGAAAAATTAATGGAATTGAAGGTGAAACGACGATTCCAGTTTTCGGCACTCATAACTTAACAAATATTCTTGTTGCCGCTTCTACAGCCTTAGCAGGGGGAATGACTCCCGAGCAAATTTGGAAAGGCTTATCCGCCTGCAAAACAAATTGGGGACGAAATCAATTAGTTCACACTGCAAAGGGAGCGGAGCTCCTGTTCGATGCTTACAATGCCAATCCTGATAGCATGAAAGCGCTCATTGATAATATTCCCCTTCTTAAATGCAGCGGGAAAAAAATTGGAGTGTTCGCGCAGATGCGTGAGCTTGGTGAACAATCGGCAAAATTCCATCGCGAGCTCGGTGAGCAAGTTTCAAAAGCGGGCTTCGATGCTGTTTGGTTTTATGGTGCTGATGCGACGGCTTTTCAGGAAGGCGCAGGAAATCAAAAATCATTATTTGTTTCAAATACTTACGAAGAAAGTCTTGCAACGAAGCTGGCCTCTATGCTACGACAAGGAGATCTTGCAGTTATCAAAGGTTCTCGAGGCGAAAAGATGGAGAGATTTGTTCTTCATTGTGAGCCCACTGATTTCTCTTTGGAAAAGTAAGATATAACGTCACAGCAACTAGAGGATTCTTTAACAAATGTTATATCAGTATTTGTACTCGTTAGCCGATCAAGTTTCCGGCTTTAATATTTTCCGTTACATAACAGTTCGAACTTTTTTCTCTTTCTTCACGGCCTTTATTATGTGCTATGCATTCGGTCCTTATTTCATTCGTAAACTTCGTGATCGCCAAATTGGCCAAAGCATTCGCGAAGACGGTCCGCAAACGCATAAGAAAAAAGCCGGTACACCGACGATGGGTGGCGGACTTATTTTAATCAGCACTCTGATTCCCTGCTTGATGTGGGTCGATATGACAAATCCTCTTGTATGGGGAGCTTTGGCGGTGACTTGGGGTTTTGGTGCCATCGGTTACATGGATGACTGGATGAAGGTGAGTAAGAAAAACACAAAAGGTCTTTCTGGAAAAGTTAGATTAGCTTGTGAGTTTCTAATTGCCGGAGCTGTGACTTATGTTTTGATTCACTGGTTTGGTTTAGCGACCACTTTCAATGTTCCGTTTTTCAAGCATTTGAATTTCGATCTTGGAAACTTCTATATTATTTTTGCAGCCCTTGTTGTCGTGGGAACTGCGAACGCCGTGAATTTAACTGATGGCCTAGATGGTCTTGCGATTGTTCCAGTGATGATTAGTGCGGCGACCTTGGGTTTATTTGCTTACGTTTCTGGCCACTTTGCGATTGCATCGTACTTACAAATTCCTCATGTGGTTGGTGCTGGGGAGTTAGCTCCAGTGGCCGCGACCATCGTTGCCGCAGGATTGGGTTTTCTTTGGTTTAACACTTTCCCAGCTCAAATATTTATGGGAGATGTCGGCAGTCTTTCTCTGGGTGGATTTTTAGGAGTGATGGCGGTTTTTACGAAGAATGAATTACTAATGGTCCTTCTTGGCGGAGTTTTTGTTGTTGAGGCTCTTTCGGTGATCACTCAAGTTGCAAGCTTTAAACTCACGGGAAAAAGAATTTTCAAGATGGCTCCGATTCATCATCATTTTGAATTAAAAGGTTTAACTGAAACCAAAATCATCGTTCGTTTTTGGATTATATCTATATTGCTAGCGCTATTAAGCCTAAGCACACTGAAGTTGAGGTAAGAAATGTTTACGGATGTTAGTGAATTAAAGGATAAAAGAATCCTTGTTGTCGGTCTTGGAAAAACGGGCGTGTCGTTGGCTCACTTTCTAACGAAGCACGGTGCGGCTGTCACTGTGACAGATCACAAATCAAAGCCAGAATTATCTACACAATTGGAACAACTGGGTGATTTACCAGTAAAGTATGAACTCGGAAGTCACTCGCCAAAAACATTTTTGCAGCAGGATCTTGTGATCTTAAGCCCAGGAGTTCCTTCGAATCTTAAGATTTTTGATTACGCTCGTTCCCAGGGAATTAAAATTACTGGCGAGTTTGAGTTTGCGGCTCAATTCGTGAAAGAGCCGATGATTGCCGTCACTGGAACAAATGGTAAGACGACTTCAGCTCGATTGATGGAATCTTTCTTGAAAGAATCTGGAGTGAACGTTTGGGCTGGTGGCGCACTTGGTACTCCACTGACTGATTACTTACGCAGTGGTGAGAAAGCTCAGGTTGTGATCGCCGAAGTTTCTAGTTTCATGCTTGAACTTTGCGAGACTTTCAATCCGCAAAACATAGTTTTCATGAACCTAGCGGAGAACCATCTCGATCGTTATCGATCCATGGAAGAGTATGTGAATGCGAAACGCCGCATTTTCAAGAATACCAATCAAGCAACGACTTCAATTCTAAATGCGGACGACAATGCTGTCGTAGAACTTGCGAGAGATCCAGCGGTTCAACGCGGAAGAATTTTTTACTTCTCTCGTAAGGCGAGCTTAGAGCCTCAAATTATGAACATCGGTGGAGCTGTGAACATCGGAAACGAAGTTCGCGTGCGCACGGGTCCTGAGATCGAATACTACAACATTCAAAATATCAAAATGCGCGGAAAACACTCGATTGAAAATATCATGGCGGCGATTTTAGCTAGCCGTGAACATGGCGCTAAACACGAAGCCATTCAAAAAGTGATGGATAACTTTAAAGGTCTTCCACATCGTTTAGAATACGTTCGCAAAGTAGGTGGCGTTCAGTTTTTCAATGATTCAAAAGCAACGAATGTTCACGCGGTCCTTCGTGCTCTTGATTCATTTGACGAGAATGTGATTTTGATCGCTGGTGGAAAAGACACGAATGTTTCTTTCGAAGCACTTCGCACATCAATCCGCCGCAAAGTTAAGACTTTGATCCTGGTCGGCGAGGCGAAAGAAAGACTTAACCGGGATGTCGGAGATTTCTCGGAAACCTTTTTGATCGGAACTTTTGAAGAAGCAGTCCTTATTGCTTACCAAAAGTCGAGGATCGGCGACATCGTTTTGCTTTCGCCGGGCTGCCCAAGCTTCGATATGTTTGACAGCTACGAAGAGCGAGGAGACTATTTTAAAGAGATTGTGAAAAAGTTCCACTAGTCGGATAATAATTCACAGGATCTTGGCTCAAGGAGGAGTTCATGTCTTTTCGTAATTCATTATTCACGCTTTCTATTGCTGCGACATTTTTGTTGAGCGGTTGTGCTTCGTCTCAGATGAAGGCACGAAAAGAACAGCGTGATCGCATTGTTCAATCTGCAAAAATGTATTGTGATTTCGTTAATGGCGAAATTTATCCCGACGTTGAAGTGCAGTTGAATCTTGAAATGGCAAAGCGTTGCGATGCTAACAAAAACTTCTCTGTAACTAGTTACAAGACTTCAAACGAGAATGTTGGAGTCGTTTTCTGTTGTGCAATGGCCTCTGGCAGTGCAACTCCAATGGATAAGCCATCTGATAAACACGACGACAAAAAAGATGACAAAAAGGCTGATGACGGCCTCGGCAAGTGATCGCTTAAAATTTCTTTCAAGTCCGATACTTTTGACAATTATTGCATTGTTAGGGGTCGGACTTGTTCAGGTTTACTCGAGCAGCTATATTTTTGCGACCGAATCCTATGGTGACGCTCTTTACTTTTTTAAGAGGCAAGCGTTCTTTGTCATCACTGGATTTTTTCTTTTAGTCACAATGACGCAAATTCCGCTGGAAAAATTTGAAAGATGGAGCTGGTTATTTTGGATTGCTGCTGGTGTGGGAGTGCTTGTCACTTTTATTCCGGGCCTTGGAATTCGCGCGGGCGGTGCCGCTCGTTGGATTCGACTTCCTTTCGGGTTAAGATTTGAACCTTCAGAACTTCTAAAACTTTCTTTCACTTTGCTTTTCGCATCCATTCTTGTCAGAAGTGAAAACATCCTTTCAAGATTCAAGTGGCCGGTTCTGCTTTCGATTTTTGCGGTCCCCATCGCCCTCTTATTAAAACAACCCGACTTTGGAAGTTTTGCCATCATCATTTGTGTGGCAATTGGACTTCTTTTTGTTTTCGGTTTGAAGTGGCGATACATTTTAACTTCCTTTGCCATCGTGATTCCGGCTTTTTATTTTTTAGTCATGACAAAAGATTACCGTAGGGCCCGGGTCCTCTCTTTTCTGGATCCTTGGTCTGATCCCGAGCAAAAAGGCTTTCAAGTTATTCAATCCATGTTGAGTTTTCATAGCGGAGGAGTCATTGGAAGCGGTATTGGCCAGGGGCAAGGAAAACTTTTTTTCTTGCCTGAAGCCCACACGGATTTCACTTTGGCTGTTTTCGGTGAAGAGATGGGATTTGTCGGATTCATTATTCTGTTAAGTCTATATGGATTTTTAGTCTTACGTGGCTTTCAGATCGGTGTGAAAGCTGAAAATAAGTTTCATAAAGCTGTGGCCATCGGCTTTTCCATGACTTTTGCGATGAGCATTTTCATTAACGCTGGCGTCGTGATGGGCCTGCTGCCGACAAAAGGACTGACATTGCCATTCTTAAGTTACGGCGGAAGTTCCCTTTTGATGCTTTGTTTTATGTTCGGACTGATACTCAACATCGAAAAATCAGTCTCGGCAAATCAAAGCCCTTTCTTTCGTAATAAGTCCCGTTTACAGTCATAATTATGAAAACAATTGTTATCGCTGGGGGCGGAACCGGCGGACACATTTATCCTGGTGTGGCGATCGCGCGGGCTCTGCAGAAAGTGGATCCCGCAGTGGACATTCATTTTGTCGGCACAGCAAACGGCTTAGAAAGTAAAATTGTTCCTCGCGAGAAATTTCCTTTGCACACTATTCAGGGCGGCAAATTAAATTTTGGCGACGGATTTCTTTTTGAGAAAATAAAAACTCTCGCAAAAATGCCGGTGGGAATTCTTCAATCCTTGATGCTTTTAACTAAACTAAAACCCGCGGCCGTCATCGGAGTTGGTGGCTATGCTTCTGGGCCTTTGGTTTTAGCATCAGCATTAATGGGAATTAAAACGGCGATCTGGGAAGCCAACGCAAAGCCAGGAATGGCGAACAAACTTCTTTCAAGATTTGTGAAAAAAAGCTACGTGGTTTTTGATGAGGCTCGGGCCGAACTTGTTTGTAAGGAATTATTGCATGTTGGAATGCCTCTTCGGTCGGAGATCGAAATTTCGAATTCGAAAAAAGAAAACAGCGAAGAATTTCACGTTCTGCATTTCGGCGGAAGTCAGGGTTCAAGAATTATTGGACGAGCATTGGCCGAAGCCGTCACAAAAGGCGGTGATTGGACTCGGAACCTAAAAGTGGTTCATCAAACCGGAAGTATCGAGCTGCAATTCATTAAAGAAAAATATGGCACCTCTGCCAATATTGAAGTTCATGAATTTATTTACAACATGCCGGATTATTACAAATGGGCAGATGTGGTCGTATGCCGTGGTGGAGCTGGAACTCTCAGCGAATTAGCTGCCTTCGGTTTACCCGCCATTGTCATTCCGTTACCCCTCGCTGACGGCCATCAAGAGAAGAACGCTGAAAGTTTAGTCAAAGCCGGTGCAGCCAAGATGATCTTGCAAAAAGATTTAACTCCCGAACTCCTCATTCGCGAGATCGATGACTTAAGAAATCATCCTGAAGAGCGGGAAAAAATGGCAAAAAATATAAAGAAGTTTTATATTCCGAATGCGGCGGAAAGAATCGCGAAGGACTTATTGAGCTAATGGAATTAAAGAAAATTAAATTTCATTTTGTGGGCATTGGTGGCATCGGGATGTGCGGTCTTGCCGAGCTTCTTCACAACATGGGAGCCCAGGTCACAGGAAGTGATCTTTCAGAAAATGCGAACACAGATCGTCTTAAAAAAATAGGTGTGAAGATTTTTAAAGGTCATCAAGCCAGCAATGTGGGCGATGCTGACGTGGTTGTTTTCACGAGTGCTGCGAAATCCGATAATCCTGAACTTCAAGAGGCTTCGAAAAAGCATATTCCGTTAATCCCAAGAGCTGAAGCTTTAGCGGAAATCATGCACTTAAAAAGAGGTCTCGCAGTTGCGGGAACCCATGGGAAAACAACGACGACTTCAATGACGGCAAGTATTTTTCTTGAGGCTAAAACCAATCCGACGATTGTCGTCGGTGGTCGCTTTGATTTGATCGACTCGACAGCGCTCCTCGGGGACGGAGAGTGGTTAGTTGCCGAGGCCGACGAAAGTGACGGGAGCTTTCATAAACTCTCTCCCGAGATGGTGATTATCACCAACATCGATTCGGACCATTTGGATCACTTCAGGACTTTTGAAAATTTAAAAAAATCTTTTCAGGAATTCGCGATGAGAATTCCTTTCTACGGCATCGCCGTTGTCTGCGGCGATGACAAATCCATTCAGGAAATTTTCAAAAATTTTCCAAAACGATTTGTGACTTACGGATTTAATAAAGAAAATGACTTTGTTATTTCGGGCAGTCACGGAAAGTACGAACTTTCCGATCATGGAAAATCTTTGGGTAGTTTCGAAGTCGCCGTTCCTGGAAAGCACAATGCCCTCAATGCCACAGCAGCCATTATTTGCGGATTAAAAGCGGGATTCTCTTTTGATGTATGTGTGAAGGGTCTTAAAAAGTTTCAAGGTGTCGATCGACGATTTCATTTTAAAGGTCAGAAAAAAGGGATCAAAATTTACGATGATTACGGACATCATCCCACCGAAGTGAAGGCGACGCTTCAGGCCTTCAAAGAAAAATTCCCTACAGAGCGCATCGTTGTGATGTTTCAGCCCCATCGATATTCTCGCACGCAATCCTGCTGGGAAGATTTCAAAACTTGCTTCGCGGATTGCGATCACCTCATTCTGACCGATATTTATGCCGCTGGCGAAACTCCGATCAGCGGAATCAATGCCCTTCAACTGCAAAAAGAAGTGAAGCATAATTCTTCAAAATACTTTTCTAAAAATGCAGAGCTTGCAGAGAAAATCATCAGTGAACTTAAAGAAGGCGATATCTTTCTAACTTTAGGCGCCGGAGACGGCTGGAAAGTTGGAATGGAGATTCTTGAGAAGCTTTGAGGAAATGATTCAGAAAAATGTAAATCTGGCCACCTACACGTCGTGGCTGGTGGGCGGAAATGCTGAATGCTTCGCAATGCCAGAAAATGTTCAGGAACTGGTGGCTTTGCAAAAACATGCCTTCCAAAAAAAATGGTCCGTCACAGTTTTGGGCGGCGGAAGCAATGTTCTGATTTCAGACAACGGAATTTCTGGACTGACAATTTGCCTGCGAAAGCTTACGGGAACTGTCACTCAGGAAGAAGACGGCGTCTTAAAAATCACTGCGCTTGCAGGAACACCTAAAGCCGAGATTTTAAAAATTTTCCTGAAATATAAATTATCGCCCGCTTTATTTTTGGCTGGAATTCCCGGCAATGTCGGCGGTGGTGTGGTCATGAACGCAGGGGTTGCAGAAAATTTTGAACCTCGGGAATTCAACCAAATCGTGAAGTTTGTTGAAGTTCTAAAGCCGGACGGGGATTTGGTAACATATCCGACGGAATCTTTAGTTTGGACTTATCGCCACAGCCACGGTTGGCAAGAGGGAATTATCACTCGTGTTGGTCTTCATTGGCCGATGAAGGAAGACCCAACAATTTTAGAGAAAGTAAAAGAAGCGAACAAGACGAGACTAAGCAAACAGCCTTTGGATAAACCCTCTTGTGGCTCGGTATTTGTGAATCCACCGGGAATGAAAGCCGCTCAGCTCATTGATTCGTGCGGTTTAAAGGGTTTCACAATTGGTGGAGCGCAAGTTTCTGAAAAGCACGCGAATTTTATTGTGAATATCAGATCGGCAAAAGCGATTCATATTTTTCAAGTGATCGAACATGTGAAAGCGACAGTCCTTAAAGAAAAAGGAGTGTCGCTCTCGACTGAAGTTATTTGTTTAGGGGAGTGGTAGTCCGAAGGACTTTCTCTACTCTTAGATTTCGAAAACGTCTAAACACATTCCCAATAGAACTTCCTCAGAAGATGGCTTAACAATTTCAATTGATTCAGCAAGAGCTTTTGCTATTGCCGCTCGAACTTTTGGGAAGTCTTTTTTGCTGCAACTCATGACTCCAGAATAGTGCAAATCATTTTCCTTCTCTTGAATCAAAGACGCGACAGCTTTGTGTCTCCAGTTTGCATGGTGATTAAGTAAGGCAGGGGCTGCCTTCTCGAGATGAATGACAGTCCTCGAAGGTTTGTACTGAATGCCCTGTTTGCTTGCGAATCCCCGTGACGTCAAAAAATCTAAAATTTCAGCAACCACACTTTTCGATAACGAAAAATGTTTGCTGATAGCTTCCTGGCTTTGCAAAGAGGGAATGGTCAAAGCCATGTGAACAGCAACGTAGATCCAGTTGGAATAATATTTTAGTTGGTCTTCTGCACTTAAAGTGTCTTGAATTTTTAATTCGTTCTTAAGTAATTTATTTTTCTTTGCTCGCTCTTCTAACAAATTTTCTAAAACTTTTTTCAGTTCCAGGGTGCCGGCGCGATTGTAATTCACAAGCAATAGAAAAAATTCCGTCTCGTTTGAATTTAAAGAAAAAAATCTCGCTGCGGCTTCGGCTTGTTCCAAAGATAAATGATTATCGCCGTTAAGAACGTGGGTAACGAAAGGAAGTTGACAATTAATCGCCTTGGCCAAGGCCGTCCGACCTCCTCGACCGCCATTAGGCATCGCCCCGATTTGGCCGGTCAAAAAGTCACGGTAATCACGGTAATGAAACAGGCTTGGTAACATTTAGTAATACTTAACATAAAGCTTATAAATTTAGCAAGTTTCAATAGTCATATTTTTCAGACTTAGCTATTTTTTGCTGACATTTACAAGGTGGCGATAGAAACCACCAGAGAGGCATTTATGAAATTTATTATCGCGAGTCTGAGTTTGTTATTAACTTTAAGAGTTTACGCTGGTGGAGTCAGCGGCGGCGGAGGGGGAACTGTCCCCGCAGATCCGATCTCGGCTCAAGATCTGAGAAAAATCGTCGAAGAAGAGCGTTGGGAATTAAAGCAATTTTTCAATGCTTATGAAATTATCCAAAAAACCCGTGGCAAAGGAAATTGCCAAGATTCAGTGTGCGAGAAATTATTTAACGGCGAGCATACAATTTTTTCGGTTTTGGATTCTGACATTAATTTTCAGGAATCAGCACCATGCCTTGGACCTGATGGGGAACCGCACGATGGTTACGCTGCGGACCAATCTATATGCTTAAGCTTATTTTCGATGGTGCAGAAACTCGATGTTTCCGAAGCGCGTCCTCAAGTATTAGCCCTAATTGGGCACGAGCTCTCTCACTTGGTTGCACTCGACGAAAAGGAAGCGGATCAAGTTCAGAAAGCTGCGCTGAAAGCATTTTGGTCAAAGCGGGAAGAGGAAATGTCAAAGCGTCGTGAATCCGTGAAATCCGGAATGCGCGAAGCTTTGGAAGAACTTGAACTTTCAAGGGATATGGCCGAGAAAAATTCTGAGGTCGCTCTGTATAATTATGAGATGTTTGTGGAAAATGCCCGATATCAAATCATTAATTTGGCGGAGGAGCTTCGCGGGAAATTTTCTTTTTCTTTTATCTCATTGAGTAATTATGGAGCCGAAGACGAGGCTTTTTGGCGCTTGGTTTGGGTGCTTGACGCCTTGGTTTCATCAGGAAAAACAGAATTAGATAATGTTTTTAGTGGAGCTTCAGAGCTAACAATAAAACAAGCATACGAGAACAATGCGAAAAACAATTTCAAAGTTGATTTTCGTGAACCATTTTATTCCTATCGTCCCGAAGCTCGAATTTACCGAGTTACAGATAGCAAAACTTTAGTTAAAGAGCTTGATGCAATTATCGATATTTACAGACTGTTAATTGAAGGGCTTTGAGCAATAAAAAAGAGCGACTATAAAAGTCGCTCTTTTTTATTCGAAATTTTATTTAAAAAAATTATCTGCAATCAGCGCGGCTGATAGAATAGTTCAAACCATCATTTGATTCAACGAACCATCCGAACTCACCAAATAAATCAGAGTAAGTGTAAGTCAAATGACGGAAACCCATAGGTCCATCAGAAAGACGAATTCTTTTAGCCTGAAATTCTTCCTGAGAAATTGTTGTTTGGCTTGTCATATTTGATTTGAAAGTCTCAGTTAAAAAAAGCTGTCCATCATGTTCAGTAATAACAACTTTAGTTAGATCTTTTTCGCCAACATTGCAGGTTAATAAATCAGCAGCTTGAGAAGTTGTAGCAAACAATAAAATACTTAGTAAAAGTGATTTCATTTGAGACTCCTTTAATTGTGTTAAATTAAAGCTGCCCCATGTTTATTTCTCGAGCAATGCACGATGTGGCAAAGCGTAGCTTTTGTTCGATAACAGCTATTCCCAGTGCACGACGCCCGTATCTAAGTGATATAAAGCTTCCTGGATTTTGACTTCACCGCTCTTAACTTTGGCTGCCAAAATTTCAGATCTTTCTAGTAGATCTTTGGCAACTCCGCTGACATTGGCCCATCCTTCAGCTTCGAAATCTTTTGAAGGTGTTTTTCCTTCGAATTGTTTGATTCGAGGATGAATATCATCAACCAATTTATTTAAATTTGGCGAGCCCGCATCTTTTCCGCCAAAAGTGGAAACCGCCGCTTTGACGGCACCGCAGTTGGTGTGACCCATAACCAAAATTAATTTCGAACCAAGGTGTTCGACAGCGTACTCGATGCTGGCGATGGAGCCAGGATCTAACGCTTCACCCGCTGTGCGAACCGTGAAAATCTCTCCGAGTTTTTGATCGAATACCACTTCTGGTGGAACCCGCGAATCGCTGCAAGATAAAATAATGGCGTGGGGTTTTTGATTGGTAGCGAGGCGCTTGATATCTTTTTTGCTTGCCCATCTTTTCGAAAATAGCCTTTAACAAATCGAGTGTTACCATTTTTTAAAAAGTGCAAAGATTGCTCGGCGCTGACTCCGTCGACAGCAGCATGTGTTTCTGGTTTTGTCTCGGCCGGCGCTTCTGCCGCTTTCACCATTTTGTTCAGAGTATTCGGTTCCTCAACTTTCGGAAGTTCAATTTTTTCTGATTCAACTTCTTTAGGAGCCTCGACTTCTTTTTCTTCAACCTTCGGTTCAGGAGTTGGTGTGGGTTTCGGTTTTACAACTACAGGTTTCGGAGTTGGCGCCGGGGTTGCTGCAACCTTGGGCTTCACGGGCTGAAGCTTTATCGTCACTTCCTCTTCGTTGTAATCATCATTCGGATTCTTTGTGGGACCATCGCCAGTGACTTGGGCGAAGCTTGTAATGGAAAATGTGAGTAAAATAGAAAACAAAAATGATTTCATAAAACCTCTTCGAAAGTCCGTTGGCGTTTGTCAGTAATAAGATTATTCTAATTTTATAGGGAGTTCACATGAAAAAATTGTTGGTTGCTGTTCTTTGCTCGCTTTCGATGTTTGCTGTTTCCTGTGCTCATGGAGCAAAAAGTTGTGCCGATTGTGGAAAATGCGGCACCGAAAAATGTGAGTGTAGTATGGATAAAAAATCCGGCGGCAAATGCGAAGAGTGCGCTGGTAAGAAATAATCCAAGACCAAAGTCCTGATGAAAAAAGCACTTCTTCGTATCTTTGTTTTGCTAATTGTCCTCCCCGGAGCGATTTTTTGCGCTCTTTGGTCCCTGGAAGAGGGCGGCTTTTTTCATATCGATTCTATTGAAATTTCTTTGATGCGCGAGAACACTCAACCGAAATTTTTGCAGCCTTATTTGCAAGATCTCGAGAAAAAAATGGAAGCTTTGCGAGGCCAATCTTTGTGGAAGGTGGATCTTTTCAAAGTCGCTTCGGAAATTTCTAAAATTGAATGGATCGAAGACGTTTCTTTTTCTCGTAGGTGGCCTTCTAGCTTAGTGATTTCATTAAAACCAAAAGAAATTTATTTCGTCATGCTGGGAAAAGGCGGAAAGCTTTTACCAGTCACGGAAAGCGGCGAAACTTTAACTGCGGTGGATTTGAAGCAAGCTCCTGATGTTCCAATTTTGCAAAGTGAAGTTTTTCATCAGAAAGCGGACGTTAGAAAAAAAGCTATCGACATGATGAAAGAAATATCTGCTGACGGAAGTTTCTCTCGGAAAACAATTTCAGAAGTGCATTTCGAAAATCGCGAAGGCTTCTGGATGACTCTGATAAAAAATGGAGTGAAAGTAAAAATGGGTGACGATCGCATTGCTTTGAAGAGCGCGCGAGTCTCCCAGGTACTGGATTACATGGAAGCGAAGAACTTTTCTGCACGCGTCATCGACGCGAACTTATCTAAGAAAGTCCTTGTCAGGTTGCGTAAGGACCCCTAGGCTTTAATCTAAAGGGTCTAGACACCCGTTGGACTAACTTAAGGATAAGTAGCCATGACAACAAAAAAAGAAAATTCACCGGTCATTGCCGGACTCGACATTGGTTCGACAAAAGTGACTGTCGTTATTGGAACCATCTCGGAAAATTCAGAAATACAAATTGTCGGCATTGGTCACTCTCAGAACGCAGGAATTCGCCAAGGCGTCGTAGTTAATATCGAAGCGACAACAGAAGCCATTAGAAAAGCACGAGAAGAAGCCGAGTTGATGGCTGGTTATCAAATTTCAGAAGTGTGGGTGGGCGTGAGTGGCACACACATTAAATCTTTCGATTCAAGAGGCATGGTTGCGATCAAGAATAAAGAAGTCTCGGGCGCCGATGTTGCTCGCGTGATCGAAGCGGCGAAAGCGATTGCCGTTCCTACTGATCGACAAGTTTTGCACGTGATTCCTCGTGAATACAAAGTGGACACTCAAGATGGAATTTTGGATCCGGTGGGTATGTCAGGCATTCGTCTTGAGGCGAATGTTCACATCGTCACTGGCGGTTACACGGCATTAGCAAATAATTTGAAATGCATTGAAAAAGCGGGTCTTAAGTGCGCAGGTTTTGTGCTTGATCAGTTAGCCGCGTCGATGGCGGTTTTGTCTGAAGATGAAAAAGCTCTTGGGGTTTGCGTTGTTGATATGGGTGGCGGAACTTGCAATACAGTTTATTTCATCAATGGCAGTGTGGCTCATACATCTTTTGTTCCAGTGGGTGGCGCGCATTTCACTCATGACATCGCAATTGGTTTGCGAACGCCGCAAATTTCAGCAGAAGAATTGAAATTGAAGCATGGATCAGCGATGGCTTCGTTAGTGCCTGAAGATCAAACAATTTCCGTCGAGGGAGTTGGCGGAAGAAAGCCTCGCACAATTTTGCGCAAAGATTTGGCAGAAGTGATCGAGCCTCGCGCGGAAGAAACTCTGCAATTAATTTACGGTGATTTAATGGAAAGTGGATTGCATTCACAAATGGGTTCTGGAATTGTTTTGACTGGCGGAGCTAGCGAACTTCCAGGACTTATTGAAATGGGTGAATTTATTTTTGATATTCCAGTTCGTCGCGGACTTCCTGGGAAAGTTGGCGGCTTAGTGGAAGTTGTGAAGAGCGCGGGCTCGGCAACAAGTGTTGGACTTTTGCTTTACGGTTTAAGCCAGCAAAAAGAAATGAAGACATCGACCGGTACTGATATTTTTTCAGAGTCGATGAATGAAATTGGGGAAAAGTTTAAAGGTTTTTTTAAAGATTTATTTTAATTTAGCATCACGGAGGGACAATGTTTGAACTGGAGGAAAACATTAATATCGGAGCCAACATTAAAGTTGTTGGCGTAGGCGGCGGCGGAAGTAACGCTGTTTCCACAATGATCGATTCAGGAATGAATGGTGTTGAGTTCGTCGTTGCGAACACAGACATTCAAGCTTTGAATGCAAGCCCTGCAGAGGGAAAAATTCAACTTGGAAAAGATTTAACTAAAGGATTAGGCGCTGGCGCAAATCCTGACATCGGCCGCAGAGCTGCCATCGAATCTTACAACGACATCGTTGAAAAAATCGAAGGTTCAGACATGGTTTTCGTTACTGCTGGAATGGGTGGCGGAACGGGAACTGGTGGAGCTCCCATCGTTGCGAAAATTGCTCGTGAACTTGGAGCATTAACAATCGGTGTTGTGACTCGTCCCTTCACTTTTGAAGGCAAGCGTCGTTCAAAGCACGCTGAGGGTGGACTCGAAGAATTAAAAGAGAATGTTGATACTCTGATCGTGATTCCAAATCAAAAATTATTAGCGATCAGCGGTGACAAGACTCCTCTAACAGAAACTTTCAAAAAAGCTGACGAAGTTTTGCTTCAAGCTGTGAAGGGTATTTCTGATTTGATCAACATTCGAGGATTGATCAATTTGGACTTCGCCGATATCCGCACTGTCATGCAGGCCAAGGGCCTCGCCTTAATGGGGACAGGATACGCGAAAGGTGAAAACCGCGCCGTGGAAGCTGCAACAGCGGCGATTTCTTCTCCTCTTTTAGAGAACATCAAAATCGACGGAGCAACTGGAATCATCATCAATGTGACTGGTGGACCAGATCTTTCATTGTATGAAGTCAACGAAGCTTCAACTTTGATCACTGAAGCAGCTCATGAAGATGCAGAAATCATTTTCGGAGCAGTCATCGATCCAAATATGACTGACGAAATTCGCGTCACAGTGATCGCCACTGGTTTCGAAGATCCAGGGCACCAGCGTTTGAACCAATCTGCACACTCCCAGAAGATTCAAGAGTTTTTGAATCCGGCGTTGCAGGCTGCTCAAGCTTTTAATCAGTTGGCTCCGCAAATGAATGTTCAAGTTGCAGCGCAACCTCAGCAAGTGATTCATCAGCAGGCTGTGCAACAACCTGCTCAGAACAATGGACCAAGCTTTCAACGACCGCAGTACTCTGCGCCAGCGTTTCAAGCTCAACCAGCTTATGGGCAAACCAATTATCAACAGCAATATGTTCAACCGGCATATCAAGCTCCGATTGAAACTGCGGAAGAGCTTGCGCCAATGGGTGCCCAAGCTGTTGCAAATCCATCACCGGAAGCGCAATTGTCGGCTCGTGATATGTTGATTGCAAAAGCGAAAGCTTTCAAAGAATCTCAAGAAATGAAAAAGCCCGGGTACCAGCCCGAGCAGCTTTCAATGAACGTGGATCCTGCTGAACAGCAACTTGAAGAAGCAAGAAGAATGGCTCGCGAAGTTTTGAGCTCGCCTTTTGCAAATCAAGGTCAGAACCTTGAAGTTCCAGCTTTCATCCGCAAAAGACAAGGTTTGGATTTCTCTAAGGAGTAAAAGTTTTTGCACGCATGGTTTGTCTCTGACATCCATATCAAAAATTTAAACGAGCGCAACAGTCACCAGCTGTTGCGCTTTTTGCATTCTATTGTCTCAAAAGAAATTCCTGCGACTCATTTGTTTTTAGTTGGTGATATTTTTGATCTGTGGATTTCCGACGGCACAGTTTTCATTAAAAAATTCCAACCCCTCGTTGAAGCCATCATCGCTGTGAAAAATGCAGGTGTCGAAGTCACTTACTTTGAAGGAAATCACGACGTTCACGTCAGGCACTTTTGGCAAGAAAAATTGGGCATTCCCACCTTCGTGGACGAGCAATTTTTCAGACTCGGCCCTTGGAAAGTCAGGGTCGAGCATGGCGATTTAATTAATCCTGACGATCACGCCTACATTCGTTATCGCGGAATCATTCGCTCTAAATACATGGAAAAAATCGCGCCGATCATTAGTAATCCCATGAGCGTGATTGGTGAGTGGATGAGTCGCACCAGTCGCAAGCGCAGCTCGGTGAAGCGGCAAGTGAATGAAGCAAGCTTACGAGAAATGATTCGTAAGTATGCCCAAAATGTTTATTTAAAAGAAAACTTTGATTTCATCATCACTGGTCATATGCACATCCAGGATGATTTTACTTTCGAGAAAGATGGGAAAAAAGCGCGCTCGGTAAATTTGGGTTCCTGGTTTGATGGACCCAAAGTCTTTTCTTTGACCGACACCGAGGGAAAATTCGTAAGCCTATAAATGAAAAAGCCCGGTTTCCCGGGCTTTAATGCATCATGGACACAAAATTGTAGCAGCCAGAATTTAGAAATTCATGACGTAGCCAATGACTCCTTGAATTCCAGACATTGTGGTTTTCAAGTCATTGCCATTGTACTCAAGTTCTTGTGATCCCGTATTGGTCACATTTCCATTGTTTGTCGCACCCAAAGAAGAACTTGTGATGATGTTTCTTTCAATTGGTAAGTATCGGAAGTTCCCTTCCAAAGTCATGCAGTGACTGTCGGTAAAACAAAATTCAGCACCAAGACCTGCCATTGCGCCGAAAGCTCCACCAGAAAATTCTTGGGAACCATTTCCTGCTTGCTCCATTTTTCCAGATAACTTTCCATAACCCACGCCAGTTTGCATGAAGAATTTAATGAAACCATTTTCAAGAGGAATAATTCTTAACATCGGGAAGAATGAATAACCTGTTAACGAATAAGTAGAACCACTTCCTTTAGCGGACTGAGTGAAATAAGTGGGTCTCAAAACCATCGCGAACATGGTGCCGCTGAAACGGTAACCGTAGGAAAGATAATACTCCATCGCAGTCCCAAATTTTTCTACATTGTTTCCTGTCTGAGTGTTGTAAGTCCCAATATGATTATTCAAATCGTCTTGAGAAGGCGTTGCTAAACCCAAACCTATTCCAAGTGAATGACCACCACTGCCGCCTCTTGCGAATGCCGAAGAGATCATTAATGTCGATAGGATAAATAAAAGTAATTTCATGAGGTTCCCCCTAATAGAGAAATTTTGAAGAACCCCTGCCAGAGCGGCAAGCTAATGTTTCATCAACAAGACAAAGGGTCAGTTCACAGAGAGCAATTGCTCCGCATGAGCCAGGCTTGTCTTGGTGATTTTCTCACCTGAAATGAGTCTTGCGATTTCCTGTACGCGGTCTTTTTTGCTGAGTTCTGAAATGTCCATGGCGACGCTGCCTTTTTGTGGAGACTTCTGAATGAAAAAGTGAGCATCACCGAAGGCGGCGACCTGGGGAAGGTGAGTCACGCAGATGACTTGCTGACCTTCGGCGATATTTCTTAACTTCTTCCCGACTTTTTCAGCCGTTGGCCCCGAAACACCGGTGTCCACTTCATCGAACAAATAGGTGCGAGGTTGGGCAGAAGTTCCAATCACGCGCTTTAAAGATAAAAGAATTCGAGAAAGCTCTCCGCCAGAGGCAAATTTTGCTAGTGGTCTTTCCGGATCTTTCGGAGAAGTCTTGCTCATAAATTCAATGTCGCTAAATCCAGAAGAATTAATGTCTGAAAGTTTTTGAATAAAAACGTGAAAGGTCACGCCCTTCATATTTAAATCAAGTAACTCGCGATTCACACTTTCAGAAAGAAGTTTTGCGGAGTTCACGCGTTTTTTGTGAAGAGTCTCGGCGAGGGTCCATAACACTGATTTTAATTCCTCTGCTTTTTTTTCGAGATTTGCGATTTCATTATCTGAATTTTCAAGCTGAGAAATCTCGATCTCGATATTCTTTAGAGCAGTTAAAATTTCATCAACGCCCAAGCCGTATTTTTTTTGAAGCTTACGAAGACCACTGAGTTTTTCTTCTAAACTCTCGAGTTGTTGAGGATCGGCATCGATGCTTGAAATGTATTTACTTAGCTCGTAACAAGCATCTTCGATCAGACCTTTCGCTTGCTCTAAAGAAGTGCGTTTCTGATCAAGCTCGGGATCGATGCTTGATAAATCATGAAGTTTTTTAAGGACCGTGGAAATTCTCTCCACCGCCGAGTCATCGTCAGAAATCAAAGCTCGTTCCGCTGAATCACCAAGCTCGACTAATTTTTTCGAACTTTTTAGTTTTTTAATTTCAGTTTCAAGATGGTCGTCATCGCCACTTTGCAAATCCAGATTTTTGATTTCATCTCGTTGATAAATTAAAAAATCCAAACGCTGCTCTTTCGCTTGAACATTTTTGCGAAGCTCAGAAAGTTCAATCTGAACAGCAGCCAATTTTTCAAAATCACTTTGATACTGCTGGCGAGTTTCCCAAGTGCCCGAGTATTGATCTAGCAAATCCAAATGATAATTTTTAGATAATAAATTTCGGTTTTCGTGCTGGCCTGTCATTTCAATCAGCGGAGCGGAATGACCCGCCACTTCAATCAGCGGCGCAACCAAATCACGAAGATCATTTAAAGTTGAAAGAGTCCCATTCAAATAAACCCGAGACTTTTCTTCAGCGATGACTCGGCGAACGACCAACAAATGGTCTTCCACTTCGATGCCCATGTCTTTCATTTTATTTTCAAGATCTTTACGCTTTTTTAGGTCGAAAGATCCCTCGATGGATGCTTGAGTAGCGCCCGAGCGAATGCTTTCCGCAGATCCTTTTGCACCCATTAGAAGACTTAGGCTTTTAAGCAGGACAGATTTCCCCGCTCCGGTTTCACCACTAAGGATATTCAGGCCTTTTTTGAATTGGATATGGAGATTCTCGATGATCGCAAAATTTGTGACCTTTAACTCTAATAACATAAGTATTCCTTTTCGCTTGCGTCTTTAAGCGCGGTCGCCGAACTTTAATTTTTCCCGCAATAAATGAAAGTAAGAGTGATCCGGAGCTTCCATCAAATAGTGATTCATCTTGCTTTCAGAAATTTGAATCACATCATCAGAAGTCAATTCGGTCACTTTTTGTCCATCAATTACCAAATGAGCCACACGTTGTTTCTGCAATTTTCCAACCAGCTTAAAAGTAATTTTAGTTTTATCTGAAAATATCATCGGTCTGGTCGTTAAGCTGTGGGGAGCAATCGGCGTAACGATAAAAATCTTTGCATCAGGATGGGTCAGGGGGCCACCGGCTGCAACATTGTACGCTGTGGAACCCGTTGGGCTTGATAGAATCAATCCGTCGGCTTTTACATCACTGACAAACTCTTTACCGACTGAAATGCTAATATTAATTAATTGAGCCAAAGATCCTCGCTCTAAAACGACATCATTCAGAGCGAGCATCTGGACAGGCTTGCGGTTTTTTCTCTTGATCGTCACCGAAAGCATGGTTCGCTTTTGAAGAGTCATCTTATCATCTAAGGCATGTTCGACAGCCGTGAAAGCCTCGTCGGACTTTGTCGTTGTCAGAAAACCTAAGGATCCCAAATTTATTCCGAGGACCGGAATAGGGCGGCCTTCTAGCATTCGGACAGCTCGCAAATAAGTTCCATCACCACCAAGTACGACCATCAAATTGACTTTATCAAGTTGCGGTTTTGTTTTGATAAGAGTTGTGCCAGCAATCGCTTTTTGAGTGGGCCCCGTAAACACATTGTGGCCGCGCTTCTTCAGCCAGGTCGAAAGTGTTTTAGCCAAAGTCACCGCCGCAGGGGATGCCAGGCGATAAACTAAAGCGACATTTTTAGGAGAATTTTTTTTGGACTCTTTTTTCACTGATTTAATAGACCCTCACGTCTAAATAAAGCATCAGGATCTGGCTCGCGTCCACGAAATTTTTTATAAAGCTCCATGGGGTGTTCAGTGCCCCCAGGGCTTAAAATATAATCCTTAAATTTCTGTGACACATCCGAGTTGAAGAGGCCTTTTTCCTTGAAAAACTCGAAAGCATCCGCGTCCAGAACCTCGGCCCATTTGTAGCTGTAATAGCCAGCCGCGTAGCCTCCGCCAAAGATATGACCGAAAGCGCAGCTTGTGTTCGTTCCCGGGATTTTATGAATAAGTCGCAAATGATTAATAGCCTTATCCTCGAAACTATCCACATCTTTGATAGTTGCAGGATCAGCCGTAAACCAATTCATATCCAAAGTTGCGAACTGCACTTGTCTTAAAGAGAAGTGCCCTGCCTGAAAATTTTGAGCGCGCTTTAATTTTTCGACAAGTTCAGCGGGAATAAGTTTTCCAGTTTCGTAGTGTTTGGCAAAGATATCGAGGCTCTCTTTTTCTTTCACCCAGTTTTCCATGATCTGAGAAGGAAGCTCGACGAAATCCCAATACACGTTAGTCCCAGCCAAAGTTCGATAAGTTACATTCGATAACAAACCATGAAGAGCATGGCCGAATTCATGAAACAGAGTCAGCACTTCATCATAAGTTAGTAAGGAAGGCTTACTTGGTGTGGGCTTCGTGAAGTTACAAACGATCATCACAAGAGGTCGGCGAACTTTTCCTGCGAAATAACCTTGATCGCGGAAGGTTCCCATCCAGGCGCCGCCTTTTTTGGTCTCGCGGGGAAAGAAATCTGTATAAAAAAGACCTACAAAGTTTCCGTTTTTAGAGTCACGAACTTCGAAAACTTTCACGTCCGGATGATAAACCGGCACATCATTGATTTCTTTAAAATCTAAGTGATAAAGTTTTTTCGCATGTTCAAACACTCCGGCAAGAACATTTTCTAATTTAAAATAAGGGCGTAGCTCTTCTTCGTTAAACTGATACTTTTTCTCTTTTAATTTTTCCGAATAATAAGCGAAGTCCCAAGGTTCAATTTCATCTGTGCCTTCTAAAGTTTTCCGAAAAGCTTTTAACTCGTTGACATCTTTTTCTGCCGCGCGCTTAGAAACGCCCTCGACGCGTTTTAAAAAATTCCACACGGTTTCCGAATTTTGCGCCATTCTTTCAGCCAAGGCGAATTCCGCATAATTTTTAAATCCCAAAAGATTCGCGCGCTCGTAATTCAGCTTAATAATTTTTAAAATATTTTCCTGATTATCAAATTGATCTTTAAAGGCCCTGGAAGAATAAGCGAACCAGATTTTTTTTCGAAGCTCGCGATTGTCCGCATACTGCACGACAGGCAAAAAACTTGGAGCTTGCAAAGTGAATAAATATTTTCCCGGCTTTCCTTTTTTCTCGGCGTCGTGGGCCGCAGCTTCAATGGCTGAATCGGGAAGACCTTTTAGCTCTTCTTTGTTATCGATCCACAATTCAAATGCATTTGTTGCTTTAAGAACATTCTCGGAGAATTGCGGACTCAAAGATGCGAGCTCTTGATCGATTTTTCTTAAGATTTCTTTTTTCTCTGCAGAAAGCAAAGCTCCGTTGCGCGTGAAGCCTTTAAAAGTTTTTTCTAATAGCTTCGCCTGTTCGGGATTCAGACCCCCAGGTTTTTTATCGTGAAGTTTTTTGATACGTTCGAAAAGTTTCTCGTCCAAGGAAATGTCGGATTGAAACTCTGCTAATTTTTTAGAAATTTCAGGAGCCAAGGCTTGAAGTTCAGGAGAACCTTCCGCGCTGAACATTCCAAAATAGCAAGAAGTCACCTGATCCAAAACTTCGCTGGCTGTCTCCATGGCAAGCATTGTGTTTTCGAAATTCGGCTCCGCAGAATCAGATTTAATTTTCTCGATGTTCAACTTTGCCAGACGAATGCCCTCGTCGACAGCGGGCAAGTAATGCTCGACCTTGATTTTATCGAAAGGAAAAGCATCTTCGCGCAGATTGAAAGTTTTGGTTTTTGCGTACTCTAAAAATGGATTATTTTGTGTTGTTGTCATCCCGTAAAATTACCACAGAAAAAGGGATGCTAGAAATAAGAAGGGCCCCTGATGCGAGGCCCCGAATAGGAAGTTTGTTTTTTAAAATTAAAATTATCTAGGAACGCCGTTAGCTGAACTTGAATCACAAGTCGAGATGTAATACCAGCCGCCCCAGCTTGTTTGACGCTGTTGCATTTGGCAGTTTCCACCACCGCCGTACCCAAGATAATTTGGATAACCGTAAATCAAATTGTTGCTGTTGTAGGGAGTGTTGTAATTGTAAGTCATGTTGCCGCTATCGTAACCCTGAGTCGTCGAGCAAACACCCACTGTTGATCCGCCGCTAATTGCTCGGCAGTAACCGCCATTACATTGACCGTTTGCACCGTTGGCTGCGTTGTTTCTAACATCGCAAGAGTAAGCGAAATTCTGAAAGCAATTGCTTCCCGCATAGCCCCCTGGATTCACTCCAGAATAATATTGCTGAGGCTGATTTAACGGATAAGTGTTTTGAGCCGTCAAAGTTTGACCTTGAGCCACCATTCCGATGGTCACGTACTGTGCGTAAGCTGAAAAGCTATCTGGCGCACAACTGATACCATAAGAAGGATTGTAGATTGGTCTTGTTCCCGCAGTACATCCACAGTAACCGTTGCCATTGAAGGCCGAAACTGGCGGTACGTTGTAACCCATCTGACTGTAAATCTGAGGTGAGCAATTGATATTAGGAACGTTACACTGAGGTGTATCTGCAACCCCGCCACTGTCTTTCTTGGCGCAAGCGGCAAGCCCAACAACAGCTGCAACCGCAATACAATAAATGAAAGAACGCATATGTTTTCTCCTCGCGCTTTAATCCGAACGGTTCTATTCCAATTTCAGTGCCATAAAATGCGGCCTTAATGCGTTATATGTTGGATTTGGCCGAAAGGCCGCTGTCGAAAATTGCGACAGGATTGCACTATTTGCAAAATAGGCCTTATTTTTAAGTGCTTAATTCGTGTGGGAAAAAGTCGATTTTCCCTTGTAAATTGGGTGGAATTTTCTGGTCTAAAACCGCCTTGATCGCTTTAGGGGAGTAACGGCTTGAGACGTGAGTGATGACGAGTTTCTCTCCCTGGAAATCCCCCAGTAAAGGAAGAAGCTCAAGCAAATGAGTGTGGCCCCAATCTCTGGCGGAAGAGATCTTCTTTTGCTCATCAATATAAGTGGCCTCAAGAAAAAGGACTTTGCTTTTTAAGACTTCGGGATTTTCTTTCCAGAATTCAATCTGGGTGTCCCCAGTGTAAGAAAAAATCGGTGTGTTTACTATTTCCGTGAATTCAGTTTTTTTCTTTTTGAGCTCAAGAATTTCTTTCTCTTTTAAATTTGCAAACTCAGCTTTCAATTTTCGCTTTTTTTCAAACAGAGTATAGCCACAAGAGGGCACTCGGTGAAGAGTCTGAAAAGGTATGAAATAAGTGCTTTTTGAAAGTTCGTATTCCTTTCCGACGACGGCCTCGTTAAAATAATATTCGTACTCGTGGCCATCCATTGCCTCCCACTCGTGCATGATTCTTTTCATGGGCTCGATCATGGATTTGGGCATATAAAAAACTCCGCCTTTCATGCCCTGCAAAGCCTTTTGCGAGATCAAGTAAGGTATTCCCGAGGCATGATCCATATGGGAATGAGTGATCAAAAAAGTTTTCGCTGTATAGGCAAAAGGAAGACCTTGAGCGACATCAATGCAGGTTTGAAATTCGGGCAAATAAAAAGAAGTTCCTAGTCCCGCCGAGGAAACTCCGACGACGGTGACTTGATCATGCTTAAATACGGCGGGCTTAAAGTGATCCTGAAAAATATCTGCCTCCGAAATAATTTCTAGCAGATAATTTTATTAATGGCAGCGGCGAGCCACTTTTTGAACGGAAATTGTGTCGCAAAGGCTCTCGTCTAAATTGTCAGATGTTAGTTTATTGCCCTCGATCAGTTTTCCCATGGCGAAAAACAGGGGAGTCAGACCATTTTCGATTTCATTAACAACGCTGGCAGGTTTCTGTCGATCACCATCGCTGTAGCCATTCTCGCAAAGCTCGCCTGCGAAAGTTTCCTCGGTCGAGTTTCCGCTAATCAACATATGAGCCAATCCAGCAATCATTCCCGTGCGATCTTCACCCACTGTGCAATGGACGAAAGAATTCTCGCCCTTAGCTTCCGCGGAAATCATAACTTTCAATGCCGCGATTGTTTGCTTGCAGGATTTAGAAAAATTAATTTTCTTCCATTCCATGGGGATGTGATGAATTTGCTTTCGAGAATAACCTGCGGCAAGTAGTTCCTCGATTTCCTGCTGAACTTCGCCCCTCAATTCATTCTTAAAAATGATCACGTGCTGGATGTTCTCTTCAAACAACTTATCTGCTTTTCCCAAGGGGGCCGAGCCTCGGTAGAGGCTTTCGGTGCCAGCAATTTTTTGAGGAGCACTGAACTCCTTAAAGGCGGCCAAAGAGTTTAAAGACAAGGTTAAAATTATTAAGGCGATTTGTGTTTTCATGGGTCGAGTTTTACGCTGAATGCTTTGATTTTAAAAATGAATATAAAACAAGTAATTATGCGATTTGCGCATGATTATGGCTTTCTGGTAGTCTTATTTTCTGCTAGCAGGTTTTGCACCTTATAAGGAGCAAAATCCGCAAGGGGCGAATTTGCTATATCCCATTTGAGACGTAGTAAAAAACCCACAAACAGAGTTGCCAAGAAAACTCAATACCAAAAGTCCTGTACAAACTTGAGACTAATCCCCCTGGACTTCGAAAATCCTCAATAAAATCCGATAAAATAAGTGAATAGAATCTGGGAGGCCGAGCTTGAAACAATGGGCGAAAAAACTTATCGAGTCCCTCGATATCGATTGGTCGAAAAAGAAAAAAACTCCGGGCGATACCCTAAATCTTTCTGAAGATCGCGCCACTCTTTTGTTTATCTTGGATGTTTATAATAAACACCTGATCGATTTCAATGGTCATCCCGTTCGTAAAATTCGAGAGACCCTCGATGATTTTGCAAAAACTTTGGTGGATGCCGAAGGGGAATCTCTTGAAAAGACACTCTATCGTCTTCGCCATTTTTTCTCGACTTACAGAATTGACGAGTACACTTACATCCAAAAAACCTTCGAGGATTTTAAAGCCATCATTTGGGATTTCGCGGATCAGCTTTCGGAGGATGTGAATTACGAGCGCAAAGGTGAGACCGAAGTGAAAAGCTCCCTGAATCAATTGAAAGAAGCGGTCGAGTCCAATTCCATCGAAGTTTTAAGATCAAAATCTCGTGAGTTCATTGATTTCTACGTTGAATATCAAACTAAAAAAGACGAGCGACGAACCCAGCGAATTTCCAGCATGCAGAAAAATCTTTCAGTTGCGAAGAAGCGCTTGCTCGAGGCGAATGCAACGATGCGCACAGATCATTTAACCAATGCTTTTAATCGCATGAGCTTTGATGAGGAAATTAAAGAACAGCATAAGAATTATCAGTTATCAAAAACTCCGGTGAGCTTGATTTCTTTGGATATCGACCATTTTAAAAAGATCAATGATTCTTATGGCCACGACATTGGCGACTTCGTCCTTAAGGAATGTGTTTCCATGCTGAAAGAAGTATTCAAGCGAGATCTCGATATGGTGGCTCGTGTGGGTGGGGAAGAGTTTGCGATCGTTCTTCCAGATTTTAGATTGGGCGAAGCGATTAAAAAAGCAGAAGAAGCTTTGAATCGAATTCGAAAAGAAGTGATTTTGGCCGGTGAATTTAAACTGCAATTCACAATTTCTTTAGGAGTTTCCCAATTGTTAGAGAATGAATCCATCGAAGAATGGGTGAAACGCACTGACGAAGCTTTGTATAAATCAAAGCATACGGGACGAAATCGTCTGACTGTGGCAAATAAGCATCCTCAAGTGGAAAGTGTCGCTTAAGCTGTTAGTGAGCTAACACTTTCAAAAAAAAGTTCGACAGTGTTAGTTTCGATTTTAACACTTACACCTTGGATCTTATTCTCTTCTTTGTATTTTTCTTCTGAGGTTGGTTTCAAGCTTGCAATTGCAGGCTTGTATGAAAACAAAAATCTTCCTCTCTATTCTTTTTACTTCTTTAAAATTGAAAGCCGTGACTGTGGCGGTGATAGATACCGGTGTGGACTTTTCCCATCAGCAAATTGTGGCTCACAAATGGTTGAACTCAAAAGAAATTCCTGGCAACGGAATTGATGATGATGGCAATGGCTTTGTTGACGATGTGAACGGTTGGGATTTTGCAAATAACTCGGGACAAATTACCGATCCCCATGGCCATGGAACCCATGTCAGCGGAATCATTACAGACATTGCCTCTGATGTAAAAATCATGAGTCTTCGTTATTACGAACAAGGCAAGAGTGCAGAGAATGCCTTAGAGTTCTCGATCAGAGCTTTAAAATACGCGGTGGATAACGGAGCCGACATCATTAATTACTCTGGGGGCGGTGGCGGTTATTCTTTTCAGGAAAAAGCGATTTTGCAGCAAGCCTGGAAAAAAAATATTTTAGTGGTCTGTGCTGCGGGTAATTTCTCGCAAAACGCGGATACCTATCCTTTTTATCCGGCCGCTTATCATTTACCGAATATCATTGTGGTTGCTTCAGTCGACAGCAATAAACAATTGCTTCCAAGCAGCAATTACGGAGTGCAAACCGTCGATATTGCGGCCCCTGGTGAAAACATTTACTCAAGTCTTCCGGGAAACAAATTTGGAATGATGACTGGCACTTCTCAAGCCACGGCTTTTGTCACGGGGACTGCGGCTGCGATGCTCTCTAAAAAACCAAAATTGAATGTAGAAGTCTTAAAACAGATTTTAATTCAAAGTGGTGACAGCTCTATGAATTTAAAGAGCAAAATCCGCAATCCCAAAAGCCTGAATGTCAGACAAGCATTGACCTCGGTAGCTGATTAAAGAACACTATTATTATGAAGTACTTGCTCTTAATAAGCTTACTTTTTTGTTCGATGGCCCATGGGCGAGTTTATGATATCAATCGTGAAAGTTTCGCAGCTTACTTTCGAGGGAACTACAGCCCCTCGGTCATTAAAAAATCGGCTTTCGAAAATGCAAGTGGCGCTGGCGAGACTTTTGATGCCGAAGCGAAAGATAATTTCGGTGGGGAGTTTGGATTCGTCTACACATCTCGTTCTTTCCAGCACATTGGGATCCTAAGCTTAGAATTCCACGTGGACAAGTTGTCGCGGCCGCTTCTATAGTGTCACCTAAATACTAGTGACTCCAGCGTAACTGGACTGGCCACAGTTAGGCCGCAAATGTAATCACACTGGCTCACCTTCGGGTGGGCCTTTCTGCGTTCGCGAGTGGACCCGATAAGCTCATGGAGCGGCGTAACCGTCGCACAGGAAGGACAGAGAAAGCGCGGATCTGGGAAGTGACGGACAGAACGGTCAGGACCTGGATTGGGGAGGCGGTTGCCGCCGCTGCTGCTGACGGTGTGACGTTCTCTGTTCCGGTCACACCACATACGTTCCGCCATTCCTATGCGATGCACATGCTGTATGCCGGTATACCGCTGAAAGTTCTGCAAAGCCTGATGGGACATAAGTCCATCAGTTCAACGGAAGTCTACACGAAGGTTTTTGCGCTGGATGTGGCTGCCCGGCACCGGGTGCAGTTTGCGATGCCGGAGTCTGATGCGGTTGCGATGCTGAAACAATTATCCTGAGAATAAATGCCTTGGCCTTTATATGGAAATGTGGAACTGAGTGGATATGCTGTTTTTGTCTGTTAAACAGAGAAGCTGGCTGTTATCCACTGAGAAGCGAACGAAACAGTCGGGAAAATCTCCCATTATCGTAGAGATCCGCATTATTAATCTCAGGAGCCTGTGTAGCGTTTATAGGAAGTAGTGTTCTGTCATGATGCCTGCAAGCGGTAACGAAAACGATTTGAATATGCCTTCAGGAACAATAGAAATCTTCGTGCGGTGTTACGTTGAAGTGGAGCGGATTATGTCAGCAATGGACAGAACAACCTAATGAACACAGAACCATGATGTGGTCTGTCCTTTTACAGCCAGTAGTGCTCGCCGCAGTCGAGCGACAGGGCGAAGCCCTCGGCTGGTTGCCCTCGCCGCTGGGCTGGCGGCCGTCTATGGCCCTGCAAACGCGCCAGAAACGCCGTCGAAGCCGTGTGCGAGACACCGCGGCCGGCCGCCGGCGTTGTGGATACCTCGCGGAAAACTTGGCCCTCACTGACAGATGAGGGGCGGACGTTGACACTTGAGGGGCCGACTCACCCGGCGCGGCGTTGACAGATGAGGGGCAGGCTCGATTTCGGCCGGCGACGTGGAGCTGGCCAGCCTCGCAAATCGGCGAAAACGCCTGATTTTACGCGAGTTTCCCACAGATGATGTGGACAAGCCTGGGGATAAGTGCCCTGCGGTATTGACACTTGAGGGGCGCGACTACTGACAGATGAGGGGCGCGATCCTTGACACTTGAGGGGCAGAGTGCTGACAGATGAGGGGCGCACCTATTGACATTTGAGGGGCTGTCCACAGGCAGAAAATCCAGCATTTGCAAGGGTTTCCGCCCGTTTTTCGGCCACCGCTAACCTGTCTTTTAACCTGCTTTTAAACCAATATTTATAAACCTTGTTTTTAACCAGGGCTGCGCCCTGTGCGCGTGACCGCGCACGCCGAAGGGGGGTGCCCCCCCTTCTCGAACCCTCCCGGTCGAGTGAGCGAGGAAGCACCAGGGAACAGCACTTATATATTCTGCTTACACACGATGCCTGAAAAAACTTCCCTTGGGGTTATCCACTTATCCACGGGGATATTTTTATAATTATTTTTTTTATAGTTTTTAGATCTTCTTTTTTAGAGCGCCTTGTAGGCCTTTATCCATGCTGGTTCTAGAGAAGGTGTTGTGACAAATTGCCCTTTCAGTGTGACAAATCACCCTCAAATGACAGTCCTGTCTGTGACAAATTGCCCTTAACCCTGTGACAAATTGCCCTCAGAAGAAGCTGTTTTTTCACAAAGTTATCCCTGCTTATTGACTCTTTTTTATTTAGTGTGACAATCTAAAAACTTGTCACACTTCACATGGATCTGTCATGGCGGAAACAGCGGTTATCAATCACAAGAAACGTAAAAATAGCCCGCGAATCGTCCAGTCAAACGACCTCACTGAGGCGGCATATAGTCTCTCCCGGGATCAAAAACGTATGCTGTATCTGTTCGTTGACCAGATCAGAAAATCTGATGGCACCCTACAGGAACATGACGGTATCTGCGAGATCCATGTTGCTAAATATGCTGAAATATTCGGATTGACCTCTGCGGAAGCCAGTAAGGATATACGGCAGGCATTGAAGAGTTTCGCGGGGAAGGAAGTGGTTTTTTATCGCCCTGAAGAGGATGCCGGCGATGAAAAAGGCTATGAATCTTTTCCTTGGTTTATCAAACGTGCGCACAGTCCATCCAGAGGGCTTTACAGTGTACATATCAACCCATATCTCATTCCCTTCTTTATCGGGTTACAGAACCGGTTTACGCAGTTTCGGCTTAGTGAAACAAAAGAAATCACCAATCCGTATGCCATGCGTTTATACGAATCCCTGTGTCAGTATCGTAAGCCGGATGGCTCAGGCATCGTCTCTCTGAAAATCGACTGGATCATAGAGCGTTACCAGCTGCCTCAAAGTTACCAGCGTATGCCTGACTTCCGCCGCCGCTTCCTGCAGGTCTGTGTTAATGAGATCAACAGCAGAACTCCAATGCGCCTCTCATACATTGAGAAAAAGAAAGGCCGCCAGACGACTCATATCGTATTTTCCTTCCGCGATATCACTTCCATGACGACAGGATAGTCTGAGGGTTATCTGTCACAGATTTGAGGGTGGTTCGTCACATTTGTTCTGACCTACTGAGGGTAATTTGTCACAGTTTTGCTGTTTCCTTCAGCCTGCATGGATTTTCTCATACTTTTTGAACTGTAATTTTTAAGGAAGCCAAATTTGAGGGCAGTTTGTCACAGTTGATTTCCTTCTCTTTCCCTTCGTCATGTGACTTGATATCGGGGGTTAGTTCGTCATCATTGATGAGGGTTGATTATCACAGTTTATTACTCTGAATTGGCTATCCGCGTGTGTACCTCTACCTGGAGTTTTTCCCACGGTGGATATTTCTTCTTGCGCTGAGCGTAAGAGCTATCTGACAGAACAGTTCTTCTTTGCTTCCTCGCCAGTTCGCTCGCTATGCTCGGTTACACGGCTGCGGCGAGCGCTAGTGATAATAAGTGACTGAGGTATGTGCTCTTCTTATCTCCTTTTGTAGTGTTGCTCTTATTTTAAACAACTTTGCGGTTTTTTGATGACTTTGCGATTTTGTTGTTGCTTTGCAGTAAATTGCAAGATTTAATAAAAAAACGCAAAGCAATGATTAAAGGATGTTCAGAATGAAACTCATGGAAACACTTAACCAGTGCATAAACGCTGGTCATGAAATGACGAAGGCTATCGCCATTGCACAGTTTAATGATGACAGCCCGGAAGCGAGGAAAATAACCCGGCGCTGGAGAATAGGTGAAGCAGCGGATTTAGTTGGGGTTTCTTCTCAGGCTATCAGAGATGCCGAGAAAGCAGGGCGACTACCGCACCCGGATATGGAAATTCGAGGACGGGTTGAGCAACGTGTTGGTTATACAATTGAACAAATTAATCATATGCGTGATGTGTTTGGTACGCGATTGCGACGTGCTGAAGACGTATTTCCACCGGTGATCGGGGTTGCTGCCCATAAAGGAGGCGTTTACAAAACCTCAGTTTCTGTTCATCTTGCTCAGGATCTGGCTCTGAAGGGGCTACGTGTTTTGCTCGTGGAAGGTAACGACCCCCAGGGAACAGCCTCAATGTATCACGGATGGGTACCAGATCTTCATATTCATGCAGAAGACACTCTCCTGCCTTTCTATCTTGGGGAAAAGGACGATGTCACTTATGCAATAAAGCCCACTTGCTGGCCGGGGCTTGACATTATTCCTTCCTGTCTGGCTCTGCACCGTATTGAAACTGAGTTAATGGGCAAATTTGATGAAGGTAAACTGCCCACCGATCCACACCTGATGCTCCGACTGGCCATTGAAACTGTTGCTCATGACTATGATGTCATAGTTATTGACAGCGCGCCTAACCTGGGTATCGGCACGATTAATGTCGTATGTGCTGGGGAAAG
>JADMIO011486900.1_pt1 | contig 65195 bp, 64 predicted proteins | sample 8958161 | NCBI WGS metagenome assembly JADMIO01 (sample SAMN16585339, study PRJNA669376) | soil metagenome | isolation source: Crop rotation soil | place: USA: Cullars Rotation, Alabama | collected 2011
CGCGGTGCCGCAGCCGCGCCCGCCGCGCGCGGTGGACGTGCAGCTGACGCTACCGGAGCTGCCGCAGCCGGTCGCGGAGGACGCGGTGCTGCGCCGGCAGCAAACGCGGCCCCCGCGGGTCCCGCCAAAGAGACGTGGTACGCCGAGCCCGCCAAAGTCGCCGACAACTTCTATTTCCTCGGCACCAAGATTCACAGCGCCTGGGCGCTCGCCGGCAGGGACGGGATCGTGGTGTTTGAAGCGCTGTTCGACTACGCGGCGCCGGACGAGATTGTCGACGGCATGCGCAAGCTCGGGCTCGACATCAACAAGGTCAAATACATCGTCATCTCGCACGCGCACGGCGACCACGACGGCGGCGCGGTCTTCCTTCAGGACAAGATGCCGAAAGCGCACCTGATCTACGGCGGTCCTGATTGGGACGCGGTCGATCGCCGCACCGGCAGCAAGCCGAAGCGCGACACCGTCGGCGCAGACGGCATGACACTGTCGGTCGGCGACGCGTCGGTCCAGATCGTGACCATGCCGGGACATACGCCGGGGACGCTGTCGTTCCTCTTCGAGATCAAGGACAACGGCAAGCCGTTGCGCGTCGCCTACGTCGGCGGCACGGCGATTCCGTTCGACAGCGACGCGACGTATTACGACACGTACCTCGCCTCGTCACGCAAGATGGCGAAGGCGGCGGCCGATTTCAACGCCACGGTGCTGATTTCGAACCACACCGAGTTCGACAACGCCTACTACAAGGCGCACACCGCGGCCGGTCGCAAGGGCGTGGCTCCCAACCCGTTCGACGTCGGGCGGGCGGCCGTCGGCCGCTACTTCACGGTGGTGGAAGATTGCGCGCTGGCAGCGAAGCTCAGGGCCACCGTGCCGCGCGCCCAGGGATAGCGTTTATGCCGATCGCGTTTCCACAAGCCGTCCCGGAGATTCCTGTCGTCAACGTCGACAAGGCCGCGGAGTATTACGTGCGGGTGCTGGGCTTCACCTTCGACTGGGGCAACGATGACGGCGGGATTGGCGGCATTTCGCAGGGCGACTGCCGCATGTTCCTGACCAACGCGCAGTTTCGATACTGGCACGGTACGGCTGGCCCCGCGACCATCTGGCTGAATCTCGGCAGCAAGTCGGAGGTGGACGAACTGTTCGGGCGCTGGCACGATGCCGGTGCCAGAGTGCTCGAAACGCCGCAGGACAAACCGTGGCATCTCCGGGAGTTCACAGTCGCCGATCTGGACGGAAACCAGCTGCGCGTGTTCTACGACTTTCGTGGGGAGCTGACGCCGGAACAGGCGTGACTCCGCGCCGCCGCGATCATGGAGGGATACGATCGCATCGCCGATTGGTACTCGAGCGACCGCGGGCGGTCCGTCGGGGTCAAGGAAGCGCTGACCGCCGTCGCGTCGCTTCCGGCCGGATCACGGGTGCTGGACGTCGGCTGCGGCAACGGGTTCCCGATCACCGACGCGTTGGTCAAGGCCGGACACCGCGTGGTCGGCCTCGACACGTCGCACGGCATGCTCGCCCGCTTCCGCGTGAACCTTCCCCACACGCCGGCGGTTCGCGGCGACTCGCGCTCCTGCCCGTTCGCCGACCGGACATTCGACGGCGCCGTCTCGTGGGGCATGGTCTTTCACCTGACGACGGCCGATCAGGCCGCCGCCTTCGCCAGCCTCTCGCGCGTGTTGAAGCCGGGGGCGCCGTTGGTGTTCACGGCGGCGGAGATTCCCGCGGTCGGCGACAACGACCCAGGCATCACCGGCACGATGAACGGGGTCACGTTCCACTACTACGCGATCCGCGACTACCGCGCGTTCCTCGAACCCTGCGGCCTCGAACTCGTCGATGTCGTCGATGATCCAGGCGTCAGCACGTACTTCTTCGCCAGACGGGTCGCCTAGAGCAGTTTTTGGTTCCGCGTGGAACGAGACGACAGGTAAAGCGACCACGTCGCGAAGAAAGGCAAGCCACGAAAACCACGAAAAGAAGTCACATCAAGAACATTGTTTCGTGAGTTTCGTGGCTAGCTGTTCTGATGACTGGGCCGAAATGAGACGCGCTGTAGCGTGCGTTCAGTCGCGATTTAACCGCAACCAGTGCGGCTGTCAATCTGCACAGGTGCGGCGACCGTCACGTTTCAGGCAGAATTGTCGCCTCAGGAGATCGTATGGACACCCACCGGACGCTCATCGCCGCCGCCTTTCTGCTGATCGCCACGGCTGCCGGCGCGGCGCAGGCGCCGAAGGAAAAAACCATCACGCAGAAGACCGACACGAAGAAGGAAACGGCGACGATCACCGCCATCAACAAGACCACCCGCGTCATCACGCTGAAGAACAGCAACGGCACCGTCGAGGATATCGTCGCCGGGCCGGAGGTGCAGCGCTTCGACGCACTGAAAGTGGGCGACAAGCTGACGTTCACCTACCACGAATCGGTCGTCTACCACGTGCGCCTGTTCGGGCAGGAGTCGAAAGCGCCGGCCACCGGCCGCAACATCGTCCGCAAGCCGGGCGATAAGATACAGGCGACGGTGACCGATCAGCAGACGGCCACCGTCACCGTGACCGCGATCGACAAGGAAGCGGGACGGATCAGCGTCCGCGACGCTGATGGCCATGGCATTACCGCGGTCGTCGAGAACAAGAAAGAGCTCGACGGAATCAAGGTCCTGCAGAAGGTCGATATCACCTACACCCAGGCCGTCATGGTTACCGTCGACTCGAAGTAGGCGACGTTGGCTCGCGAGCCGGTTTCGATTCGACTCGCGACCCCGCAAGACCTGACGGCCATCAACGACATTTACAATTGGTACGTTCCGCGCTCGACGTGCACCTACCAGGAAGCGCTCGAGCCGATCGACGGCCGCCGGCAGTGGTTCGCGGCGCATCAGGCCAACCCGCGGCATCCGGTGACGGTGGCGGACGATGGCGGCCAGATTGTCGGGTGGGGTTCGCTATCGGGTTATCGCGAGCGCAGCGCGTATCGGTTCACCTGCGAGAACTCGGTCTACGTCCGGCACGACATGCACGGCCGCGGGATCGGTTCGGCGTTGCTGGCCGATCTCATCGAGCGTGCGAAGGCGCTCGGCTACCGGTCGATCATCGCCGGCATCGACGCGGAGCAGGCGGCGAGCATCGCGCTGCACGCGAAGTTCGGCTTCGTCGATTGCGGACGACAGATCAGCGTCGGCTACAAGTTCGATCGCTGGCTGGACGTCGTCTTCATGCAGAAAACCCTGTCGAAAATGCTTTAGAGCCGCGAGACGCCCTCGCTCTTCGTCATCATCGCCGCCACGAAGCCGAACACGGCGGCGCCGCATCCCAGCCCGCTGGCCTACAGACCGAGCGCATCTACCGGTCTGACCTGCGCGGATGAAAACCGCGAAAGGCCAACGGCGGCGAAGAAGATAAAGATGCCGACGACAGGGAATTGGCGAATTGGTAATTTGGTGAGTTGGCAAGTTGGCGGGGTTGGCGAGTTTCAGCTGGTTCGAGGAACTATTGGCCGAAGGCGCGCGCGACGCCGACCACCAGCACATTGCCGTCGACGCCGGGATTCTCGTAGGCGCGGTAGGCGTTCGACAGGTGATGAAACTTGTAGCCGGCCTTCAGGGCGGTCGTTCGATTCAGGTTCAACAGCATGCCGCCTCCCCACTCCGCCGTGTAGTTGAAGGCGCTCGCACGAGGGGTCGGCACCGGGTGTGAGAACCACACGCAACCGACGGCGCTCGCAAAGTAGAGTCGCCACCGCGGCGACAGCCGCAGCTCACCTTCCAATCCGATAGGCGAGATGGCAAACCCGGTGTCGCGTTCGCGCGGAGCGATGTCAATAGGGATCAGGAATCCGTCCGCGCTCACTTTGACCTGCGGCACGTTGGACAAAACGAGCAGCGGTACGATCTCCGGCGCGTAGGCGACCGTCCATCGGTGGTCACGAGGGCCGAGCGGCACCGTCACGTCGATCCCCAGAAACAGATGATTGATCTCCGGCATCGCGCCAAGATGGGTGCCGACCGGCGAATTGCGCGCGACGCCAAGAGATACGCCGACCTCCGCGCGCGGAAAGGCGGCGCGCGCCTGGGCTCTGGCGTCTGTTGCGAAAATCGACAGACTCAGAGCGATCGCGCTAAGTGCTCGCGGCCCCCGAGCCGCCCGAAGCCTGGCGGCGATGATTTCAGACGAACCGAAGCGGCAGTCCCCGGCGAACGTCATTGCGGTGGGGATTCTGACACGCTTCGAACGTGACACAATCTCCGGCAGTGGATTTTGCCGGTGAATTGCAGGCCGTCGAAGAACGTCTCGGACCTGCAGGATTCCGATTGGCAGTGATCGGCGGGCTGGCGCTCGCCGCCTACGGCAACCCACGCCTGACGCTTGATCTGGATCTCGTTACCGACGCCGCAGCGCAGGACTCGGTCATCGCGTTCATGGAGAAGCGCGGCTTCTCGACGCTGCATCGTTCGCCGGGGTATTCGAACCATCGTCACGCCGAACGCGGGCGGGTTGATTTCATGTACGTGAGGAACGACACGGCGGATCGGCTGTTCGCGTCGGTCCGGGAGCTGCCCGGCCCGGCTGGACGTACGATTCGAGTGCCAAAGCCTGAACACTTGATTGCGATGAAAGTACAGGCCATCAAGGACGCGCCGGAGCGTGCGTTGCAGGACCTCGTCGATATCGCCCATCTGCTCAAAGTCGAGGGCGTCGATCGCGAGGACGCGCGTCAGTATTTCGTTCGTGCGGATCTGGAGGATCGATGGCATGAGCTCGTCAGAACAACGTAAGGACGGACCGCTCGACCTGGGGCGCGATGTGCCGACGTCACGCGAAGACGTTGAGGTCCTGCGGCGGCTGGCGCGCGAGACGCCGTCGTGGTTTTCGCTCACCCCGGCGGAGCTCGCCGCGCTGTTGCCGAAGGACGCGCTCGACCACCGTCCTCCCATCTCTCCTCACGCGCGACCCTTCGAATTGCCCTGACTACACGGCGAACGCGAATCTGGTCATCTGGTCATCTGGTCACACAAACAGAACAAGCCACGAAAACCACGAAGCCCACGAAACAGCCACTTCACGAAGAAGAGGTTTTCGTGCGTTTCGTGGCTGGTTTGTCTCGTTGACGTCCCGCACACCGAAGTGGAAGACGCTCTAAGTTCGAAGTTCTATATAATCCGCCCGCCGACGTCGTGCCCATGTCCGAGACGATTCTCGATCCCGATCTGCCGATCATCGATCCACATCATCATCTCTGGCACCGCCCGCCGGCGCTGCAGCGTCAACTGCCGCCGCTCGAGCACGGCTTCATGGACATCCTGCGGACGATCCCCCGCTACCTGCTCGACGAATTCCTGGTTGATCTGAACAGCGGCCACAACATTCGCGCGACGGTCTTCATGGAGTGCCGTGCCATGTACCGCGCCGATGCCGCCGATGCATTCAAGCCGGTCGGCGAGACAGAGTTCGTCAACGGCATCGCCGCGATGAGTGCGAGCGGTCTGTACGGAGACGTCCGCGTCGCGGCGGCCATCGTGGGCCATGTGAATCTGCGGATCGGCGCCGAGGCCGAAGACGTACTGCACGCACACCTCGCGGCCGGCGGCGGACGCTTCCGCGGCATCCGGCACAGCGCGGCGCACGACGATGACCCGGCGGTGCTCGGACCCCTCGCGACGAGAAACCCGCCGGGGCTGTACCGGGACGCGGCATTCCGCAGCGGCTTCCGCACGCTGCAGCCGCTCGGATTGACGTTCGATGCCTGGCTGCTCGAGCCGCAGCTTCCTGATCTCATCGATCTCGCGCGCGCCTTTCCCGAGACGACGATCGTGGTGGATCACGTCGGGACGCCGGTCGGCATCGGGCGCTACGCCGGCACGCGCGACGAGCGGTTCAGCGGCTGGCGCGCGAATATCCAGACGCTGGCCGCCTACCCCAACGTCTACGTGAAACTCGGCGGCCTGCCGATGCCGTTCTGCGGCTGGCGTACGAAGATGGACGGCCCGGACGAAACGTCGGAGACGCTCGCCGGGTGGTGGCGGCCGTACATCGAGACGTGCATCGAGGCCTTCGGCGTCGACCGATGCATGTTCGAGAGCAACTTTCCGGTCGATCGCTTCGGCGCCACCTATCCCGCACTATGGAATGCGTTCAAGCGGATTGCGGCGGGCTGCTCAGCGCAGGAAAAGACCGCGCTTTTCAGCGGCACAGCGGCACGCGTCTACCGGATTGGCGTCCACGAACTGCACTGACACGGATTATCCGACTCGAACGGGTTACACGGTTCAATCCAAGACTCTTGTTTCGTGGGTTTCGCGCGTTTCGTGGCTGATCGAAACACCGCGAAGAGCCGGTATGATGCCGCGTGCCCGCGATTCTTGCCCCGCACACCATCGGCGTCATCGGATCGGGCGTTGACGAACACGAGGCGTACGCGCACGCCGTCGGAGTCCTTCTGGGTGCACTGGGCGTGAACCTGCTCACGGGCGGCGGCCGCGGCGTGATGACCGCGGTGAGCCGTGCTTACACGCAGCAGCCGCGCACGCAGGGCATCTCGATCGGCATCATTCCCTGCATGAGCGAAACGGATCGGGTCACGGCGAAGCCGGGCTACCCGAATCCGTTCATCGAACTCGCCATTTACACGCACCTGCCGTTGAGCGGCTCACAGGGCACTCACGACCTGTCACGCAATCACATCAACGTTCTGTCGAGTACGGCAATCATCGCGCTGCCGGGCCGGAGCGGCACCGCGGCCGAAGTCGCGCTGGCGAGCCGCTACGGAAAGCCGTTGATCGCCTATTCGCCCGACCCGGCGCTGATCGCTCACTTTCCCAGGACCGCCCGGCGCGCGGCGGCGATCGACGACGTCACCGCATTTCTCCGCACGCATATCAGCTAGTGCGCCAGCCTGATTCACTACCAAGCCATTCGCCACGAAACTCACGAAACTCGCGAAACATTGCTGATTGAAAGTCTTCTTTCGTGATTTTCGCGGTTTTCGTGGTTTTCGTGGACATTCTAAGTTCTAACTTCTAAGTTCTAACTTCTAAGTTCTAAGTTCTAAGTTTAGTTGGCTCCGCTGGTCGTCGTCGTGGTCTTCGCCGGCGCCGTCTTCGGCTTCGCGGCGCGCTCCTTCAGGTGATCTTCCATCTTGAGGCGCGGGACGCCGTTCACCATCCAGTCGGGAGCGGCGACGCCTTTCAGATAATGATCGAAGAACTCCTTCATGCGCACCGTGTAGTCACGCTGGTTCGGGCGCTTCGCCAGGCTGTGGTTCTCGCCGATGTATTCGAGCATGATCACCGGCTTCTGCAGGCGGCGCAGCGTGTTGAAGTACTCGACGCCCTGCGTGAAGTCCACGGCGCCGTCCTTGTCGTTGTGCAGGATCATCAGCGGCGTCGTGACGTTCTTGGCGAAGAAGACCGGCGAGTTGCGATAGTAGGCGTCCCAGTTGTCCCAGTAGCCGCCCTTGAACCGGCCCTGGCTGCTTTCGAAGATCGCGCCGTTGCCGCCGCCGGTGTTCTTGTAGACGAGCGAGTACATGCTGACCATGTCGGTGAGTGGCGCGCCGGCGACCGCGGCGGCGAAGATGTCGGTCTGCGTAATCAGGAACGCCGTCTGGTAGCCGCCCCACGAGTGGCCGGTGATGCCGACGTGCTTCGCATCGACGACGCCGGTGGCGATGGCGGCTTTGACCGCGGGCACCATGCACCACACCGCTGACATGCCGGGATCGTTGACGCGATAGGTGATGTCGGGCACGAACACCGCGTAGCCGTTGCTGGTATAGACGGAGCGGTTGAAACCGTTGGCGGACGGCGCGGCGAACTGGTTCGCCGTCTGCGACATCTTCTCGTAAAAGTTGACGACGGTCGGATACGACTTCCCTCTTTCGTAGTTGGCGGGCAGGAACAGCGCCGCCTGCAGCTTGTCGCCTTTCTCGCTGGTGTAGTTCACGAGCTGCACGCCGGCGGACCAGTTGAACCTGTCGACCTGCGGCCGTTGATCGGTGAGGCGTGCGGGGTTCGCGAGCAGCGCATCGGCGGCGTAGTAATCTGCCGGCTCGGTGGACGTGCCGCGCGTGTAAATGAAGGTGTCGCCGTTCTTCGCCTTCATCAGGGCCGGATAGGTCACGTCGGCCCAGCCGAGCATCGTGACGCCGGTCGTACCGGGATCGAGGCGCGCGACCGCGGCCTTCTTGGTCCACTCACCGTAGGCGTGGAAGTATTGCGGCCTGGTCAGGTCGATCCCCTCGTCGCGATCGTCGGGCGGCTCGATCGCGTAACGGTCCTGGTAGCGGATTGCGTCCTTCTTGCCGTTGACCGTCAGGTTCACCGCCCGCGCCACACCCGCGGTGGAATCGACGCTCACCTTCCAGATATCCCACGCGTCGGTCAGCAGGACCGTCTTGTTGTCGCTCGCCCAGCCGACCGCGCCGACCGGCGGCTTGACGTTGTTGTGATCGTCCTCGACGTCGACGAACGACACCGGCAGCCCCTGCGTGATGTTGCGATCCTCGCCCGTCGCGAGCGTGAGGACGTGATAGTCGCCGTCGACGTAATAGAGGATCTTGGTGCCGTCCGGCGAGGCGCCGGAGAAGTAGCGCATCCGCTTCACCGCGAGCTTGCGGGCACCCGTCTCGAGGTTGACGGCATACAGATCTTCGTGGCGGCGGCCGTCGAGGCTGCCGAGCAGCTCGTACTCGCGATCGTCGGTGCCGTACGCCCACTTGCTCTGCTTCGCGTTCACCGTAACGTTTCGCATCTCGTCGTCGGCCAGGCGAATGAACGTTTTGGGCTGGACGCGGTATTCGGCCACGTAGTTGAACGCCCGATCGCGCGACTCCTGCACTTCCTGCTGTGTCTGCAGCCGCGGATCCTTGTAGTGCCACAGCACCAGATCCACTTTGTCTTCGTTCGACGCGGCGTTCGCGGTGCCGGCGGCATCGCCGCTCGCCGCCGCGTCCGCCGTCGTCGTCTCCGCATCGCCGTCCGCGCCGTCCTTGCGGCGCGGTTCGGACAGACCGAAGATCAGCGCCTGCAGATCGTCGGTCCACCGCGGCGCGCGGTTCGAGCTGATCGAGAAGCCCTTCGGCACTGCGGTGTCCGCCACCGGATCGAAAATGATCTTCTTCGGCGCGGCGGCGTCGACGTCGGTGATGCCGACCACCGCATACAGCTTGTCGCGATATGCCTTGTCCTCAGTGCCTTTCAGGACGGCGAACGCGTCGCCCTTGTCCGTCCAGGTGATGCGCTCGTAGGTGGCGTTGCCACTGTCAATCGGGGTGACGACGCCGCTTTTCATGTCGCGCAGTTGCAGGCCGTTGCCGGCCTTGTCCTGCGCATCGATCGCCAGCGCCAGCAGCCGGCCATCTTTTCTGAACGCGAACTCGCTGACGTTGCCGACGTTCAGCTCGGAACCGGTCGCCAGATCGCGCAGCAGCAGGTCGGTCCCGCGCGGACGCTCCGGCGTCGTGCCGCCGCCACGACCTGCGTTTGCCGCCGCGCCACCGTTGCCGGCCGCGTCGGCCCCGTAGCGATGCAGCGCGATCCACGTCGAAGACTCGCCCGAGAACGCGAAGCGGCGGATCTTCGGATACTCGCGCTTGTCGCCGCTGTCGAGATTCACCACCATCACGCTCGACTGGATCGGCCGACGCTGCCGCTTCAGTTGCTCCGCGGCCTTGTGTGTCGGGTAAGTATTGAACGCCACCCACTTCCCATCGTCCGAAAACGCGAGCGCCGATCCGCCGCCGGCCGGCTGCTCGCCGATCGCGAAGCGCGTCTCCTTGTCGCCGTGCACGCGGCGGACGACGACTTCGCCGTCGCCTTCCTGCGGCGTGCTGCGGTAGGCGAACCACTGGCCGTCGTTGGACAGCGTGGCGCCGCCGACGGTTTTCCAGGCGATGACGTCGGACACTTCGAGCGGCCGCTTCGGCGCCTGCTGCATCGTGGCGGCGGGCCCGAACAGCGGCACGAGGGCGAGAACGGCGATCGCGAGGAACAGGCGGTTTCGGCGGGTCTTCATGGCAAATCCTCCGGGACGACCCCGAATGCTAACAGATCGATCGGATGACAGACCGCCGCATTCGGCCGGCCAAAACGTCTGACATGCGGGTTGTATAATCACACCGTGGCCGAAGGATTTGACCGCATCACGCAGGATCCCAATCTGCTGGCAGGGCGTGCTGCCATTCGCGGGCTGCGGATTTCTGTCGCCCACGTGGTGAATCTTGTGGCCAACGGCATGAGCCCCGCGCAAATCGTCGCCGAACTGCCAGATCTGGAAGAGGAAGACGTGCGCCAGGCCCTGGCCTACGCCGCTGCTCTCGCCCAGGACGAACTTCATCCACTTCGCGCATAGGCGATGCGCTTCCTCGCCGATGCGGGGCTGTCGCTCGCAACAATCGATTTCCTTGTCGAACAGGGCCACGACGCCGTGCACGTGCGAACCCTCGGCATGCAACGCGCGTCTGACGCTGAAATCGTTGCGCGCGCACGCGCCGACTCCCGTGTGGTGCTTACGTTCGACTTGGATTTCGGCGACATCCTTGCCCTTGGCGTTCTCGACAGACCAAGCGTGATCGTCTTCAGGTTGAGCGACGAACGGCCAGAGTCAGTCAATCGGCGGCTCGCCGCAGTCCTTAATGAAAGTACGGCGATCCTTGAATCAGGCGTGCTGATTTCAGTGGAGGAAGCGCGATATCGTGTACGGAAGTTGCCGCTCGGACGTCGGTGAATCCTTACGGACCCGATTCATCCGATCTCTTTGAGGATGTGCAGCGCCAGACCCGGCCGGCGCTGGCCGGCGTTGATCCCGATCGGCACCGCAACTGCGAGCTCCCAGTTGCGGCCTGGATGGACCGTGAACGACGGCGTCAGCAGCTTCCCGCCGTTCAGCCGCCACGGAAGTTCGTCGCTGCGGGTCGTATATTCGAGGGCTCCCACGATGCGGCGAAAAGCGATCAACGCGCCGCCGCTCAGGGTCCCGCGGTCATCAGGCCGCTGGATTAAATCGTTAACTTCTTCCGCGTCCACGCTGGCGGCCGCGGATCCGAACACGGTGATGCGTAACGGAAAATCAAACGCCATCGCCACCATCGGCTCGATCTCGATGCCGTCTTCGCCCTCATCCGCGGGAAACGCGTCCGCATTGGGAAACTCGGCGTCGACGCCGATGGCGGCGTGCAGCTTCGAGCCGCCGACGTTCATGAAACTGAGTTTGGTGCCGACCGACGCGCGCGCGGTGCGCAGCTGCTGCCACGGCTGCCCGGAGACTTCGGTGTAGCCGTCCCATCCGCCCTCGATCTGCCAGTGGTTAGTCAAACCGTACTCGATGCTGATCGGCAGCAGAGTCGGCCGTTCCGCTCGTGAGCGATCGCTCAGGATGCCGAGCGTGATCTGGACTTCTCCTTTTTCCTGCGGATAGACCGTTTCAGTGAGGAAGAGTTCCTGGAGGGGCTGAGCGGATTCCTGTGCTTCCGGCTGTGCGATCGCCAGCCGCGGCAGGGCCACAAATATGACCAGCAGCCATGGACATTTCAACGGCCGCGCTTGCCATCGGCAACGGTCCCCGCGATCCATTGGTCCGATGGTCGTGCAAGGTTGGCGCCGCCGGACAGCACGGGCGTCCTACGATGGAGTATTGCGGCTGACGGCGCCCGCAAGTAAGCGCTCGGTCCGCACAACCGCCCGGGTGTGCTCGCCGCTGCCGACCAGCCCGCCGGCGTCGAAGACTTCGACCTTGAAACGATAGAGCTTCCCTTCCATGCCGAGGAATGTCGCGGCGGCTCTGACCTCGATGCCGACCGGCGTCGCCGCAACGTGCTGGATGTTCACGCCAACGCCAACGGAGAGCTTCCCGGGTTCCAGGTCGCCGCGCATCATTCGCGCCGCAGCCAACTCCATCAGCGCAATCATCCACGTTGTGGCCAGCACCTCTGGAAAGTCGTCCGCGGGATCGAGCGCCAGGGCTTTCGCGGTCTGGGCAGGGCCCACTACGAGTCGGGCTTCCCCTACATCATCGACATTCATGCGACATCCACCTCGTGGTCGATATTCCTCGTCTTCGCCGGCTGCTATCGAAAGTTGCCGTACGTCGCGGTTCCGGTCAGGACGAGATTCCTGGCCTCGTATCGCTCGCGCATCTGCACCGGCGCGAGCAAACCGATCGTGGCGTCTGACTGGTAGGTCACGTCGATGGTCGAACGCAGGCGCGAGCTGCCGACCAGCAGTTCCGTCATCAGGACGCGTCCCGTCGAAGGCTCGATCCAGAAGCGACCGCGCGAGGGGGCGTCCCGTCCCTCGGGCGTTCTGATCACCGTGCCCGGCTCGACCTCCCGGTACTCGATGACCCACAGTTCGGTGGACGCGTAAAAGAGCGGCCGTCCCGCGACCGTGCGGCTGTCCGCGCTGTTGAGGGCGACAGTGCGTTCCTTGGTGCGCTTGAACTTGAAACGAGACCGCTGCGACGCTTCGAGAAAGTGGAGCGCCAGCGTCGGCGTGTTGAGCGTGCGCTGGATGCGCTCGTCGAGTCCCAGGTTGTAGCGGCTGCTCTCACTCACGATCTGCCGGAACCGGGCGCTGCTCGTCCCGCCCTCGCGTAACAGTTTTGCCAGCCGTTCTTCGCGGTTCCGGACCGGCATGCCGTCAACTTCGAACACGTCACGGAAGTCGATGTAGCGATCGATGTCCGACGCCCTCACCAGCAGCAGATCCGACTTGAGCACCCGATGCGAGTGCCGCGGCTGACCGGCGACCGTCATCGTCATGTCCTGGACGTATTCCTCTTCGGCGACGATGGCGGAGAACTGGCGGTTGAAGTCGGCGACATAGGCGGCGGCGCGCGCGAGGACGATGTCGAGAGAGGGTTCCTGCGCGACGATCGGCGGCGAGGCAGCCAGTATTAGCACCGCCACCGAGCCAGCCGAGCATCGCCAGCGACCATCGAAGATCGTCCAGGCGTTCATCAACCGCTTTAGGGCGCGCCGCGAGAGGAACGACATCGAGATCGAAGGATTCGAGTGTCTAGATCGACGGCACCAGCACGTGAATGATGGCCATGTCGCGAAGCCTGTCACAGAGGCGGTGACGCGTCCAGTGGAGTTTCTGGCGAATCGATCGTTAGTGCAGGATCGCTTTCTTCGTCCGTGGCAAAATCTGGACACCCAAGTGCCTATCGCCCTTTGTACGCGGTTCTATGTCTATGAAACCGCCGTTCTTCGATACGCGCGCGGCGATCGGAGCGATGCATGGTAGGCCGCCGCATTGGCGTCTACGAGATCGTCGCGGAGGTGGGCAAAGGCGGAATAGGCGAGGTCTACCGCGCGACCGACACGAGACTGAAGCGGCAGGTCGCCATCAAGATTCTCCCCGAAGCCGTCGGCGGCGATCCCGGGCGGCTGGCGCGGTTCCAGCGCGAGGCCGAACTGCTGGCGTCGTTGAACCATCCGAATATCGCCGCCATTTACAGCTTCGAAGACTCCGCGTCAACCCACGCGCTCGTGATGGAGCTGGTCGAAGGACCGACGCTCGCCGATCGTATTGCCAACGTCCCTATTCCGCTGAATGAAGCGACCGCCATCGCGAAGCAGATTGCCGATGCGCTGCAGGCGGCGCACGAGCGACACATCATCCACCGCGATCTGAAACCGGCCAACATCAAGGTCAAGGCTGATGGGGTGGTCAAGGTGCTCGACTTCGGCCTGGCAAAAGCGCTCGACCCGAACACCAGTGTGCACGCTGACGCGACGAGCGCCGATCGGTTGAGTGCCACGATCACCTCTCCGGCCGTCATGACCGGCGCCGGGATCGTCCTCGGGACCGCGGCATACATGAGTCCGGAACAGGGCACGCGGGCACGCGGTCGACCAGCGATCGGACATCTGGGCCTTCGGCGCCATCCTCTACGAGATGCTCACCCAGGAGTCGCCGCGCTCTCGAGCGCGCGACGTTCGCGTTGCCCAACGTCGCAGCGACCGGATCAGGTGAATGTCGCCGATATCGCGTCGACGCAGCCTGACATCCTTTTGCAGGCACTGCCGCAGGACTCGCGTCACGGCCGGCGGCGTCGATGCCCAAGCGGCCGTTCGGCGGCGACACCATGTCCGACACGATGGTCGCAGTGCTCGATCGCGAGCCTGACTGGCGAGCCATCCCTGCGTTGAGGAAGTCCGTGCTCTTCTGGCCATGGACGATGCCGGCGAAGCTGCAGTACTGGCGCTCGACGAAGACCCCGGAGTGCAGCAGCACGTTCAGTAGGAACCGCGCCTGACGCTCGGTGAAGCCGAACGCCGCGATTGATTCCATGCGTTCCGCATTCGCCAGGTCGATAGTCCAACGGTCCGGCGCAGGCGGCAGCGTCATCGAAGCAGCTCCTCGATAATCCGCGGGTGTGCGGTTCGCCCACCGCCGCGACCGCCGACCGAGCATCCGGTCGAGAGATAGCAGGTGAATCCGGACTTGGCCGCGCTGCCGGCGTGGGCGCCGCGATAGTGGCCGGTCACGACCTCTCTAGATCCTCGTGCCGCGAGCGGCCGTCGCGGTCCTCGTACTCGATTCGCGCATCAGGGAACCGGACATGCCCATCGTCGTACGGCAGATCGTGTTCACGCGCCCATCGTGCAATCTGTTCGGGCTCACGATCCGGTCGGCCGTCGCAGTCCTTCTTGCCACGATTGCGCTCGTGGAGGAATCGTTGATAGTCGCGTTTAAGCTCGTAGTCGAGGACGACGTCGAACCCGGCCGCCCTCGCCGCGGAGCCGCTCCTCGGTGCGCTGGTAGGCGCGATAGACGTTGGTGTCGTGCGTCAGCTCGCGCGGCTTTCGGAGGCCCGCGTAGAACGCCTGGCGTGGCTCCCAAGAGCGCTCCTGTTCGCGTCGATTCGCTTCGAGCAGGTCTCGGCCTCGATCGCTCAGAACGACGGCGCGATCATGCGAGCTGAGGGTGGACGTACGCAGCAGACCCTCCTGTTCGAGGTGCCTCTGGGCCTTGCGAGTGTCGTCGCGCCCGTCATGGAGATCGCTCTCGGAGACGACGCGAAAAGCGCCGACGGTGGCGAGTATTCGGCTTTCAGTCCCATCGATCTCGTACACGCGATCGCGCTCTCGCACTGGCCGACGCTCACGGCTCCGTGGCAGATCGAGGTCCTTGGCGAACACGTCGCGCGCCTCGCAATCGGGTACCCCATCGCGTTCGCCGCTCCCGCCGCGGCTGCCGACGCTGCGGTGCCAAAAGTCGGCGATGTCTCTCCCAGCGCTCGATCGCGGGTCGTATCTCTCAAGCACTTCTCGCTCCTGACGGTGACAGTCCGTTGAATCACACCCGTGTGCGCGGCGGCCGGCGTGATCCGAGTATGCGAGACGTAAACATGCTTCTCAATCGATCGCCGGCAGGTGTCGGGCGGTGCGCGATCCATTCGGGTGGTGTCGAGAACAGGTCACGCCGATCCATCGAAACGCGATCGCGGCGCCGCCTTGCCAGCTGGGTCTTGGTCCCCTATAGTCAATCGCTTCGACATGGCGACGAACATCTTTGCCGAGATTCTCCAGTGGTCGGCGCTCCAACCCCCGTGGCAACGCGATGCCTTGCGGCGCCTCTTTACCGTCGGCGCGGTGACACCAACGGATCTCGATGCCCTGACCGATATCTGCAAGTCAGCTCATGGCTTGGCTCCAAGTTCGAAGAAAGCCGTGCCGCTGTCGGCGCAGCACCTACCGGTTGGGGGACCCGCAACGGCAAGCGCCGTCTTCCTCGTCGATCTGACTCACCACACCGGCGTCAACGCACTCGCCCCAGAACAAACGGTCTCGTTCGGGCCCAACCTCACGATCGTCTACGGAGAGAATGCGACCGGCAAGTCCGGGTACACCCGAATTCTCAAGCGGGCGTGCCGCTCACGATTCGTCGAAGATGTTTTGGGGAACGTCCTGGGCACGAGCGCTCCGCTCAAGGCCAAGGCGACGATTCGCGTCAAGGAGGGAGGAACCGAGAAGGCAATACAGTGGTCCCCGGATGCCGCGCCGTCATCGAGCCTCGCTCAGGTAAGTGTCTTCGACAGCCGATGTGTGCCCGTCTACCTGAAGGACAAGACCGACGTCGCGTTTCGCCCCTTCGGGTTGGATCTGTTTGACAGGCTGGCGTCTGCCTGCGTCGAGGTCAAGAAACGGCTCGACGCAGAGCTCCAGCAGTTGGCGACGACGTTGCTGCCCGCCTTGCCAGGCATCCTGGCAGGCACGAAGGCTCGCCAGATGCTTGATTCACTCACTGCATTGACGAAAGAGGATGACATCCGAGCTCTCGCGACGCTGTCTGCTGCGGAGGAACAACGCTTCAATCACCTGACGGAGCTCAAAAGAGACCTGCTCGCATCGGATCCAAAGAAGCGCGCACAAGAGTTGTCCGCCAAGGCAGGCCGCTACGACATGCTCGCAGCCCACCTTGAGACGCTTGCGGACACCCTCGGTTTGGACGCGATGTCCAAACTCGGGCAAGCCAGGGTGAAGCTCCGCTCATCGCGTTTGTCGCTAGAGACGCTGCGCAAGACTGCGCTGACGCCGGATCTCTTGCCGGGAACTGGAGGCCAAGCCTGGCGCAAGATGTGGGACGCCGCCGAGGGATTCATCAAGGCGGCCAATCCAACGGCGACCTTCCCTGTCGGTGAGGAGCACGCGCGCTGTCCGCTTTGCCAACAGGACATCAAGCCTGACGCCGAATCTCGTCTTAAACATCTGTTGGAATTCGTGACCTCGACGGCGCAGGGCGATGTCCGCGCGGCCGAAAGTACATATCAACAGCTTTGGCAGGCGGCAAGCGGCATATCGATCGAGCGGCCGGACATCAAAGCAATCGTCGGCGAGATCGCTGTCGATGACAGCGCTTTGGAATCGAAGCTGGCGCAATTCTTCAAGACAGCCGCGGCCACGAAAAGCAGCGTCGATATGCTCACTGAAGCCGGCGAGGAGACGCTCCAGGTCTCGACGCTCGAGTCGAAGCTCGATGATGCTGTTACGGCGCTCGCGAACGGATTGCGCGCTCGAGCAGCTCAACTACTCGCTTCCGCCACGTCTCTGTCATCATCGGAGCAGTCGGAGCTAAACGGCCTGGCGTCTCGCAAGGAACTCTCAGCAAATCTCGCCGCCGTCATCTCTGAGATCGATCGCAAGCGCCGTATCGCGGCGTACTCGCAGTGCACGGCAGAGACGAACACCCTCGCGGCGACAAAGAAAAGCACGGAGCTGACGAAGCAGCTGATCACGGACCAGCTGCGCCTTACCTTTCAAGCGGAACTGAAAAATATCGGTTTCACACACCTCTCGGTCGAGATCCAAGCGGCGGGAGGATCGAAGGGCGCGCTATTTCACAAGCTGGTCTTCAGCAATGCTCCTGGCGTCCGCGTCACGGACGTTCTCAGCGAGGGCGAGTCGCGCGCCCTCTCATTGGCATCGTTTCTGACTGAGCTGAGTACGGCGCCGACCAAGTCCGGAATTATCTTCGATGATCCCGTCTCGTCGCTCGATCACCGATGGAGGGAAAAGATCGGAAGACGCCTCGCAGCCGAAGCGAAGGTCCGGCAGGTCATCGTCTTCACCCACGATCTCGTGTTCTTGCGCGTTCTCCTGAACGAGTGCGACCAAGACTCGATTCCGTACGCTCATCAGTACATTCGGCGAGAGACGCAGGCCGGCGTCTGTTCGCCCGACCTCCCATGGCTTGCCATGAACGTCAAACAGCGGTTGGGAGTGCTCCGCAACCGGTGGCAAGCAGCCAACAAGCTGTACACGAAGGGCGGACAGGACGAGTACGAGAGCGCCGGCCGTGAATTGTATGGCCTCCTGCGGGAGTCATGGGAACGCGGCGTGTCTGAAGTACTACTCAACGACGTCGTCGAGCGGTACCGACCGAGCATCGAGACGAAGAAGGTCGCCCCGCTCTACGACATTACCGAGGCGGACTGCAAAGCGGTCGAGGCTGGCATGACGGAATGCTCTCGCTGGATCAGGGGACACGACGGTGCGATCGCCGACGGCAGTCCGTTTCCCAAGGCTGACGAACTGAAGGGACGCATCGACGAATTCGAGGCATGGATCGATGGGATTCGCAAGCGGCGGAAGAAATAGGCACGCGCAGTCAGCCAGTGCCGCGATCCGAGATTTCGCGCGCCGAGGGGAGGCCGATGTGCTCGCAACGCTTTCTGAAGCCCAAGGGGCACTCGCATTCGGCCGGCTGGAGCAGCGGCAGGTGCACTGCTGAACCGGCAGTTCTCGCGCTTGCGCCAACGGTCTCGCGTTACAATGCAGTTGCGAGGGGCACCGGTTGGCTTCTCGGAACTGAATTGTTCGTCTCCCGCACACGACGCCGGGGTGCACGTCAAGAATGTCGATGGGATCACAAGCAACGGTTACACCCTCGGCGACTCAGACCGATTCGCTCGCTGAAGGAGCTCTGGCGACCTCGCCGTGGTACCTAGACCAGATAATCTGCGATGACGCGTTGCAGACGTTGAAGCGTCTTCCTGACGGCTCTGTCCACTGCATCGTCACGAGTCCTCCCTACTACGGACAGCGCGATTACGGACACACCGAGCAAATCGGCAAGGAAGAGACACCCGAGCACTACCTCGATTCGCTGCGTTCCATATTCGACGAGTGCTGGCGTGTGCTGAGCGATTGCGGGACTCTCTGGATTAACGTTGGTGACAAGTACTCAGCTGAAGGGCTCTTGGGATTGCCGTGGCGCCTTGCTTTGTCGTTGAAGGATGCGGGCTGGCTGCTCCGTTCGGACATCATCTGGCATAAACCGAACGCGATGCCATCATCCGTCAAGAATCGATTCACCACGTCGCATGAATACCTCTTTTTCTTTGCGAAGAGTCCCAAGTACTATTTCGACGTTGACGCGGTTCGAGAACCACACGTGACATTCACTGAACGCAGTCGAATGCGCGGTGGCCGTGGGCATTTTGGAAAGCGCGGAGGAACACCAGAGGCAGGGAAGAACAAAGGGAACAACAATTTGCACAACGCAAGGTGGGATCAGGCCTTCCACCCGAAGGGCCGGAACAGACGTACGGTCTGGGAAGTCCCGCTTTCGAAATTTCGAGACGCTCATTTCGCGGTATTCCCAGAGGCCTTGATCGAGCCGTGCATCCTTGCCGGCTGCAGAACGAGCGGGACCGTGCTCGATCCATTTGTCGGAAGCGGCACAACAGCTGTCGTGGCTCAGAAGCTGGGTAGGCACTACATCGGAATCGACAGAAGCACAAAGTACTGCGAAATCGCTCAAAAACGGCTGAAGACCCAACTATCGCTGATTTAGTCGGCAGCTCCGTCGGCGATGTCAACGAACACCCGTGAGAGGTTTCTCAACTCAGCCTCCAGCTGCTGTCGAATGTACGGAATCTGATTCGGATTCGCTTTCAGATAGACGTAATTCTCACAGTTCAGACTTGAAAGATCGCCGCCCCAGGATTCAGCGATGATGATGGGGATGCATTCAAAGCCATTGTCGTGTGCGATGCTGATCGATTTGTGGATATCGCGAGTGAAGAGCATCGCGTGGCCTCCGCCCATTGTTTCCCTTGTCTTCACCGGGATAAGAATGGACCCTTTCCGTCCAATCACCTGGACGTCGTAGGTTTCGTCGTGAAGTCGGACCTCTCGATCGGGCATGTCGAGGGAGATGCCGAGTTCGGCAAACAAAGAGGTCAAGATCTCACGAACGATTGACTCCAAGAAATTGCCTTTGAGCGCCCTTCGGCTCCCTTCCAGACGGGCGAGCATCACCTCCGACACTGCGTTCCACGTCCAGCTCGCCGATTCGGGGAACAGTGGTCCGACAAAACGCCTGATCTCATTCAGCAGTTTGGCGCGGCGGTTGGTCAGAGAGCGACTTCCGCCCTTCTCGATTAACGGGGCCAGTCGTTGCGCAGGTGCGTCTCGGAAGAGCCACGCCAGGAAGTAGAACTTTGCTTTTCCTCGCTCGTACGGGCGTGCCAAGCCGTCGTACAAGACGGCTGCACCGCCGCCATCTTGGAGATATCGCTCTATCATCGCGATGGCCTTCGCATCGTCAGGCTCAAAGACGAATGCCCGGACGTCGGCATAGCCTTCGCCGGCAAGAAAGCGCTCGAATTCCTCGAAAAAGGCGCGATTCGCATTGACGATGCTGACAAGTTCGCGCAGCCTAAGGTTCTCGATGATGAACGGCGAGTCGCTCTCGTTGTTGGGCATTGCAGAGGACAGTAGACGGGCCGATGACGTCGAGTCAACTCAAGGCGCATGGATCGCCAGGCGCGACCGGACCAACGGGACCCCCTGAGGCGCCCGGATCGGCTCGTGAGGGTGAATTTGCGCGAGGCGAGCCGTCTCGAAGATCATGTTGACGGCTCCGTGCGAGCCCGTTGGCCCGTTGGTCCTGAATTTGGGATGGAGATCTGAAGGGCGTGTGAATTGTGTCGATCCAACCTCGTGGACGTCTGCAGCTCAACGTGCGTGTTACGAAGGAGACCAAGCAGCTCCTCGAAGATCTGGTGCGCGATACGGGCGAGTTGCACAACGTCGTAGTACGAAGAGCGTTGGAGTTGTACGCCGGTTCCGTATCCAGCCGCGCACGAAGGGGAGAGATTATCGCCGGAGAGATTCAGGCCCCTTCGAGGCCACGGTCAAGAAAAACGCGATAGGTCAGTGAGGCTCCGAAACTATTGACCTCCATCCTGCGCAGTAGCTGTGACGTAACTGTGACGTGACCCTGTCGATTCCGCGAGATCTACCGAGGTTTACGGCGATCGACCGACGTGACGCGAGCGCGGTTAACTCTCTGGATCCGCAACAGTAATCGAAATCTGCAGCACGCCGTCGCAGACCGTCAGAGCAATTTCTCATCAGCGGTCCACCCGACTTGTCGGAATCCGACCCCGTTACCGTGATCGTGAACTGGCTCAGTACGCTCCGCCGCTGAACGCGCTCAGCGCGTCGGCCATGGCACTCCCTGCTCTGCCTTCGCAACCGGTCCCACGCCTTTGAACAGGAAGCGCTGCACGCGCGCGCCGGTATAGGTTTCCGCGGTGTAGAGATTGCCCTTCGAGTCGGTGGCCAGGTTGTGGACGCCGAAGAACTGACCGGGCTGCCGGCCGCCGTCGCCGAACGACGTCAACACCTCGAGGGTGCTGCGCAGGAGGATGTTGATCTTCTCGTCGACGCCGTTCGCCGCGTAGATGTAGGTCTGCTGCGGATCCCGCGAGAAGGTCATGTCCCACACCGAGCCGGACCGGTAGGTCTGCGGATCGATGAACGCTTCTTTCACGAACGTGCCGTCCTTGCGGAACACCTGGATGCGATCGTTGACGCGGTCGCACACGTAGACGAAGCCGTCGTTCGACACGATCGCGCAGTGCACGGTGTTGAACTGCTTCGACGGCGGCGCCGTCGGGTTGTAGGGCGGCATCCGTTCATCGCTCGGGCGGTTGCCGTAGGCGCCCCAGTGGCGCTTGTACTTGCCGGTGTTCACGTCCAGGACGATCACCCGGCGGTTGCCGTAGCCGTCGCCGACGTACATCTCGCCGCCGGCGACGTCCTCCCAGATCTTCGTCGGCTGCCAGAAGTTCTCGGTGTCGTTGCTGCCGTTGTGGACGCCGTGCTTGCCGACTTGAAAGATGAACTTCCCGTCGCCGGTGAACTTCAGGATCTGCGTGTCCTGCGCGCCATTGCCCGCGAGCCAGACGTTGCCGGCGTGATCGACGGTGATGCCGTGATTGCTGTCGGGCCAGTCGTATCCCGGGCCCGGTCCGCCCCACGACTTGATCAGGTTTCCCGCCTGGTCGTACACGAGCACCGGCGGTGCCACCTTGCAGCACTTGCCGATCATTGCGGTCTCCGGCGCGACCTGGTTGCCGGCGCCGGCGGCTCCGGGCCGCGCCTCGTCATCCCGGGCCTGACTCGCTTTGATGTCGGCCGCCTTGAAGTTGTCCTCCACCGTGTTCGGACGATGGATGGTGTAGACGTTGTCGCGGGCATCGACCGACAGGCCGATGGTCGAACCGGTGACCCAGTGATTCGGCAGCGGTTTCGGCCAGAACGGATCGACTTCGAAGATGGGCGCCTGTTTGCCCGGCTGCGCGCGGAGCGAGGAGCTGGCAAAACCGAGTGCGACAGCCGTAGTCAACGCGAGCGTCGATACGATCAGTTGCGTAGCTGCTCGATGGCTCATAGCGGACACAGGCTGGCAGAGATACTCAGGTTTCGCAAGATCCAATTGGGCACCTCACGCCCGCTGCCGCCAGTAACGCGAGGGCGTGCTAGACTGCGCGACTTCCGATGATCGGACTGACGCGGCTGTTCTATCCCTGGGGATTCATTCTCCAGATACTCGCCCTGGTGCATTTCTTCCGGCGGCGCCCGGATGGCTACTGGTTCTACGTCATCCTGTTCTTCGGCGCGGCCGGCTCGGTGATCTACTTTCTCATTGAGGTCGTGCCGGACCTCGGGTTGCTCCGCGCGTCGTTCGCACGCGCGTCGCGCCGCCAGCGCCTCAAAGAGCTCGAAGCGATCGTCGAAGAAAACACCGCCGTCGGCAATCTCGAGGAACTCGCCGATCTCACGTTCGACGATGGGCAGTGGGCGCGCGCGCGTGAGCTCTACGACAAGTTGTTGAAAATCTCGCGGCCGACGTCGGTGGACCCGTTTTATCGCCGTGGACTGTCCGCGCTGGCGCTCGGTGATGCGGCCGCGGCGGTGGGTGACCTCGAGAGGGTCGTCGCGGAGGAGCCCAAATACGATTTCTACCGCGCGACCGGCATGCTCGCGTCGGCGTACGCCGTTGCCGGTATGGCCGACAAGGCCGACGCGCAGTTTCAGTCGGCGACCGGCAGCTCGACTCTCTCCGAGACGTATTTCAACTACGCCAGCTTCCTCGCCGACCAGAAGCGGGACGCGGAGGCGCGGGCGTGGGCGCAGCGGATTCTCGACAAGACGAGGACGCTGCCGCGCTTTGCGCAAAGACAGGAGCGGCCGTGGGTCCAACGGGCCAGGGCGCTCTTGAAGAAACTCAGCTGACCCGGCGCCGCTGTCTCACGCGTCTGACCGCGATGACCAGACCGCTGCTCAGCAGCAGGAACGATCCGGGTTCCGGTACAACTCCATTGAAACCGTACTGCGTGCCAGACCCGGCCGCGAACGTTGCGTCGCTCGCGAACTGATTCGTCGACGACAGCGGCGTCAGCCCGGTGAGGTACAGCGTGTTGAAGAACTGCGCGCTGCCACTACCGACGCCAGACGCTGATGCAGCGGCGACGCCGGTTGGACACGCCGCCGTCCCCTGGATGGCGGTCGCGCACGGCTGGGCACTTCCGCCGAAGGCTGCGAGTGCCGTCGACAGCAGAAATTCCCGCCCATACACGATCGGCACCGTCAAGCTGACAAAGCCATCGAAAGACGACTCGAAGACGAAGAACTGCTCGCCGTACAACTCGGGGTTTGCGGCATCGCCCGCCTGTAACCCGACAAACGCGAGTGCGTTCGCCGTGCCGCTCTCGGAAATCGATCCGTCGAGGTGGTAGGTCGTGGTGAACGTTCCCGCCTGGCCATCGAGCGTCGTGGAATTGACGGTGATCAGCTCGCGGAAAATACTCGCGGCATACACCGCGCGGCTGTCGGTGCCCGAGCGCGAATAGGACCCGCTCGCGCTCGCGTGCAGCGATCCGGGCGCCGATTGCGCCTGCGCGCTGAAGGTGACGGTGTTGGCGCCGACGGTGAAGGTCTGACTGAACGACAACAGGTCCGCGCTGGTGATCACGCCACGGCAGAATGCGCACACGTTCGAAAACACGTCGACCGGCTGGCACGCCGCACCCACGCACCCGAAGTTGAGGCCATACTGGCTCTCGACAAAGGTGATTGGCGCCGCCGACGATACTCGAGGCAGACCGAGCGCCGCGACGAGGGTAAGAACAGCAACGCCAAATCGCGGTGACAACATAATCGTGGTCTCCCTGACTCGCGGTCGATCACCCCATCCGGCTTGGTGGAGGTCGCCACTCCGAAGGAGCACGAAGTATACGTCGGTAATTCGGCGTTTGTTGATGCTCTCGTGGTCACTTACTCAAGTCATGCGTACGGCAGACTGAAGTCCAATCGAGAGACTACTTACAGCCACGAAACGCACGCCGCCGCGTCAACGAGGCTGCGGATAGATGTCCAGCGCGTTCAGACGGAGGACCGCCGGCAGTTGCTTCCCGCGCGCCAGCACCTGCAGGCTCATGGCGCCCGACCTGGGAGATGGGTCGGTGGCGCGTGCGATTTCCTGACCGTCGGCGTACACCACAATCAGAGAACCGCTGACCGAGACGATGACGGTTTGTTCGTCATTCGGCGCGGCCGGGGCCAGGCGCACGGACGGCCCGGTGAAGAACGTCGGATCGCCACGAGTAAGCGGCGGTACCGAGTAGACGTCGAACTCGTCGCAACAGGCATGCGGACCGATCGGCGGCGTGCCGGCCGCAGGCGGGCCGAGGCGGCGGTAGGCGGGAATCTGCACTGCGATGTGGCTAACGCCCTGACCCTGGCGGAAATGAAAAGCCAGGAACGGTTTCAGATTCACGACCGCAAAACGAAAGACCGCGACGAAATTCTCGATGAGTCCCACCGGCAGCGGCACGAGCAGGTTCTGCTCGGATCCGGCGGTCAACTCGAGGGACGTTCCTTTGACGACGACGGTGTTCTCGACGGGCTGCTGCGGCGGCCGCCGGGTCAGCTCCGTCAGGTGATCGGCCATCGAATAGAGCGGCCTGCCGAGCGCGCTCGCCACCGGCGCAGCGGCCGACGGCCGCGTCGATGCGGATTCGTAGACATCGAGCGCACGCAGTCGAAGGATCGCTGGCGGCCCTCCCCGCCCCGCGGTCACACCGAAGCTCATTCCACCTGGTCCGAACTGCGCGTCTTCCAGGCGCGCGATTTCGCGGCCGCCGCTTGACACCCCCAGGCGTCGGCCCGTCGCCGACAACACGATCGTCTGTTCTTCGTTGGCTGGCACGTTCACGCCGATTGGTTGCGGACCGGTGTAGAGGGCGTTCGCGCCGGGCTTTTGCGGCGCGATGAGAATGTCGAACAGATGACAGCACAGATGGATGCCGTCCGGCTGTGCCCCGGGCGAAGGCGGCGACAACGCGAGGAACGCTGGCAGCCGGACCGCGTAGCCTTGCGTCCCCGCCGTCAGATGAAATCGATACGTCAGCGTCGGCCGTTCCTGGACCACCGCGTAACGCAGCGCGGCCACAAAATCTCCGATGCCGGCAACGGGCAGCGTCACCTGGATCCCCTGGTCGCTTCGCGTCGTGAACTCGAGCGCATCGTCTTTGACCGACAGCGAGTCCTGTGGCTGCATGCGTGCCAGCGCTTCAATGCTCGGTTTGATCATCGTCAGCGAGAGCAGGACCTTGCCATGCGGCGGTAACGCACCGGAACTCGTACGGTTGGACGCCGCGATCGTCGTCGCCGGAGCGGAAGTGATGCCGAGGGACTGCGGCGATCCGGCGGGAGGCAACGTTGCCGTCGGCGGCGACGCCGCACCTGCAGCGCGCTCGGGCAGAGACGGTGTCGAGGATGGTGTCGAGGCCTCACGCGTGGACCGCGATGCCGCAACTGGCGCCGTCGTTGGAGTGGGAGTCGCCGTATTCGCAACGGCCGCCGCCGCTGGCGGCGCTTCTCGCGGCCGCAGCCATACCGCCGCGGCGACACCGCCAATTAACACGACGGCTGCAGCGATCCAAAGCGCCGTTCGCCGGCGCGTCGGCTGCGATGCGGCAATCTGTTTGGCTCCGATCGGCGGAACTGCCGGCGCCCGGTCCGCCGCTTCGAGCGCGCGCAGCATCTCGCCGGCGCTGGCGTACCGATCCTGCGGTTCACTCGCGAGCCCTTTGACGATAACCGCCTGCACCGCTTCGGAGATATCGGGATTTCTCTCGCGCGGCAACCGCAGCGGCTCGTTCAGCCGCGCCATGATGACGTTGATCGGCGTATCGCCCGAATACGGCACGGCGCCCGTGAGCATTTCGTACAGCGTGACGGCGAGCGCGTAGATGTCCGCGGCCGGACCGACGTCGCTCTGGCGCATCTGCTCCGGCGCCATGTATTCGGGCGTGCCGAGCGAGGTGCCGGTCGTCGTGAGCCGCGCGACAGTCGGTCCGTCACCGGTGACGAGCCGCGCCAGACCGAAATCAGCAAGGATCGGCGTGCCGTCCGAGGTCAGCAGAATGTTGGCGGGTTTGATGTCGCGGTGAACCATGCCGCGAGCGTGCGCGTAGTCGAGCGCCGACGCGATCGGGCCGATCAGCCGGATGCACTCCCCCACCGGGATCGGTCTACCGAGGCGGCTCGCCAGCGTACCGCCCTCGACAAGTTCCATGACGATGTAGGAGACGCCATCCGACTCGCCAGAATCGAACACCGTGAGGATGTTGGGATGCCGCAGGCGCGCAATCGACATCGCTTCCTGGCGGAAGTGTTCATGAAACGTCGGATCGTCGGCGAAGAACGCCGGCAGGACTTTGATCGCGACGTCGCGCGAGAGCGACGGCTGCGACGCGCGGTAGACCGCCGCCATGCCGCCTTTGCCGAGCGGCGCGATGACGACGTACTGACCCAGCGTCTGCCCCGGCTTCACGCTCATGCCCGAGTCCTCGTGGAATCGTGGGTGAGCATAGCTCAGGATGATTCGTCGAGGATCGCTTCGCGCTTAATCGACTTTGTCACTTCCTTGAATCCAGGCCAGGGAAACGTGCTGCTTCGCGAACCGCTCGACGACGCGGGAAACCTCATCTCAGGTGCTGTTGGTGACATGCCGCAACTCCGCGAGTTGCGGCGGATTTCTGGCCTTACGATTCGGTTTCCCGACTGACGCGGAGACGCGTCGCTCGCATGTTCGCTGCGCAGCACGTTTCCCTGGCCGCGGGAGGAAGTGACAAAGCCGTCTAGCGTGCCGCGATCATCGGCCGCGAAGTGCGGCGAGCACGGCGTCGTAACTCGGTTTCGGTGTGAACGCGGCATCGAGGAGGAGCGGCGCGGTCAGCTGGCCGGCCGGCATGGTGCCCGCTCGCGCGAACGCCGGCGGCTCGGTCCAGTTGCCATCGTCGGTCCCGAAAACGATAAGGCTCTTGCAGTTGGGCGCGGCGAGGCAGGTGCGGAGCACTCTGCTGTAGATGCGCGCCTGATCGGCGAGCTTGGCTGGTGTGATCGGCCGCTGAACCGGCGCGTCCATTTCGGTGATGTAGACATCCAGACCGAGATCGCCGAGGCGCTTCATCTGGGCAGCGACCGAACCGAGATCCGACGTCGGATAGTGCGGAAAATCACCGCGGTGCATCTGCATGCCGACGCCGTGGAGCGGTACACCACGGGCGAGCATCTGCTTGACCATGTCGTACACCGCCTGTGCTTTGAGATTTGGGGAACCGTCGCGGTTGCCAGGGCCGCAATGCTCGGCGCACACCGTGCCTTCGTCGTTGTAGCTGTTGAACACGAGCTTCGCCGCGGGATCGGCTTCATGCGCCCAGCGGAACGCCATGTCGATGTACTCGGGACCGATCGTGCGCATCCAGATTTGCTGATCGCCTTTCTCAAGGCCGCCGACGTTGTCGTGCACCTCGTTCACGACATTCCAGATGTGGACGCGGCCCCGGTAGCGGCCGACAACCGTCTGGATGTGGTCGTGCATGATGTCGATGAGTTGCGCCCGAGTGAAATTGCCCTGTGACAACCAGTCGGGGTTCCTGCCCCATAGGAGTCCCCCCGAGCCCGCGGCGACACGCATCTTGTTGGCTTCGGCAAAGGCGACGAGCTGGTCGGCGCCGCAGAACCGATATTGATCGCGTGCCGGGCGCATCACGTTGAAGACGAACTGGTTGATGCCCGAGATCAGGTTGAACTCTCGCGCCGCGACCTCGCGCGCACGCTGGTCCCAGCGCAGCAGCCGTTGCACCAGACCGACGCCGATCTCGCGATTGCGCGCCGCGGCAGCGTCGCGAAGCGTACCGGTGGCGTGTGAGTCGAGCGCCGGCGCGACGTCCCGAACCACGGTGGCGCCGTTTGGATGCGCCGCGTCGGTGACGACGAAGCGATGCAGCGTGAGCGTCTTGTTCGCAGCAGTCGTGGGACCGAAGAAGAGCGGTCCTCCGGTCAGTGACCCGACGATTCTGGTGCGCGTCGCTTCCTTGCCGGCGATGCGCAGCACCAGATCATCTCCTTCGCGACCGGCGGTGAGTGACACCGATCCGGTTGGCGGCGGTCCCGTCGCTGCGAACTGAAACGCCGGCATGTTGCTCGTGCCGTCGAAGACCCTGATCGCGGGGCGTCCGCCTTGCAGACCGAGGCTCACCTTCGCGGCCGTGGAGTACCAGTTCGCGGCGTCCCCGGACGGTGGCAGCGAATTCCAGAAGTTCAGTCCGACGAATCCCGGATCGCTCGTCGCCTCGAGGGTGAGGGCAATCGTGACCTCCGGCCCCGTCTCGAGCCGGATCGTGTTGTCGTTGAGCGTCGCGAACGACGCCACTCCACTGTTGACGATGAGCGTGCCGTCGACGACGCGCGCGCCCGGGACGCACTCCCAGCCGGCATTGGTGATGAGCTCGGTCGACTCCGTCTGCCATGCGCCGAGCGACAGGCTCGCGGCGGCGGCGGCGAGGATGGCGAAACCGATCGGTCGCAGCCGGCGTGGCATGTAGCTACCGTGTGGGCACAGGATAGCGGAAGCGTTCCAAGGAATCGATGGCGGGGGTCCACTAAGACCGTGTTGCAAAGTTGACTTCAGGCGGGGCCTGTCCGCGAATAGCCCGACCGGGCGCTCAGCGAAGTGCCCTTATTACGTGACGCTTCCGCGCGCCGGCCTCATATACTGCGCTTTCGCCGTCGCGGGAGGACTCGATGCGTATCATCCTGATCGCTTTCGCCCTCGCTGTCGTGACGCATGCGCAGATGCCGCGTCCGGCGTTCGAGGTCGCGTCTGTCAAGATCACGCCGGGAGGTATCTTCGCAATCAGTCCGGTGGGACAGGAAAGATTCTCGGTGAGGAACGTCTCGCTTCTGCTTCTAATCGGAATGGCGTTTGGCGTGAGCGACTCTCAGATCCTGGGAGGGCCGGGATGGCGTGAGTCGGAGCACTACGAGGTCACCGCGAAGGCCGAGCCCGGAATCGCCCTGACGTGGGAGCAGTTACGGCCGCGCCTTCAAGAGCTGCTCGAGCGTCGATTCAAGCTTGCCGTGCACCGCGAGGTGAAAGACGTGCCGGCCTATGCGCTGGTGATTGGAAAGCAGGGGCACAAACTGAAGCGCAGCGTCGTGGACAGTTCGACGTTCGCTGCGATTCTCGCCGGTGGCCTTCGAGCCGAAAGTGTGTCGATGGACAGCTTCGCGGCAATGCTCGGACGCGTCGCGGGACGGCCAGTGGCGAACGAGACCGGCCTGAGTGGGAACTACGAGATTGCGCTCGACTATGCTCCCGAGGCGAGCACCGACCCGGCCCTCCCGTCCATCTTCACCGCGTTGCAGGAGCAGCTCGGTCTGACCCTTGAACCGAAGAAGGTGGCGCAGGAAATGATCGTCATCGACCACGTTGAACACCCCACCGAGGACTAGCTTGACAATCGTCTCCGGCGCGCTCGCCGAATCGTCCAGTAGAAACCACCGCCCAGACCGGCGGCGGCGGCGACGATGCCGCTGGACAGGGGAACAGCGACGACAGCCACGGGCAGGCCGCCCGACTCAACGGCATGCCGCTGTTCCAGATAAATCCTGACCAGGCCCTCGACGACTATCGCGAGGACAAAGAGGACGACGGCCGCCGCGATACCGACGACAACTGCCTTGATGTAGATCATTGGCGCGTCACTTATCCGAAGGCGCGCTGGATTAAAGTCGCCCCCGCCTCGCGTTCTCACCATTAGGTTGAATCCCAAAAACTGAACGCCCTGCGTGCATACAGCGACTTGTTTCCGCGTACAGCGTTCTGGTCTCCTGGTTCAGCGACTTGTTTCTCGGGTGCAGCGGGTCAATTTGCCGGTGCAGCGTGCACTTCCCGGTTCGCACGCGCCGTTTTCCGTGCAGCGACCCTGAATTCGGGCGCAACGCCGCTCTCCAAAATGGCTCCAGGACAGCGGCCGCCCCACTTTCATGCCCATATCGGGTTCGACCATGCCCATATTGGGCGTAACCTTGCCCATATTGGGTATGATGAACGACTTCCTGCATGCCTCGCCGCAAAAGCCTCGCTGATGCGAGGACTGTCAGAATTTTTGTGTGTGGGGCGCGATTCGCGTCTTGCTCTTTCGTTCTCTTCCTCAGTCCCGATGAGGCGTGTGGGCGCTGTGGGAAACCGCGTTCTGCCGCGGTTTTCCAAGTCGCTGTGGGCGCGTTCTGTGCGTCCATAGCGACGGCAGCGTCCATGCGCTCCGGCGCCATTCTACGCATTGAACCGATCGTCATACAGCATCGCAAATTGCCGCATCGCTTGTTTCCAGTTAGCCGTCGCTTCCAGCCATCGGCCGGTGATGTTGCGCAGCGCCAGCCAGAGCAACTTCGTGGCCGCTTCATCATTGGGAAAATGGCCACGCGTTTTGATGATTTTGCGCAGCTGGCGGTTCACGTTTTCGAGCGCGTTGGTCGTGTAGATAATTCGCCGCACCTCAGGAGGAAACGCGAAGAACGGAATGACCTGCGGCCACGCGCGACGCCACGCGTTGACCACACCGGGCAGCCGTTCACCCCATGGTCCGTCGGCCATGGCGTCGAGGGCCGCCGCCGCACCCTCAGCCGTCGACGCCGTGTAGATCGGGCGCAGCGCGGCCACCAGGTCTCGGCGCTCGGTGCGGCCGGCATATTCGAGCGTCTGCCGAATGAGATGGACAATGCACGTCTGGAGCGTCGTCGCTGGGTACACCGCCTCAAGCGCATCCGGCATCCCTTTGAGGCCATCGGTCACCGCGATCAAGATGTCCTGACAGCCACGCGCCTGCAGATCGGCGAAGACTTTCATCCAGAATTTGGCCCCTTCGGTCTGCTCGATCCACAGACCCAGGATCTCTCGCGTGCCGTCGCGGCGGACCGCCAGCGCGAGATAGATGGCCTTGCTGCGGACCACTCCTTCATCGCGAATCTTCACGCGCAACGCATCGAAGAACACGACGGGATACATGCGCTCGAGGGGACGCGCCTGCCACGCCGCGATCTCTCCGGCCACGGCGTCCGTGACCGTGCTGATGAAGTCAGGCGACACGTCCACTGCGTACATTTCGCGCAAAAACGCCTGAATCTCGCGGACGGTCAGCCCGCGCGCATACAAGGCAAGAATACGGTCGTCAAAGCCGGCAAAGCGGCGCTCGTGCTTCGGGATCAGCCGCGGTTCAAACGTGCCTTCGCGATCCCGAGGCACCGCGATCGTCAATGTGCCCTCATCGGTCAGCACGGTTTTTTCGCTACTGCCATTGCGGTGATTGGTCGCCGCCTCAGGCTTCGCTTCACCCGGCGCATAGCCCAAATGGTGTGACAGCTCCCCGCCTAAGGCCCGTTCGATGATGGCCTTCTTGAACCGGCGCATCGCCGCGTCGAGCTCCTCCGCGGTGAGGGGGCCAGCCCGAACGAACTGATTGAGCACGTCTTCAGGAATCGGAGCGGGGAGCGGAGGCGGCGGTAATTTGCGTGGTCGGCCCATCGTCGATCCTCATGCTAAGCCTCCACACACAAAATTTCTGACAGTCTCCTGATGCGCTCTTCACGAAGACGCAGCGCCGCGTGCTCGGTGCGCTTTTCGGCCAGCCCGAACGGAGTTTCTACGCGGCGGAACTGATTCGCGACGCCGGCACCGGCTCTGGCAGGACTGTCAGAATTTTTGTGTGTGGGGCGCGATTCGCGTCTTGCTCTTTCGTTCTCTTCCTCAGTCCCGATGAGGCGTGTGGGCGCTGTGGGAAACCGCGTTCTGCCGCGGTTTTCCAAGTCGCTGTGGGCGCGTTCTGTGCGTCCATAGCGACGGCAGCGTCCATGCGCTCCGGCGCCATTCTACGCATTGAACCGATCGTCATACAGCATCGCAAATTGCCGCATCGCTTGTTTCCAGTTAGCCGTCGCTTCCAGCCATCGGCCGGTGATGTTGCGCAGCGCCAGCCAGAGCAACTTCGTGGCCGCTTCATCATTGGGAAAATGGCCACGCGTTTTGATGATTTTGCGCAGCTGGCGGTTCACGTTTTCGAGCGCGTTGGTCGTGTAGATAATTCGCCGCACCTCAGGAGGAAACGCGAAGAACGGAATGACCTGCGGCCACGCGCGACGCCACGCGTTGACCACACCGGGCAGCCGTTCACCCCATGGTCCGTCGGCCATGGCGTCGAGGGCCGCCGCCGCACCCTCAGCCGTCGACGCCGTGTAGATCGGGCGCAGCGCGGCCACCAGGTCTCGGCGCTCGGTGCGGCCGGCATATTCGAGCGTCTGCCGAATGAGATGGACAATGCACGTCTGGAGCGTCGTCGCTGGGTACACCGCCTCAAGCGCATCCGGCATCCCTTTGAGGCCATCGGTCACCGCGATCAAGATGTCCTGACAGCCACGCGCCTGCAGATCGGCGAAGACTTTCATCCAGAATTTGGCCCCTTCGGTCTGCTCGATCCACAGACCCAGGATCTCTCGCGTGCCGTCGCGGCGGACCGCCAGCGCGAGATAGATGGCCTTGCTGCGGACCACTCCTTCATCGCGAATCTTCACGCGCAACGCATCGAAGAACACGACGGGATACATGCGCTCGAGGGGACGCGCCTGCCACGCCGCGATCTCTCCGGCCACGGCGTCCGTGACCGTGCTGATGAAGTCAGGCGACACGTCCACTGCGTACATTTCGCGCAAAAACGCCTGAATCTCGCGGACGGTCAGCCCGCGCGCATACAAGGCAAGAATACGGTCGTCAAAGCCGGCAAAGCGGCGCTCGTGCTTCGGGATCAGCCGCGGTTCAAACGTGCCTTCGCGATCCCGAGGCACCGCGATCGTCAATGTGCCCTCATCGGTCAGCACGGTTTTTTCGCTACTGCCATTGCGGTGATTGGTCGCCGCCTCAGGCTTCGCTTCACCCGGCGCATAGCCCAAATGGTGTGACAGCTCCCCGCCTAAGGCCCGTTCGATGATGGCCTTCTTGAACCGGCGCATCGCCGCGTCGAGCTCCTCCGCGGTGAGGGGGCCAGCCCGAACGAACTGATTGAGCACGTCTTCAGGAATCGGAGCGGGGAGCGGAGGCGGCGGTAATTTGCGTGGTCGGCCCATCGTCGATCCTCATGCTAAGCCTCCACACACAAAATTTCTGACAGTCTCGCTCTGGCGCCGCTCAACGCGAGCTCGCGAAACTCGAGGACAGCGGCCTCATCGTCGCGCGACGGATCGGCAACCAGAAGCACTATCAGGCGAACCGCTGGTCACCCATCTATGCGGAAGTGCGGGGCCTGGTGATGAAAACGGTCGGCCTCGCCGAGCCGCTGCGCGACAGCCTGAAGCCGTTGTCGTCCGCGATTCAGGCCGCGTTCGTCTACGGCTCCGCGGCCACGGTCGCGGACAGCGCGGCAAGCGACATCGACCTGATGATCGTCAGCGACAGCCTCACGAATGACGATGTCATGCGCGCGCTCAAGCGGGTCGGACGCATCGTCGGTCGGAAGGTCACGTTCACTGTCTATACGGCCGCCCAGTTTGCAACGCGCCGCAACGAGCCGGCGTTCGTCACCCGTGTTCTCGAGCCGGCGAAGCTCTGGCTGATTGGATCGGAAGGCGATCTCCCGGGGCAGATAGCTTAGTCGGACAACCGCCTCACCGGCGCACGTCGCCGCAGGCGACTATAGCGGTTTGTAGCGTGAGTGCGTCGAGATCGCGAAGGGCGCGGAGGGAACGGAGTTAACACGAAGGCACGAAGAAACGGAGACGGACACCTATTATTCTCCGTGACTTCGTGCCTTCGTGTTAACTCCGCGCGCTTCGTGCTCTCCGTTTCCTCGGCGCACCGCCCTTTCGACATCGAACTCGAATGCGCTCTAATGATGACGTGGTATGATGACGTTATCGTGCGCACGATCATCGATCTGCCCGAAGACCAGTTGCAGGAACTGTCGGAGATTTGCCGACGCGACGGTATTTCCCGCGCCGAAGCGATCCGCCAGGCCGTGGCGGTGCATGTGCAGCGGCAGCGGCGGGCCGGGCCGTCGCCAGCCTTCGGCCTGTGGCACGCACGGAAGCTCAACGCGCTGGTCTACGAGCGCCGGCTGCGTCGCGAGTGGGAGCGGCCGCAACCGCGGGCCGCACGGCAGGCGCGGAAACGGCGATGAAGGCGCTGTTCGACACCAATATCCTGATTGACTACCTCACCGGACTTGACAAGGCGCGTGCAGAGATCGAGCGTCACCCCCAACGGCTCGTCAGCGTCGTCACCTGGATGGAACTGCTCGCGGGTGCGGCGCACGACGACGAGGAGGACGTGATTGAGTTGTTTCTCCGCGACTTCCGGCTGGTGGAGCTGACGCGCCCGATTGCGCGCGCTGCGGTTGGCATTCGCCGCTCGCGGCGCCTCACGCTGCCGGATGCCATCATCCTGGCGTCGGCCCGCACCGAGTCGGCGCTGCTGGTGACCCGCAACTCGAAGGATTTCCCACGAGACGATCCCGGCGTCCGGATCCCCTACTAAAGGCTCGACGTCGGCGTAGCAACCGGGCGGCCGGCCAATTTCCGCATGGACGGAGTTCGCGGCGATCGCCCCGTTGACACGTGCAGCGAAAAGGACGCGCAAGCGGCGCCATTACGGCTGCTCGCGCCGATCGAGTTCGACGAAGAGACGATCGGCCGCCGCGAGCAAATCTTCGTCTGCAGGCGCATCATGGGGCAACAACGCGACCCGACGCGCGAGTTCTGCCACCACCTCCGACCGTTCCTGGTCCGGCAGCGCCTCGAATTCTTCCAGTAGTTTCTTGCTGGCCTGGGTCACGAACTCAGCGTCCCACGATGTGTTCTTCCGGTCAAGTCGGTGGCCGTTCCACAGTCATATCCGCGAGCTCTTTTTACAGAGACGACCCGCGCCAATCACGGTTGGGGGGAAATCGCCAGGGAGAAGTCCCAAGGATTCCGGCGATAGCGACGATTCGAGAGCCATCGCTTCGTCTTCTTGAAAGACCTCAAGGGCGATGGGTGCTGGCTGGGGCCAAATACGTTCGCTCACGCGAGGCGAAATCGTCGTTTGCACATATCCAGGAAATTGGCCTCGGCCGCGCTCACAATGCGAGACTGACAGAAGTGTTTCAGCTTGCCGGACGAATCATCGCGGTGTGCTGGGCGATCTTCATTGCGGTGTGGTTCATCACGGCCTGGTTCGCGAAGCGCACCGTCGAACGCTCGGTCAGGCCGGCGCGATGGATCATTTGGATCGCCGCCATTCTGCTTGCCGGCACGCGGCGCTGGTGGCTGCCGTTCGCGAGCGCCGGCAGCTTATGGCCGACGACGGCCAGTCTCGCGGCCGTCGCGGCTGCGGTCACTACCGCAGGACTGTTGATCGCGCTCTGGGCGCGAGCCGTCCTTGGCACGAACTGGAGCGGCGCGGTCGTGCTGAAAGAGCACCACGAGCTCATCGATCGCGGTCCCTACGCGTTCGTGCGTCATCCGATCTATACAGGCATCCTGCTGATGGTCCTCGGAACCGTCACGTTGTCGGCCACGAGCGCGGGCGTCATCTTGTTCGCGGCGTTGATTGCCGGCTTGATCCTGAAAGCGCAAGCCGAAGAACGCTTACTGTCGAAACAGTTTCCCGAGACGTACCCACGCTATCAGGCGCGCGTTCGCGCCAGCCTCATCCCGTTCGTGCTGTAAAGGAGCAATGCAATTCTGCTTGCGTCCCCGGCCTCTTGAAGTTATAAGACTTGCATAAAATTCCCATCAGTTGACCCCCAGCGGGCGGTTCAACGGGAGGCAAACAGTGCGCAAGATGTTGAGCTGCCTGGTGCTGGTGTGTGCGGTCAGCGGCTGCAAAGGCGGGACGACCACGCCGACCGACGCGAATAGCAAGGCGACGGTCACGATCGACGGGCAATCGTTCCAACCGAGCGCGAAGGGAATGTCGGCATTGGACCGCGGCGGCTCGAACGGCATCGACATTACGCTCAGCAACTGTTCGACGGGCGCGGTTGTCAATTTTTCGCTGCGCAGTCCACTCGTCGTCGGGACCGTTCCCGCCGCCAACATCGTCCAGGCGATGCATTTCAACGGCACCGGGCAGTGGGACTGGAAGGCGGGCCAGGGACGCGGCATGCTCGTCCTCACCAGCGTGTCGCCGCGCGTGATCGGCACCTTCGAGTTCGATCTGCAGCCGTCCACGCCTGGCGCGACCGGCGTGAAATACATGACCGGCTCGTTCGACGTGTCGTTCGGCAACGGAACGGCCTGCAAGTAGCCTCGCATGAAGCGAGCGTAGTCAGGTCAGGCCTCGACTACGACTCGAAAATCAGGCCGCGCTGCCGCGCTCGAACGAAGCCGGAACGTCATCATGACTTGAACCTTCACGGCTACGGGCTGTCCATCCTTCATGCCGGGCTTGAACGTCCAGGCGCGCAGCGCGTCCATCGCCTTCTGGTCAAGGCCGTACGTCTCATCGAGGGACTGCACCACGCTGACGTCCTCGACCTTCCCATCCACCCGCACGACGGCGCTCAGCACCACATCGCCTTGTAGACGCGCTTTCAGCGCCTCGGGCGTGTACGTCGGCTCAACCTTCCGGGTCACAATCGGCGTCGTCACGCCATCGGTAGTCGTGTACTGCACGTTCTGGCCATGTGCGGACATCGTTACCGCGGCGACCATCGCGACTAGGATCGTGCGCATTAGTCTCATTAGCGGCCTCCGGAAACTAGAAGCTATCTCAAGGCAACTGTTCTCTGAGGTGGGCGGCAGAATGGCCATGCGCCAAGTACCAGCAACAGGCCACCTGCAACAATGAATACCAGGATCACGGAAAAGCCGTCCAGGAAATGCCGCAGAGAATAAGGTTGGCCCTCGAAGAACAATCCATACACCAGTCTCACCGCAAACAGCGCGACCAACGCAAATACCGGGAACAGTGCGGACACGATGCGCTCGAGGACAGAACCTTTCATTCGGCGGGACCCATGTGCGGCGAGGGCGCCGGCGAATGGCAGCACCAGATATGGGAGGGCCAGGAACTGGAATCTGTCCTTGTCAAACGGCAACCAGATGAGCACCCAATAGAATCCGAAAAACAACAGACAAGCTGCTGCTCCAGGCAACCACACCTTCTTGATCGAATCCATGGAAGTTCCCCTCTGACTCACTGACTTCGGCGCAATGAGCAGCCTACCGATGTTCAGGCAGCTTCCGTATTTATGAGACAGCTTTAGGACGTCGGTGGGACATCTTCGGCCTGCGCAGCGACACGAGCCAATTTCACGAACGACTGCACTTAACCTGGCGCCATCCGCTCGCAGAACAACTTCCTAGGGGAAAGGCCAGCCGACCCCTTCCACGGCGCAAGGTCCCGTTCACACCGTCTGCGGACGGACAGGGGCACAGATCGCGAGCAAATCAAACAGCCCAAGGGCGTCCTCATGGGTCGATACTCCGTTGCTATGGCGCCGCTCCCTTTCCTGCCTGCCTAACGTCTCCGCTTCAGCCGCGGCGCCCGGCGGGTTACCACGCGCGCCGGCGGCTGCAAGCGCCTGTCAGACGGCGTGTGCTCTGTGGGAACTGTTTTGACGATGTTGAGGACGGCTCCGCGAGTAGAGATGATCTTCGGAAGCGGTCCGAACCAGGCGTTCTGAACGCCATCCAGCGCGACCGGAACGAGGAGTGCGTTTTGCCGCCGGTCAGATAGGAGTTCTTCAACTGCACGTTGTCGCTCCGACTCCCCGATGCCCTGAATGCCGTGTCGGTCGAGGGCGCGGATCCAATTTCGATAGGCTCCTGTGACCGACACGGCCCGCAATTGCGAGACGTAGCTGCCGCCCTTAAATTCGAGAATCATCGTGAAGAGTGCCATGAATCTAGGGTGTCCAGTTTCGCAAAGGTGTTAACACCATCATCCACGGGTTCATGCGGCCACCGCGCCGGCCAACAGGCTCGCGGGCGTGCGACCGTTCAGGCGATACCCGCGATGGGTCGCTCATAGTTGTAGAACTGCAGGAAGCGATCGAGCGACCGTTGGAGCATCGGGCGTCCGGTGAAGTACTGACGGCGAAAGGCAATCCGCCAATGCTCGTGCAGAATCGTTTTCTGCAGGCGCTCGACAAAGCCGTTGGTCCACGCATGGCGCGGTTTAGTGCGCGTCTGGTGAATGCCCAGGCGCACAGCCCGCCGCGAAGGCGCCCTTGAATTCCTTGCCATTGTCGGTGAGCACGCGGTGCAGGCGCCAGCCGGCCTGGCGATACGTCGGCCGCACGACCTCGCGCACGAAGTCGAGGACCGCCGCCGCGGTGACTTCGCCGGTCACCAGGCGCGCCCACGCGAACGACGATCCTCGACACGCGTGGGCGGGTCCGGGTCTCACCATGCGCTACGGAAGCGCGAGGTTCAGCGAGGGAGGATCGGTCGCGTCGGAGCCGGGGCCGCCAAGAATCCGGTAAGCGGAAGCTTTGGTGGTTCCGGGTATACTCGCGAGACTGGGGCGACCAAAGTGGATCAACGTTTTGCCGCCGAGCGTGATGAAATACTTCGCACTCAGCAGGTGCGTTGGCAGTTCCTTCTTGAACTGTACCGCAAAAACAAGGAGGTGCACGCTGGACATCTTCAAAGTATTCCGGCTGACGAAATCGGACGAGCGATCGGTCTGACCGACAAGCGAGAACTGCAACACGTCTGGCAGTATCTGAAGGATGCCGGGCTGTTGAAGCTAATGTCGATGGGACCATCGTTAGCAATCACCAAGTTGGGCATCGACGAAGTCGAAGAGGCATATCGTCAGCCCGAGCAGCCTACACAGCATCTACCGCCACTGAACATCGTCTACAACGTCATTCATGGTGGCGTCCACGGGTCGACGGTTCAACAGGGAACGTCGGATCTGACTCAGACTGTGGACCAGTCGCAGACTGTCGATTGGGATGGATTGCGGGCTGTACTCCGCGATATCCGCGCGTCGGCTGACAACCTTTCCGATATTGCGCAGAGAGACGAGCTGATTGCCGATGTCGCAGTCCTAGAGGCTCAGTCTCGATCCCCTCGCCCGAAGCTGTCGGTTGTCAAAGTCTGTTTGGCATCCGTGCAGGCAGTGCTTGCCAATACCGCGGGGAATATTGCAGCAGCCCCGCTGATCCAGTGGCTGGCAGCGCATCACTGGCTTCTGAAATAGCGGGCCTCCCCCCCCCGGCTGGCCGCGCCAGGCCCAAAGCAATTCATGAGCACCTACCATCTGCGTAACGCCGCGACCCAACATCGTTGTTGCTTGAAGCGTCGGCTCCAGCGCAACACTTCCGGTCAAGCACCCGCTCGGTTTCGAAATGCCTGTACGAAATCAGGAGTTTCGGCGATCCCGGCGTACGCCTTCGGCACGAGGAACATATTGCTCGGCGACAGAAACCGCACGAAGTGCGCCTTCAGCTCTCGAAGATCGACTAACGTGACGGCATCGGTGTAGCCGAGACCAACGTCGTCGACATGGGCGACCTTCCAGCCCATCTGATTTGGGCCCGGCGTAGATTGGCGGGTGCATCTGTATTTCGCTTCAATCTTTTCCGACGCCTTGATGACCATGGCCACGGGAACACGGTCAGTGCTGAACAAGTCCCTGAGTTCCTCGAGCGTTGGACAAGTGCCGCAAAGCGCCAAAGCCATGGACCAGTGCGCCGGACTATTGTCGGTCGGGACGAGTATTCGCCCCGAGGGCTCATCGTAGAGCATGGCCACGATTATCGCGCGCCTTGCGGATGAGCAGGGGAAGATCGTCAGCCCCGGACCATTCGCTCAGCAAGGATGTCCATCGATCGAGGACGGGTCGTTCTACCCGAGGGCGCAACGGGTCATCGAACCACGCCGCAGCCGCCGCAATCAGCCCGTCGCGTATTGATCGCGGTGTGTCGCGCGGCGCGAGAGGAATTGGACTCATACGTCGTTCGTCGGTCTTCAACCGAAGCTATAGGCTCAAAACGGGATCAGTCAGCCTGTTTTCGCAAATTGGTGAGCATCCTGAGATCGCGGAACGCGCGGATTTCTTAGCAAATTAGTGCCGGGGGCGGGAATCAAACCCGCTGCACGCCCCTTGCGGGCCCCGGGATTCTCAGCGGGCCGCAGAGGTCAGCGTCGCTGCTGGAATAACCACTTCACCAAGTCACTGTCGGCAAACGCCTTGATCTGCGCGTCAACGTGTCCGACTCCCGGATATTCCGTGTATTTCACTGGGGCGCCTACGGCGAGAAGTGCCTCTGACAACTGGCGAGATTGTGCTACGCGAACAACCTGGTCCGCATCCCCATGGAATATCCACGTTGGAACAGCTTTGATTCGATCAGCAAGAGCGAAGTACGGACGTTCCGCTGTTAGGAAGGCATGCGCGCGTCGATCGGCCTCCTGCATCGCCTCGCGAACCGCCCGCGGTCGATTACCACCAGGGGCGTCGTCGACCCTACCTGCAACGGCGACAAGAGCTGCAAATCGCTCTGGCCAGCGATACGCTATGCGATACGCTCCAGCGGCTCCCATGGAATGACCTGTCAGATACACACGTGCGCGATCTCCGCGAAATTCCGAAATGGTTTTCTCGAGTTCGGCCATGACGAGCTCCTCGGTCGCCGACTCCTCCCAGCTAGTCAAGGTTTGGGGGAAGAGGATGATGGCCGGAAACTCCGACCGTTGCTGTCGAACTTGGTCGGCCAGCCCCTGACGTGTGGGAAGAAGCCCGTCGGTTCCTTGGGAACCGTTCCCATGCAAGTAGATGATGACGGGCCATGCTTTCCCAGTGTCGAACTCAAGTGGAACGTACACCTGATACCGAAACGTCTGAGTCTCAACGGTTAGAGAACGATCGAGGAATCCGGTCTCTGCCAGAGCAGGTGATGCGACCGCAAACGCACCGATCACGGCATACAGGAACCGCCACGTCTTCATTGGTCCTCCGAGTCAGCTCTCTGGGGATCTCGGCCGACGCCCGACTAACAACTTAGTTGATCGGTCGCTCTCTCACGGCCAGCCTTACCATGACAGCTCGCAGCATAACGCCAACCGGCCCGACCTACGAATTGAACCGAACAGGCTCAAAACGGGATCGGTCGGCGCTTATCGACACTCTCGTGATCACGTCCCGAACGAACAACTCACGATTTTCCTAATGATTTAGTGCCGGGGGCGGGAATCGAACCCACACGCCCCTTGCGGGACCCAGGATTTTAAGTCCTGTGCGTCTGCCAGTTTCGCCACCCCGGCCAGGTGTCGCGTCATTATTCTGCATCACCGTAAGCCGGGCGATCGACTCATCGCGTGATCTGAACCGCAAAGTCTCAGATGGCCAGATGATCCGATCGCCAGATCGCCAGATTCGTATGCCCGTCGTAGGTCCGGCTGAAGCCGGACACTACCGATAACTACTTCAGCAGCGTTCGAATCTGTTCGACCGCGTCCCGCACTTTCAGATCGACGAACATCTTACCCAGCGCCGCCGTCGCCGCGGTCTGATCGCCGTTCACTCCCGTCGGTCCCCGGCCATCATCCTTGACCAGTTTGTCTGTGCGGACCTTACTGCGGTCCACGAACAGCAGCTCTGAGACATCGTCGAACCCGGCGTGGCTGTCGACCGTCAGGTGGTGTTCGGCGGCGTACGCGCGCATCTGCTCCTTCTCCTTGAAGTAGTTGTCGCGGATGTAATACACGCGCACGCCTGACGATCGCCACGACGCGTCGAGCTGTTTGGCCACTTGTTCGAGCGCCGTCTGCCCTTCCCCGCCGTGATCGCTCATCAGCAGGACGTTCTTGAAGCCGGCCGCACGCGCGCTCTCCGCTACACCGCGCGCGACCAGGCCGAACACTTCCGCCGACACGTTGACGCTGCCGGAAAAGCGCATGTGCGCCGTCTGCTTGCCGGGCGTCGGATCGCCCGTCGGCGCGAACGGCATCGTCGGATAGACCAGCGCGTTACCGAGCTGCTCGGCGATGCGCTGCGCGACGTAATGCGCGATGAAGAGGTGCTTGCCGAGCGCGACGCCGGGACCGTTCTGCTCGATGCTGCCGGCGTAGTACACCGCCGTGGTCTTACCGGCGGCGACCGCGTCCCGGACCTCGGTCCACGTCAAATCTTCGATGAGTACCGACCGCGGCTGGGCGGCAGCGGGCATGACGATGGCGACCACCAGCAGGAGGGTCAATAGAAATCGCTGCATGGAGGCGAGTGTAGAAGGCGTATCGTATGCTGTCCAGTCAATGACGCTGCGTACCGTCGCTCTCGCTCTGGCCGTGGTGCTCCTGCTTGCGGCCGATACCTTCGCGCAGACGCCGCCCCAGGCGCGGCCGCGCCCGCCCTCATCCGCTGTCGAGTTGAGCACCGCGCTCGAAGCAACCGCCAGACTCGTCAGTCCGGCAGTGGTGCAGATTTTCGCGACCTCGTTTTCGCCCGGTGACGGGCTGGTGCCGCGCACTGCCGATCTCGTCACCACCGAGCGGGCGTCGGGATCAGGGGTCATCGTCGACGCGGACGGCTACATCATCACCAACGCCCACGTCGTTCGCGGCGTGCAGCGGGTGCGCGTCGCCGTTCCCGGAGCCGACACCGGGCCGTCAATTCTCGCCCCGCGCAGCCGCATCGTCGCCGGTCAGGTCGTCGGCATCGACGTCGAAACGGACCTCGCGGTGGTCCGCATCACCGAGCGCAATCTGACCACGGTGCCGTTCGGCGACTCGGATGATCTGAAGGCCGGACAGATCGTGCTGGCGTTTGGCAGCCCGCTCGGTCTCGACAACTCCGTGACGCTCGGCGTCGTCAGCTCGGTTGCGCGTCAGCTCGAGGCGGAATCGCCGATGATTTATATCCAGACGGACGCGTCGATCAATCCGGGCAGCAGCGGCGGTCCGTTGGTGGACGTGAGTGGCCGGCTGGTCGGCATCAACACGCTGATCGTCTCGAAGTCCGGCGGCAACGACGGTCTCGGGTTCGCCGCACCCAGCAACATCGTCCGCACCGTCTACGAGCAAATCAAGCAGAACGGCCGCGTGAGGCGCGGCGATATCGGCGTCAGCGCGCAGACCATCACGCCGGTGCTCGCCGCCGGCCTCAAGCTGGCGCGCGACTCCGGCGTCGTGATCGCCGACGTCAGGCCCGGCTCGCCGGCCGCCAGCGCCGGACTGACTCCGGGTGACGTCGTCACTGCCCTGGACGGCAAGCCGATGGAGAACGGCCGCCAGTTCCAGGTCGGCCTCTACCGGCACGCCGTCAACGACATCGTCGCGCTCGACATCCTGCGCGACAGCGGCTCGTCGAAGATTTTCGTCGCGGTACAGGATCGATACGATCCGCTCGGAAACGTCGCCGGCTCGATCGACGCGCGGCGAAATCTCGTCACGCGGCTGGGCATCCTGGGCGTGACTCTGGACACCAGGATTGCGGCGATGCTGCCGGGGATCCGTACTCGAACTGGCGTCGTGATTACGTCAACCGTACCCGGCGCCATCGACTCGCGCGACGGCGGACTGGCAGCAGGCGACATCGTCTACGCGGTCAACCGGAAGGCGGTGTCCAGCGTCGACGAGCTGCGCGCGATGGTCGACAGCTTCAAGTCCGGCGACGCCGTCGTGCTGCATCTCGAACGCAACGGCGAGCTGACCTACCTGGCGTTCACGCTCGAATAGATTACAAGGGAGACCGTTGCCGATGGCTGTCACCAGACGATCGTTCCTGCAGTCGACCACCGGCGCCGCGATGGGACTCGCGCTGCCGGCGCGTTTCGCGCCACAGAACGCCGCGCCATCTGACAACGTTCGCATCCAGTTGATGCGCAACGCCACCTGCGTCATCCGCTACGGCGGCAAGACGCTGCTGCTGGATCCGTTCCTCAGCGATGTCGGCGTGCTGCCCGCGTTCAACAACTCGCCGAATCCGCGGCCGAATCCGCTCGTGGCGCTGCCGATCCCGGCCGCGCAGATCGTGAACGGCATCGATGCGGTGTTCATCACCCACACGCACGTCGATCACTGGGATCCGCCGGCGCAGATGCTGCTGCCGAAAAGCAGCCCGCTGTTCGTCCAGCCGCCGAACGCGGCGGCGATGACGCGGGCCGGATTCACCGACGTGCGGGCGATCGACGCCACCGCATCATTCGACGGGATCACCATCGCGCGCACCGGCGGCCAGCACGGCAGCGGCGATACGGGACGACGAATGGGGGCGGTGTCGGGGTATGTGCTCAAACGTCCGGGCGCGCCGACGGTCTATCTGGCGGGCGACACGATCTGGTGTCCCGAAGTCGCCGACGCCATCCGCACCCACCGGCCCGACATCATCATGGTCAACGCCGGCGCCGCGCAGTTCCTCGAAGGCGGTCCGATCACCATGGACGTCCCCGATGTAATCAAGGTCTGCGAGGCCGCGCCGCAAGCGACCGTCATCGCCGTCCATATGGAAGCGGTGAATCACTGCGTTCTTACGCGAGAAGGCTTGCGCGCGGGGCTGAGCGCGGCGTCGGTAAAGTCAAAAGTTTTGATTCCAAAGGACGGCGAACAGATCGCCGGATGACTGGCAACTGAGATGAACACTACCGCTCTCGTCGGCAGCATCGCGATCGGTTCACTGGCCGCTGGACTAGGGACCACATCGGCGACCGCTCAGGACATTGTGCCGGTCCCCGGGACAACGACGAGGGACATTGCGTTCACGTCGCATGACGGCTATCCGATGCTGGGCCGACTCACGCTGCCGGATACGCCAGGACCGCACGCGGTCATGATGTTGGTGCAGACGGCGGAGGCGGCGACCAAAGACGGTCAGCAGCGAAGTGCGCTCGGCGTGCGTGGACCGATCTACACGCTCTATCGTGCCAACCTGGCGCCGCTCGGCATCGGCTTCTTCAGCTACGAAGGACGTGGCGTTTCGTCGAACGCGGGCGGCGGACCGGTGCTCGACCGCGCGGTGTACGACACAAGCACGCTCGCCAACAAGGTGCAGGACGGCGTCGCCGCGGTCCGACTGCTGCAGAAACAACCGGGCGTCGATGCGTCGCGCATCGTGCTGCGCGGGATCAGCGAAGGGACGCTGCTCGCCGCGGAAATCGCCGTCCAGATTCCGAACGAAGTCGCCGGATTGGTGCTGTCCGGCGTCATCGGCTCGACGCTCAAATCGTCGCTGGAGTTCATGGCCGACGGCGGCATGTACCTGCAGCAACTCAAACTCTGGGACGGCAACAAGGACGGCCGCGTCTCGCTCGCCGAATTCGAAGCCGCCGGCCGTCCCGCTGCGTTGCCGCCCGGCGCCACCTTCAAGACGCTCGATCCCGACGGCGACGGCTTCTACACCACCGCCGATCGCGCCAGGCTGAGCGCGCCGCTCGTCAACGCGATCCGTACCGAGAACTTCGACATCTTCCTGCAATGGCTCGAACCGGCCGCCGTCGCGCAGGTGCCGCGAACGATGCGCGCCTGGGTGCAGGATCATTTCGCGCAGCCGCCGATGTGGGACCTGCTGCAGAAGCTGACGATACCGGTCGGACTGTTTCAGGGAGAGATCGACGCCAACACATCGGCCGCGGACGTGCGCACGCTCGAGCAGAAAGCGAAGGCCGCAGGCAAGACCAACCTCGAGTTTCGCTACTTCGACGGACTCGATCACGGCCTCGGCACGATGGAGTACTTCAACACCGGCAAACCGTCCACCGGCTACGCGGCGATCTTCGAGTTCATGAAGCGGTATCAGTCCAACCTCGGCGGCCGCGGCGCTCCGGTGAAATGAAATGCTGCGCCCATCGTCCGCGAATGCTGACGCAAGCTCGGCGTAAGAGGACTGTTCCCCGCCAACCAGACGTATTTCCACCGTCGATTCCGATCCGTCCGGCTCGCCGGTTGCATCCTGCCGAAGCTCCTGCGCGGTGACGCGCGAAAGGAGACCCGGTGAGAGCACTGCTCAAGATAGCGGCCGCACTCGGTGTGATGGCTTTCGTACCGGGACGCGCGTCCGGCGCGAGCATCGGCCTGATCAACACGTTCGAAAGCGGTACTACGGAGGGATGGTTTGCGGGCGGGCTGGGCATGGGCATGCTGCCGCCGACCCCACCGCAGAACATCGCCACGGGTGGACCGGCGGGCGTGAACGACAATTTTCTGCAGATTACGAGTACGGGATCAGCCGGGCCCGGCAGCAAGCTTGTCGCGATCAACGGCACGCAGTGGGCCGGCAACTATCTGGCCGCCCGCATCGGGGCTATCGTGATGGACTTGAAGAACCTCGGCACGACGGATCTCACGATCAGGCTTCTTTTCGAAGATCCGATGGGCGGGCCGCCCGCGGATCAAGCGGTGACCACGTTCGGCGCGTTCCTGCCCTCGGGCGGCGGTTGGACCCATGTGTCATTTCCAGTCACCCCTCCGAACCTGACGCCGCTCGCGGGGAATTTGAACACGCTCTTGAGCAACACGACCTTGCTACGCATCATCGACAGTCCCACGCCTACCGATGCGGTCACCATCGCTGGAACGCTGGGCGTCGACAACATCGGTGCGACCGCGGTGCCCGAACCGTCCACCCTGCTGTTCACCGTAACCGGGCTGGTTGTCGTTGCCAGGAGGTACCGGCGGCGAATCAAAGCCATCGCACCGTAAGAGCGCGAAGCGAGCCGGGGTATAGTGCCCCCGTGGATCGGAACTGGCTTCGGACGTGGTGCGCGCTGGTGCTGCCGCTGGCAGCGCTGACGCTGGCGCGTCCGTTTTACGCCGCGCAGACGGCCGCGGGCACCGCGCCGTCGCTTGCCGGCATCTGGAACTCCGCCACCGCGACGCCGCTGGAGCGCCCGGCCGCGCTCAAGGACAAACCGTTCTACACGCCGCAGGAAGCGGCGGCCTTCGAGCGTCAGGCCTCGCAACGAAACGAAGAAGCGCCGCCGGGGAGACAAGGCGGCGGCACCGGCACCTACAACGTGTTCTTCCGCGAGTTCGGCACGCGGGTCGTGAAGACGCTGCGCACGTCGATCGTCGTCGATCCCCCTGACGGCCGCATTCCGGCGCTGACGCCCGCCGCCGCCGAACTCAAGCGCCAGCGTCTCGACGCGATGCGACGGATCGAAAACTCCGAGGACACCGGCCTGCAGGATCAGTGTGTCGCCTTCTCCACCGCCGGTCCGCCGATGCTGCCCTACTCCTACAACAGCAACTACCAGATCCTGCAGAACCAGAACACCATCATCATCCACGCGGAGATGATCCACGACGCGCGGATCGTTCACCTCGACGGCCGTCCGCACCTGCCCGCGGCGCTGCGGCTATGGAAAGGGGACTCGATCGGCCACTGGGACGGCGCGACGCTCGTCGTCGACACCACCAACTTCAACGACAGCGGCGGCTTCTACGGTGACGCCGGCGGCAACTTCGGGTGGGACCGGAATCTGCACCTGGTCGAGCGCTTCCGTTTGATCGACGCCGACACGCTGCTCTACCAGTTCGACATCGACGACCCCACCGCGTTCACCAGGCCATGGAAAGGCGAGCTGACGATGACGCGTGCGGAGGGGGCGATCTTCGAATTCGCGTGTCACGAAGGCAACTACGCGCTGCCGAACATGCTCCGGGGCTTTCGAGCCACTGAAGGCCGGGCCGCTCCCCCCGCGCGCTGACGCTGGATACGACGCTGAGCCTGGCGCGGCGAAGACATCGGTTGCCGAGATCGGCGTCGTGCGCCGGTAAATCGGCCGTGGCTGCGTTCCTTCGGCCGAAGACGACGACTCCCAAGAAACTCGCTGCTCAGATTACGCAGGCCGTCCGCGCAGAATCTCTCCAGTCGCTCGATTGACCAGGTCGAAACCGAGAGCGCTGGCGCGCTGACGCAGACGACGAGCTATCCGTGTTCGCTGTTGAAGGTCATACGAATCCGCACCGGGATCCTGGTAAGTCAGCGTACCTTTCAGAACGCGGTACACGAGAATGGCCAATTTGCGGGCGGTTGCGGTAATGGCTTGCGCCTTGCCGATGCGGCTCGATAACCGGCGGTAGAAAGCGCCGAGCGCGGTCTGTGTGCGATAGAGCGAGGATGCCGCCATCCGCAGGATCAAGGCGGCACGATTCGCGGAGCGCTGGGTGCGGGAGCTGAGCAAACGGCCACCCGAGATCTTGTTATTGGGCGCGAGCGTGAGCCATGCGGTGAAATGCTTGTCGCTCGGCCACCGCGTCATGTCCGTGCCGATTTCGGCAATGAGCTTGAGCGCGGTGTGCTCCCCAATCCCATCGATTTGGGTCAGGTCGATTCCGCCGGTCAGGTGGTGCAGCAAGGGGCTTACCGCAAAGCTCGGATCGTTGCGCGTTCGTTGGCGGCGGCGGGTGGCGAGTGGCATCGCCGGCGTCGCGAGTGATGCGGTGATGCCCTGGAGATGCTGCTCAATTGCACGATCACAGGCGGCGAGTTGTGCCCGACACGCGTCGTAGAGTTCCAAATTCTGCTGGAGCGCGAAGAGATACTCCGGACGATAGTGGCCGGTGAGCGCCGCCACGATCTCGGATTCCGTGGCCTGGCAGCGTTGATCGCGATGTCGGGCGAGCATCTGCGCGTCGCGTTGGCCGGCCACAATCTCGCGCAGAATCCGCAGCCCGGTGACCCCCGTGATGTCGCTGATCACGCGCGGCAGCAGCAGATTCATTTGCACGAGCGCCTTCTGCATGCGCTGGGTATAGATCCCGGCGCTTTCGATGAGCGTATCGCGGTGTCGTAGGTACGCCCGGAGCGTTGCGATCTCGGCCGTGGGCCGAAAACTGCCGCGGAGCAAGCCCACGCTGTGCAGTTCGCGGAGCCACTCCGCATCTGAGACATCGCTCTTGCGCCCCGGCACGTTTTTCAGATGCCGCGCATTGACGAGCACGACCTGAATACCGCGTGCCTCGAGCAATTCATAAAGGGGAATCCAATAAACGCCGGTGGCTTCCATGGCCACGCTTCTGATGCGGCACGCGAGGAGCCAGTCGACCAGGCGGACTAAATCCGGGGTGAACGTCGCGAACGATCGCACCGGCGTCGCATCTCGATCCGGTGGGACCGCGACGAAGTGTTCGGCGGCTCCACAATCGATCCCCGCGACATCGGGATTCAAACGATCGAGCGCAGTCGGTGAGACGCGAGCTTTGCGGCTGGTCGGACGGCGTGTGCGGTTCATCGGACCTCCTTTAAGTCGGCATCCGAGAACAGGGAGGCAGTTATCTAAGCAGTCTCCCAAACGGGATCACGTGCGCTGAAGCGCCCGCGTCACCAGTGATGCAACCGCGACTCCCCGGACCACGCTATCGGACGAGCTCTATAGCATCAGTGTCGTTTCGGTCTGACGTTCCCGAATGCCGCCGGCATTCTAGCGACGAATCGAAAGGAGTTTCTGATCTGTTGCGTGGCGACCCGTCGCCCGGAGGCCGCTATCGGGTATTCCAAGCTCGGGTCACACGTGGCAAGCGCCGCCACGGGTTATCTGTCCGTCATGGATCACGGTCGGGGAAGTCGTCGTCGGCTGACGCCACGACCGATTTTCGGTATGCGAAGCGGCGCACTCCGAACGTTCTCGGCAACCGATATCTTCGCCGCGCTTGAGTGCTGACGGGATCGATTGCTGTCGCGTCAGACGAAGCTGCCCGTCACCGCGCAGAACGCACTCCCGAAGAACTCGATGCGCACGTCGACGCGGTACTCGTCGCCCCACGACGCGATGTCGTCGCGATCGAGGTAGCGCTTGTACACGTCGAACGCCTCGCCGCTGTTCAGCAGCCGCTGCTGCCGTTCGATCTTTTGGTTGACCCGGCTGCGCGCCGGAGTCCAGGCCGAGTCCAACACCAGGAAACGGCCCGAAGGCCGCAGCGTGGTGCGGAGCACATCGAAGAGTCGTCGCTCCTCGACCTTGGAGAGATGGCTCACGATGAACCCAAGCAGGGCGCAGTCATACGCCGCATCGGGAAACGCGTGCTCGAGAACATCGCCGCGGACCAGCTCGAAGCCGCCTTTCTGGCAGTGCGCTTCGGCCTTTGTGGCAGCCGATGCCAGCATGTTGACGGACTGATCGAACAGCGTGACGTGCGACACCGCGTCCGCGTAGTGCGGCAGCCAGTACGCAGTGCCGCACGCCAGGTCCAGCAGACGGCCCCGAACCGAGCGGCGAACGATGTCCGGCAGCACGCGGATTTCATCGGTGAACACCGTCGGGTCCGTAATCGAACTGGTACCGGTGCCCAGCGTGTACGCCTGTTCGTACTCCGGCGCGCGTTCGTCGTAGTACGTCAGCATGCGCCGCCGAAGATCCTGATCGACGTCAGAAGCCGACTGCCTGGCGGTGTCGTGTGAGTGCCGTTCGGACATGTCCCCCTCCGTGCATGAGAAGGACATCAAGAGAAGCGCGCCGCATGACGCGCCGGACACTGATTGCCTCGTTCGAGGCCACATCGTTCACCGATGAACGGGCACCTTCGGGTGTCCCCCAAGGTTGCCGGAGCTTCGCCTTCACGCGAAGCTCACTCTTGATGTCGAGAACACTATAAAACGATCGCGAATTCGAGCCAACCGAGCTGCCAGAACCCGCGGAAGCCCGGAACCTCCGGAACCCCCGGAACCCCCGGAACCTCCGGAACCTCCGGAACCTCCGGAACCCTCGGAACCTCCGGAACCCCCGGAACCTCCGGAACCTCCGGAACCCCCGGAACCTCCGGAACCTCCGGAACCCCCGTTTAGCTTCTCCACTCCGGAGCCACGCCGCGATTGCGCAGGCGGCGCTCGACGCGCAGGCTGATCAGGAAGAGCGCGACGACCTGCGCCAGTCCGATGAACCCGTAGGTGGCGAACTTGGCGAAGTTGCCCGGATCGGGCGGACAGAAGGTCTCGGTGTCCGGGCAGCGGGCGATGCGAATCTGCTCGAGCGCCATCCACTCGCGCACGATCATGCCGATCGTGACCATGAAAATCGTCGTCGCCCCGGTGACGTTGCCAATGATCTCCAGCCGCATCCGCCACAGCGGGTAGGCGACGATCAATCCGAGCACGATCGGCAACGTGGCCGCGATAGCAATCCAGAATGGACTCATGAATCAGAATGATCGCCGCAATGAGAGTCCTTTTGACTTTTAAGTTTTAAGTTTTAACTTTTGCTTAAGCTGGTTTGATGTTGACGTTGATGTGGAACACGTTCTCCGGGTCGTACTTCTTCTTCAGCTCCCTCAGCTTCGCCAGGTTCGGACCGTAGGCGACGGCTGCCGGGTCGCCGGCTTCGTCGGCGTCGAGGTAATTCACGTAGCGGGTCTTGCCGAAGTAGGGCTGCAGCGTCTTGTAACTGTCGCGACACCACGCGATGTTGCGCTCGTTATGCGCCGCGTCCGCCCACTGCGAAATCATCACCAGGTTGAAGCCGGGAGTGCGGAGCGTGCACGCGGTCTGATCGATCGGCACGCGCGTCGCGGCACCGTGAAAATGTTCCAGCACCATCTGCGACATCGGCGACGGACTGGCGACGTAGCACTCGACCAGCGCCTTGATCGCATCGTCACTCAGGTCGGCGAGAAAATGCGACTTCCAGTAGTTGAGCGCGCCTTTGGGCAGCGAGGCGTCCAGCAGTCCGTTCTGATCGCAGTACGGAATCGGACCCATCATGTCCATGACCGGTGGACCGAATGCCTTGAGCGGCTTCGCGCAGGCTTCCCCGGCGGCGAGCGAGCCGCAATGCGCCAGCAGGACACCGACCAGTTTCATCCCCGATCCGTCCGGCGCGTTGATCAGGCCGGCGGCCAGCATCGCTTCGTCCGGCAGCGTCTGGCAGAAATCGCGGACGAACTTGAGCACGTCCACGGCGCGATCGAGGGGATGCGCGACCAGTCCGCCGGTGATCATCGGGCCGACGTCGTGCAGCCGATACTCGAGCGACGACGCGATCCCGAAGTTACCGCCGCCACCGCGAATCGCCCAGAACAGGTCCGCGTTGTCAGTGGCGCTCGCGTGCAGCACCCGCGCATCGGCGGTGACGATTTCGGCCGACAGCAGGTTGTCGAGCGCGAGTCCGTATTTCGGCATCAGCCAGCCGAGGCCGCCGCCAAGCGTCAGTCCGGCGATGCCGGTGCTGCCGACGACGCCGCCGGTGGTGGCAAGGCCATGCAGTTGCGTCTCGCGGTTGAATTCCTTCCACAGGACGCCGCCTTCCGCCCGCGCCGTCCGCGCGCGCGGATCGACGTGCACCCCTTTCATCGTCGCCAGGTCGATCATCACGCCGCCGTCGACAGTGCCGCGGCCGCCGACGTTGTGGCCGCCGCCGCGGACGGCGATCTCGAGCCCGAGCGACTGCGCCAGCTTGACGGCGTGGACGATGTCGGACGTGCCGCGGCAGCGGGCGATCAGGGCGGGACGCTTGTCGATCAGCCCGTTATGCACCCGCCGGGCATCATCATAGCCGGCGTCGGACGGCTGCAGCAGTTGACCGGTAAAAACTCTGGCGTACTCTTCGACAGCGGTTGTCATCGTCATGGAACACCGTTTCCTTACGTGATCGCCCGAGCTGAAGCTCGGGCCTACGTACGTCACATCCCGTACGTCGCGTCCCGCGCGGAGACGGATTGTAGGTCAAATCTGCACTCGCTTGCGCATCCTCGCGGCGGCGCGTGCAGTACGCATAAGGTTCAACCGATAACGTCCCTCTGTGGAGCTAACGTGGGTCTTCGCGCGGAACGATGAGCGCCTGACCCTGCGCCGGGCGGACCGCGAGGGATGCCCGACCCTGATCATCGACAACGGCGAAGTTCGTGAGTATCGCTTCGACGAGCTGACGGCGCTGGTCGTCTTTCAAAGCGACATGGAGCAGCTCCTCATACAGACCGGCTGGACGCTCGCCGAGTTCTCGCCCGATCGCCGAACGGGCATCGATCGCCGCGGGTTCCCACGCATCGACAACGATCGACGTCGCTGGTGGACCGACGTCCGTGCGGCCAGGAAAAAACCTGAAACGGCCGCTCCGCCTCTCCCCAAACGCCCGGTCGGATCCACGCGCTCCGAGTAAGCTACCCTTTAGGGCCGTCGCCCCTGAATCGTGAATACGCTCGACGCCTCGGATCTCTTGCCACACCTCGCCTCCGGACTCGTCTACTACGTCGTCTTTCTGTTCTCGACGACGGTGCATGAGGCGGCGCACGCGTGGGCGGCGAAGCTCGGCGGCGATCTGACGGCCTACCACGGCGGCCAGGTGTCGCTCGATCCGACGCCGCACATCCGCCGCGAACCGTTCGGCATGGTCGTGCTGCCGATCCTCTCGACGATCGTGTCCGGCTGGCCGTTCGGCTTCGCGAGCGCGCCGTACGATCCGCGCTGGGAGCTGCGCTATCCGAAGCGCGCCGCGTGGATGGCGCTCGCCGGCCCTGCCGCGAACCTGCTGCTCGTCGTCCTGTCGGTGATCGGCATTCGCATCGGCGTCGCGGCCGGCGTCTTTCATCCGCCAGAATCCGCGCAGTTCGGCAACATCGTCAGCGCCACCAACCACGGCGTCTGGGAGGGACTCGCGTTCACCCTCAGCGTCTTTTTCTCGATGAACCTGGTGCTGGCGGCGCTGAACATCATTCCCGTTCCACCGCTCGACGGCAGCACCGGCATCGTGGTGCTGCTGCCGGCGGTGACCGCCGGGCGCTACATCGCCTGGCTGCAGGCGAACCGCGTTTTCGCGATGATCGGCATCCTGGTCGCATGGCGGATCTTCGACGTAATTTTTGATCCGATCTTCGGGACGGCCATCAATCTGATCTACCCGGGGATGAGTTACGGGTAGCGTCACATTGCAGATTGAAGATTGAAGATTGCAGATTGAAAAACGGCATTCCGTGAGCGGGCGGGTTGAAGCGATCCACATCTCATGCGGCGGCGTCCCCAAGCTTCCGGTGTTCGAAGCGCTGATCACCGAGCGCGGGCTCGAGGGGACACCGTATCAGTGCGCCCGCGGTGAATCTGGTCATTGGTCATCTGGTCATCGAGTCGTTTTCGGCGGCGAAGTGACTTCAAGGGGTTATTCGAAATTCGGCCGAAGGTGGCAAGCGCCGCCATTGCCGTTCCGAAGATCACGGATCACGATGGGTGAAGTCGTCGTCGGCCATCGCTACGGCCGATTTCCGGTGTCATGAAGCGGCGCACTCCGGACGATCTCCGCAATCGGCATCCCCGCCGCGCCATCAGCGCAGCGTGCGGCGCGATCGAACTGTGACGGCGGCTCACGAAAACAACATCTCTCCCGAGCCTCGGTAACGAGCGATTGGGGCGCGACTCACCACGCGCGGGTTGTTTACGCCGCCCGCCGGGGCGGCGAAGACGTGTCGTGTAGCGAGCCGTATAGTCACGGCGTCTCGTAACTCGCGAAAACCATCGTGCAGCGAGGATCGCGGCGGTCTGATGGGAAGCCACCCGGTCGTTGGGATCATCCGGCCGCCACTTGTTGATCGGTACTATGCCCGAATCAGTATGACCGCCGCGGCAGCGGCAGGGCGGCGATGCGGAGTGATGGTTTTCCGCCGTGACGATCCCGGTTCGCGTAACGACACGTCTTCGGCGCCCCATCCCGGCGCACGACGCCGATCTCGGCAATCGGCATCGCCGTCGCGTCGGCTGGTGAATCTGGTCACTTGGTCATCTGGTCATCTAGTCGTTTTCGGGCGACGACGTGACTAGGAGCTTGTTGAAAAACGCATAGTTAACGATCGACAGGCTGGGTGGCGCGTACTAGCATGACGGCCATGCGAGGAGACGATCAGCAGCCTGATGGCATGTTCAGTTATGTGTCGCTCGAACAGCGGGTCCCGGAGGCGCACCCGTTGCGGGCGATTCGACGCGTGGTGGACGAGGTGCTGCGCGACATGTCGGGGGAGTTTGACGGCGTGTACAGCCGGATCGGTCGACCCTCGATTCCGCCCGAGCGTCTGCTGCGTGCCCAACTGCTGCAGGTGTTCTATTCGATTCGTAGTGCGCGGCTCTTGATGGAACAACTCGACTACAACCTGCTGTTTCGGTGGTTCGTGGGCATGGCGATTGACGAGCCAGTGTGGGATCACAGCGTGTTCGCGAAGAATCGCGACCGAGTGCTGACGCAAGACGTGGCGCGCAGCTTCTTTCGCCGCGTGGTCGATCAGGCCGCGCCGGTAATGTCGGACGAACATTTCACCGTGGATGGCACCCTGATCGAGGCGTGGGCCAGCCAGAAGAGTTTTCAGCGGAAAGACGGCACGGACGATCGCGACGGCGGGAACTTTCGCGGCGAGTCGCGCACGAACGAGACCCATCGCTCGACGACCGATCCCGAGGCGCGGCTGTATCGCAAATCGCGCGGCCACGAATCGCGGCTGGCGTATCTCGGGCATTTGCTGATTGAAAATCGTCACGGCCTGATCGTCAACGCGATGGCCACGCACGCCGACGGGGCGGCCGAACGGGAGGCCGCGACGGTCCTCCTCGGTGAGCGGCGCGACGGGCGGCCGCGCGGCCGCTGGACGGTCGGGGCGGACAAAGCGTACGACACCGCCGGCTTTGTCGAGTGGATGCGCGCGTTCGCGATCACGCCGCATGTCACCCAGAATCTCGCGCGTCGGGGCGGCAGTGCCATCGACGCGCGCACCACGCGGCACGACGGCTACGCCATGAGTCAGCACGCGCGTCCCCGAGTCGAGCCGGCCTTTGGATGGCTAAAGTCAATCGGGTGGTTGCGCAAGGTGAAGCTCCGCGGCCTGGCCAAGGTGGATTGGCTCGTCGTCTTCGCCAGTGCCGCGTTCAATCTCATTCGGTTACCAAAGGTGCTGCCGAGGCCCGTCTGACGCTCAGTGTGTGACCGACATGATCGTGCTCAATCGCCAGTGCGCCATTCAGCCACCCTGCACCGCCAGGAAATTGGTGCATGGATAGTCGTTTTTCAACAAGCTCCTAGATGATCAAATGACCAGATGACTAGATTCGCCGTTCGTTTAGTGAACCGTCGACGAGGCGGGGGTGACGGGCTGTTTCAGGACGCGGGAGATCATCGCTTCGAGCGTTGGGCCGTCGATCTCGAAGGGACCGGCGACCGCGGCGCCCATCTCGATCTCGATCGCGATGACGACACCGCCGTCTTCGTAGGGGTTGACGATCCAGCTCAGACCGCGGAGCGCGACCGGCGCCACCGGCTCGCCCGGATGTTTCAGGCGGTGCATCGTGTTCAGCATGCCCTCGAGCACGCGCCGCACCTCGAGATCTCCCCAGGCCTTCGGCTCGCTCATCACGCTGTCGATGGTGGCGGACGAAGCCTGGTCGGTTCCACGCAGCCAGACGTCCACTTTGATACTCATAATCAGTCGCTCACCCCGATGTCACGGTTCAGTCCGGCTTCCGCCTTCGCGCTTCGCGCTTCGGCGGACAAGAAAGCCGGACACTACCGTTGATCCAACAGCGCCTGCAGCTCCGCCGCCGACGACACCGGCGGACGGCAGGTGAAATCGCGGCACAAATAGGCGGCCGCCTCGCTGCCGCGCGGCTGCATCGCAGCCACGAGCGGCATCAGCGCCGCCAGCCGCTCCTGCTGCGCGCCGGTAACCGAAAGGGTGACCGCGAACGGATCGTACTGCACGGCGGCAGCGCGCTCCAACTGCCGGTCGGCGTCGCCGATCAGCACGAGCTGCCGCGGACCCGCGATCCACGTCGACAGCGCCGCCGACATCATCGGCACCGCGCGCCCCATCTGCTCGAGCCGGCCGCCGAACGCCTGCAGCGTGCGCTCGATCCGCGCCGTCCACCGTGGTTCGTCGACGAGATGCGACAGCACGAGCAGGTTCAGCACCGACACCGAGCTGGCCGTCGGTTCCGCGCCGTCGTAGTCCTCTTTCATCCGCACCAGCACGGTCGGATCACGGCCCGTCGTGCTGAACCATCCGCCATCGGCATCGTCCCAGAACAGCTCGTCCTGACGACGCTGAAGGGTGACCGCCCATTCCAACCAGTCCGCATCGGGGTCGGCCTGAAAGAGCTCGAGCAGGCCGAAGATCAGATATGCGTAGTCCTCCGCGTAGCCGTCGATGTCGGCGCGCCCGGCGCGATAGCGGCGAAGCAGCGTCTTCGAGGCGTCCTGCCACAAGCGTTCGTGAATGAATCGCGCTGCCCGCTGCGCCGCGGCAAGATACTCGGCGGCAGCCACCTCGCCCCCGTCGCGCGTGCGAAACAGGCGTGACGCGCGAGCCAGCGCGGCGATCATCAGTCCGTTCCAGGCCGTCAGCACCTTGTCGTCGAGGTGCGGACGCGGGCGATCCAGCCGCACCTGGAACATCTTCATCCGCGCCCGGCCGAGGGCGGCGCGAATCTCGTCGCCGCTCATGTTGAACTCGCGGCTCAGCTCCTCGATCGACTTCGCGACGTAGAGGAGGTTCTTGCCGACGAACTCTTCGTGCGGATCGACCGGCGCGTTGCCGTCCGGCTGGATGCCGAACCGCCGCGCCACGATCGCCGCGTCGGCGCCGAGCAGGGTGTCGATCTCCGCGGCATGCCAGAGATAGAAGGCGCCTTCCGCTTTGTGTGTCTTCCCTTCCGCCGCATCTTCCGGCGGCACGCTGTCGGCGTCTTCAGCTGAGTAGAATCCGCCGTCGCTGTCGGTCATCTCGCGCAGCACATACGCGAGCGTGTCGCCGGCAACGTCGGCAAAAAATCGATCGCCCGAGGCCTGCGCCGCTTCGACATACGCCAGCGTGAGCTGCGCCTGGTCGTAGAGCATCTTCTCGAAATGCGGCACCCGCCAGGCAGCGTCGACCGAGTAGCGGTGAAAGCCGCCGCCGACGTGGTCGCGCATCCCGCCGAGCGCCATCGCCTGCAGCGTGCGAAGGGTCATCGCGCGGGCGTCGGCGTCGCCGGTGCGCGCGTATTCGCACAGCAGGAACAGCAGTTCGCTCGGCCGCGGAAATTTGGGCGCGTCGCCGAACCCGCCGTTGCGTTCGTCGAACGACTGCCGGAACTGACGCACCGTCCGCGCGAGCGCGTCCGCAGTCGGCACCGCCGTCGATTCGTTTTGTGCGGTTGACGCGAGCAACTGCCGCGTCACCGACTCCGCCGAGTCGCGAATCTTGTCGCGATCAGCGCCCCACACACGCGAGATTTCACGCAGGATGTCGATGAAGCCGGGCCGGCCCCAGCGCGACGTCGGCGGAAAGTAGGTGCCGCCGTAGAACGGCTTCAGTTCCGGCGTCAGCCAGACGCTCATCGGCCAGCCGCCCGATCCGGTCGTCCCCTGCACGAACGTCATGTAGACACGATCGACGTCCGGCCGCTCCTCGCGATCGACCTTGATCGACACGAAGTGTTCGTTGAGCACGGCAGCGACCGCCTCGTCTTCGAACGACTCGTGCTCCATCACGTGGCACCAGTGACAGGTCGAGTAGCCGATGGACAGGAAGATCGGCTTCTGCTCGTCGCGCGCCCTGGCGAACGCTTCATCGCCCCACGGAAACCAGTCAACCGGATTGCTGGCGTGCTGCAGAAGATACGGGCTCGGTTCGTGCGCGAGACGATTCATCGTCTCGATTATGACACCCCACCTTCGCGCTCTGCGCTACGGTCGGCAAGCGCGCGGTACGTAGGCCCGACCTTCAGGTCGGGTAATCGAGATGAAGTAAAATCGCGCGAATGAGCGACGCCCCGGGGTCAGGAGCAGTGGCAAAACGTGTAGCGATTCTGGTTGAAGACGAATACGACGAGCGCGAGCTCGACATTCCACTGCACGCGCTGCGCGATGCCGGCGTCGCCGTCTCGATCGTCGGGCCGATCGCCGGTCACGAGTACAAAGGCAAACGCGGCGGCGCGATCACCGCTGACCTGGCTGCCGGCGCCGCCCGCATCAAGGACTTCGACGCCATCGTCATTCCCGGCGGCCATGCGCCGGACAAGATGCGCATGCGGCACGCGATGGTCGATCTCACCCGCGATGCGATGGAAGCCGGCAAGCCGGTCGCGGCCATCTGTCACGGTCCGTCGTTGCTAATCTCGGCCAACGCCCTTCGCGGCCGCACGCTCACCTGCTGGCCATCGATCGCCATCGACGTCAAGAACGCCGGCGGCATGTACGTGGACAAACCGGTTGTCGAAGACGGCAACCTGATCACCTCGCGCAAGCCCGACGACCTGCCGATGTTCTGCGAGGCGATCCTGCGGGCGCTCGGGGCCTAGGCGCCTCTCGAATCTGGTCATCTAGTCATCTGATCATCTGGTCCTGCGACGTGAGCACCGCAGGCACGACTAGATGACCAGATGATTAGATGACCAGATTGAAGCCGCGTCCCGATCAGACGCGAGGCGTCGGCGCTGCCGGGACATCCTCCGGTCGTCCACGCCGAAGCCGCGCATACGCGGCGGTGAACTCCACGCCGTACAGCAGGATGACCGCCTGGATGTACACCCACAACAGGAAGACGACGACGGCGGCGATGGAGCCGTTGATGCGGGTGAAGCGCGTCATGTCGCGCATGTACCAGGAGAAGCCTTCGAGCGCGCCTTTCCACAGCAACCCGGTCACGAGCGCGCCGATCCAGACGTCACGGAAGCGCACCTTGGCATTCGGCACGTAGTAATAGACCAGGCCGACCACCACGATGAACAGCAGCGTCGTCGCGTCGCGGACGATCCACGCCCTCAACATCATCAAGCCCGGGAACTGTTCGACGACGTGTCCGAACCACCTGGCGCCCACCACCTGATACGCCCACACGAGCAGCATCGCCACCAGCAGCGTCGCGCCAGCGATCACCAGCATCAGGAACGAAAACAGCTTGTGACGCCAGTAGCTGCGCGTTTTCTCCACGCCCCAGGCGTAGTTCACGGCAGTGGTGATGGCGCCGAAGAAGCCGAGCGCGCCCCAGATCAACGCGAGCGTACCGGCGATGCTCAGGCTGACGGCGTTCGCCCGAAAGGCATCGAGCTGTTTAGTGATGAAGTCGAATTGCGTCGGAAAGTAGCGCAGCACGAACTGCATCACGGCGGTGCGGTCGTGTTCGTCGGCGGCGGCGGTGCCGAGCATCGACAGCGCCAGCAGTGAGAACGGAAAGAGCGACAGCAGCGAGTAATAGGCGATCGACGCGGCGTAGGTGAGGTTGTCGCTGCGATAGAACCCGAGGAAACCGTTCCAGAAGGACTTGCCGGTCAGCACCGCCAGCTCACGCGTATGGCGGCCGGCGACAGCGAGTCGGTTCACGCGGAGATTATGTCAGGGCGTGGTCGTTTCGTGATTCCGCCCACGCCCGTCCGAGCTGGGTTGCGAAAAACATCGGCACACTGGCGCCGAGCCAGACCCTCGTCGCGCGGAGGGCCAGGCGGCGCAGCGGCGGCGTTGTGATGACCACATACGCCGCCGCCAGGCCCGCGGTGGCAAGAACCACGTTGGCGACCGTTCTCGCCTGCGGGGCCGTCATGGCGAGGTGCTCCTCAGCTCCGCCGGGATCCGCCCGAACCGAAGTCGGAACCGGAACCGGAGCCGGAGCCGCGCGTCGAATCGGAGCCGCTGCCGTAGCTGCTGCTGGAACCGCTGCCGAAGGAACTCGAGCTGCTGCCGGCAGAGGAGGTCGACGGATTCGTGGATCCGGAGGTCGCCTCGCGCGCGTAGCGCTGCGCTTCGTCCGCACCCTTGTTCACGGCGTCCTTTGCCTTGTCGTACGCCTCGCGGCCCTTTTCGGCGGCCTGGTTGTAGACCTCACGGCCCTTGTCCGCCCAGCCGCTGGCCGCTTCACTCGCACGGCGATACCCTTCCGACGCCGTGCTGGCGAGGTTGTTCGCCTGCTCGGAGAGCTGGCCGCGCAGCTCGGAGCCGGATTTCGGCGCGAACAGCATGCCCAGGCCTGCGCCGAGGACGGTGCCCGTCAGCAGTCCCATCACAAAGCTGCCGCCACCGCCGCCTTCGTTGTCGTAGCGATCGTATCCGTCTGCCATTGACCTCTCCTCCGTTGTCGGTGTGCGAACGTTCACGCGTGACGGCCGTCGCACTCAGGCCGCCCGCGACTGCAGAATTGTTTCGAGTGCGACGCGCGCGCCGCGCACCAGGCCGACGATGCGGCTGGTTTTTGCGCGGACGTTGCTGCGCATGCGGTCGACGGTGTCGTCGACGCGGTGCATCGTGTTGTGAATGGCGTTGTCGACGCGGTTGGTTTCCGCTTTCACGGTCTCGCTCACCGCCTTGACGTCGTCGAGGATCGCGTGCACGCGCGTCATGGCCGGGGCCACATGGCGTGCCTCGAGGTCGTTCACGAGCGCCATGACCTTGCGATACGCCATGAACATCGCGGCGCCGATGCCGATGATGACCAGCGCCTCGAGCACGCTCATCACCGCCATGACGGTCAGGATGGTATTGGTCGTTCCCAGATTGCCGTCCATATGAACCTCAGAAAGGAGTGGTCTGATGCGGGTTGATGGTGCGTCCGGAGTCGCCCATGGCGCGCCCGGTTTCACCCATCGCGTCGTTGAGGAGGCGCCAGCCTTCGTTGGCCATGACACCAGCTCGAGTGAGTGTGGATCGGAAATGGTTGAGCTCACGCGCCAGATCTTCGAGCGCCGGCTCGATGCGCCGGCGGAGTTCCCTTCCCTGCGGCGTGAACACCATGTAGCCGGCGACGCCGCCAATGACGGCGCCAACGATTGATGCAGCCACTGCCCGTGTTTGGTCCGTCATCGCTCTTCCTCGATTCGTCGGGTCGTCCTTCGAAGCCGGACGCCACCCGTATCCAGTCAGAGTCAACGGGAGTTCAAGTTTGGTGCCACCCTCGCAGAATCTCGCCATCTGGCGATCGGGTCATCTCGCCATCTGAAGCTTGCCCAGAAGAATCGGGCCATCTGGCGATCGGGTCATCTGGCCATCTGAAGCTTCCGACAAGAAGTTTCAGATGGCGTGATGACGAGATCGCGAGATCGCCAGATTCCGCGATCGCCAGATTCCGCATTCAGTTTGTAGCCGATGTCGGCGACGCGCTGCGGCCCGACTTGCCGGCGTCGCGAATCTCGTGCTTCTTCATCTTGCTATACAGGGTCGGACGGTAGAGTCCGAGGATTTGCGCCGCTTCCTGCTTGTTCCAGTTCGTGCGCTGCAGGGTCTGCACGATGGCCATCTTCTCGATCTCGGCGAGCGTCCGATGAGGCGGCACGACGAAGTCGGCCGGAGTATTCGACTCTTCACGGATCGTTTCCGGCAAATCGGTAACGTTGATATCCGACCCCTTGGCGACGAGCACCGCCCGCTCGATGGCGTTTTCGAGCTCTCTGACGTTGCCCGCCCAGCGGTTGCGAATCAGCAGGTGGTAGACCGACGGCGCCAGCGTCTTGACGTTCTTCTGATAACGCGATCGGAACTTATCGAGGAAGTAATCGCACAGAAGGGGAATGTCTTCCGTACGTTCGCGGAGCGGCGGGACGCGTAAGGTAATCGTGTTGATGCGGAAGTACAGATCCTCGCGAATCCGTCCGTCACGCAGCGCGGCGTCGAGGTCGATGTTGGTCGCGCAGATCAGCCGGAAATCGACGTGGACGATGCGATCGCTGCCGATCGGGCGGTACTCGCGCTCCTGGAGCACGCGCAGCAGCTTCGTCTGCAGATACGGCGGCATCTCGCCGATTTCGTCGAGCAGCAGTGAACCGCCCTCCGCCATCTCGAACAGGCCTTCCTTGTCCATCGACGCGCCGGTGAACGCGCCCTTCTTGTAGCCGAACAGTTCGGATTCGATCAGGTCCTTCGGGATCGCGGCGCAGTTAATCTTGATGAACGGACCCTTGGCGCGCTTGCTGTTGTAGTGAATCGCGTTGGCGATCAGCTCCTTGCCTGTGCCGTTCTCGCCCTGGATGAGAATGTTCGCTTCGCTCGCCGCAACGCTTTCAATCAGCTCGAAGAGCTCCTGCATCTTCTTGCTCTTGCCGATGACGTTCTGGAACTTGTAGCGGTCCTGCAGCTTCTGCTTGAGCTGCTCGTTTTCGTCGACGAGCGACTTCTGCTTGATCGCTTTTTCGAGTTTGTCGAGCAGCCGCTCGGCGTCGATCGGCTTCTCGAGGAAATCGAACGCGCCCGCTTTCACCGCTTCGACCGACCGCGGAATGTTTCCCTGCCCCGTGATGACGATAACTTCGGCTTCGGATTCGAGCGCCTTGAACTTGCGGACGAGGTCGATGCCGTCGACGTCGGGCAGCATCATGTCGGTCACGACGGCGTCAGGCCGCCATGTCCGGAAAATTTCTTCTCCGCGCGTTCCGATGAGCGCGGTGCGCACCTCGTACCCCGCATGCTCGAGAAGGATCTTGAGCCATTCAGTCATCGACGGCTCGTCGTCGATGGCAAGCACGCGCTTCTTCCGTTTCAGACTCATAACCTCTGAGTGTATTGAAAACACGCAAAGAGTCAATACACAAAGTCCAGCGGTGATGGTATTTGTTACATAGCGAGCGCAATTGTCGGCGCCGTTGGGGCTTAACGGCGGATCGCTTACCATATCCGCACGATGGACACGCCCGACCCCAAGCCCATCCAGATTCCGCGCTCGCCCCTCTCTTCGACCAGCTGCCCGGCTCCGGATGCCGACAAGATGCTCTGCGAGCGCTGCGGCGGCGAGATGTACCGGATGCACGCGGTCTGGCGTTGCGCGCAGTGCGGTTTCAAGACCGACTGCTGCGGCTGGTGAGAATCCCGACCCGCGTCTCCCCTTCGGATCCGCTCTTCGACGCCAACCGGCGTCGCATGACCGAGCTCGTCGCCGAGCTGCGTCAACGTCACGGCGAGGCGCGCGAAGGCGGCGGTGCGAAATACGTCCAGCGACATCGCGATCTGGGAAAGCTGCCGGTCCGGGAACGGATCGAGCGGCTCGCCGATCCTGACACGCCGTTTCTCGAGCTCTCGCCGCTGGCGGCATTCGGCATGTACGACGGCGATGCGCCGGCTGCCGGGATCGTCACCGGCATCGCCCGCGTCGCCGGACGCGAGGTGCTCGTCGTCGCCAACGACGCCACCGTCAAGGGCGGCACCTACTATCCGATCACCGTCAAAAAGCACCTGCGGGCGCAGCAGATCGCGCTCGAGAACCGGCTGCCGTGCATTTATCTGGTCGATTCGGGCGGCGCATTTCTGCCGCTGCAGGACCAGGTCTTCCCCGACCGCGAACATTTCGGCCGCATCTTCTTCAACCAGGCACGGATGTCGGCCGAGCGCATTCCGCAGATTGCGGTCGTCATGGGCTCGTGCACCGCCGGCGGCGCCTACGTGCCGGCGATGTCCGACGAAACCATCATCGTCCGCGGCACGGGGACGATATTTCTCGGTGGTCCGCCGCTCGTCAAAGCTGCGACCGGTGAAGACGTGACGGCGGAAGAGCTCGGCGGCGCCGACGTGCACACGCGCCTGGCAGGCACTGCGGATTACCTGGCGGAAGACGACGCCGACGCGTTGACGATTTGCCGCTCGATCGTTTCCACTCTGCCCGGCGCCAAGGCGCTGCCGCCCGACGCCACCGCCCCCGAAGATCCGCGCTACGACCCGCAGGACATCTACGGCATCGTCAACGCCGACACGCGCAAGCCGTACGATGTCCGCGAAGTCATTGCGCGCATCGTCGACGGTTCGGATTTCGACGAGTTCAAGGCGCGCTACGCGACCACCCTGGTTACCGGCTTCGCCCGGATCCACGGCATGCTTGCCGGCATCGTCGCCAACAACGGCGTCCTGTTTTCGGAATCGGCGCTGAAGGCAACGCACTTCATCGAGCTGTGCAATCTGCGGCGGATTCCGCTCGTCTTTCTGCAGAACATCACCGGCTTCATCGTCGGCAAGCAATACGAGCGCGGCGGCATCGCCAAAGACGGCGCCAAGATGGTGCACGCGGTCGCCAACTCGGTCGTGCCGAAGTTCACGGTGGTCGTCGGCGGCTCGTTCGGCGCCGGCAACTACGGGATGTGCGGCCGCGCGTACGATCCGCGCTTCCTGTGGATGTGGCCCAACGCGCGGATCTCGGTCATGGGCGGCGAACAGGCTGCCTTTCCAGCACATTGGGATCCTAAGCTTAGAATTCCACGTGGACAAGTTGTC